>Ga0187779_10001867_pt1 | contig 13092 bp, 13 predicted proteins | sample 1015_Q2_SP10_10__FD_132435 | JGI IMG/M metagenome (GOLD analysis project Ga0187779, IMG submission 132435) | Tropical peat soil microbial communities from peatlands in Department of Meta, Colombia - 1015_Q2_SP10_10_MG | ecosystem: Environmental > Terrestrial > Soil > Wetlands > Peat | place... | reverse complement strand
TCCAGCCGTCGTTGTCGAAATCGAAGGCGAGGGCTCCGACGGCCTCGCCGGGCTGCCCCGAGACTCCGGCGCTCTCCGTGACGTCCTCGTACGTTCCGTCACCCCGGTTGCGGTAGAGGCGGTTGCCGTCGCCGCCGGCGACGAAGAGATCCTCGCGCCCGTCGCCGTCATAGTCGAGGACGGCGGCGCCCGGCGGCATGTGCTCGCCGGGAATCGGCACGTTGCGCGCGGCATCGGGCAGGAACGCCCGGTGGACGCGCGTCAGGCCGGCGCTCGCGGCCACTTCTTCGAAGAGGGGCGCGGCCGCCGCGGCGCTCGTCCACGTCTCGAGCCATGCGGTTTCGACGAGCCACGCGCCGGCGGCCGCGGGCGAGGGGGAAAGGAGGGCATGGAGCCGCCCGCCCTCCTGACGCGCCTCTCCCGACCGGCCGTATCCCGTGAGCAGGAGTCCGAAGACAGCCTCCCGCCGATCGCCCCGCCGGTGGAAGTCGAGAACGACGTTCTCGGTCCGGCCGAGTTTGACGAAGCGGCCTCGAATCTCTGCGAGGCGTCGGCGAAGCGCGTCGCTGCCCGATCGGGCCGGCGGCGCAGCCTTCGCGGCGTCCGGCCTCCGATAGATCGCCAGCTCCAGGGGCGGCCGCGCATCCACGGGCTCCAAGGCGTCTCCCGGTAGCGGTCCGTCCCACGAGAAGCCGGATACGTAGAGGCCCGGGTCTGTGGCGCCGGCTTTCCAGTCATCCAGGAACTGCTCGGCGAACGTCGAGACGCCGTCGGAGTAGTCGGCGAGCGTCGGATACGGCTGCTCCCGGCGGGAGACGCAGGCGGCGAGCAGCGCGGCCGCGGCGGCGGACGCGAGGGTTCGGCGGCGGCCCTGCACCGGAAAAATATAATCGACGCCGCGTGCCCTCTCTGGCCGAGCGCCTGGCTCTCCGCATCTCGCACAACGGGCCGATTTCCTTCGCCGAGTTCATGGACGCGGCCCTCTACGACCCGGAGGCGGGCTACTACGCACGGCTGGCGCCCATCGGCGAGCGCGGCGATTTCTCGACCGCGCCCTCGATCTCCCCGGCCTTCGCTGCGGTCATCGCCCGCGAGTTTCGCCGGGAGGCGGAGGCTTTCGAGGGCGCCGTCGACTTCGTCGAGGCCGGCGCGGGCGACGGCCAGTTCCTCGAGGATTTTGCCGCGGCGCTCCATGCGCAGAGCCCTTCGTTCGCCGCGCGCGTGCGGCTGACCGCCGTCGAGACCTCGGCGCGCGCGCGCGAGCGCCTGCGGGCACGGCCCTTCGATGCGGCTCCGCGCGTGCTCGAGGGGGCCGAGCGGCTCGACACGGGGAGCGTCTCCGGCTGGATTTTCTCCAACGAGCTCTTCGACGCGCTTCCCGTCGTTTGTCTCGAAGGCTCTCCGGCCGGGCTCCAGGAGCTGTGTGTCGCTCTGGAGAACGGTCGTTTCGGGTGGGCGCGGCGAGCGGCGCCCGAGACGTGGATCCGGCATCTGGCCTCTTTCGGGATCGTCCTGGAGCACGGGCAGAGGGGCGAGATCGCGCCTCGAGCCGCGCCTCTCTACCGGCAACTCGCGCGCGCGCTCGGCCGCGGCTCTCTCGTGACCTTCGACTACGGGCACCGCGCTTCGGTTCTTTACCACCCCCTGGCGCGGCGAGGCGGCACGCTCGCCGTGCATTCCCGCGGCCGCCGCGGCGGAGATCCGCTCGGGGCGCCGGGCGACGTCGATCTGACCGCGCACGTCAATTGGGACGAGCTCGCGCGCGCGGGCGAGGCGGAGGGCCTTCGCACGGCGGGGATCTTTCGCCAGGGGGCCTATCTCGCGCGCGGGGGACTTCTCGAGTTTGCGCAAAACGACGCGGAGAAGTGGCGCGCGTTTCGCCTGATCGATCCCGAGGGGATGGGAGAGGAGCTTTCGGCGCTGCGGCAGATCCGGCCCTCGTAAGAGCGTCGCGCGCGAGACGAGCGGAGTGCCGGTCTCTCTCCCGCGCCGCGCCCGTCCCGATTGACTCCCCGATCTCAACCGATAGAATGGCCGGACCTTGGCAGGCTACGCCCCCATCCTGGTTCTCGCCCTGCTCGCGGCCGCCCTGCCGCTGGCGACCATTTTCATTGCCAGGGCCGTTCAGAGCCGGCGCCCGAATCCGGCCAAGCTCGAGCCCTACGAGTCGGGCATCGCCCCGACGACGGAGGCCTTCGATACGCGCTTCTCGGTGCGTTACTTCCTAATTGCCGTGCTCTTCGTGGTCTTCGACGTCGAGACCATCTTTCTCTTTCCGTGGGCCGTCCTCTTCCACAAGCTCGGCTGGTTCGGCCTGATCGAGATGCTCGTTTTTCTGGTGATTCTCGTCGTGGGTTACGTCTACGTCTGGCGCCGCGGGGCGCTCGACTGGGCCTAGAGGCCCGGGCAAGGAACTTCATGGGCCTGGTGGAAAACCGCTTCGACGAGAACGTCTTGACGACGACGGTCGACTCGGTGATCAACTGGGCGCGCCGCTCGTCGATCTGGCCCATGCAGTTCGGGCTCGCCTGCTGCGCGATCGAAATGATGGCCGTCATGGATGCCCGGCACGACCTCTCGCGATTCGGCGCGGAGGTCTTCCGCGGCACCCCGCGCCAGTCCGACCTCATGATCGTCGCGGGCACTGTCGTCGAGAAGATGGCTCCCATCGTCAAACGGCTCTACGACCAGATGCCCGAGCCCAAGTGGGTCATCGCCATGGGCTCCTGCGCGACCTGCGGCGGCCCCTATCGGACCTACGCCGTCACGCAGGGCGTCGATCGGGTCGTCCCGGTCGACGTCTACGTTCCCGGGTGCCCGCCGAGACCCGAGGCCCTGATCTACGGAATCATGGCGCTCCAGAGAAAGATCGACCGCATGAAGGTCGTCCGGAAGGCCTCCTAGCTGCATGGCGGAGGAGAAGGCGCCACCGTCAGAGGGCGCTCCCCGCTCCGGGGAGGCCAAGGCCAAGCCAAGGCTCGAGGCGCGGGACGCTTCGAGCCACCCCTGGGTCGAGGCGATGCGGGCCGCGCTGCCGGACACGGTCCTCGCCGCCAAGGAATTCGCGGGTCAGGTGACCGTCACCGTCGCGCGCGACGGGATCGCCCGGGTCGCGCGCCACCTCAAGGACTCGCAGGACTTCCGCTATTGCGTGGACGTGACGGCCGTCGACTGGAAGGATCGCCAGCCCCGCTTCGACGTTGTGTATCACTTCTACTCCTTCTCGAAGAACGCCCGCCTCCGCGTCAAGTGCGGCGCGGCCGACGGCGAGGCGGTTCCCTCGATCGCCACCGTGTTTCTGGCGGCGAACTGGTCCGAGCGCGAGACGTGGGACATGTTCGGCATTCCGTTCGCGGGCCATCCGGACCCGCGCCGCATCCTGACCTGGGAGGGCTTCCACGGGCACCCGCTGCGCAAGGATTTCCCGGTCGAGGGGATCGACACGGGCGCGGCGATCTATCCCGAGGAGTGGCCGGAGGGCGGCGGTCCGTCGCCGGACGACCCCAACCGAAAGGCGGTCTCTTGAGCCGGCCTCCCGGAGGAGGACGGCCGGCCGGGCCGTCGAATACGGGGACGGCGTGACCGACGAGCGCGGACTGACCGACGCCGAGCGCGACGAGGCGGAGTACTTCGCGCGTCGCGCGACCGATTCGGGCGTTGCGCGTCCGGCCTCCGGAGTCGTGGAGCATCACGAGTCGCCCACGCTCTTCGACGTCCAGGAGATGGAGCTCAACTTCGGGCCGCAGCACCCGTCGACCCACGGCGTCCTGCGCCTCGTCCTCAAGGTCGACGGCGAGAAGATCATCGAGGCGAAGCCCGACGTCGGATACCTGCACCGCGGAACCGAGAAGCTGTTCGAGACCGAGACGTACCCCATGGGAATCCCGCACACGGACCGCATGGACTATGTCGCGGCGGCGACCAACAATCACGCCTTCTGTTTGACGGTCGAGAAGCTGCTCGGCGTCGAGATCCCGCGTCGGGCGCAGCTTGTCCGCGTGATCCTCGACGAGCTGCAGCGGCTGAGCTCCCATCTCGTCTGGCTGGGCACATCGGGAATCGACCTGGGAGCGGTGACGCCCTTCTGGTATGCCTTCCGCGAGCGCGAGCAGATCCTCGACTTCTTCGAGGAGTACTGCGGGGCGCGGCTCACGCTCAACTGCATGCGCATCGGCGGCCTGCCCTTCGACCTGACGCCAGGCTGGGTCGAGCGGCTCGCCGAGTTCATCGACGACCTGCCGGCGCGCATCGACGACTACGAACAGCTGCTCACGGACAACCGGATCTGGAAGAAGCGCACGATCGGGATCGGAGTGATCTCGGCGGAGGAGTGCGTGGAGTGGGGCCTGACGGGGCCCGTGCTGCGAGCCTCGGGCCTCGAGTGGGACCTGCGCCGCGCGCAACCCTACGAGTGCTACGACGAGCTCGACTTCGCGATCCCCACGCGCTCGAACGGGGATACCTACGACCGCTACATCGTGCGCGTGCAGGAGATGCGGCAGAGCGTCCGCATCGTGAAGCAGTGTCTGGCGAGGCTCGAGCCGGGAGAGATCCGGGGAAAGGTGCCGCGCGTCATCAAGCCCGTGGCGGAGGAGACCTACGCTTCGATCGAATCGCCCAAGGGAGAGCTCGGCTTCTACTGCGTCTCCAACGGCACGAATCGGCCCTATCGGATGCACTGCCGTCCGCCGTCCTTCATCAACCTCCAGGCCCTGCCGCGCCTCGCCAGGGGGCATCTGATCTCGGATCTCGTGGCGCTGATCGGCACGATCGACATCGTGCTCGGCGAGGTGGACCGGTGAAGGTCCTGACGCCGACGGTGCTGACCTACGTCAAGGTCGTTCTGCTCGTCGCGACGGTTCCGGCGATCGTCGGCTTCGTGATCGTGCTCGCCGAACGCCGCCTGATGGGGTTCATGCAGGCGCGCCTCGGGCCCAACCGCGTGGGCCCGAAGGGGACGCTGCAGGGCCTGGCCGACCTCGTCAAGCTCGTCACGAAAGAGGACGTCACGCCGGCGGGAGCGGAGAAGGCCGTGCACTTTCTGTCACCCGTGCTTTCGGTGATCCCGGCGCTGACCGCCCTGGCGCTCATTCCCTTCGGCCCGCCGCTGCAGCTGACGCGAAAGGTCTCGACGCCGCTCTACGTCACCGACGTGAACGTCGGTCTCCTCTTCCTGCTCGCGCTGACTTCGGTCGGCGTGTACGGGATCATCCTGGGCGGCTGGTCCTCGAACAACAAGTATTCGCTGCTCGGAGGCCTGCGCTCGGCCGCCCAGCTCGTGTCCTACGAGGTTCCGATGGGGCTCGCGCTCGTCGCCGTCCTGCTGATGACGCGCTCCCTGTCGCTCGTGGAGATCGTCGAGCGCCAGCAGCGGATTCACCTGTGGTTCGTCTTCCCGGGACTGCTCGCCTTCTTCCTCTACTTCGTCGCCGGCGTCGCGGAGACCAACCGTAATCCGTTCGACCTGCCCGAGGCCGAGTCGGAACTGGTGTCGGGATTCAACACGGAGTACTCGGGCGTGAAGTTCGCCTTCTTCTTCCTCGGCGAGTACACCGCGATGATCATCATCTCGTGCGTCGCCGTGACGGTGTTCTTCGGAGGCTGGCTGCGGCCGTTTCCAAGCGTGAAGGCGCTGGCGTTTCTCGGGATCGTGCCGCCCTTCGTCTGGTTCCTTCTGAAGGCGGGCTTTTTCCTCTTCGTCTACATCTGGTTTCGTTCGACGTTCCCCCGATACCGGTTCGACCAGCTCATGGGACTCGGCTGGAAGTGGATGATCCCGCTCGCGCTCGCCAACATCGTCGTCGTGGCGGCCGCGATCCTGGCGACTCCCGGCCGGACGAACGGCCTCTTCGCCCTGTCGTGGATCTACGGCGGGCTCTTCGCCGCCATGGCGCTGCTGGCCAGGCTGCGCCGCGCGCTCACGCGCCGGGAGCGTCTGGCGACCGTCCCGCAGGGCGCCGGGGAATCGGCCTGAGGCGGCGATGGCGATGAAGAAATGGCTCGACCGGCTCACCCTGCTCGATCTTTTCGACGGCCTGTCGGTGACGGGGCGCCACCTCTTCCGGAAGAAGGTGACGATCCAGTACCCGGAGCAGAAGAAGATCCCTTCGGACCGCTTCCGCGGCATGTTCCGGCTCGACGAGGAACGCTGCATCAAGTGCACGCTCTGCGCCATCGAGTGCCCGATCAACATCATTTACATCGACTGGCACAACGAGAAGAACGAGGCCGGCAAGTCGGTCAAGGTGCTCGACCGGTTCGACGTGGACCTGAAGCGCTGCATGTTCTGCCAGCTCTGCGAGGAGGCCTGCCCGACCAACCCCAAGTCGATCTGGCTGACGACGAAGACCTACGAGATGGCCGCCTACGAACGCAACGAGGCTTTGTATCTCGACATCCGCAAGCTCACCGACTGGCAGGCCGCGCAGAACGTGAAGCCGTTCACTGTGGTGGAGCAGGGATAGCGTGGGCGGCGTCCTTCTGACCGGCGCTGCCGGCTGGGCCTTCGTCGTGTTCGCCGTGCTCGCCCTCGGCATGGCGGTCGCGGTCGTCGTGGCGAGAAACCCGGTCCACTCGGCGCTCTACCTGCTCGGCTCCTTCCTTCTCGTCGCCTGCATCTTCTTTCTCATGCAGGCCGAGTTCCCCGGAGCGGTCCAGATGCTCGTCTACGCGGGCGGCATCATGGTCCTCTTCCTCTTCGTGATCATGCTCGTGCACCAGAGGACGGTGAAAGGGACCAAGGCCTTTCAGCACCAGTGGGACATCGCCCTGCTGCTGCTGCCGGTCTTCGCGTTGCCCTTTCTCTACATTCTCTGGACGGAGCGCTTCGCCGACCTGCCGGAGAAGCCGGAAGCCCTGCGCGCCGTGGGCGGCAGGCTTCTCGGCAACACCGAGGCCGTGGCGTCCGTGCTCTACCGCGACTATCTGCTTCCGTTCGAGGTCGCGTCGGTATTCCTGCTCGTCGCGATGATCGGCGCCGTCGTTCTCGGCCGGCGTTCGGTGGAGAAGGTGGATTGATGAAGAAGGTCGTAGGGGGAAGGTCGAAGGTGGGAGGTGGTACGAGCGACGACCTACAACCTACGACCTCGCCATAGCGATGAACGTCACGATCAATCACTTCCTCGTCGTCAGCTTCCTGCTCTTCGCGATCGGGTTCTTCGGCGTCCTCGTGCGACGCAATTTCCTGACGCTCCTGATGTCGGTCGAGCTGATGTTGAACGCCGTCAACCTGAATCTCATCGCGTTCTCGCGGCGCCTCTCGGACCTGACCGGCCAGGTCTTCTCCGTGTTCGTCATCACGATCGCCGCCGGCGAAGCCGCCGTGGGGCTCGCCCTCACGATCTCGCTCTTCCGCCAGCGAAAGACGCTGAACGTCGAGGAAGCCGATGTCCTGCGGGGATAGAGGATGAAGCAACTCATCTGGGCGATTCCCCTGTTCCCGCTCGCGGGCTTCCTGATCAACGGGTTTCTCTACCTCGTCTCCCATCGAACGAAGAGCGAAGCCGGACACGGGCACGGCGCGGCGCCGGAGCCCGCCGGCCCGGACGCCCACGGCGGCGGCCATGGCGCCCACGCGGCGATTCCTTTCCAGTCCGTCCACACCGCCGTGGGCACGGTCTCGGTGGCTCTCTCGTGCCTCTTCGCCTTCGGGGCCATCTTCGACATCGGCCTGAAGGCGCTCTCGGCCGGGGCCGTCGAGACCGTCACGCTGTACCGGTGGATTCCTCTGGGCGTGAACCAGGCGGTCGGGCACGTGCCGGGCGGCCTCGGAGAGTGGTTCGTCGACGCGTCGTTCCGGCTCGACTCGCTCTCGGCCCTGATGATTGGCTTCGTCACGTTCGTGGGATTCCTCATCCACGTCTACTCGGTCGGCTACATGGGCCACGACGAAGGCTACGGACGCTACTTCGCGTACCTGAACCTGTTCATGTTCGCGATGCTCGTGCTCGTGCTCGCCGGCAACTTCCTCCTGCTCTTCGTCGGCTGGGAGGGCGTCGGGCTCTGCTCCTATCTGCTGATCGGGTACGACTACTCCAAGAAGTCCGCCGCCGACGCCGGCAAGAAAGCCTTCGTGGTGAACCGGATCGGAGACTTCGGCTTCATCCTCGGGATCTTCGGCGTCTTTGCGCTCTTCGGAACGCTCGACTTCGGCAAGGTCTTCACGGCGGCCGCGGCGGACCCGTCTCGCTTTGCGCCCTACCTGACCCTGGTCTGCCTCTGCCTTTTCGTCGGCGCCTGCGGCAAGTCGGCGCAGTTCCCGCTCCACGTGTGGCTTCCGGACGCGATGGCGGGGCCCACGCCCGTCTCCGCTCTGATCCACGCCGCGACGATGGTCACGGCGGGCGTCTACATGGTCGCGCGGTGCAACGTGCTCTTTCGCCTCGCGCCGCGGGCCCTGGTCGTCGTGGCGATCGTCGGGGGCTTCACGGCCATCTTCGCCGCGTCGATCGGCCTCGTCCAGAACGACATCAAGAAGGTGCTCGCCTACTCGACGGTCTCCCAGCTCGGGTACATGTTCCTCGCATGCGGCGTCGGCGCCTTCGTGGCCGGAATCTTCCACGTGATGACGCACGCCTTCTTCAAGGCCTGCCTCTTCCTCGGGTCAGGCTCGGTGATTCACGCCCTTTCCGGAGAGCAGGACATCCGACAGATGGGCGGGCTCGCGCCGAAGATCCGGACGACGTATCGCACCTTCCTCGTGGCGACCCTCGCGATCTCCGGAGTGCCGCTCTTCGCCGGTTTCTTCTCGAAGGACGCGATCCTCGGCGCGGTCTTCGAGGCGCGCTTTGAGGGGATTCCCTGGCTCGCCCGTTTGCTCTGGGCCGCGGCGCTGCTGACGGCGGGAATGACGGCCTTCTACATGTTCCGCCTGGTTTCGCTGACCTTCTACGGCGCGTTCCGGGGGCCGAAGGACCGCGAGGCCGGCATCCACGAGTCGCCTCCCACCATGACCGTTCCGCTCGTGATCCTGGCCGCGCTCTCCGTCGTCGGCGGCTACGTCGGGTTCGAGCTCGTCGAGTGGGGAAATCAGATCAAACCCTTCCTCTCGCCGATCGTGCTCCCGCTCGCCGCTTCGGCCGCGGAGACGCATCACGAAATGTCGCAGGAGCTGCTCCTGATGGCGGCGCCGGTGGCGGTGGCCGGCGCCGGCATCGCCATCGCCCTGCTCTGGTACAAGAAGGGCAGCGGCCGGGTTCCGGAAGCCATCGCGCAGCGGCTGCCCGGCGTCTACCGCTTGCTCTCGAACAAGTATTACGTGGACGAGGCGTACGAGGCTCTCTTCGTCGATGGGCTCGCCAAGGAGGGCGGGCGCCTGCTCTGGGAGGTCGACGCCACCGTCGTGGACCTGATCCCCAACGGCTCCGCCGCTCTGACGCGCGGCTTCTCCTGGGTGGCCGCCGCCTTCGACCAGTACGTCGTCGACGGCCTCGTCAACGGAATTGCCAACACACTGCAGGCGTGCTACCGGCTCTTCCGGCGGGCCGAGACCGGCCGGGTGCAGAACTACGCCCTGTTCATGGGCGCCGGGCTCTTTGCGATCGTGACCGTCTATCTCTTTTTCCGATGAGGAAGGCCGCATGCTGAGCAACATCCCGATCCTGTCGCTCGTCGCCTACGTTCCCCTTCTGGGAGCGCTCGCGATCATCTTCCTGGTGCCGCGCGAAAATGCGGCGACCATCAAGGCAGTCGCGACCGCCGCCGTCGCGCTCGACTTCCTGCTCTCCCTGCCGCTCTGGTTTTCCTTCGACCGGGGAGCGGCCGGCTACCAGTTCGTCGAGCGGGCCTCCTGGATCCCCTCGCTCGGCGTCGAGTACCACTTCGGCATCGACGGGATTTCGCTGGTGCTGATCCTGCTGACGACCCTCATGGGTGTCATCGCCGTGACGTGCTCCTACACGGCGATCGCGGAGCGACAGAAGGAGTACTACGTCCTGCTGCTGCTGCTGCAGACCTTCATGATCGGCACGTTCTGCTGCCTGGACTTCTTCCTCTTCTACGTCTTCTGGGAGGTCATGCTCGTGCCGATGTACTTCCTGATCGGCGTGTGGGGAGGGGAGCGGCGCCTTTACGCCGCGATCAAGTTCTTCCTCTACACCCTGGCGGGCTCGGTCCTGATGCTGCTCGGCATCATCGCCCTCTACTTCCTCAACACCTCCGGCTTCCTCGGCTATAAAGGCGCCGGACACGCCGCGACATTTTCGATCGAGAAGCTCACGGCGGTGGCGGCCGCGCTCCCGGCGGGTCTTCAGGTCTGGCTCTTCTTCGCCTTTTTCCTCGGCTTCGCGATCAAGGTCCCGATGTTCCCGTTCCACACGTGGCTGCCCGACGCCCACACCGAGGCGCCCACCGCCGGCTCCGTCATCCTCGCCGCCGTCCTGCTGAAGATGGGGACGTACGGCTTCGTGCGCTTCTCGCTGCCGATGTTCCCGCAGGCCGTTCAGACCCCGTGGGTGCTGCGCCTGATGGTCGTGCTCGCCATCGTTGGAATCGTGTACGGCGCCATGGTCACGCTCGTCCAGAAGGACATGAAGCGACTGATCGCCTATTCCTCGGTCTCCCACCTGGGCTTCGTGATGCTCGGCATCTTCGCTCTGAACATGGCGGGGATCCAGGGCTCCGTTCTCCAGATGGTCAACCACGGCGTCTCGACCGGAGCCCTCTTCCTGCTCGTGGGCATCGTGTACGAGCGCCGCCACACGCGGATGATCGCGGAGTACGGCGGCCTCGCCCGACAGATGCCGCTCTACGCGACGTATTTCCTCGTGATGGCCTTGTCCTCGATGGGCCTGCCGATCCTGAACGGGTTCATCGGCGAGTTCACGATCCTTCAGGGAGCGTTCGCCCGGTCGTTCTGGTGGGCGTTCTTCGCCGCGACCGGCATCGTCCTCGGGGCGGCGTACCTGCTGTGGCTCTATCAGCGCGTTTTCTTCGGCGAGCTCTCGAATCCCGCCAACCAGAAGCTGCTGGATCTGACGTGGCGGGAGCAGTTGACGCTCGTGCCGCTCGTCATCCTGGCCTTCTGGATCGGCCTCTATCCGAAGCCGATCTTCGACGTGCTGCGGGCGCCCTCGGAGAAGATCGTGGCGGCCGTCGGCGGCCCGACCGCGACCGCTCCGGCGATGGCCGGGCAGATTTCCGCGGGCGCCGGGACCGGCCCATGACCTTTCGACCTGCCGATTGGTTCCTCCTCGCGCCGGAGCTCTTCCTGACGGCCGCGGGGCTCCTGCTGCTCGGGCTCGCCACCGTCTTCGGCAAGGCGAAGGAGGAATTCCTGGCCTATCTCGCGGTGCTCCTGACCGCGGTCACCGCGGCGATCCTGGCCTTCGTGGCCGCCGCGCCGGCGCGCCATGCGGGCCCGATTCTGGGCGGCATGTTCGTCGTGGACAACTTCGCGCTCTTTTTCCAGTTCACGATCCTGCTTTCCCTGCTCCTCGCGATCCTGGCTTCGATGCGCTTCGTGGGATCGGCGCCCTACGCCGGCGGCGAATACTACGCCCTCCTGCTCTTCACGGGCGTCGGCATGCTCTTCATGGTGGCCGGTAACAACCTGATCTCGATCTATGTCGCGCTCGAGACGATGGCGCTCGCCTCCTACGTTCTCGCCGGCTACTTCAAGGGAGAGCGCAAGTCGACCGAGGCGGCGATGAAGTACTTCATCCTCGGGGCGTTCTCTTCCGGCGTGCTTCTCTACGGACTGTCGCTCGTCTACGGCGTCGCCGGCCAGCTGGGGCTGCCGGAGCTGGCGAAGCTTCTCGAGGGCGCCGATCGCACCAACCTGATCGTCCTCGGCATCCTGCTGCTGCTCGCGGGGCTGCTCTTCAAGATCGCCGCCGTGCCGTTCCACTTCTGGACTCCCGACGTGTACGAGGGGGCGCCCACCCCGGTGACGGCGTTTTTCTCGGTCGGCCCGAAGCTCGCCGCCTACGCCGTGCTCGCGCGCGTGTTCTACGTGGCCTTCCCGCGCTTTCACGCCGACTGGGGCCTGATCGTTGCCGTCGTCTCCGCCGCCACGATGATCTGGGGCAACGTCGCGGCGCTCCTGCAATCCAACGTCAAGCGCATGCTCGCGTACTCCTCGATCGCCCACGCGGGTTACGCGCTTCTCGGCGTGCTCGGATTCCGGACGTCTTTCGGGCTGTGGGGAATTCTGGTCTATCTGCTGGCCTACACGTTCATGAACTTCGGCGCCTTCGCTCTGGTCATTTTCCTGGAGACGAAGGGTTACGCGGCCGAGACGGTGGCTGACTTCAGCGGCCTCGCTCAGCGCAACATGACCGCGGCGATCGTCATGCTCGTCTTCCTGCTGTCGCTCGCGGGGCTTCCGCCAACCGCCGGCTTCATCGGCAAGTACTACCTGTTCACCGCCGCGCTGAAGGCCGGCTATCCGTGGCTCGTCGTGATCGGCCTGCTCATGTCGGCGGTGTCCCTCTTCTATTACTTTCGGATCGCCGCGGCGATGTTCTTCTCGGACGCGGCCGGCGCGAAATTCCGCCATTCCGACGCCCTGACGGCCGTCGTCGTGATCTGCGCCGCCGGCACGCTGATCGTTGGCCTCGCCCCGGAGAAGGTGCTCGCCGTCCTGCGGGCATGCGTGCCCGGGGCGTACTGACGCCGTCTCGGCACGGGCCCCGGCGATGACGCGGCCCGAGTCTTCCCGCGCCTCGTTTCTCGCGGAGGGCTCAACGGCCGGCGTTCTTTTTCTCGCGGGCCCCGTCGCCGGTTATTTCCTCGGAAAGTGGCTCGGGCAGTGGCTCGGGCTCGGTTCCGTGCCGGCCTGGATCGGCGCGGCGCTCGGGCTGGTCTCGGCTTTCGTCCATCTCCTCCGGCTCGTCTCGCGCATCTCCCGATGAGCCCGCCGAGGCCCGAGGCCCGAGGGATCGTCGGCCGCGTGCGTTGGCGCGCGTGGTGGATTGCGGCCGCCGCGATCGCCGTCGCATTCGCGATCCGATGGCGCTCGGGGCTCTCCTTGACAATCACGGCGGCCGTCGTTATTTTCAGTTTTCTCGTTCTGGAGAAAGTGACGCAACGTCTCGGGCCCCGGCAGGCGAAGCCCGGATTCCGCGCCCTGGCGCCCCTGTTGTTGGTAACCGG
>Ga0187779_10001866_pt1 | contig 13094 bp, 13 predicted proteins | sample 1015_Q2_SP10_10__FD_132435 | JGI IMG/M metagenome (GOLD analysis project Ga0187779, IMG submission 132435) | Tropical peat soil microbial communities from peatlands in Department of Meta, Colombia - 1015_Q2_SP10_10_MG | ecosystem: Environmental > Terrestrial > Soil > Wetlands > Peat | place... | reverse complement strand
TCATGAGTTATCGTCTGCCTTTTCTCAGAAAACCTGCTGTCCTCCTCGCGATAGCGCTGCTCATCATCAGTTACAGTCTCCTCCTCCCGTCCATCTCGTTATGGCTCGGTCCCTATGTGATGCCGATCAAGGTTGCGGGGATATTCCTCGTCCTCATGCCTCTCGGTCTTCTCATGGGGAGCCCGTTCCCAACAGGCCTAAAGATCCTCGGCGAGCGCGACAGCACTCTGATTCCCTGGGCCTGGTCGATAAACGGCTGTCTCTCTGTCCTCGCACCGATTCTCGCCATTATGGCAGCAATGACGCTTGGGTTCAGCGCCGTCTTCTGGATCGCAGCATCAGCTTACGCGATCGCGTTCATCTTCCTCACTGCCTTTTCTGAACCTCACCGATCATAGGGACAAAGGCCACGGATCCCATCTGTTCGATTTCGAGCTCTCCCTTCCTCTTAGTCGCGAGGGTCAATGTCTGATAATAGAGCGTACTCCCGAGCGGGATGATGAGTCTGCCGCCTTCTTTAAGCTGCCTGATCAGGGGGGGAGGGATATGGTTCGCCGACGCGGTCATGATGATCGCATCAAAGGGTCCGAATTCCTCCCAGCCGAAGTAGCCGTCTCCATACTTTACCTTCACATTTCCGTATCCGAGATCCTTGAGCCTCTTTTCCGCCATCTCGGCGAGAGACTTCCGTATCTCTATGGAGTATACCTCTTTCGCCATCCCGGCAAGCACCGCCGCCTGATATCCGGATCCGGTCCCTATCTCGAGCACCCTTTCGGTAGGCTTCAGCCTGAGCGCCTCGGTCATGAGGGCCACCACATAAGGCTGGGATATCGTCTGACCCTCTCCGATCGGAAGCGGGAAGTCGCCGTAGGCCCTGTCTCTCATGCGCTCATCTACGAAGAGATGCCTCGGCACGTTAGCCATCAAATCGAGGACCCTCTTGTCCCGTACCCCCCTCCCCTTGATATCATGTTCCACCATCTGCTGACGCTTCTGGAGATACGGGTCAGGGGATGGTGAGGAAGCTGCAGCGACGTATAAACCAAGGGACAGAATGAGTATGAATTCTTTCATGCCGGCTAAAACCCTCTCTATTCAATCAGACACTGCAGGCAGAGATCATGAAGGGACATCCACAAGATTTTCTCCCTCATTTCTCGGAATCGATGCTTTTTAGCTCAGCAACTACCTTTCCTACGGGAACCTCGGTCTCAACCCTGACCGGAATCCTCACCTCGTCATCGGTGAGCCAGATAAATATGTCGCCCTTCTTCTGGAATAACCCTTCTGACTTGAGAATCGGTTTCACCATGATCGTATCGACTTCCTCCTTGTCAAAAAGGATGATCTTCTCCTTCCTGAGGACATCCACCTCGACCGAAAGAAACTTATTACTGTCGAAGACATCGATGAAGACCGCCTTCCCTATATCGAGAGGCTGGGTCCTGAGATGATAGAACCCTGAAATCACATCCCAGAGGGCCGGGACCGACAGCGTATGTTCCGCCTTCAGATCCTTCAGATAATCGAAGTACACGATCTTCTGATTGCCAATATCAAAGAATGTTTCCTTATTGGACCGGTATTTGCCCTCATGTTGTTTTATCCTGAACGATGTCGGCAGGCCATCAACAATCATACTTTCCGCGTAGTCTTCAACCTGGTAAAAGTTCGAGATGAGGGGAGCGGAATGGACCTGTGAGGTGATTACGACGTTATCGCCATGAATCGCAGCGTTCACAGTGGCGTTGCCGACATAGATGCCGAGCCAGTAGATTTCGTAGTAGAGCCTTTCGCTGACAGACCGGGGTTCATCAGGTCTTTCTCCTCCCCCTTCTCGTTGAGGTTCTTCCTTGTCCGGATTCGTTCCTAACGCAGCTTCCTCAGCCCCGCGAGATTCATCCTGCTTTTCTTCAGTTACGTTTGTATTCTCCTGATCAGTTATCCCGCTATCACGTCCGGAGAGACTTTCTGAATCCGATCCTTCGCCCTGCTCTTCCTCACCCCCGATTGGAGACTTCTTTTCCGTCCTAGTATCCCTTCTGATTAGCCCTCCTATTGAATTTGCCCGGGCCGTTTCATGAGACCCTTCTTTCTCGATACTCGTTATGAAGAGCGTTTGGGGAAATGAGTCGGGAAGGCCGAAGCCCTTTATGTGAGCGAGTGCGCCAAAATGGATGATCACAGAGAACATGAGAGAGAGGGAAAAGAATATATGCCTGTTTTTGATGATCTTCACTTTCATCAACACTCCCTGACAAGAACGGCACGTGCCATCCGCCGGTTCGACGCCGTGGCGTACCCTTTTTGAGAGAGCGCTATGACTCCTGTGGCGAAATCGGGAGAAAATAGCCCTATCCCCCTTTCCGCAGCGGCGCCGACACTCTCACCGCCAACAACAACGTCATAGACGTATCTCGCCAGCATCTTCTTGATGATCTCTTCTCCTATCCCCGTTGCAGCGACCGCGCAGGAAGATCCTGCGTAAAAACCGCACCCTATCAGGGGGCTGTCACCAACCCTTCCGAGCATCATAGGGGCAGCCCCGCCAGTCGAGGTGGCGACCGCAAGTCTTCCCGTCTTATCCATCGCGACGGCACCCACGGTGTCGCAGGACACGAAATCGCTGAACGGCAGCTCATCAAAATTCCAGAACGATTCGATGTCATGACCCCGCCACAGAGGGTTCTCTTCGCCCAGGTTTCCTTCCCGTATCAGGTGCCTGATTCTCTCATGCCTCTCACGGGCGCGTTGCGAGACATGAAGAAAATGTGGAAACCCGCACTTCCTTGCAAATGCCGTGGCTCCCTGTCCTGACAGCGCCACATGGGGTGTCCCGATAACAGCGCGCGCAACGAGTACGGGATTCTTCACATCCCGGATCGAGATGACGATCCCGATGTTGCCGGCAGAATCCATGACCGCAGCGTCCATTTCGATCGTCTTGCCGTCCAGTCGCAACACTGACCCGCTTCCCGCATTAAATCTGCTGTCGTCTTCAAGGATGCGAACCGCCTCCACAACGGCGTCGAGAGCGGACACCCCGGATTCGAGCATTCTGAATGAAGCCGCAGCTGCCTTGTCGCATCCGTCAGAAAATTCTTCAGGAGACCCCGCGCCGCCGTGCGTCACCACACCGTAGAGAATCATGTCTATAGTATACAGACTTTTTTCCGGAGGGGAGGCGAAGCGCTCGCGGCTCTGTTCCGGACAAGGGATGAAGAGGAGGGCTGGAATGCGCGCAGAATTTTCGTGCAGAGGACGCGATTCCTTGACTTTTGGGCGGACTCTGGTTTATAAAACAACAATATATTAGCGGGCGTAACTCAGTGGTAGAGTGTCAGCTTCCCAAGCTGAAGGTCGCGGGTTCGAATCCCGTCGCCCGCTCCAGGCATAACCCTCACATTGTTATCAGGAAACAATAAAGTTCTTACATAGACAATAAAGTTTCGCCTAAACAATAAAGTTCTTACCTTTTCGGCAACTAAGCAAAAATCAGCAACAATAAAGTTCTTACATTTTTACCGAAGATAAATCGATGTATTCAACCGCGCTCCATGTCACCACAATAGTTCTATGGATAGGGGGTGTTGCTTTTGTGACGATCATAATCTTTCCTATGCTCCTGAGCATAGAGGATTCCTTAGAGAAGGTTCTTCTTTTTCAGCGTGTAGAGAACAAATTTGCAAGGCAAGCGAGGACATATGCCTGGATAGCGGGCGTCACGGGAGTTCTTTTACTTTATTTTACTGGACAGCATAGAGAGCTATTCACGCTAAATGCACTTGGGGCAACGGTTATGTTTATTGTGTGGTTGTTTTATATCCTTGTACTCACCTTTGAAAAAAAGATTTTCGCCGTTCTTTTCGATCAGTCCGAAAAGCTCGACGCCGCTAAGATATTTGCACGACTGAACACCTTTCATTGGATTATTCTTGGGCTAAGCCTGTCGGCAGTATTTCTCGGGGTATGGTCGGGGCATGGTGGAAGATTTTGACAACTGATTGATTCAATGCCCCTTTCTCCTTGCCTGGATCGTAATGATCTTCTCCGCAGCAAATATGAACTGAAATTAGCTACTGGACTGAACGATACTATCGCAGAAGTAGTGTGGTTCACTAGCTTTAGTGACGGCTCCGAGGATGGAATAATATAAAGAATGAGTCAGCCTATCCTGACTGAACGCATAGATATGGAACCCAGCGTTACCCTATCGCCAAAGAAAGTTATCTTGTCGTCCTGATCCTTTAGGGGAAGGATGTAGAGCAACGGCAGGTAATGTTCATTGGTAGGAATCGACAGGGTAGCTGACCTGCCCAACTCCTCATAATGGACAATAGAGTGGTGGTCTCCTGATAAAATCAACTGCTTCAGCTTTTCATCAAATTCAACGGCCCAGTCATAAGCCGTATCCTTCCATGACAACATCATGAGATTATGAACCATGTTGCCGCTACCAATGATCAGGATACCCTTGTTCCTGAGAGACCTTAACTGCAATCCTAATTCATAGTGCTGCTGTGGCTCCTTGTAACCATCCAGACTGAGTTGAACAACAGGAATATCAGCATCAGGGAACATACGGCACAAGACTGACCATGTACCATGATCAAGTCCCCAGTCAAAATCCATTTCCACATGTGTCTTTTGAATGGTCTGTTCGGCGAGACGTGCCAATGAAGGTGAACCTTGTGCTGGGTATTGCATCGCATAGAGCTCCTGTGGGAAGCCGTAAAAATCATGGATGGTTTTGGGCTTATTCATTGCTGTTACGCGCGTCCCATCAGTAACCCAGTGGGCTGAGATGCACAGGATAGCAGTTGGCCTCGGCAAAGACCTACCTGCTTCAGCCCATGCCGTGCTGAATTCATTTGTTTCAACAGCATTTGTAGGACTTCCATGCCCAACAAACAGGGCTGGCATTGCATTGCCAGTATCTTTGAACCCAATTAAATCATCCATATGATTCACCTAAACAAAATTTTCACCTATTTTGTATCCTGCCCATATGCCTATAACTCCTCCTGCAACAGCAAAGAGCAAGGAAGTCATGGAAAAAGAGCCATCACCCCATATTGAAGGGATGTAGCTGCCGACAAATGAACCTATAACCATACCTGTCATGGTGAATTTCTTCATTATTATTTATAATATACATCAGGATGAGATATTGGGGCTAGGGATTTTGGGAGCTGAAGTCTTCCTCAAGAACGCTGTGCTTGTTACGGGCGGAGACCACATCAGTTGCGATCTTGGCTACCTATCAATTAGGAGGGGAAGCCGATAGTTATCAATTGTTGCAACCCGCGTTGAATTCAGAAAGAAGTTATTCGCCCAGACTCTTAGGCTAATCGCTTGTCCCCTTATAATTTCATCGACGCATTGTTTACGCCTTCAGGTATTTGTTGAGCCATGCGATACAGCGGCCCCAAGCATCCTTGGCCGCATCGGCGCGGTAGCTTGGCCGATAATCCGCAAAGAAGGCATGAGGAGCAGCAGGATAGATCGCAAATTCTGCCGTCTTTCCATCTGCTTTGAGGGCAGCCTCCAATGCTCTCACGTCTGTCACCGGGATACCGAGGTCGGCCTCTCCGTAAAGACCGAGGACAGGGGCACTTATCTGAGAAGCGACATCTAAAGGACCCTTCTGTCGGACACCGGGTTTCTTTTCCGGCTTTATCTGTCCATACCACGCCACGGCCGCCCTAATCTCTCGGCTGTGGGCAGCGTATAGAAGCGTGTACATCCCACCTCGACAAAATCCTGTAATCCCTATCCTGTTGGCTTGAGCAGCAGGATGCCTTTTGGCATAAGCCACTATGGCGTCTAGATCTGCTATGACTCTTTCGTCGGGCACAGAATCAGCGACTTTCCTTACCTCTGCTATATCCGCTAGCTGCAGAACCCCACCCTCACGCGCATAAGGCTCAAAGGTCAGACTCAGGAACCCCTCTTTAGCAAACCGGTGGACAACATCCTTGATATGGTCGTGCATTCCGAAGATCTCTGGTATAACTACAAGAACCGGATATTTCCCTGACCCCTCAGGATAAGCGTCATATATTGGAATAGGGTAATTCTCAGAAAATACTTTGTCCTCGACGATTCTAAGTCCTATAGAACCAGTGGTTATCACCTCACCGGCAACCGAGCCTGAGGCGATTGCAAATCCCGCAAGACCAAGTCCGGAGGCACTCATTCGGGCCAGAAACTGTCGCCTCGACATTCCCTCATAAGCATTTGCCAGCCAGTCTTCAACCATATCAATTTCCTCCTGTTCGATATCTGTTAATTATATCACCAGAAGTAGGCAAGGCAAACCAAAGGCATGAGCATCGCATTGCTTCTTCCTGAAATACACACGGGTTTCAATCTTTCATAACAGCGGACTGCCCCTCCTAATCGATACTGGGCCGTCCAGAATGCAGGTGTAATTATTGGGAAGTAACTTTAATGGGTCAAATCCTTTGCGGTGAGAAGTATTGTTCGAACTCTTCATAAAAATGGTTTGATGAGCACGACGCTGCCTCCGTGGTGAATGCAAGGGTGCAGTGTTCACGCAGTTATTTGCACAGGAAGTGGGTTTTAGAGGAACAAGCTGGATTGACCTCACAGATTCTCTGAGGTTATCTTTATACGATGAGAATAGTTATCTACGTCACTACTGTTTTACTTCTATTTTTGATTGTCGGCTGCAGCCCTGGCGGTAAAAAAATGTACAAGGATACCCGTGTGTCTCTCTATACAATCGTCACCGTGACGGTATACGCTGACTCTAAGCAAGATGCAACAATTGCCATTGATGAGACCTTTAACGAAATGGATAGGCTTGGAAAGCTGTTGAATTTCTATTCGGATGACAGTGAAGTATCAAAGATCAATCAAATGGCTGGTATCAAACCTGTAAAGGTCTCTCAGGATACCGTTCAGGTAATAAAGAAGGCACTATATATCTCAAAGGTTACTGATGGGGCTTTTGATATCACCATTGGGGCTATAGTCAAATTATGGGATTTTGAGAAGAAGATTCTACCCGATGAAAAAGATATCAAAGCAAAGTTACATCTCGTTAATTATAAGAATGTTGTTATTGATGAAAATAAGTCTACGGTCTTTCTTAAAAGGAAAGGCATGAAAATAGACTTAGGAGGAATTGCAAAGGGTTATGCCACCGACAGGGCAGTTGAGGTACTGAAGGAACATGGAATAAGAGAGGGTATTGTTGTTGTTGGTGGTGAGGTCAAGCCCTTTGGGAAAAAGCCTGATGGAGAAGCATGGAGAGTCGGAATCAGGAATCCAGACCAAAAGGTTAAGGAAGATGAAGTCTTCGCCATCATCGAGCTTGACGGCAAAGCAATATCAACATCGGGTGGCTATGAGAAGTTTTTTGTGAAAGATGGCAAGACGTATCACCACATCCTTGACCCTGCAACAGGGTATCCTGCGTATGGGTGCAAGAGCGTTAGCATAATAGCAAAGGATGCTCCTGATGGTTTCCCTACGGGCATATTTGTGCTTGGACCCCAAAAAGGGCTGGAAGTTGTGAAGAGACTCGGGATTGATGCGGTGATAATGGATGAAAGAGGGAATATTCTCATGACAAACGGAATAAGGAACAAGCTTGTGTTGAGCCCCTAAGTAGTATTTTCAAGAGTGGCTGTTCTCGAGCAAGAGAGGAATCCGGATGTGCCCAGCAGGAAATTATTTGAAATATCAATCCGATATCCCAGAGTGTGGTAAGTTGAATCTTTATCGGACTCAGCAGTTATCTCAACACCTGCCACTGCTTGAATTCCATTAACCTTGGTTCTACTCAGGAACTCTTCAATCCCTGCCACAGTGTCATGATCAGTAAGTGCAGCGTGGGATATTTTATTAGTGACCAGTTCGTTGACTAGGGATCCAACCGCCAGGGTCCCGTCAGATAAACTGCTATGTAAATGTAAATCTATCACTATCTGATCAGTGGTTCTTAGCTGTATCGAAGCAGTCGAAAATAGGGGTTAGAAATGAAAAACGGAAAGAGGTTTTACAAGTAACATTACTCGCAATTAGTATTGTTATTTTGGTAGCGTAAATACAAAGTTATTCCCATTGTCTTTTGCCTCATACCAGATATCCCCGCCGTGACGATTGATTACTTCCCTTGCCAGAAATAGCCCCATTCCGACTCCCTCTCGAACCGCTTCTCCCTCTATCCTACCAAACTTGGTAAATAAGAGACTGCGTTTCTCTTCCGGGATCAATGAACCCGTGTTATAAACATTTAATCTGTAGAAATTTCCACGATCTTCATAGCCAAAAGCAATAGTGCAGCCATGCCCGCCATATTTAATGGCATTCTTAAAAAGGTTTCTATAGACCACCTTGAGCCATATTTTACTGGCATTGACTAATATAGTGCCTGTTCCGATAGTTCCGAGCTTATTGTCGATGGTTATTTGCCCTGCCTCAATTTCGTTCGATAGTTCATCCAGAACGGAATCAATCACTTCATGCCTGAGATCAATATCATGTTTCTCAATCTTCATGTGATCATCAACTGCATTTGCTTTACCAAGGCAGTCCTCGGCTATGCCAAGGATTTGTTTCACTCTCGTAGATAAATCCTTAACAGTATTGGCTGCGCTGGCATCGATATTGCCGTAACTTCCACGCTGAAGTAATTTTAGTGTAGCTGCGGTTGCAACCAACGGACCTCTTATGTCATGAGACATGACCTTAAGCATATTCAATATATGTTCATTGAGCCTCCTGCGTTCATCCATATCGGCTCTAACCATGGAAAGCAAAACACCGTATACAGCAAAAAAACCAAGATGCATCAGCAGATCCCAAACCTCAACAAAAGAATGAATGTATACTTTCCCCGCCAGAAAATCGGTTGCTGCCATCGTCAAAACACTGAGAAAAGAAATAATAATACTGGGGTATCTACCCCCGAACCATCCGGCAAAACCTATTGGTATCAGATAGAACAGTGAAATACCAATTTCATAGCCTGTTATATAGTCAACGCACCCTATGCAAACAAGTATGGCGATATTGAATGTTATGAGAAAGGGTTTTGACTTGTTTTCGAAATACTTGGAGAGCCTCTGCAACAACTTCATTATTTATAATAAGCACCTAGCGGGTTTTATTCAATGTAAGATGAATATCAAATAGCGACGCTAATAAATCCATCGGCCCTCCTTTATTTTTTGAATCTCTTTCAATCTAATAGGACTCAAACACCTGTGATGCTTCTCCTGACAGCGCCACATAGGTAGTGGAATCATTTCTATATATAAGGAGCAGAACGGTCTGCCTTGGCATGATTTCCGAAATGGAAGCTTCAAAATCTTTTACATTATTTATTACCTTGTTATTTACCTCCATAATAACGTCGCCCTTTATTAAAAATGCATCAGCCGTAGTACCATCCTCTATATCGATTATTACCACACCGGCGATGCGTTTAGGTGTGTCGAAAGTATCCCTGAGTGCGGGGGTGAGATTTTGAACATGGATACCCTTAAGATAATTATCAGCCAGAGTTGACGACCTGAGTGTTTCTGAGGGCAGTTCTTCAATGGCCCCCTTTACCACGTCTTCCTTCCCTTTCCGTATTATTCTTAAAGTCACCTCTGTTTTTGGCATTGTGTTTGCTATCGCATTCCTTAGTGATAACGGATCCTGAATTTCCTTCCCATTTAACCCGATGACAACATCTCCTCTTTGCAAACCGGCCTTTTCAGCGGGGCCTCCTTCGCTCACATCTGAAACAAGGGCTCCCCTCTCGTCTTTTAGGTTGAAGATCTTTGCAAGTTCAGGGGTTAATGATTGTATCGATGCGCCAAACCAGCCTCTGATGACCTTCCCATTCAGCATGAGACTCTTCATAACTACCTTTGCCATGTTGCTTGGTATGGCAAAACCAATACCCTGATGTCCACCCGTAGTGCTGAATATAGCGGTATTGATGCCAACAAGTTCTCCTCTCATGTTTATCAAAGCGCCCCCTGAGTTGCCGGGATTGATCGCAGCGTCAGTTTGGATAAAATCCTCATATTCCGCGATGCCGACGTCTGCCCTTCCTGTTGCGCTTACTATTCCTGACGTAACAGTCTGACTCAGACCGTACGGATTCCCAATCGCCATCACTGTTTCGCCAACTTTAAGCTGGTCAGAGTCGCCCATTTTTAGAACTGGCAGGTGTTTCGCATCGATCTTAATAACAGCAAGATCTGTTTTAGGATCGGCTCCGATTAACAAGCCCTTGAACTCTCTTTTATCAAAAAGCCGTACTCTTATATTATCTGGATTCTCGATAATGTGTTTATTGGTAAGTATATAGCCGTCCTCATCTACGATTACGCCCGAGCCAAAGGTCACCTGTTTGCGCTCCTTTGGTTTTTCTCTCGGGCTACCATACTCATTTCTTGAGAAGGGATCTTGCGGTTGTCTTATTCGTGAGGTATCAGTAGATGCTATATTAGCGATGGTAGGTCTTGCCGCAGCTGCAATTTCTGCCATCGCGTGGTCTGTTTTAGAAAGTGCATCAATAGCTGCCTGGGGAATCTTAACAGTTTCTGCATGAGCATACCAGGCAGTGAAGGCGTCCGGCAACAAAACATGTCCGAGAGGAAGCAAGATAAAGCTTATTGTCATAATTGTTAAAGAATAGAGTTTCGAGGGTTTCAAGTTCCTGCTCCTACTTGATATTCATTAAGGTGCCACTAACTATTAAGGATTAGCATTTCCACGCTGACTCTCGGTCAGGATAAGCGCTCTTGATTGACACTGCTTCTCACTCCGGGTCTCTCAGCATACAGAGGTCCTGAAGCGCCAAGCAAACCTTCACCTTTCATCACGTACAATTTGACAGGCCTATCGGTATCTTTCATGGTCCTAACCCCTTATATGCAAGAGACGATAGAAACAAGAACTGGGTTACAACTAGCAAATAGAACCCAAGGGTCAGATTCTAAACGACGTTTCCTACACATGTGGGGCTCACATTCACTGCAGTGGGTGCCATATCTATGCCTCCAAGTCCTAGCTGTTTTGCAAAGTCGGCGGGCAGAGAATTCGAGCAATAACACCTTTTTCCCAATTCTGTAACTTTTAGCTTGTCATGAATGTCTTTTTCTTCAGCGGGTTGTGTGTGTGCTCAAGTAATTTAGGCAAGCCCTTGTCCAATCCGACGCTGTCATGTCTTATGCTACGAAAGGGCAACGCATAAAGTGGGGAGATGATTTTGCGACCAAGAATTGGCATCACTATTTTGATTGTTGTTGGGTTGGCCGTGCTCGCGGGCGGGTGGTGGTTCCGATCCAAAGGGGACAAAGGGACGCCCTTTCGGACAGTACCCATTAAACGAGGTAATCTGGTGGCGACGGTTAGCGCAACTGGGACAGTCGAGCCAGAGATAGTAGTGGATGTGGGCGCTCAAGTTGCTGGGATGATTAGCAGCTTCGGCAAAGATAAAAATGGGAGGACTGTTGACTATGGATCGGTAGTGGACGAGAGCACGGTTCTTGCAAAAATTGACGATTCTCTTTATGCGGCTGCCGTGGAATCTGCAAAGGCCCAACTTCAACAGGCCACAGCCAACGAGATGAGCGCCGAAGCAAACGTGCTCCAGATGAAAGCGAACTTGTTAAAGGCCCAGAACGACTGGGGGCGGGCTCAGAAGCTCGGCCCATCGGATGCGTTGTCACAGAGTTCCTATGACCAGTACCAAGCCAGCTACGAGGTCGCGAAGGCAAACCTGGCGGCATCCGAAGCCGCCGTACAGCAAACCAAAGCAACAATGGCACAAGCTAAGGCAACCCTTGCCACTGCGAGGCTCAATCTCGGCTACTGCACAATCAAGTCGCCCGTGAAGGGCGTAATCATTGACCGACGAGTCAACATCGGACAGACTGTCGTGGCAAGCCTAAGTGCCCCTAGTCTGTTCCTCATAGCGAATGACCTCAAGCGCATTCAGGTTTGGATGTCAGTTAACGAGGCCGACGTCGGCGGGATTTCCATAGGTCAGCCAGTGACATTCACAGTCGACGCATATCCTGAACGGGTATTCCGAGGAGAAGTCGGAAAGATCCGGCTCAATGCGACAATGACGCAGAACGTTGTCACGTACACCGTCGAGGTCAACACGAAAAACGATGATGGTAAACTGTTGCCCTACCTGACCGCTAATGCAAAGTTCACTATCGGCCATCGAGAAAATGTGCTGCTCGTTCCCGGCGCGGCTCTGCGTTGGTCACCGCGGCCAAACCAGGTGGCTCCGGAAACTCGTCCAAAGCTACATGCACGTGTGGAGTCACCGAGAGGAGGCCACAGCGGCAGCTCTGGTGAGGTCGGTGGGTCACAAATGCACGGAACCATCTGGGTCGAGCAGGGCAGGTTTGTTCGGCCTCTCTACGTACGCATTGGTCTGACGGACGGCTCTTCGACCGAGGTCGAAGGCAAAGATGTGATCGAGGGTCTGCGCATCGTCGTCGGGCAAACGGCGGAGGGATCTGCAACAGCCTCGGGGACTGAACGCAGTCCTCTCATGCCCCAACCCTTTGGGCGAGGGGCGCGCCAAGGCCAGGGTGGCCCTGAGGGAAGTCCCGGTGGTGGACCAAGCACTCAGCGTTGAAATCAAGGGCGTAGTAAATTTTCCATGCATTTGATCGAACTGAGAGACATTTGTAAGACTTATAATCTTGGAGAAGTTGCCCTCCCTGTTCTCAGAGGCGTATCCCTGAATGTCAGCCGCAACGAACTTGTGGCCTTGATGGGTGTCAGTGGTTCAGGTAAAAGCACACTGATGAATATTCTCGGGTGCCTCGACATCCCGACTTCAGGCGCGTACTGGCTGGATGGTCAGGAGATTTCTCAACTCAGCTCCAAGGAAAGGGCCCGCCTGCGAAATCGTACAATCGGTTTCGTTTTTCAAAGCTTCAACCTGCTGCCTCGCACTTCAGCTTTTGAGAACGTCATGATGCCGCTCACTTACACAAAGGAGAATCTTAGCGAAAACCAAAAAAGACAACGCGCTGTTGAGTTGCTTGAGAAAGTTGGCTTAGCGGATCGCATTCATCACCAGCAGTCTCAAC
>Ga0187779_10001865_pt1 | contig 13104 bp, 12 predicted proteins | sample 1015_Q2_SP10_10__FD_132435 | JGI IMG/M metagenome (GOLD analysis project Ga0187779, IMG submission 132435) | Tropical peat soil microbial communities from peatlands in Department of Meta, Colombia - 1015_Q2_SP10_10_MG | ecosystem: Environmental > Terrestrial > Soil > Wetlands > Peat | place... | reverse complement strand
GCGCACTTCAGCTCGAAGGACCCGTGTCCCGTTCGTAAGTATTCGAACCGGAACGCGCGGGCGCGAGCGCCGTGACTCGGCCAGGACGGCGGCGACGACCGCACCGAAGTGCGGATGGAGCGTCGGCTCTCCGTGCCCCGAGATCGTGATCGAGTCAAGCGGCCCCGTGCGCAAGAGGGCTTGGTTGAGGGCCGCCCCGACGTCGCCGGGCGTCGGCCAGCGTACGCCGCGATCTTCGCGCAAGCCGGTCGCATACTCGCAGTAGACGCAGTTGAACGAGCACACTCGACACCCAGGCGGCGTGAGGTCTACTCCAAGGGAGCGCCCGAGACGCCGAGAAGCCACCGGTCCGTACACCAAGCCTTCGAAGTCGTGGGAGGAAGACACCCCCGCGGTGGGCCTTGGCAAAAGGACGTGGCACCAACCCGACTCCTCGAGTTCCTCGCGTCGCTCCACCGCCTCGATCAGGGTTGGCTCCCAGATCAGGAGTCCCTCCCCGACGACCCGGTAGCCTTGTTCCGACCGTTCGATGTGGTAACGGTGGAAAGACGCACCTGCCGCGTGAGAGTTGCTCATGCGACCCACCTTGCCTGTGGACTTATACCGCCCGAGAAAGCCTTCGCGTATGACTTGGGTCATATCCGCACGCTGTGCCGGCTTTCAGAATCAAGACGCTGCCGTAGGAGGCTTGGCTGTTCGTCGCGATGAACTGAGCGGCTGACGTGTTCTTCGGCGATGACCGGGCAAAGTCGGCGAGACCCGGTGATGGCACGCCCAGCCGCTCGACTTGCTACCCCGGGCTTTCTTTGATGGAAGAAGTCCAGAGGTGAGCCGCCATGTGGTTACAGGAATGGGGTGCCGGTGATCCGATCATCGCACTGCACCCGCTGGCGCTTGAGTCCACTGCCTTTGCTGGGGTCGCCCGCCTGCTGGCGCAGAGAGGCCTCCGCACCATCGCAGTGGATCTACCGGGCTTCGGGCGCACGCCGGGCCCCGATGGAACCCTCACACCAGCACGGATGGCTGAGCCGGTGATGGAGCTCGCCGCGGGCCTTGAGCCGCGACCGCTCCTCTTGGGCATGTCCATGGGTGGGCGGGTGGCCCTCGAGGTGGCATTCGTTGCGCCCTCTATCGTACGCGGCGTGGTGCTGGTGGCGCCCTACCTACCCTGGCGAAGCAGCCGCTGGCTCCTCGCGCTCGCGCGGTTGATGAGCCCGAGCAGCGTCGAGCGCGTCCCCCTCCAGCACGCCTGGCCGCTTCTCCGGCATATCTCGGCAGCTCTCGAGCGCCGCCGCGAACTCGAGCATGATTGGCTCGCGCGTGCGAGCGCACGCGTCGGCTACTACCTCTCCTGTCCAGCGACGCGAGCGCATTTCATCTCCGCCGCACGCGAGCTCGCACTCGATCCCGCCTATGGCTCGCAAGGCACCTGGACCCGCCTCTCGCGACTCTCGGTTCCTGCTGCATTCGTGTGGGGTGGACAGGACCGGCTGATTCCTCCCGAGCACGCGCAAGCGGTCGCAGCACTGCTCCCTCGTGCCCACCACGTCAGCGTACCCTGCTGTGGTCACTTCATGAATGGGCGGCACTATCGATGCTTCGAGACCGCGATGGCCGAAGCCGTGCTTCGCACCATCGACCCGGGAGCGCGGCCACGGCCAGCCACACCATGCCGCCGAGGGCGGGCATCGACCTTTGATGTTCCCGCGTGTCTCGCCAGCGAAGCAGCGACCTTCCACGAAGGCACGGATCACGCCGCCTCACCATGAGGAGCCCTTTCGGGAGGATCTCGCTGCAGCCGGACCAGGCTTCCAACCTATAAGCGCGCGCCCACGCCGGGGGGCTCACCGCATGTGTTCTCGCTGCTGCACTCGCGGGGGAGATCCTCTTCATCGATCCGAGCCAGTCACAGAGTGAACTGTGCCCGTACCCGTTCGGGGAGTCACCGTGAGCCCCCGGGCACGCCGCAGCTGGCTCACCGCGAGCCTGACAGAAGGACATGTTTCAGCCGCTCGTCGCATCTGCCGTTCCGTTGTACGATTCACCCGCTCGCCGTCAGCGTCGCTGACGCTGCAAGCCGAGGAGCACCCGATGCAGATCTCGGCCATCCCGACACTCGACGATGAGACGAATCAGCTCCGACTCCTGACAGCGGACATCGTCGCCAACCAGATCATTCCGAATGAGCACTTCCTGAATCGCCCTGGTGACCCCGACACGCCAAAATACTGGGCGCGCCTCATAACCCTCGTGAAAGAACGCGGCCTCTGGGCACCTCATCTGCCGGAGGAGTACGGAGGGATGGGCATCGGCTTCCTCAAGCTTGCCTATATGAACGAGATCCTCGCCTGGAGCCCCTACTCCAATCCGATCTTCGGCATCATGGCTCCGAACTCGGGCAACCAGACCATCCTTGTCAAATACGGTACTCCGGAGCAAAAGAGGAAGTGGCTCGAGCCGCTTGTCGCCGGGACCATGCAGTCTTGCTTCGCGATGACCGAGCCCGACACGGCAGGCTCCGACCCTCGCTCGATTCGCACCCGCGCCGTGCGCGATGGCAAGGAATGGGTCATCACGGGCCACAAATGGTTCTCCTCCAACGCAAAGCGCGCAGACTTCGCGATCGTGATGTGCCGTACCGAGGATCCGGGCCACGCCGATGTGAATGGACATATGACGCAGATTATTGTCCCTACCGATACCCCCGGCTTTAACTACATTCGTAGCGTCCCGGTTTGGGGACAGACGGATGGCCATCACGGCGAGATCATCCTCGACAGATGCCGCGTTCCGGTCTCAAACGCACTTGGGCGCGAGGGCTCCGGCCACCAAGCCGCCCAGGATCGTCTTGGCGCGGGACGCGTGTTTCATTGCATGAATTGCATCGGCCAGATGTGGCGGGCGTTCGACATGATGGTTCGCCGGGCGACCGAGCGGGAGGTACACGGGGGGAAGCTGGAAGACAAGCAGTTCATCCAGGGCTTCATCGCCGATTCGTACATGGATATCCAGGCCTCGCGTCTCATGACAATTCGTTGCGCGGAGTTGATGGACCGAGGCCTCGATGCGCGCACCGACATCTCGGCCATCAAGGTCTTCGTGCCCAATGCCATGCACCGGGTGGTGGATCGTGCGATCCAAGTGCACGGTGCACTCGGCGTTTCGAGCGAGACACCGCTCGAGGGGATGTACCGCGGTGCGCGTACGCTCCGCCTCGCAGACGGCCCGGACGAGGTGCACCGAGTTTTGATCGCAAAGAACGTGCTCAAGCGGTACCACGCCGGGGAGTCGTGGGACTTTGGGCTCTGAGCGCATTACGGCGTCCAGCCTTTTTGTTCCACCCAATAGGCCAGTTAAATCCCCCGCTTGCTTGGAACCTCCCGTGCGACGGCCCGCAATCTGACCAAAGCAGCAGGATGGCAGAAAGGGTCTTTGGCGGAGACCTCACGGAGCACGGGCATCGTCGCTTATTGACTCTCGCTTGCGGGCCTAGGTCCCCACGCTGTCCTACGGGACACGCTTCGGTCGGGGCGTTCTCGTTTGGTGCAGTGGCTAGCTGACCATTTTCGGTGCTCGGCCACAGTGCAGTCACGTTTCACGCCGAGTTGCTGGACTTGGCGCGGATCTGCTGGCGGTACCAGTCAAGTTGTTCACTCGTAAGATACTCGCCGCCGTCCTCGTAAAAGAACAGAAGCTCGTGCTTCGGATTGATTTGCTTTAGCAGCTCCGCGCCCGCTCTTTCTATCAAAGTGACACCCTCGGTCGAGCAAGACTCCGACGCCAAACCCCGCTTTCATTTTGGAGCCCTGATTGAATGCGAGACCTGGCTCAGGTGAGAACTTTCTCGTATTCGCCTCTGTATCTTCACCTAAAGACAGGGGTATCAGATGGAGTATCCCTCGCTACGCTCTCGTAGTTCGAAACTACTGAGGCGCTCCTTGCCTAGCCAGGGGGTCGACTGTGACAATCAAGTCTATGAGCCCGGCCACGCGACAGCGCGTGCAGGATCTCTTCGCATATCTCGCCTCGTCCTTCCCGGGGTCGAGTCTCGACGAGATCTTTGAGTCTGTGGAAACCGATGCTGTCTTTGCGGCAATCAACCGACGTGATAAAGGATGGGTCTTCTTGGGCGTCTCAGGCCCTGCGATGATAAGGGCCAAGGAGGCGCAACTCTCAGAGATCGCGTCGGCCCTGAATCTCTCAGCCGCACTCAGTCGCGCCTCGGAAGACGAGCGCATCTGGATCGACGTCGGCGGTTCGAATGGGTACAGGCTCCGCACGACGAACAAAGACGACCACTCGCCCGAACACGGAAGACCTATCACCTGATCTGAGGTGCCGGCCAGCTATCGAGGCCGAGCTGGACTGCACCGTGGCGGCCTGTGCAGCCATTGCGAGTCAGTAGGTCGGGAGGCAACGGGTTCTCGTCGGTGACGGGCGTACGCACTACGGACCGAAGCACCCTCTACCCCCCGCTCGTTCGGATGTGGCGGCTTTGAGTTTCAGGCGGCCGACGACACCGTGCGCGAGGGTGCTTCTCTCGAAAAGCGCGCGTCTCGGGAATAGTTACGCAGCGAACACGCCCAGGTGCGGATCCCGGGATTGAGGCTAGCCCGCCCCCGTCACGCCCTGGCGTCCCCGCCTCGCGACGTTCAAGCCGATCGCCTGGGCAGCCGATGCTGCTATGGGGTTTGACCGAGATGCCCGCAGTTCCTTCCATTAAGGGCTCCCTCCTCTCCAGCATCGTTGAAAGCATCTTGAAGCTCATGTCGGAAGCCCAAGTCTCGCGCCACGAACTTGAGCGCCGACTTCAACCGGGCGATTTGCAAATCCTGGACTCAAAGATCCAGCTCACCCAGTGGTACGACGTTCGCTGCTACGAGCGGTTGGTGAAACTGCTGCGGGATGTCGAAGGCGGGGGGCATAACGAGTATCTAAGGCAGCGTGGCGCACAGGCGGCAGAGCGCCTGCTGAAAGCCGGGCTGTATCAGCAGATGGAATATCTGAGCCGCACGCAGGCTGCAAAAGCGACTGACCCGAAGGAGCGGTTCCTGGCCTTCGGCCGCGACTTGCGTCTGCTCACCACCCTTAGTGCCAACCTTGTGAACTTTTCGCGATGGGAGACACGGCCCGATCCCGAGTGGGCTGACCGCTATAGGATCGAGATTTCAGAGGCCACCGACTACCCGGAGGTGCTCGCTTGGCAGACGGAAGGGTTAATCAATCGTATGGCGAGTCAGCACGGTGAGCCGAACCTGTGGCGGTGGGAGCGCGTGCGTCCCGATCTCATTGTCTTCCGAATGAATCGGTCCCTCTAAACAGCACCTCCGGACCTGCGCCTGCCGCTTCTCTCGGAGAGGGTTCGACCGCTCGACCACACTCACTCTGATGAGATCAGACAACCGTTGCAGTGTTGCACGTGTTTCAGGGGGTAGGGGTGCCCAGGAGGGCGCCACCGTGCCAGGAGGCTCCCATGGCTGCACCCTTCCCTGTACCCCCGCAACGGGCGCAACGCTGCAACACTCCCTGCCGGCCGTACTGAAAATCAGGAAGTTTCCCATCATGACTCGTGTTAGAACGAGCCCAAGGAGGCGGATACTCGGCCCTCGGACTACAAGGGCTGGGGCTGAGCCATCCAGGGGCGACATGATTAGGGTCTCCGAAATCGACAAAGAGGATGCGGGCCAGCTCTGTCACGCCTTCCTGGGAACGGCTTGGGAGCGTCCCCTGAACCACTTCGACGGTCTTCTCGCCGAGCATGAAAGCGGGCTTCGTACTGTCTTGGTAGCGAGACTCGATAACCAGCTCGCGGGCCACGCGAGCATCTTCTGGAAGCCCGCCTACCCATACTTTCGGTCGCACGGCATTCCCGAAATCCAAGACCTGAACGTGGTTCCTAGGCTACGTCGGAGGAGGGTAGCCTCGCGTCTACTCGATGAGGCCGAGAAGCGCGTTTCGGGCAGCTATTCGCAGGTCGGGATCTCGTTTGGCCTCCATCCCGGCTACGGAGCGGCACAGCGGCTCTATGTGATGCGGGGTTACGTGCCAGATGGGCAGGGAGTCTTCAGGCGCGATCGCTTTCCCGGGGAGGCCGAGACGGTCGTGCTCGACGACCACCTACTCCTCCATCTTGTAAAGAACCTTCGATAGTGCCAGCCCCAGGGCATGCCTATACCTCTAGGAACGCCTGCAACCGTGCAACACTCCGCTAGTACCCTTCCCCTGAGGTGACCCCCCACCTCCCACTGCCCTTTCGTGGTAGGAAGGGCCACTAAGGGACTGGTGCCCTGCCATTTCCGCACTCTCGAAGACAAAGGCTTTGCAGTCCCTGATAGTAGAAGGCACCTAACTGGAGAGCGCGATGCGTTATTTCGAAGACATCGAAATCGGAAGGCAGGTCCAGGCTGGGCCCTACGAGGTCTCCGAGGAAGAGGTCATAGAGTTCGCCACTCGATGGGACCCGCACCCCTTTCACACCGACCCCAAGCTAGCACTGCAAACTCCCTTCAAAGGGCTCGCCGCTTCGGGCGCGCACACCATATCGATCTACTATCGCCTTCTATACAACCTGAGCCAGCTCGAGCAGGAGCCACTCGCTGGTATCGCGATGCTTGGGATGGAGATCAAATTTCCACGCGCTGTGCGGCCCAGGGACCAGCTTACGCTCACTACGCAGCCAACCGACAAACGCGATTCTGAGAAGAATCCGAGGGCAGGAATCGTGCGCACGAAAGCTACGCTCGCAAATCAGTCCAGTGAACCGGTCCTCGAGGTCATCACGACCGGTCTCTTTGCAAAGCGTCCCCAATAGGCCCGTCGGTGATCGCTGTGGCAAGGTGACCACGTCCTCGAGACAGGGAGCGACCCAGGGACAAGTGGATCGACGTTGTCGGAGCGTGCACAAAGGCTTGTTCATACACTATATAGTGTATGTTTCACTGAAAAACTTCTACTTGTAAAAGCCCCCATTCGCCATGGTCCAGGTCGTGTGGGTGGGTCTCCCTCCCGCCTCCCGAGATGGCCACTCGGCTTGACCGTCTGTGCGTGAGGTGGAGAAATTGGCTGCACTTTGGCTGCACTTTTGGGGTTTTCAGACAGGCCAAACGAAAACGCCTCAGCCGTAACCGGCGGAGGCGCTTGAAGTTTTGCTGGCGCGCCGGGAGGGATTCGAAACCCCGACCCTCAGGTTCGAAGGCGGATCAAACCCCAGAAATGACGCCATCTTGCACTAGAGGCGTTGCAACGGCCTGCAACGGGGTGCATCGGGCTGCAACGGCGACGGCCTGACGGCCCCTCGCTGGGACGCTAAATGGCCTCACCCGCTCGTTTTGCCTCGGCGAATGGCCGGGCACTCCAGCGTCACGACCACGCTCGGCCACTACACCCACGTTCGAGATGCAGCGCTAAGGGAAACCGCTGTTCCGCTGGTGATGCCGTCAGGTAGCGAGCCCTCACGCGCCGAGTTGATACAAACGGTCCCCAAATGCCTCGGTGGGGATCTGCGGTGCGTCCACCTTCAGCGTACCGGCAGCGTCAGTACCGGCGTCCCCGGCCCCGCACGAGTTGCCTCCGCGAGGCGGGACTGGAAGATCGCCTCAACCGCCTGGAAGATGGCTTTGCTCGCTAGGTCCGTATCGTCAACATAGAACCAGGAGCCGCGGTGCTCGATGGCAAAGTTGGACCGCTTGGGAAATGTGTCGCTCGATCGGATCAGGAAGGCCACGTCGCTAGCAAGCGAGGAGGGCTCGTTGGGCGTGACGACGCCGGCAGTCACGTCGCTCTCAGGAACTTCGACGAGGTCCGCAACGGCCTGCAGTATGCCTGCCACCGATCTTGTCTCCAGTATGAGATCGCCGGGGCTTCCGACCGCTGCACCGAGCTTCAGTCGGATACGGATTGGAGTTCCGGGGGCCGTAGCATCGGTCACGCCGAGAAGCCGCAGCACCTCCTCGATCTGGATCCTGTCTCCCGGGGCATACCCGGAGAACGTAAGCTCGCTACGTACTGGGGGACCCGCATCGACCGACCAGTTCGCGATCCCGCGTCGGTGAAGGTCGTAGAGCAGCGCGACCGCATGCAGGAAGGCCTCTCGCTCGCCGGCCGCAGCCTCAGGACCGGAGCGCAGATGGTTCATCCTTTCCACGAGAAGCGGCATTAGCGCGTCACTGCGCCGTGCTTCCTGCATCGTCGAGACCAGGGTGGCGAGCGAGAGTGGCTCCAGCCACTCGCGCAGGAATGCTTGTCCCTCGATGGGGGTATAGGAGATGGTGGGATTGTCCTCGTATCCGACGCCAGCCGAGAACGGGACGAGGGCTCCCTGGTAGTTGGAGGGTGGCCCGAACCCAACCTGGCTCGTCGCCGATGCGGTAAACCGCAGGTTTGCGGTCACGCTTGCGACCGTCAGCAGGCCGATCGGATCGGCGTACCGCAGGCGCACGATGAGCCCGAGCATCTGCTCAGCGCTCGTTCGCGCGATGACATCATTGTAGGCGCCACGCCCCGAGACAAGCGCAGGGCCGAGGGCGTGGCACCCCTGCAGCACGACGAAGAGCACGCTGCTATGGATCAATGAGTAATGGCGCATGGCGCAATAGATCCTCTCAAATAGGGATCAAAAGGTGGAACGATCGCCAGGATCCCCAGATGGCGATCGCAGCGAGACCGACAGTCGGCCCAGCATGACATTATCCGTGAGCAGCAATGCCGAACCGTCCCGTCCCAGAGAAGGCCCCCGGAACCGTCGCGATTCCGAGGGCTTCGTCAGGTAACTGGGAGCATTACGACCTTCGGCGCGATCGACGCCCGGACGGACCGTATACTTCGCGCTGTTGCAGGGCTCGGCCGTGTTATTCAATACACTTGCCAAGCGTGGCGGAACACCCACTAGGGAAGCGGCTTGTTGTGATGCGCGGCGCCGTCTCTGGCGGCGCGTCCGGCATCGACCTCAACGTAAACGAGTTCTGGCCCGTCTCCTCCAGACTGCCTCAAGAGCCCTCTTTGACCTCTGGCAGCTTCCACGAACCATCTAGCAGGGAGGGTGGCTTCTCGTTCGGCCAATACAACCGCATGATAAGAACAAAAGGCCCTGCAGGCGCCGGCAGCCAGTTTCCCTCCTTGGCCTTGCCCGGCGAGTCGTGCTGAATGTAGAGATCGACTGATCCGTCGGCGTTGCTCTTGAACTTGTTCCGCTGGCTCAGCGTGTAGCGATTGAGTGCATTCGGGACGAAGAAGAAGTCCGTGTCATACATCGTGAGTGACCAGAAGCCGTGGACGGGCGGCATCTGGCCCTTCGGGATGTGGATCACGTACGTGTGTTCCCCGCTGTACTTCTTGAGCACCTCGGGACCCTCCGAGAGGGGGTAGACCGCATCCTCTGGAAGGTTGGCGCCAAGCCCGTAGTAGGTGATCATCGCCCGTTGACGGTAGTTGGTCCCGTAGGTTCCCACCTGTTTGAAGTAGAGCCATCCGCTTTCGAGCTTGGAATCACCGGCGATAACACTCTCCTTCAACCAAGCTGTGATCTTGTCCTGAGCCGGTTTGACAGCGGCAGCAAGCCCCTTCGCAACCGGGGGTTCAACCTTTGATGGATCGAAATCCTCTCCCGGGACGATGCCAATCTTCGCGAGCTTCTCGATCATCGGGGCGTCAGCGGGCGCCGGGGGGTTCGCCTTCATAACCTCCGCGAACAGCTTGAAGAAGGCGCCTCCATCCATGGCATTGACCTGCTCCCGGGTAGCCGTCTTCATGTCGATGGAGGGATCGACCGTTCCGGCTGCCGGAGAGTACGGCTGGCCGTACGCGGAGAGTGGCACAAGGGCAACTTGGTCCTGCAAGGCATGAACCGCCTTGTAGTCCTCGGGCGTACCCGTGCAGTAAATGCGTCCGAGAACCCAAACCAGGGCCGTGGGTGACTTATATTCCGTCACGCCAGCCGGAAGCGTTCCCGACCATCCAGGCCCCGTGATCGCATACTTCTGTGGCTTGGTTCCCGTCGTGCGCTTGCCCGGTGACTGGAACACGTTGGTCCAAGCATCGAGCATGGGAAACAGGTAATACCGCCCCTTCATGTCGGGGATGCTGAGGACCCAGGGCTCCTCGGATACGTCGATCCAGGCGACCGTGTAGAGCGTGTCTGCATTCGGGGCAGTAACCGAGTGGTCGTCCGCCGGCGGATAGGCCCGCAGTCGAGCGAACTGGTTCATCGGCGCCTTTGATCCCTCGGGCTTCTCTACATTGGTCAAAACTCGCCGGGTTACTTCCATGGTCACCAGCGGGTACGCGTACATGTAGGCATCTACGGCGACTTCCTGGGACTCCTTCTCCTTTACGAGAGCCTCTGCTGCCTTGGCTTCTGCCTCAGCCTTTACCTTGGCTTCAGCGGCGGCTTCTTCCGCTGTCTTCTCGACCTTCTCTTCTTCCTGCTTGCTGCAACCTGCCAGAGCGATGGCAAGAAGCAATGTTACGGCGCTTGTGATTATTGTCTTTCGACGCATGTTTTTGACTCCAAGGGCTAGCCCCGCGTGCACTAGGAAGATGCTACGTGCCGCAAGTCGACAGCCGAGAGCGCTAACAACATGGCGCTAAGCAGTCTTGCAGCGATCACCTGATGCGTTCACCTATGTCGCGCAAGCGACGCCACGGCGTCACTCGACGCGCCAATTCCTGGTGGAAGTCAGGGCTGGAAGCTGCAAGCGTCTTCCTTGCAGGCATCGTATGTGTTTTGCAACTCATCCTGGACGATCCAGTTGTAACCCTTGGGCGTCGAGATCGTCAGGTCTTTGTCGAGAGTCGCCACCCGGTATTTCCATCCTGCCGGCGGCTTCAGCTTCGAACCCAGGTCCTTGAGGCTGTCGTATGTCAGGGTCTTGTCTATGATCTGACCGAACGCCTGCATTACCCACGGCGTGCGCTGAGAGTCCTCCAGAATGAACACCGGCTGGCCTCTCTCGAAGGTCATGCTGGATTTTCGATGTGACTGGAGAGGGCTGTAAGGCGACATATGCGCGCTCGCAAGGGACACTCCTTTTGGCAACTTCCCCTCACCCATCCAGCGCGCTTGCACGCCATCGAAATTTTCCACCCCGCCGACCGGAAGCGTGATCGTGTCCATGGTCCAACCGCGCGGGCCATTCTTGTACGCAGCAAGCGTATCGAAGTTGGCCTCCAGGGAGGCGACGGTCACCTTGTCCCACAGGTTGGCAGGACAGGTGTTTTTCTTGTCGGCAGAGTTATTCAGGTCGCTGGTGTTGAAGTACACGCCCGCGATCCTGCCGCCGGGTTCGCTTCTGAACAGCCAGACTTCGCAGTAGATGACCCCTCGCAGGGAGGTGTACGTCATATCCTTAGGATTGGCAGGGATGGGGATCGGCTTCGTTTGCGCGGTCTCCCGCCCCGCCGCCGCCTCGGTCAGCATCGTATCGACGCAACCCGGCGAGAGCTTGCTCAGGTTTTGCTTCATGCAATCCTTGATCCGACCCTCTCCAGGCAGCACGTCCGAACAAAACTTCGCGACATCGTCAGCGCAGGCTCGGATGACCCGAAAGTCGCGCACCACTGCATCCTGCGCGATCGCGGAACCGCCCAGCAGTAAAAGAGCGGGAAGTAACCAAGCGAACTTTCTCATATCTGTCTCCGCAAGCTAAAGGTGTGCCATAGAGCTTATGTATATCACTGCGCGACGGTCGTTGCCCACGCGCGACAACACCGAAGCCAGATCTTTATCGGCAGTTCTCCGCTAGATAGCCTCGGCGCTGTGCCAAGCAGCCTTCCCTGGAAGGCGCGGGGAGGATCAAACGGGTTATTCACACACTTTTTCAATCAAAATCGGGGGAGCCAGATAACTTCGCCGCGCGATCCACCCAAAACGACCCCACCCCCCTTCTGTACTCTTACATCTAAGAAGGAGTGCGAATGACCAATCTTTGAGCCTTCCAAGCAGGCGAGCGATTGAGCAAAATTGCGGGCCGTGGACAGAATTTGCAGCCGGAGGACGATGCAATGATCAAATTGTATGGAACCGCGAGGTCGCGAGCAGCACGGAGCCTGTGGGCGCTGGAGGAAGTCGGGCAGAAGTACGAGCACGTGCCCATCAGTCCCCTTCCGATCGGCAAAGGCGACACGCGCAAGCCCGAGTTTCTGAAGATCAATCCGAACGGGCACATCCCGGTGCTCGATGACAACGGATTCATCGTCTGGGAGGCCATGGCGATCAACCTGTATCTCGCGGAAAAATACGGCCACCATCCGTTCTGGCCCTCGGCGGTCGAAGGACACGCTGGCGCCTATCAGTGGAGCCTATGGGGTATGACCGAACTCGAAAGACACGTGCTCACGATCCAACTGAACAAGATGGTGTTTTCCGCTGAGCAACAGAGCGAACACGCGGTAAAGGACGCCATCGAGCGGATGAATGCGTCACTGAAGGTGTTGAATGACCATCTGCAGACGCGCGAATACCTGCTGGGCAAAGACTTTACGATTGGCGACCTGAATGTTGCGTCTATTTGGATGGTGGGAAGCTTCACCATGAACTTGCTCGGCGTTCGATTCGACCTTTCGGACACTCCGACCGCCGAGCAATGGTTCAAGAAGTGCACAGGCCGAGAAGCGGCGGAGAAACTACTCGGCATGAAGTAGGGCCGCCACACGGGAAAGAAGGCGGCCGAAGAGGCCGAGGCCGTTGCCGAACTGGGACTGGCAGCCTGATTTGCCAGAGCGGGACCAAGAGGGGGCCTCGCCTCAGTTCCACCGACTGAAAGGAAGCGCCGATGCCGCGAGTTGCCCCTTATGCCCGCGTCTCTACCACCGAGCAGAATGTCGAACCCCAGCTACATGCTCTGCGCTCGTATGCTGAGGCCCGCGGCGTGGAGGTAGCATCTGAGTACCTCGATGAGGGTTAGCGGTGCCAAGGATCGGCGGCCGGCTCTTGATCTCCTTCTGTCTGATGCGCGTCGGCGGATGTGCGATGTTGTCGCCTGTGTGAAGCTGGATCGATTGGCACGCAGCGTTCATCATCTGACCAGCCTCGCCCGTGAGTTCCAGGCGCTAGGCATTGATCTTGTCTTCTTGGATCAGGCGATCGACACCAGCACACCCGCCGGTCGG
>Ga0187779_10001864_pt1 | contig 13104 bp, 12 predicted proteins | sample 1015_Q2_SP10_10__FD_132435 | JGI IMG/M metagenome (GOLD analysis project Ga0187779, IMG submission 132435) | Tropical peat soil microbial communities from peatlands in Department of Meta, Colombia - 1015_Q2_SP10_10_MG | ecosystem: Environmental > Terrestrial > Soil > Wetlands > Peat | place... | reverse complement strand
CTAGATCTCTGATCTGCACGAACCGCAAGAGCCGTGCAGATCTATTCTGCTTAGGATTAGAGTCGAAGATTCCGTCGACGTCAGTCCCATAAATTAGCTTTGAGGCCTGCAGCGATATGGCGATATGGACCGCCAACTGGTCGCCCGACACAATAGAGAAACCAGTCGCTGAATCAGAGACAATATCACCTCCAGTGGATGGAACACAGCCCAGACGGATCCACCGCTTGATGGGACGAAGGTCACTCGAATCGATTCTGCCTTGTCGAGCAATCACGTAGTCACTTGTCGTAATCGAGATGACTGGAATCTTGAATTGCCTGAAAATATTGCTTAGAATCAACTCCCATTCCAGTAGTCGGGCCTTCGTCTCACTCAGTCCATTGAGTTGCAGAGTGCTTCTGAAACCTCCTGAAAGTTTGAACTTGCTGACGGGCATGTGGCCATAGCTCCCTGCTCCATGTACAATAACAAGAGAGAAACGAGATCGCATTGCAGCTATCTGTCGGGCTGCGGACCTAACGACCTGCACTCTCGGAGTGTAGATCTTCTTTTTGTCAGTAAGAGCCGCTCCTCCCAGCTTGATAACAACCAGCGGCTTGCTCAAACTCTGAGTTTCCACTTGTAGTTAACGGACGTTACCTATGGTCTGATCACAAAGTATGGTCTCGAACCAACGGTGTGTCCCATCTTCCCAGACGTAATAAGTATTCATTACACGGAGGTTTGGGAACCTCTTCCGCGCTCGCATCTCAGCAATATGCTTCAGGCTAATGGCGCGTGTGAATCGCACGACGCCGAGTGCTCGTTGACGTCGTCCCGATCTAGGGCGCGGCTTCCTAGCACCGCCCTTACGGATACGAACGCGAACGACAACATATCCCTGTTTTGCTTTGTAACCTAATGCTCGCGCACGATCTAATCTTGTGGGAGATTCAATTCTGTGAACAGTAGGTTCTCTTCTCCACTTTATCATAAGCTGACGAAGATACCGTTCGAAATCATTCTTCTCTCTAGCATTCCACGTCTGGTTTGCGTATTTGTACATCCCCATTGTTCTCGCTACCGTTTCACTTAGTTGCAAGCTTAAGCTTAGGTCTGATGAGATGCTCAGCTTGTGCAGTCTGAACACAAGGCCACTATTTAAGTGACTTGCATTCGTTACTCAGATGTGGAAAATGAAATCGATCGACGAATCGTTGAGGAAAGCATTTCTTCCTGCGCAACTCGCGCTAAAGTATCATCCGTATTACAAAGGGAAAATCGAGATCGTTCCAAGATGTCCAATAAGATCTTTCGATGATTTTGCGGTCTGGTATACGCCAGGTGTGGCGGAGGCATGCAACTCAATTAGGAGCAAGCCAGAGGCGGTTTTTGAGAATACCAACAAGTGGAATACTGTTGCTATCGTAACTGACGGCACTCGCGTACTAGGCTTGGGAGACATTGGACCTGAAGCAGGCCTCCCGGTTATGGAGGGAAAAGCGCTTCTCTACAAGTATTTGGGCGGAGTTGATGCATTTCCGGTGTGCCTAGGAACGAAGAATGCGAACGAGATAATATCTGCAGTGAAATGGCTTCAACCCACTTTCGGAGGAATTAATCTTGAGGATATTGCGCAGCCAAAGTGCTTTGAGATCCTAGACGCATTACAATCCCAACTCGACATTCCAGTCTGGCATGATGATCAACAGGGAACTGGAACAGTCGTTCTAGCTGGATTCATCAACGCACTCAAACATGTTGGTAAGAAAATTCACGAAGTGAAGATCTCAATGATTGGAGCTGGTGCAGCCAACGTTGCATTGGCACGATTACTCATTTTATCTGGTGCAAGGCCAGGAAATCTGATACTCTCAGACAGTAAGGGAACTCTCCACGCAAAACGCACTGATTTAGAGGCGTCTCCCAAAAAATGGGCCCTTTGCCAGAACACGAATTCTGAACAAATCGAAGACATCGAATCGACCTTCATCGGAGCCGACGCATGTATAGCTTTGTCTAAGCCAGGACCGGGAATAATTTCGAAGGAGGATGTGCGAAAGATGAATGACAATGCAATTGTCTTCGCATGCGCCAACCCAATTCCAGAAATATGGCCATGGGAGGCTGAAGAGGCAGGAGCCGCGATTGTCGCGACTGGGAGATCCGACTTTCCTAATCAGCTAAATAACTCACTAGGTTTCCCTGGAATTTTCAGGGGTACAATCGATGTTCGTGCCAAGACTATAACTGACCAGATGTGTCTAGCAGCCGCTACCGAACTAGCCCGGCTTGCAGAAAGCAAAGGGATATCAGCAAAGAACATAATCCCCACTATGGATGATTGGGAAGTCTTCCCACGCGAGGCAGCCGCCGTAGGCGAGAAAGCCATCGAACAGGGAATTACGAGAATCAAACCATCAAGAGAACAGATATACACTAATGCGCGCTCCATCATAAAACGCGCACGAGAAGAAACCAAATTCCTAATGCGCGGCGGATTCATTCAAGACTTTCCGAGCTAAGACTGGATTAATTCGAAAAACGAATTTTGACGTTTGAACTTAAAATTGAGGAGTTTCCAGATATCAAATGAGTGAATCGAATTGGTAGAACGTACGATAGCGGTGATCGGAGGTACAGGCGATCAGGGATTTGGAATCGTATTGCGGTTAGCACGCGCGGGCGAAAAAGTCATAATCGGGTCAAGACTTCAACAGAAAGCTGAAGATGCAGCCAAACGAGCATGCGCGATCTTGGGAGAAGATTGCCCAGTTTCGGGCATGGAGAATCCAAAAGCCGCTGCTGCAGCCGATATAATCATAATGTCCGTTCCATTTGCCGCCCATGTGGACATGATAAAATCGATAGTGGGGAACATAACTCCCGAGGACCTATTCATAGACGTTGTAGTACCTCTCTCCACCGCCGTTGGAGGAGGCGCCACAACGTCACTGGGTGTTTGGGAAGGTTCCGCGGCTCAACAAGCCGTCAAACTCTTACCTCCTAAGACTAAGGTAGCATCAGCTTTCCATAATGTGGTGGCCGATGCACTTCAGGATCTGAATCGCAAGGTCGACTGTGACGTCATTGTTTGCAGCGATTCGCAAGATACAAGAAAAGTTGTAATGGAACTTGTCAATGAAGTACCTGGAATCAGGGCCGTGGATGGTGGACGCTTGGAGAACTCAAGAATAGTTGAGCAATTCACAGCTTTACTGATCGGGATAAATATTCGTTACAAGGTTAAGGATGCGGGCATTCGGATTACGGGCATCACACCATAGGGTGTATAGGAAGAAGAATTGCAACGAATTGTTGGTGTTGTCGGAAAGCCAAACGTGGGCAAGAGCACGTTCTTCAGCGCCGCGACACTTGCACATGTACAGATCGCGAACTACCCATTCACTACTATCAAGCCAAACGTGGGAATGGGATATGTTAGGACGAACTGTGTCTGCCGAGAATTCGGAGTGACCGATACCCCCGGCAATTCCTCGTGCGTTGATGGCATCCGCCTTATCCCGGTCGAACTTGTTGATTGCGCAGGCTTAGTACCAGGAGCATGGCAAGGGCGCGGGCTAGGGAACCAGTTTCTCGATGCAATTCGCCAAGCTGACGCGCTAATACACGTTATCGATGCATCAGGATCAACCGATGCTGAAGGACGCGCATGCGATCCGGGAACACACAATCCTACCGATGACGTGAAATTCCTTGAACACGAGCTCGACATGTGGATTCTGCAAATCTTAAAAAAAGAATGGGACAGGACGGTTAGGAGAGTGGAGGGCACTAAAGAAGATCTGGCAACCATCATAGAAGAAAAGCTTAGCGGGCTTGGAATTCGAAAACAACACGTCGCTAAAGCGCATCAAAAGACCGGCCTCACCTTTGAAAGACCAAGCTCGTGGTCAGATGAACAATTACTTGCGATCATCTCTGAACTCAGAAAACTTGCGAAACCAATGCTTATCGCTGCCAATAAGATAGATATTCCTCCTGCGGAAAAGAACCTCAAGGTACTTGAATCATCTGGATATTTGACTGTCCCCTGCTGCGCCGAAGCAGAGCTGGCATTGAGAAGAGCCGGTGAGAAAGAGCGGATTGCGTATGTACCAGGGAATAGCAATTTTTCGATTGCTGACAAAGCAGAGTTAACTACTGACCAGAAGAACGCATTGGCCCGAATCAAAGAGAAGATTCTGATTCCTCTAGGCTCCACTGGAGTTCAGGACGCACTCAATTTTGCTTTCTTCAAATTGCTACAGATGATAACGGTGTACCCAGTTGAAGACCCAGAGAAGCTCACCGATCATAAAGGTCGTGTGCTCCCAGATGCCTATCTTGTTCCCTTTGGCACTACAGCTCGAGAGTTTGCCGGACTAATACATTCGGACCTTGCCGAGGGATTTCTTTACGCTACCGAAGTACGATCTAAGATGCGAGTTGCAGACGACTACGTGCTCAAGGATGGCGACGTGATCACGATTGCGAGCGCCAAAAGACATGCTTAGCTAATCGATGGTAACAGATCTCCTCGTCGTGACATGACGCTGCTTAACAAGAACAACTCCTCCTGAAGGCACATCTTCGGAAAGGATTACTCCTGGCCCTATCCAAGCTCCTGAACCGATCCTTACCCCCGGGAATAGGGTCGCATTGATTCCCGTCTCGACATGATCTCCCATCATTACGCCCAGTTTCTTCATCTCGCTATCAACAACTCGGTTCTTGATGGTCATGCGTATAGACCGCTTATCAAACCGAACGTTAGCTGTCATAGTTCCTGCCCCTAAGTTGCAATGCTCTCCAATTACGCTGTCACCGACATATGACAAATGTGGAATTTTGCTACCTTTCATGAGAATACTATTCTTAATGTCGCAACTTTGTCCGACAACAGTATCTGCCTCAAGACTCGTGAACGACCGAATCCTTGCATGCGGGCCAACTCTACTTCCTTGCCCGCAATACACAGGTCCTTCAACGTAAGATCCAGACTTGATTACAGCTCCTCGATCAACGGATACTTGACCTTTGATAGTTACGCCTGCCTCAACTGTACCAAGCACAAGGGGCTGCATTCTTGTTAGGGCTCGTTCGTTGGCTACTAAAAGATCCCAAGGCCTGCCGACGTCCAGCCAATCAGGCTCCGGTATAATTGCAGCATTGATCACCTGCCCTTTCCTGAGAAGAAGTTGAAGCGACGTCGTTAGCTCATACTCAGCGCGCCGTGAACGCTTTGTCTTGCCAATCGCGTCGAATACACTTCGGTCTAATACGTACAATCCTGCATTAATCAAACCCGGCTTTGGACGACGGTCTGAAGGTTTCTCGTCTATTTTTGTGACCGTGTCGCGGTACAACTCAACGGCACCAAAACGCGAGACGTCAGGCAAGCTAACTACTCCCATTACGTTTTGAGCACTAGTTGCTTTCTCCATGAGGATGCTAATTGCATTAGAATCGATCATCAAGTCTCCATACATTACAATGAACCGGTCCTCCTCTAGTGCTCTGGATACGATGCCAAGGGCTGCAGCGGTTCCAGTCCAACTCGGCTGTTTGACATATTCAAGTTGGACGCCATAATCTCTTCCAGTTCCGAGAGCATGCTGGATCATATCACCCTGGAAGCCCACAACAAGAGTGATGTTGGAAATGCTGTTCTGAGCTAGCGCAGACAGGCTGTGCCCAAGAAGCGGCTTGCCAGCGACGGGAAGCAAATGTTTTGGTTTCGTCTCAGCAAGCGGCCATATTCGAGATCCCTCTCCGGCCGCCAGAATCACTGCCTTCATTCCAGTCATCCTCCAATAGGATAACGGCAGCGCTTTAAATTAGAGGATAACCTACACGAACGGTAGGCTACATTCAGCTAAATTAATGGGGTCGGTGTGGCCATGGTATTTGACTTAATCTCATTCATTGTCGGGGTTGCGGCTGGAGCATTAACGGGGGCTCTTGCGGGAGTTCTACACTCGCTCGAGAGGACAGCAGATCTGCAGGAGCAATTACGGAAAGTGAAACGAGAGATCGTCGAAATGCAATCGCTTTCTTCGCGAAATGAGAACCCTAGCAAGCCCAAATTAGATGAGCTAGACCGTGATCTAGAGGAAATACATGAAGAGATCCGGAAGATGTACAAGAGAACTACGCGGTAGGGGCTGCTACCCTCGTCTGCTCAATAACTTGAGCAGGCGTAGCAACTATTCCAGCTGGGATAGACACGACCTTCGACTTCCGTACTCCTACATGCCGTAGAGGCGCAATCTTTTTGGCCAGATTGTAAATGTCCGACCCTAATTTGCCCAATACTATCTCCTGCGAGAGCTGTTCGTAATTTAGTGCTGAGGCTTTCTCTTCCACGATCTGTCTCATTAAACGACGTACCCCATGTTCTTGCGAAGCTTTGATTCGATCACGCGTGAAAGCCACAATCGATATCCGCATCGAAAATTGGTCTTTTGTAGTCGCATTGAATATACCGTCCATTCTAGTGCTACCTCGACGAACCAGACTTCTCAAGTAGTCGGTTGCATACTCATGCGATTTCAGAATGGTCTCAGCCCGATGGTCTTTGGTGTTCACGACTAAAAAGTACAATTTTATCGATTGATGAGCAAAGTCATCTGTAATATCATACAGGGTTGTTTCGACTACACGGCCCAGAAGTGCTGCAGGAGTCTCACAAGGAATCCCTGCTACAATCCTTTCTCCGAAATATGGTGGGCTATAAACATCGTACCATTCCTTCGTTCGCCATTTGTCTCTGACTTTCTTCGTTGCTTTAGACAACTAATTTTCCACCAGTATCACAGAGTTCAGCAAGCTACCTTCCGTGAGCTATTTAAATCGTTTATCTTTCGTGGCCCTCTTACGAGCTCTCTTTCCTTCGGCGAGCGAAATCGACTCTTGTGCGGCTTTCGCGCACCGAAATATATCCTCTAATGTTGAGCGCAATGTTTCAATGGTTGGGCACCGATTAATTGTGATCTGCAGCTTCGTGCCTCTCACATGAGTTATGACTTGAATCCCTGCTTTGCTGAATTCATTGTCAGGATTCAGAGCAGTCATAACACTTTGCGCGAATGATGCTGAGGAATATTCAAGCGATATTTTCGCTGCTAGCATTGGTATTCATCTGCGCCTGTAAAGCCGCATCGACGTTTTCAAGAAATTCAGATGGGTCTTCTACTCGAATATGTGCGCCCGCCGCGACATTATGTCCCCCCCCGAAGCCAGAATATTTCTTTGCGACAGTAGAGAGCGCTGTCCCGAGGTTGACTCCTGCCTTCAAAAGCTTGGCGGGCGCTCTCGCAGAGAGCTTGATTCCTCCCTCCTTCGACTTCGTCAGGACAATAATCGCGTGATCTTGAGAAAGATTACCCGCGGAAGAGATTATGGAAGAAAACGCACCGGTCATACTATCCTGTATCAGGTTCTCGCCACGAATTACCCAGATGGTCTTTAACTTCTGAACCGCGGTCGGAGTGTTGGTCAGCCACTCCATGTAACCCGCAAGGGTTTTCCTGTAATTCGCAACAACTTCGTTGGCCTCTTGTAGAGCCGATTTTCGGTCCCCTAACCCTACGCTAATTCCCACCGAAGGATTGTCGGTGCGGCCGCACGCGTTTAGCATTGCCGAAAACTCTCTCGCGTCACGCGTTGGGCTCCCAGCCGGCTCGTTGATGAGCGTGTACACAGTCCCAATCAAATCCTTGACTACGCTGGTCTGGAAATTAATCGACACCAGGTGACCAATAATAGCATCCAAGATCTTCGTCTTCTCATCTTGCGACAGATCTGCGACCGTTCGAAAGCGGTCTCCTTCTTTCACTGGAATCCCGCTGTTTGACAATAGAGCCAAGCAATTGTCTTCTCTTCCGCTCAAATTAGGCAAGTAGGGGGTAGTCGTAAACGCTAACGCTCTGTGAATTGGGCGTGTTTCCCTTCCATACAACACAAGATCCTGATCAACCCGAACCGTTCCAGAGGCAATTGCATCTTCCACAAGAACTTCGTTCAGTCCAATCAGAGCCCGTTTATCGTTCTTATCTTGCATATCACCCAGCGCACCAACGATAGCGAGAGAACTAAGGTCCTTGTTAAATCCAGAAAGCTCACGCACAACCAAGTAACAAACACCTGCAGCACTTATCAAGCGTGCACCGTCGATCTTGTACTCATGCGGGTTCAATTGAAGGATCGATTCTGTCGAACCGGCGTTTGGGGGATGATGGTCAAGAATGATAATTATTTTTGCTAATTCCCTAGCCTTGATGAGATCCAGATAGCCGCTGCCGATGTCTGAGAACATTAGCACGTCGGGATGCAGTTGAGATATTTCATCAAGAACATCCTCGCGAAGCTCCTCCACGATCCTTAGCGTAAATCTGGCTCTTGTTCTTGCCAATGCTGAACCTATTATGCTCGCTGAGGATATTCCATCCGCGTCGTGATGAGAGACGACTACGAAATATGAACCAGCCTCAAGAGAGTCTTTGAGAGTACCCGCAATCTCCTTAGCCCGAGCTATGAATTGAACGCGATCGGCGTCTATGGCCATTCACTATGCCACTGACGCCACGAGATGCTTGTATTCCCATTCAGGCCGCAATTGTCGCCTAGTTCTATAATACTTGACCAGACGATGTATCTTGGATTCTACCATCGCTAGAGACCTTTTGTTAACATAGTCTTTCCTGTTCTTCTCCAAGTGTCTCCGCAAGTCGTCAGCTTTCTTCACAAGCGCTGCCAAATCTTCAGGTAAAGCTGTGCTTTGACCGGCAAGGATCTGCTTCACGGACTTTCCTGTAATAGACCTAGCAAGAGGTACCGCATAACGATCCCTCAACAGGACGCCTATGATGCTTGGAGAATTACCCTCTCTCGCAAGCTTCAATATGAGCTCTTCAACTTCATCGTTTGTATACTTACACCAAGAAGGGGTCTTCTTGCTTATAGGGCGGGTTGATCCCGATCTTCCTCGCTTACTCGTGTAGAGTCTTGCCGTAGTATTCACGCTCCAAGCATCGATCGACTTTCAAGCTAGTCTTTTGACTCGGCTAATTAACTTAGTCATTTTGCGGAGTTTGACTTTGACCATCTACAGAATTTTGCAAAAGCCAATGCTCTGTGTGAAAAACGATTCTTTTGGTCAATATCCATCTCACCGAATGTTCTCCCGTTTCCCTCATTAGGAATGAAAATAGGGTCAAAACCAAAACCTCGCCTCCCTCGCGCCTTTAGACTCACTTTCCCTTTTACAATTCCTTCAAAGCATCTGGTGTAATCACGGCAACAATAGGCCACTACGCAGGCGAAATAAGCCTCCCGCCTCGAAATTTTCTCCATCAGCGTCAGTATGCCATTGACTCCCAATGTTTCGTAGGCGTATGAGGAGTATGGGCCTGGAAAGCCGCCCAGATTTCTAATGAAAAAACCGGCATCTTCCGTCAATATCCCCGAACCTCCAATTTCTCGAAGGGCTTGTTCTGCAGATATAGCTGCGATTTTCTGCAGATCGTCCGACTGTACTTCGTATTTATCCAACTTCACATGTGTAAGTCTAATCCCAAACTCTAAAGCAATACGGGCAGCTTCGTCGAATTTGCCCTTGTTCTTTGTTGCAAATTTAAAAGTCCGCTTAGCCTCTTTCAAAATATCTTCCTCTACGTTCAACCTCTTTCATCTTTTCTATGATTTCGCTCGACTTGTGTCCGAAAACGCGGTCGTAACCCTCGACGAAGGATCTGAATAGTTCCGTATGAAACTTGTAGTGGGTGCTACGAATTGATCGGTTTAGGAGCAGTAGATCTACTCCCATTGCTTCCGCTTCTCTAGAAAAATTACCTAGGCCAAAATCGATTATGAATAACTTACCATTTTGTGAGATTACGTTTGAAAGGGTGACGTCACCATGTACGATGCCCCCCGAATGCATTACGGCGAGCATTTCCCCTAGAGTTCCGCACCGATTTCTGCGCTCAGATTTCGAGACACTGTATAATTCGTCTTTGAGCGTTCTTCCGTTGATGTAATCCATAATAAAGAATGTTGATTCTTGGTCGATATGCTGGACAATTGGAACGGCTACCCCTAGTTTCCGAGCTTCACGAAGCATAGTTGCTTCGTGTGAAGTCCTTAGGTGGCGTATGTTCTCGTCTAGAAGGGGGACTCTATACGTTTTTGGAATCCTCTGTTTTCGAATTGCCATTTCTCCAAACCATTCTTGCAGGTAAATCTCGGCCTCCGCGCCCGTATAGATGAGCGCAGGAAGGTTAGCTTCTCCGCCAGGGTATGTCAACATCTTCGAGCCTCCATCTCGGTCTCACGTGCGAATCTTCAATCCGCTTTATGACTCCACAATGCAGCGATAAAGCTCCGGTCCATGCGATCTGGGCTCCGTTGTCTCCTGTATATGGAGGAGTGACAGCAAAGCAGACAGCATTGTGGATTGCCGCAACCTTTTCGAGCTTATCCCTTAACGACTTATTCGCTGCTACTCCCCCCGTGAGGAGGATCTCTCTTTTGCCTGTGTACGCCAGAGATCTTTCAACGGCCTCGGCCAGCATAGAGCAAGACACTTCTTGCATCGAGTAGCAAACATCTTCCAGTCGCTCTCCAGATCGAAGTTTAGCCAAGGACGCCGTGAGCAAGCCTGAGTAGGATACATCATTTCCTTTCACTACGTATGGAAGAGGAATGAATTTCGAGGCATTGTGTGTCAGCTTCTCGATCTGTTGTCCAGCGGGAGATGGGAGATCGATTTCGCGTGCGAACATATCAAAGAGATTGCCGATAGTAATATCCTCGGTCTCACCAAAGATCCTCCATCGCCCTCCCGAAAAAGCTGCAATGGCTGTATGCCCCCCAGAGACAAGTACTACAAGAGGGTCGGTAGCACCAGTTGTGAGAATACCAATCTCGATATGGCCAATTGCATGGTTAACTGGAATCAACGGGACACCGAGATATGATGCCAATGACCTGGCTACTGTCGCCCCAACTCTGAGGCATGGACCCAACCCCGGTCCCAACGCAACTGCCACACCATCCAATTGTCCTGCAGACACATGTGCATCCCTAAGTGCACTACTGAGAACGCCTGCTGCAACTTCACTGTGATGTTCTGCAGCTTCTCGAGGATGTATTCCGCTTCCTGCTGCAGATTTGTAAACATCCTGAGCGTTCGAATAGATCTTCCCCTTATCGTCTACGACACTTGCGCCGAAGGTGTGTGCAGTAGATTCAATTCCCAGATAGTACAACGTGTTCGAACCTCATGCGTTACCCGCTTACAAAAATGTCACGACTCACTGAGGTAGGTTAAAATACAGACATGAAGAGCTGAACGCACGAAAGGTGCCGATCATGAAAGGTGACCGACAAATCGTCTAGCACACATTTCAAGAACACCTTCTTGAATAAAATCCCACGCACTCAGTTCTGTCCTCATCCTGAAAAGCGGCCAATTGGTTTAAACAATCTTTCAGCATGGACCAGCCCCTTTGTCACTTGAGGTCAGGGAGCAGTGTACAACAAAGTCACACTCGAAGTCAATTTCCCTGAGTTGGAGCATAGAATACTCGCACTCTGGAACTCGACCAAGGCGTTTAAAATTCTAAAAACGATGAATAAGAGCGCCGATCATTGGTCTTTCATAGATGGCCCACTTACAGCGAACAATCCCATGGGGGTACACCATGCATGGGGACGCACGTACAAGGACCTCTTTCAGCGATTCAATTCCATGAAAGGACACAATCTACGCTTTCAGAATGGCTTTGATTGCCAAGGATTGTGGATTGAAGTTGAAGTTGAAAAAGAACTTGGATTCAAGTCTAAACGCGACATCGAAGCTTTCGGTATTGCTGAATTTGTAAAACGATGTAAGCAGCGAGCTCTCAAATTCTCAAGTATCCAAACCGAACAATCGATTAGACTCGGTTATTGGATGGACTGGGACGACCCGGCTAAATTGCGGGATCTCGCTGAGAAGTTGAATCATCCGGATTTGAGGTTTGAGTATATTGGCACGAGCGGAGAGAAGGTTGTCGGGACCGCTGAAGAAATTGTGGGCAAACTGGGAGACAACTGTCTCGGTGGATCATACTACACAATGTCTGACGAAAACAACTATTCGATCTGGGCATTCCTCAAGAAATGTCATGAAAGCGGTTGGATTTACAAAGGCACAGACATAATGCCCTGGTGCCCACGATGCTCCACGGCACTCTCAGAACATGAAATCGCGACAGAAGGGTACAAAGAGCTTGTCCATCCAGCTGTAACAGTAAAATTCAAACTCAAAAACAAACCAAACGAAGCTCTTCTAGTTTGGACTACAACCCCCTGGACTTTAACATCCAACGTCGCCGTTGCAGTTAACCCTCAGATAATTTACGCTAAGATACGGATACAGGACGAAGTATTGTATCTCGCTAAAGCAACTTTGCCCAAGGCTAGACCTGACGAGGTTCTGCAGGAATTGCCTGGAAACGATCTGGTGGGAGTGGAATACAATGGCCCATTCGACGAGTTGGAAGCCGTCGAGAAATCCGCCACTATCGGCAAGCATAGGGTCATACCATGGGCCGAAGTAAGCGAAACAGAGGGTACTGGACTAGTACATATTGCCCCTGGAGCCGGAAAGGAAGACTTCGAATTAGGAAAGCAATTTGACCTAACGACACTATGCCCAATCAACGAATACGGAACATTCATCGACGGGTATGGCGAGTTCACTGGAGTCCACGTGTATGACTCGGCACAGAAAATCATCAAGGCACTGGAGAAGAAGGGACTATTGTTCAAAGTGGAGCAATACTCCCACCGTTATCCAGTCTGTTGGAGATGCGGAAGCGAACTCGTTTTCAGATTAGTAGACGAATGGTTCATCTCAATGGGAAAGAAACTGGAAATGCCTGAAGAACTGACCACTGACGAAAAGCAACAAAATCTTCGCTATAGAATAATGGACGTTACATCGAAGATTCAATGGATCCCTCCATATGGCATGTCCAGAGAGCAAGATTGGCTTAGGAACATGAGCGACTGGATGATCTCGAAGAAGAGATATTGGGGCCTAGCGCTCCCAATCTGGGAGTGCAAGAAATG
>Ga0187779_10001860_pt1 | contig 13114 bp, 6 predicted proteins | sample 1015_Q2_SP10_10__FD_132435 | JGI IMG/M metagenome (GOLD analysis project Ga0187779, IMG submission 132435) | Tropical peat soil microbial communities from peatlands in Department of Meta, Colombia - 1015_Q2_SP10_10_MG | ecosystem: Environmental > Terrestrial > Soil > Wetlands > Peat | place... | reverse complement strand
CGGATCAAGGACGTGATGCATACAAATGTCTTAACCTGCCCGCCGGAAGAAACCGTTGTGGGCATCGCGCGGCGGATGACGGAGCGAGGCGTCGGCTCCGTGATTGTGGTGGACGACATCGGCGTTCCCATGGGAATTCTGACAGACGGCGACCTCCGGAGCAAGGTGCTGGCTTCCGGAAAACCCATCAACTTACCAGTGATGGATGTGATGAACCGACCCGTTCAGTGTATCTCTCCCGACGCTTTCTGTTTTGAAGCCATTCTTTCCATGACCACCAATCGGATCAAGTATCTTCCGATCATGGATGGGACGGAGCTTGTGGGCATCATTTCTGAACATGACCTGATGGTTTCCCAGGGGAATAACCCCGTTGCGGTCATCAAGGGCATTCAGCAGGCGACCACGATCGAGCAGGTGGTCCTCATCCGAAAGAACATTGATCTGGCAATGAACGTGATCCTTGAGCATGGAGGGATGGCGAAAGATATCTGTGAGCTGATTACAACGCTCAATGACCATCTGACACGAAAAATCATCGTTCTGGCCGAGGAGGCCATGGTCAGAGAAGGAAACGGACGGCCACCCATTCCATATGCCTGGCTCGCCCTCGGGAGTGAAGGCCGCCGTGAGCAGACGCTGAGGACCGATCAGGACAATGCGCTCATTTTTGCCGATGACTCTCCCAAGAGGGAAGAAGAAGTCCGAACCTATTTCCTGAGCCTCGCTGAAAAGGTCGTTTCAGGGTTGGAGCAGTGCGGTTTTCCCCGGTGCAAAGGCAGGGTCATGGCGATCAATCCCAAATGGTGTCAGCCCTTTCATGTGTGGAAAGAGTACTTCAGGCACTGGATCCTCGATGTCGACTATCCTCCCGAGGAAGTTTTGGCCACCTTTGTCTTTTTCGATTGCCGCGCCATCTACGGTCAATATGAGCTGGTGACCCGAATAGCAGGACATATCTTGGAGCTTCTGGATGAAGGAAAAAGCTTTGTGAGAGAAATGGCCAAGACCGCTCTTCTTCATAAAACTCCTCTGGGTTTTTTCAAGAGGCTGGTGGTCGAAAAGTCCGGAGAACACAAGAATAAGCTCAATCTGAAGCTGAACGGCTTGACCCCCTTGGTCGATGCCATCCGGACACTCGCCCTCAGCCAAAAGGTGTTTGCCACGAACACCCTCGACCGGATTTCTGCTCTCGTTGAAAAAGAGAGCCTCCCCCCTTCCGAGGCCGATGACCTGAGAGATGCGTTTAATGTTCTCATGCTCATCCGAGTACGACATCACGTCAATGTGCTCCGCCAAGGAAGAGTCCCAGACAACTATGTCAACCCGGACGAGTTGAGCATCATCCAGAGGACGATGCTTAAAGAAGCTTTTAAATCCATCGATCGACTGCAGGGGCTATTGGAATTGCATTATGAGATCAGGGACTGAAATGCACGTGGGATCAGGAACCGAGTAACCCTTCATGAAACTGATTTTTCGTCGTCTGAGAAACTATTATTATCAACGCCATTTGCGGCGAAAAGACCTGCCGGAGGTCATACGAAATCATCTTCAGGGCTTTCATGAATTCAACTTCAGTAAGCCTATCACCGAAACGGAGTTTGTCGTCTTCGATATAGAGACCACTGGGTTAAACGCAAGAGGAGGAGATCGCATTATTTGCATCAGCGCCGTACGCCTCAGGGAGGGTCGCATCGACCTATCGGATGCCTTCCACGAGATCATCAATCCCAACCGTGACATCCCCCCCACTTCGGCCGTGATCCATGAGATTTTGCCACGGATGGTGAATGGAAAACCGACCATCGAAAAGGTTCTGCCGGATTTTATCAAGTACATCGGAATCTCCGTGCTTGTGGCCCATCACGGATGGCTGGATATGAGCTTCCTCAATCGAGAGATGGCTCGCCTTTACGGCATTCCGATTCAAAACATTGTCCTGGACACAGCTGTCTTGGATCAGGCGTTGCTGGCGAAGAAGGCACCGGCGTCGATGACGGATGCAACGAAAATCAATAGCACGTTAGATGCAGTGGCTGAACGCTATCATGTCGCTGTCGAGGAACTCCATTCGTCTTTCTGGGATGCCCTGGCTACGGCGCAGATCTTTCAACAAATGATCAAAGCGTTTCAGGGGCTGGGCATCCTTTCCTTAAAGGACTTTCTCAAGTTAGCCCATACACCGCCGAGTTTAGGGGTCGTTCAGCCGGATCACTTTTCTGCATAGGTGTAGATTCTTTTCCCATCCTAAGCGGGAGAGGAGGTTCCTAACGTTAATTTTCGGTCAACATTTTTTTATTGACGAGATACGATTTCCCGTCTAACATTAGCAAGTGCTTGAAGAGCAAAACAAATCTAAGGGAGGCAGAGCGCTATGAACTTTTCACGGTTTTGTTGGCTGAATGCCAGTAAGTTTCCTGAAAGAGAATTTATCATCGAAAGTTATCCTTCCAAGGGAATTCGCAAGGCCATTACCTGGAAACAGCTCAACGACCAGACCAATAAGCTTGCGAATTTCATGATGAAGGAGTGTGGAGTCAAAAAAGGGGATATTGTGGTTCATCTGATGATGAACAGTATCGAATGGTATGTATGCTATATGGCTGTGCTGAAGACAGGTGCAACCGTCACGCCACTCAACTTCCGTTTTGCAAGTTCCGACATCAAATATGCTGCCGATGTAACTAAGTGCAAGGTATTCATCTTGGGAGATACATTTCTCCCGAGGGTGGAACCCATCATGAAGGAGATGGGTTATGTGAAAAAGTACGTCTGCGCTGGCGAGCAAGTGCCCCCGACGATGGTCTCCTATAAAGAGATCATCGAAAAAGGAGATCCGACGAACGTCCTCGTTGAAACAGCCGACGATGAAATGGCGGAACTGATGTTTACCTCGGGGACCACCGGGGCACCGAAACCGGTCTGTCACACCCATAGCACCCTTTTTTACATCGGGATTGGATGTGCGCTGACATACAACGAGGGATATAACAGCGTCTACCTCGCCCCGCATCCTTTCTATCACAGCGGCACGCTCTTCCTCTCGTTTCCATCCTACATTGCTGCAGGCAAAATACTGATGCCCATGGAGATCCAGCCGAAGTATTATTTGCGAACGCTCGCCGATGAAAAATGTACGGGTGGTTGGAACACGGTCCCTGTTTGGTCAGACGTGATCAATGCAATCCTTTCGGGAGAAGTGAAACTGCAAGACTATGACCTTTCTGCTCTTAAACATATTGAGATCGGCGCTCAGCCGGTCCCCTATATCCTTCTGGAGAATTCGAAGAAAGTCTTCCCGAACCTACCAGTGGCCAATATCTATGGGATTACAGAGGGCGGCGGCGGCGGCACCATCAACCTTTACGACGAAGACATCATGAGAAAGCCGGGGTTCATCGGGAAGCCAACCGTCTTCATGGAGGCCAAGGTCGTCGATGATAAAGGGAATGAATGCCCTTCGGGAACTGTGGGTGAGCTCCTTTTGAAAGGGCCCCGCCTCATGAAGGAATACGCGTTCAACCCGGAGATGACGGCCAAAACCGTTGAGAATGGATGGCTTCATACCGGCGACTTGGCGTATAAGGACAAAGAGGGTTATTTCTGCTTTGTGGATAGGGCAAAGGACCTCATTATCCGGGGTGGAGAAAATATATTCCCCGTCGAAATCGAGGGTTTCTTAATAAAGCATCCAAAGATTCAGGATGTGGCGGTCATGGGCTACCCGCATTTAAGACTGGTAGAGATCGTCATGGCAATCGTTCAGACAAAGCCCGGCCAGACACTGACAGATGAAGAGGTTCTTAACTTCTGCAAGGAGAAAGGCCTTGCCAAGTTCAAGTGGCCTGAAAAGTTGATCTATACTGACATACCACGTAACCCGGCAGGCAAGATTGAAAAGCCGAAACTGAGAGAGAAATACGTGAAGCCCGCAAAAGAGGCGATGGAAAAGGAATTTAAAAAGGCCTGAGGTGACGAAGTAAAAAGATATGACTGGGAGAAAAAGGGCGAAGCCTGACGACGGCTTCGCCCTTTTTGTTATTTGTCAATCTATCTCCCGCTCCACTCTCAAGCTTGATGAATCGCTCCTCTACCCATACCGAACGCTTTTCTATTTAGCTCGTGCACCTTTGGAGGAAGGTAACGGAGAATGGTGTTCAACCACAGTTCCTCTTTAATTCCGAAGAATATCGACATGGCGCCGAGGAGCACGACATTGGCCGCACGGGCGTCTCCTATCTGGAGTGCGATCTCGGTCCCTTTGACCAGATAGAAATCTTTGAATTTAGAGCCGATGATTCCGGGAATCCCTTGAGGATAGTCCATCTCGCCGAGGTTAACGATGGGAGGGTTCACCTGATGGTCATTCATGATGATTTTCGCCTCGGGCCGCAAAAAGTTTAACCATCGCAAGCCCTCCAGTTGTTCAAACGCAAAGAGGATATCTGCCTCCCCTTCCTTGATCAATGGGGAATAAACCTTCTTCCCAAACCGAAAATGAGAGCTGACGATGCCTCCCCTCATGGCCATTCCGTGAATCTCGCTTTTTTTGACATCGTAACCAGCTTCCATGAAGACTTCGGACATGATGTCGCTGGCCAGGATGACCCCCTGCCCTCCAACGCCTACAACCAGCACGTTCGTCGTGTGATTGTCCATAGGTCCTTCTCCTCTTCTTATTCTTAAGAATCGACTACATCGTTTCAAAACCCAACACGGGTTTCTCTTCCTGGCTTTGAATTGCCCCTAATTTGCACACCTGATAGCAGAGATGGCATCCTGGGCAGAGGGTGGGATCGATATGGGAGATGCCTTTGCGTTTCTTCCCATCCTTTGTCAAGGCCATGTCACCTTCTACCTTCTGGTACGATATGGCCGGGCAGCCCAAGTTCACACAGGTCTTGCAACCGACGCATTTGGTGGAGTCCACCATCAGGGGTTTGTTATACTTCTTAATCTCTCTTCGAAGAAGAACGCACGGGCCTTGCGTGACGATCAAGGACGGCGAGTCTTTTTCAACCTCTTCTTTGATTACCTTTTCCGTCTCCTCCAAATTCCAGGGGTTCACCGTTCTGATATTCTCCATCCCCAATGCCTCGCCCAGCTGGACGAAATCGACCTTATGCGTTTTTTCACCCCGTATCGTATATCCGGTTCCGGGGTGTTCTTGCGAGCCGGTCATGCCCGTGGTCCGATTATCGAGGATGATAATCGTCGCGTAACTCTTATTGTAAGCCACGTTCATTAAGGGAGCGATTCCGCCATGAAGGAAGGTAGAGTCTCCGATCACTCCCACGAATTTCCCTTTTCCGGCTCCCTCCAGCGCTTTTGCCATCCCATGCGTCTGCCCGATGCTCGCCCCCATGCAGATGCAGCTGTCCAAAGAGTTCAGCGGGGGATAAGCGGCTAGCGTATAACATCCGATATCGCCCGCGGCGAACAGTTTTAACTTTTTTAACACATAAAATATCCCTCGATGGGGGCATCCTGGGCAAAGATTGGGTGGCCTGGGAGGGAGAGGCTCCTTAAACACAGGCTCGGGAGCCCTGAACTTTTTCCCCAATATTCCCTTCTCCACCACGAGCGGATTGAATTCCCCGCAGATCGAAAAGAGATTCTTTCCTCCTTTCGGCTTGAACCCCATGGCCTTGATGTTTTCTTCCAAGAAAGGATCCAGCTCTTCGACCACAATCACCTTCTTTACTTTTTTGAAGAACTCAGCGATCAGATTTCTGGGCAGAGGCCAGACCAGTCCCAGTTTGAGATAAGAATAATTTGGAAAAACTTCCTTTGCGTATTGATATGAAATACCCGCGGTGATGATTCCAATCGCCGGGTCACTGATCTCCATGCGATTCCCGGGAAATTTCTCAGCGTATTCCACCAATTTTGCAAATCGCTCCTCGACGACCCCATGCCTTACCCGGGCGAAGGAAGGCAACATGGTATATTTTGCAGTCTGCTTCCGGATCTCGACAGGGATTGGAGGAACGGCCGGTTCCTGTAGGTCGACCACTCCTTTTGAATGGGAAATCCGCGTGATGCCCCGAACCATCACCGGGGTATCGAAGGTTTCGCTCACCTGAAACCCCAATTTCAGAAAGTCTTTTGCCTCTTGGCTATCGCTCGGTTCAAACATCGGGATCTTCGCAAACCTTGCATAATGCCGGTTGTCCTGCTCATTCTGCGAACTATAAAGCTCAGGGTCATCGCAGCTCACGAGGACTAACCCGCCATTCACCCCGACATACGAGAGGGTCATCAAAGGATCTGCTGCCACGTTCACCCCGACGTGTTTCATCGAAGCCAATGCTCGTGCACCGGCCAGCGAAGCTCCGATGACAACCTCCAAAGCTACCTTTTCGTTGGGAGACCACTCCGCATAGATATTCTTGTATTCTCTTGCGATGGTCTCAAGAATCTCCGTACTCGGGGTTCCCGGGTACGCCGCAGCCACTTTTACGCCCGCCTCAAAGGCTCCCCTTGCAAATGCTTCGTTTCCCGTCATTACCTCTTTCATAGACCGCTCCTTCAAGTTTAATTCCGCCTTGGAAAACCCCAAAAAGCAATCAAGTGACTCAATGTCAAAAGACTTCCTTCGCGTAGAACCTGGACATTTCTACGCCCACGATTGCCGTTTTACACGCTGTCTTTGCAATTTTGACTGTTCATGCTCCAGGTATTCTAGTATGATTGGCAGTTGGCAAGCTTACTATAGCAGATATAGATTTCGTGTCAAGACCCTCACGATTCATCATCCGGATCTCGGCATCAACGGTCAATGCACCTACGACGGCTTCTTGAGGTAGAAAGAGAAAAAAGCTCCTGCCAAAGGCCATCCGGTTGGCTCGACCTAATTTAACCGGACCGAGACGACCTTCGACACCCCGGGGGTCTCCATGGTTATTCCGTAGAGGGTATTCGACGTCTCCATCGTCTTCTTGTTGTGTGTAATGAGAATAAACTGAGAGGTCTTAGAGAATTCTTTGATCACTTCGATGAATCGATTGATGTTCGCATCGTCCAGAGGTGCGTCCACCTCGTCGAGCAGGCAGAACGGCGTGGGTTTAATCATGAAAAGCCCAAAAAGTAGGGCCGTAGCCACCAGAGCTTTTTCTCCTCCGGAGAGCAAGTCTATATTTTGAAGCTTCTTTCCAGGAGGTTGTGCGATGATATCGATCCCCGTCGTGGCGGGGTCCTGCTCATCCAACATGATCAGGCTGGCCTGTCCGCCTTTGAAGAGCCTTGCAAAAACCACTTTGAATTTCTCATTCACCAAATGGAAGGTCTCCAAAAATCGTTTTGTCGTCGTCCGATTGATCCGGAGAATGGCCTTTTTTAAGGAATCGAGGGCCTGATGAAGGTCAGCCTGTTGCTCTGACAGGAAATCGTGCCGCTGTCTCAGTTCCTGATATTCCTCAATGGCCATCAGGTTGACTTCTCCAAACCCCTCCAGAGACTTTTTTAACTCTGCCAGTCGCAGAGACATCTCTTCCTTCGGCAATTCGAGTGGGGAAGCTCCTGCCGAGCTGGAAAGCGTTGCTCCATAGCGCTCTTTCATCGACTCCTGAAGGTGGGAGAGCTTTAGTTGAACCTCCGAGGCCAGAATCTCCTCCTCGTGGATCTTCTGCCTCACCTCTTCCAACTCCCGGCGGAGATACTTGGAGGAGGCCTCCTCTTCTTTCCACTCATTCAGGACACTTTCTACCCTCTCTTTTTGAACAGAGAGCGTTTCTTCTTTAAGATGGTGTTGCTTGAGACTGTTTTCTAACTCTCCTTCCCATTGTTGGATTTTTTCACGAAGAGAGAGGGCTTCCAGCCGGCACTCCCTGATCCCTTTCACCTTCCTTAAGATCTGTTCCTTGAGGCTTCTTTGAGTCTCCGAGAGGTTTTGGATCTGCCCTTCGAGGCCCTTCTGTTTCTCCTCAACAGAGGCCAGAAAGACCTTTTTCTCAGTGATCCTTCCTCCCAGCTCTTCTCCCCCTTCTCTGACCTCCTCCACTTTCTTCTTCCAAGACTGAACCTGTTCTTCCCTCTCCTTTTTCGCTGCCTCCTCTGTCTCGAACCGGGCAGAGACTTCCCTTTTGTCTTTCTCTAAATCCTGCTTCTCCTCTTCAAGCTGTCTCTGCTCAAACTGGATAACCTCCATTTTCTGATGGAATTGAGAGATCTCCTTTTTCAACCCTTCCAAATCTCTTTCTCGATGGAGAAGCTCAATGTCCTTCTCCTGAATCTCCTTCTTTCTCACCTCCAATCGGATCTCCCTCTCTTGAATCTCCTCTTGAAGCTGCCCTTCTTCCTCGTGGGCTTTTCGACATTCCTCCTCCGACGCTTTGATTCTCTGCTCTAAATCTCTGATCTCCCTCCGCCTCTCCAAAAGACCAAGGCCTCGATCCCGGCTTCCTCCGGAGATCACTCCTGAGCGTTCCAGGATGTCCCCTTCCAGGGTGACCAGGATTCCAAACCTTCCGCCATTCTTCATCCAATGGAGCGCCTCCTCCCAGTTTTCGACGACTCCGGTATCTCCGATCAGAAATTCTGCAATCGGGCCAAACCCCTCCTTTACCTTCACGAAGCGAGAAAGAGGGAAGGGTTTCCCTTCTTCTTGAGAAATCCGATTTTCTGCTCCGGTCCCTTGAACTCTCTTCGGGATGAAACTTCCCCGGCCAAGGGATTCCCGTTTAAGAAAGGCCATCGCCTCCGAGCCTTCCTTCTCCTCTTCCACGATCAAATATTGCAATCGCTGTCCTAAAACAGCTTCGAGAGGAACCTCATATTTCGCATCCGGTTCCAGGATATCCGCCACCACCCCCAAAATTCCCTTCCACCTCTCTTGCTCTTCCTTCTTTCGAAGGAGAAGAGACTTTACCCCCTTCTCATATCCTTCATAATTCTCCTGGAGCTCTTTGAGGGATTGGTAGCGAGAGCGGTCCTGTCTCAAGGTCTCCTCCAAGGCAGCGCGCTGTGTTTGCCTCAGGCTTAAATCCTCTCTTAACCTCTCGACCTCTCCTTCCCACCGAACCCTCTCCTCCTGAAAAGTTGACTGGAGGGAGACGATGCGCTCCGTATCTTTTATCTTCTCAGAGATCGCCTCTTCCAATTGTTGGACCTGGCGGCTTACGTCTTCAGATTCTTCACCATGGGCCCGTATCCGTTTCTGAAGATCCTCTCTTCTCTCCTCAAGGTGGGCCAGGCGGTTTTGGAGAGAGGTCAGCTGGGTGAGCGTGTCAATCAATTTACCCTTTTCAGTTTCCAATTCATCCAAAAGTTCTTGGTGTGTTGCCCTAAAATCGCCAAAGACGCTTTCCAGTTCTTTCAATATGGCCTCGTTCTCCCGACGTTCTTCTTCCAGATCTCCTTCGACCTGTTCCATCCTTTTCCGTTCTCTCCTCGTCTCTCTCCAAGCACGCAGGGTGCCTCTCACTTCTTCAACCCCTTGGTTTTCTTCCTTTTGAAGACTCCCCTCTTCCCTTTTGGAAAATTCAATGTCGTTTTCCGTCTTTTGAATTTTTCTGCCCAGTTCAAATATTTCCTGTTGAAGATTACGGAGTCTTTCTTCTTCCTCTATCCCTTTCAGCCGCTTGGCCTCCACAAAGGCCTCTTTCTGGGCGTTTTGGGTGGAAATCTCCGTCTCTCGGTCCCGAAGGGCTTTAAGATAGCCTCTTGCCGCCTCTCCCTTCTCGGAAAGCTCCGCGTATTCCTGGAGGGCGAAACGAATTTCGATCTCTTTGACCTCTTTGCGGATGGCTTTATATTCCTCTGCCCGTTTCACCTGCCGTTCCAGCGTGACGGTCTGTCGCTTCACCTCGGCGATGATGTCCTGAATTCGGACAAGGTTCTGCTGCGTGGCCTCGATCTTCATCAGGGCGAGCCTCTTCCTCTCCTTGTACTTGGCAATACCCGCCGCCTCTTCAATCAAGAAACGCCGGTCCTGAGGATTGGCATGAATGAGACCCTCCACCCTCCCCTGCTCCACAATCGAATAGCCGTTCACCCCAATCCCGGTGTCCAGGAAGAGATCCGTGACGTCCCGCAACCGGCAAGGCACTTTGTTGATCAGGTACTCGCTTTCTCCGGACCGATAGAGTCTTCGCGTAACCGTGATCTCCGTGTACTGCGCGTATCCTTCGGAAGCCGATCCGTCTTCATTGGAGAAAGTGAGATTAACCTCTGCCATCCCAAAAGGTTTTCTGCCGTCCGTTCCGTTGAAAATGACATCCTCCATCGACCTTCCGCGCAAGTGTTTCGCGCTCCGCTCGCCGATGGCCCAGAGCACGGCGTCCACGAAATTAGACTTCCCACAACCGTTAGGACCCACGATCGTCGTGATCCCGCCAGGGAAGCTAAGATGAAGGCGATCGACAAATGACTTGAACCCGATCGCTTCGAAGGATTTGAGTTTCATAATTTATTCCGGCAAACCGCCCCTCACCCTTCCCCTCTCCCCGCTGGGGAGAGGGTGGGGGTGAGGGGATGCGATTTTTCAATATATTCTATCGCTCTTTGCAGCCTCTTGATCACCTTTTCTTTTCCCAGAGCCTCTATCACCTCATCAATCGGAGGACTGACGCTGCGACCGGTTAAGGCCACCCGAATCGGCTGGGCAATCTTTACCAAAGGCTCTGCTCGCATTTCAGCCAACTGTTGAACCAGCCGATGAACATTCTCTTTTCCCAGAATCGATTCCTTTGACAGGGCAGCGATCACCTGCTTGAGCATCGGAACCGACTCTTTGCCCAAGAATTTCTTCGCGGCCTTCTCATCATAAACGATCTCTTCACGGAAGTAAAATTCTGAAAGCTCTGCCATCTCCACTAAGGTCTTCACTCTCTCTCTGAGGGAGAGAACGGCCTTTCGTAAAAGATCGGGATCGATGTTTGAATACCCCTTGGCTTCGATAAAGGGTTGAACCCTTTGAACCAGCTCATCCAATTCTATTTTCTTGATATACTGTGAGTTGAGCCAATCCAGCTTGCCGGGGTTGATCGCAGCAGCAGATCTTCCCACGGCCTCCAGACTGAATTTCTCGATTAACTCCTCACGGGTGAATTCTTCTTGATCGCCGTAGGACCATCCGAGGCGGACCAGGTAGTTGACAACGGCCTGAGGAAGGTATCCCAGCTTCTTATATTCCATGACTGAGGGTGCCCCATGCCGTTTAGAAAGTTTCTTCTTATCCGGACCGAGGATCATCGGGACATGGCCGAATTTGGGGATGGCGTAGCCCAAGGCTTGATAGATCTGAATTTGGCGGGGAGTGTTGTTCAGATGGTCGTTTCCCCGGATGACATGCGTGATTCCCATCGTGGCATCATCCACCACCACCGACAAATTATAAGTAGGGAGTCTGTCACTTCTCAGGATGATGAGGTCATCCAATTCCGTATTGTCAAATTCGACATGACCCTGAATCAGATCCTCCACTACTGTCGTCCCCTCATTCGGGGAGAGAAAGCGGACGGCAGAAGGCCTTCCCGGAGGAGGAAATTTTCGATCGAGACAAGTCCGGTCGTACTTCGGCTTGATCCCGGCCTTCAGGGCAGCTTCCCGTTTTGTCTCCAGCTCCTCCGGCGTACAGTAACATCGGTAGGCTTTCCCCTCTTTCAAGAGCTTCTCTGCGGCCTCCTGATAGTGGGAAATCCGTTGGGTCTGGTAAAACGGACCCTCATCCCAATCCATTCCCAGCCACGTCATGGCATCCAAGATCACCTGGATCGATTCCTGGGTGGACCGGGCGACATCCGTATCTTCGATGCGAAGGACGAAGACCCCTTTTTCATGGCGTGCCAGGAGCCAATTGAACAAGGCAGTTCGCGCCCCTCCAATATGGAGGTCGCCCGTCGGGCTGGGTGCAAATCGTGTCCTTACCTGTGTCATAATGTTTTGTAAAGTTGTAGCCGCGGGCCGTAGCCGCAGGCTTTAGCCTGCGTTATTCTCCTGCTCTATCATGAGAACCAATGCTCTCTAAGAATACGCAACCTGAAGGTTGCGGCTACGAAATCTAACCCGATCCCGAACATAACGGACTAAAAAAATCCCTCTTGCCTATTTCACTCAAGAGGGATCTGACTTCTTATTCACCATGAACCCCTTAGATGAGATCCTCAATGGCCTTAAGCGCCTCGTCCAGTTTCTTAGAATCGGTCCCTCCCGCCTGCGCAAAATCACTCCGACCGCCTCCGGTGCCTCCAACATGAAGAGCGATCTTCTTAATCAACTCGCCGGCATTGAAACGATGGGTAAGGTCCGGAGTCACTCCCATGATCAGGGAGACTTTGTTTTCACTTTGACCCCCCAGAAGAATAATGCCCGATCCGATCTTTCCCTTCAGCTGGTCCACGAACTCCCTCATTCGCTTCACATCTTTCCCATCCACCTTGGCTGAAAGGAGTTTTACGCCCCTTATTTCCTTCGTAGAAGGAAGAAGATTCGACAGTTCTTGATAGGATAACTTATCTTGAAAAGAGGAAACCTCCCTTTCTAATTCCCTCTGCCTCTCAAACAACCGCTCTATCTTGGAAGCAAGTTCCCCCGGGACGGACTTGAGAGAAGAGGCGATCTCCCAAAGTTCCCTTTCCTCTTCTTTCACAAATCGGTAGGCCCCTTCCCCGGTCAGGCCTTCGATCCTTCTCACCCCTGCCGCAACCCCTGACTCACTGACAATTTTAAAGAGGCCGATATCGCCCGTTCTGGAACTATGCGTTCCTCCACAGAGTTCGATGCTGAAGTCTGAGACCATCACCACCCTGACTTTTTCGCCATACTTTTCTCCAAATAAAGCCATCGCTCCCGTTTGGAGGGCCTCTTCTACATTCATGATTTTTGTCTCTAATCTTAAGTTCTCTCGAATCTTCTGATTGACCAACGCTTCCACGCGTTCGATCTCTTCCTTTTTCATGGAAGTGAAATGTGTGAAATCAAACCTCAGCCGATCGGGTGAAACAAGCGAGCCCGCTTGATGGACATGGTCTCCCAAAACTTCTCTTAAAACAGCCTGAAGAAGATGCGTCCCCGTATGGTTCAGGGTAATGGCTTTTCGGCGCTCCCGATCCACCTGCAAAACAGCCGCCATCCCTTCTTTCACTCTTCCTCTCTTTACCTTTGCCTGATG
>Ga0187779_10001859_pt1 | contig 13122 bp, 12 predicted proteins | sample 1015_Q2_SP10_10__FD_132435 | JGI IMG/M metagenome (GOLD analysis project Ga0187779, IMG submission 132435) | Tropical peat soil microbial communities from peatlands in Department of Meta, Colombia - 1015_Q2_SP10_10_MG | ecosystem: Environmental > Terrestrial > Soil > Wetlands > Peat | place... | reverse complement strand
TGATGTGGGCGGGCGGACGCAGTATGGTCTTCAGACAGAGTCCGCTGATGAAATGCGAGGGTTGCCTAAAAGACGGGAAGACGATTTTCAGAAATGATAACGCGTTGAAATCGGACATGACGTCAGCATATATCGACCCAGACGTTTTCCAAGCTTGAGAAACGGCTTCCCGATTTATTAGCACATTAGAATCCGCGAATATTTGTGGAATGAAATGGCACAAGCAACCCAGCTGAGAACAGAACCGAAGACTGAACAGACGGACAGGCTGATGATTGTCCTGTCGAAGGGAACGATGGATATGGTGTACCCCGCCCTGATGATAGCCACCACGGCGGCCACCATGGGAAAAGAAGTGCACATGTTCTTCACATTTTGGGGTCTCCAGGCAGTTAACAAGAACAAGGTGGGCTCGCTGAAGGTGGCGTCCGTGGGCAACCCCGGCATGCCTATGCCCAACATACTCGGCATGATTCCAGGCATGACCGCCATGGCCACGAGGATGATGAACGGCAGGATTAGGAAGCAGAAGATGCCCCCCATCCCGGAGATGTTCAAGACGGCAAAGGACCTGGGCGTCAAGCTGCACGCATGTTCCACGACCATGGATGTCATGGGAACCCCCAAGGAATCTCTCATCGACGAAATCGACGATGTGATCGGTGCAGCTACCTTCGTATCCCTGAGCGAAGGCGGGCAGATCATCTTCATCTAGGCGATGCAGATGTCGACTGTAGCACAGCACAGGGTGATCGACTCCCGGGGTAGCTTCTGCCCCGGCCCCATCACCGACCTCTTCAGGGCCTACAGGAGCTCGCAACTCGGAGATGTCATAGAGCTGCTTGCGACTGACCCGGCTGCCAGAGCAGATGTGACAGCCTGGACCCAGAAGAGCGGCAACGAGCTGGTGGACATAGTCGAAGAGCAGGGCTACCTGCGAATCATCATCAAGGTCACCAAGAAGAGAGGGTAGAAGCAGCCATGCAGCGAGTGGTCGTAGTCGGCTCAGGGGACGGAGGGACGTTCACAGCGAACATTCTGGCAACCGCGCTGCATGACGAAATCCATGGAGGGCTTGTCTCCGTCCAGCTGGTCGGGGAGCATCTCAGGCACCCGTTCCAACCGGGGAACCTGGACGTCGCGTTCAAGGGGGCAGACCCTGAGAAATACGTGAAGGCCGAGACCGACCTCCTCAAGAAGGGGGTCGATTTCAGACAAGACCCTGCGGTCAAAATCGACTGTGTGATGAAGGCCGTGACGACGAAGGGTGGGGCAACCCTGTCCTACGACTTCCTTGTTATCGCGACAGGGGCAGTCGCCGACCCGTCGAAGGTCCCGGGCCTGGCCGAGGGGTCGATGAACTTCCACACGGGTGGGAAGGACTCTCAGAAGATCTGGGAGGCGCTCCAGAAGTTCGAGGGTGGGACCGTAGTGGTGGCCATAGCAGGGACCCCGCACAAGTGCCCCCCGTCTCCTAATGAGGCTGCCTTCATGCTGGATGAGTTCTTCCACAAGCGGGGAATCAGGGACAAGGTGAAAATCAAGTTCCTCACCCCGTACCCGCGCCCCTATCCTGCAGAAAGAATCTCCAAGGTGGTCGAGCCAATGTTCCAGGAAAAGGGTATTGAAGTGACGACCTTTTTCAACGTGGACATGGTGGACCCGGCGGCCAAGAAGATTTACTCGCTCGAGGGCGAATCGTTCGACTATGATCTGCTCATCGCAATCCCACCGCACCACGGAGCCGACGTCGTCGTCAACTCAGGAATAGGGGACCAGGACGGATACGTCCCCACAAACAAAGGCACTATGAAGGTGGTCGGACAGGAGGGAGTGTACTGCATAGGAGACGCGACCAATATCCCGGTGTCGAAGTCAGGCGTGGTGGCGCACCTGCAGTCGGTCGTCGTGGCACACAACATAGTTGCTGAAATCGAGAAGTCCGAGGACTTCCTCGAGTACAACGGAAGAATCAACTGCCCTATGGAGGTCGGACACCACAGGGCCATATTCGTGTCAGCGACGTACACCTCTCCACCCGTCGACCAGACGCCTTCGCTGGTCAAGTACTACATGAAGCGGTCCTTCGCGATGATCTACTGGAAGGCGCTGGGCGGCAGCCTGGAGAGGGTCTTCGACCTGTTCTTCGGGCAGACTAGGTTTCGGGCGACGAAGGCTCCTGAACCAGTAAGGGAGGCAGTTCAAGTGAAGGTGCAACCGGAGATGAGGACAGGTGCATAGCGCGAAGAACGGTGAGGCGGAAGAGGAGCTCTACCGGCTGCAGGCGGAGTTCTGCAAGGGGATGGCCCACCCGAAGAGGATTCAGATCCTCAGGATGCTGAAGGGAGGGGAGAAGACCGTGAACGAGCTCGCGAAGCTAACTGGAATCCCCCAGGCCAACATGTCACAGCACCTGGCGCTCCTGAGGACGTTCGGGCTCCTCAACACGCGACGCGAGGGCACCAGCATCTTCTACTCCATAAGCGACCCTAGGATTGTGGAAGCCTGCGAACTGGTGCGGAGCTGCATCGGCGAGAGGCTAAAGAAATCTCAGATAGTGCTAGCAGTGCCACCCTAGGAGCGGCTAGACGAAGCCGCTTTCGGTCAGTTTGGTGACGACCATGCTCCAGAACCCCCCGCTGTAGACCAGCACGGCTGCTAGAACGCAGAGGAAAATGCCTCCGACCACTGCCACAATCAAGAAGGCCGCAGACAACGCGGCAAGGAAGAGGACAGGGACCACCAGCAGGCCGGTCGCCATCTGTCTGAGGTTGAACTGGGCAGGCATCATCATGTCGTCCCCCTTCACCTGAATTGGGGCGATGATTGCTGCGAAACAGATCTGCAGGACGAAGGAGGCAGGGATGATCGTCAGGATTATGACCAAACCTGCCAGCGCCATTGTGTAGTTCAACGCCGTGAGGACCGCATCAGCGACAGCGAACGGAGCCAGGATCATCATGAAGGCGAGAAGCTTCGATGTGACGAGGTGTCTGAAATAAGTAGCCGGCGGGAGCGAAGTCAGGGAGAGCCAAATCCTCTCGTTGGTGATGGCCGACTGCGAGAAGAAGAACCCGACGAAAGAGAGGATAATCGCTGAGATGACGGCTCCCGGGAAGGTGTCGGTGCCGTTCAACGTTTCGCCCTTGGCGGTGTAAAGTGCGAAGATGAAATAGGCGGCCGCGGCCACCGAAGAAGCGGCCAGGACCCACTGTGTCTTCACCCTCCTGGAGACGTATCTTGATGTCCCGGCCATGTTCATCCTCCCTGCGAGAGCCATGTTGGTGATGTTCATCGAATAGATGGCGCCGAGAGGGCTCTTCCCCGCGTAGCTGTTAGGGGATTTGATATCCGATGCTGTTCCCCTCACAATGCTCCTCATCATGTCGAGCTCGATGTGTGAGAGGCTCCTGAAGGCTAACGCCAAAGTCACTGCGGCGAGTGCGAGGTTGGTCACGGTCCCTCCGAACAGGTTTCCGTTGAAGGCTGAACCGGGGCTGAACGGGACGTTCAGAAACGCCGAGAGGGTCCACAGAGCCAAGGCGATGGAAACGACGACCTTGCCCCTGGTCTGTACCGATGGCGCGATAACCCCCAGCGACGTGAAGGTAAGAGCGAGCGCCGCCAGGTCCACTACCAGGAAGGGCGAGTATAGAGCCTGTGCCATGTACACGAACATCAGGAGGACGGTCGTCCCGAAGGCGACGAACTGGGCGAAGAATATGGAGACGGCGAGGTCCCTCGGGCTCAGCGGCAAGGTGAAAAGGTAGTCCCTGTCTGATTTCATCACCATCACGCCTCCTGTCGCGAGGGCCATGGCGAGAAAGAACGCGATTATGGCGGTCGCGTAGTAGCCGAGGATTGTGGACATGGCGGAGGCTGGGGTCACGCTCGTAATCACAGCGGCGTAGACCAGCATTATCGCGATGAGGATTAGGAAGGGCCGCGAAAAGCGCGTCCTGAAGATGAACGCCAGAAGCTTAGGTAGCACCAGTCATCATCCTCGCGACTACCTTCTCGATAGGCTCCTCGGGGCTCCCCCTTTTCCTCAGTTCCTCGATGGTCCCCTCCCAGAGAAACATCCCCTTCGATATCATTACGACGCTGTCGGTCAGCCTGTTCGCAATCGCCATGATGTGAGTGGAGACGAGATGTGTCCCCTCCATCCTGTCGAGCATTGTGATGACTTTCTCTTGCGTCGGTATGTCGAGATAGTTGAGAGGCTCGTCAAGAAGTAGCACCTTGGGGGAGTGGATGATGGAAAGGGCTATGGCGAGCTTCTGAGTGTTCCCCCTGGAGAGCCTTCCAACGTTCGACTTTTCATACTGCCTCAGCTCCAGCTCGTCGAGGAGGTAGTCGGTCCTGCCCCTGACGTCTTCGACGCCCCTCAGGGCTGCGATATACTCTAAGTTCTCCCTCACAGACAACATCCTGTAGGGGAGGGCGTCCTCGGGAAGATAGCCCACAGCTGTCTTCGATTCCCTGCTTTCAGGAGACTGGCCCAGGATCCTTACAGCGCCTGTTTCTGCTCTGAGCGAACCGATCAACAGCTTCAGGGTGGTGGATTTCCCCGCCCCGTTGGGCCCCAGCAGGGCGAACCTCCCGCCGATGGGGATTTCGAAAGTAAGGTCGTTCAGCGCCATGACTGTGCCGTAGGATTTGCTTACGTGCTCCAACTCTATTCCGTTCTTCCCGTCCCAGGCAGATGAGCTCAAGGCCGAATGGGCCCTCCCCTGAACGGCGTATTAACCAACCTCCGAACCTGTAAGCTTCGCCAATCCTCGCCAAACGTATAATTATCGTGGGGAATCGTCGCGTCTCATGCCCGCCTACGAATCCGATTTCAAGTCCGTCATGAGCAAGGTTCGTGCTCATGAGAAGTGGTTCTCCGAGAGCCTTCCGATGATAGCTAGTGAGAACCTGGCCTCCGAACCCGTGAGGAGAGTATTGTCATCGGACCTCGGGCACCGCTACGCAGAGGGGTGGCCGGGGGAAAGGGTCTATGCCGGGTGCAGGTACATCGACCAGATAGAATTGCAGGCCATAGCTCTGGGCAAGAAGCTGTTCAGGGCCGACCACATCGACGTCAGGCCGACCTCTGGGGTGGTGGCTAACCTCGCCGTATACTCCGCTTGCACGAACCCTGGAGATACGATGATGGCGCTTTCAATCCCGAACGGAGGGCACATCTCCCACGGCAAGAAGGACTTTGGGGGGACTGCAGGCTCGGTCCACGGGCTCGATGTAGCTTACTTCGCGTTCGACAAGGAGGGGATGAACATCGACGTCGACGAGACAAAGAAACGCATAGCTGCTTTGCCGTCGCTGAAGCTCGCTATGTTCGGGTGCAGCCTGTTCCTCTTCCCGCATCCGATTAAGGAGTTGGAGCAGGCAATCCGCGACAGGGGGGCAACAATTTGCTATGATGCAGCCCACGTTGCGGGGCTGATCGCAGGAGGCCAGTTCCAAGACCCTCTCCGCGAGGGAGCTCAGGTCATGACGTTCAGCACGCATAAGGTGCTTTTCGGGCCCCAAGGAGGAGCCATCGCGTCCAACGCAGACCTGGCCGAGGCCCTCAAGAAGGGGGTCTTCCCCGGGATGACGAGCAACCATCACCTGGCCAACGTCGCGGCGAAGGCCATGGTGTTCGCGGAGTTCCTGCAGTTCGGGCATAGGTACGCCAAGGACGTGGTCGTCAACGCCCAGACCCTGGCAGGGAGGTTGGCTGACCTGGGGGAGAAGGTCCTCGGAGAGAAGAACGGGTACACCAAGTCGCACCAGGTCGCGCTGGACATCACAAGTTACTCCGATGGAGGAGTCATAGAGAAGCTACTGGAGGACCAGAACATCATCTGCAACAGGGAACCAATCCCCGGCGACCTTCAGGCAGGGAGGCACTATCAGAATCCTGGCGGCATCAGACTTGGAGTGGCTGAGCTCACCCGGCTCGGGATGGGGAAGTCAGAGATGAAGGAGGCCGCAGAGATTGTCCACATGGCTCTTGGAGGAACAAAGAAGCGCGAAGTAATCGATAGAATCAAGGAGATGCGCAGGGGGTTTCAGAAGGTCAAGTACTCGTTCAGGGACTCGCCGGCTTACTCGTTTGGCTAGGCCCGTACAGCACGGGTCAGTAGATGTAGGGGATTAGCCTGCGTGTCCTGCGGCGATACTCCTCGTAGTCACTCCCCAACTTGCTCAGGAGCATCCTTTCCTCCGAGGCAATCCGGTAGAGATACGTTGCCACGAACATGATTGGGATCAACACCACCAGGATGATATCGCTCGAGAGAACCGCGGAGCCAGCCCAGAGGAGGATGGAGCCCAGGTATCCAGGATGTCTCACCGTGCCATGGGGACCGGAAGTCACGACACTCTCACGTAATATCCTAGAACGATGAACCAGGCGCTTTGGGCGGAAATCAACAGGCCCCTGTCCGGCCTACTCCGCCAGAGTCGGCTTCAAAAAGTCCGTCAGCTCCAGCTGGTCGGCTTTCCTGGGACCCTGGAAGAGCTGGTCCAGTTCCCTCTGGAGCATGTCGAGCCTGCTCCTGATGTACGGGTCGACGTCGTAGTCGCGCGCCAGCTTCTGGGCGATGTAGAGGTACTTCTCTACGGATGCCCTTGTCAGCGTCCCCCGGATCTCGCTGCCGCAGGTGGGGCACTTCCACGAGAGTGGTGGCCTGCGCAGGGTCATCCCGCAGTTCCTGCACTTGAAGGCCTGGGTCGCGTATTTCTTGGCGTTCCCCATAATGTCCCTGATTAGGTGGGTCTTGATTATCGACTCCACGACCTCCTTGGTAGAAACGGCTTCAATCAGCGAGGCGACCTCGATCTGCTTCGAGATCTTCTCGTTGAGTGTGCGCAGTGTCGAGTAGGAACCCCTCGACCGCTTGATGGTGAGGGAGCTCGTCCCGTGGGTGTACCCATAGTCGTAGAACTGGGTCTCCTTCTCGAGGCGCGAGCCAATGCGCTCTATCATCTTGCTGACGGCCTGGGCGGCAGGGGTCGCCTGGGTCTTCTCGTAGAACTCGAGAGGATAGGAGGAGGCGATGTCGAAGTTGTGCGCCTGCTCGTCCACCTCTGACGGGAGGATGACCGGTTGGATGAGTAGAGGCGTGTCCATGTATCCTCCGATTTGGGCGGGGATGTATTGCAGCGAGAAGTTGAGGAGGGAGTCCACCAGCAGGAGAAGAGAATCTCCGTCCCCGTCACAGTCGCGCCTTTTGGCTGAGTGCCAGTAGGGGTTGGCGAAGCACACCTGGGTCGCGGAGTAACCGATGATTCTTCCTACCACTCCCACCGAAGTGTGTGGGGCCAGTCCAATCGCCAGTTTCCCCAGCAGGTTCTTGGGCTCGTTTGCTTTGTAGAATGGCTCAAGCCCATAGAGGTTCTGTAGCTCGTCGTCGACGGTCTGGGCCATCCTGACAAGGTCGTTCCCTATCTCGGCCGGGACAATGATATCCTGTGGTAGAAGCCCCAGTAACTGGTCGTCCTTCTCTAGGGGAGCTCCGTCTTTGTCGTGACTGTAGCCGAGTCTGATCAGGGTGGCGACGTCAGCCTTGATATCCCTGGGCCTGAAGTGCGTCAGGGGCTCGTTTGTCGCATCTATCCTCAGAGTCCCATCCTTGTATACATAGGTGTCATGTCTGCTCCTGATGATGCCTTTCTCAAGCGCCTCGGGCTGCTTCGAAGCGCTGGTCAGCCCGCGGACTCCTTTGACGGGCTTGTTGGGGGTGTGGGGGATTTTCATCCTGATGGCCTCGAGCCTGGAACGGAAGTCGAACTCCATCTTGGAGTAGTCCTGGGTCTTTGCTCTGCAGTTGGGACAGGCATCCTCCTGGGTGGTAGTCCCGCACCTGGGGCAAGCCCTGAAACGCTCCGTAACCTCACCGCAGACCTCGCAGCGCAGAGACATGCGCCTCTGGTTGCACTTCGCACACCACAGGTTGACGACCTCGATCTCTGTCCTCCCCGCCTTGGCGGCCGCGAACACGTCGCGAAGGGTGCCCCCCTCCTGGCCGACCGGGAACAGGGTGTGGACCGGGGGCTTCATCCTCCGCACCATCGCCTTTTCTGGCCGCCCGACTCGGATTCCAATGGTGGCGGTGCTCTGGCGGCCCAACTGGATTCCAGAGAGCTTCTTGATGAAGTCGGGTTCCTCAGGTGAGACCATGAATTCGGGCTCTGTGAGCCTCAGGAGAGTCTTGAGGACAAGGGCGACTTCGCCTCTGACGATGGCTGTGTCCCCCTCTATCGTGTGCTCGATCAGGCAGGTGTTGAGTATCCACCGTATGTGAGGTACTGTCGCGTTGATGATGATTTCGGCGCCCTGCAGCAGCGAGTACTTCCTCAGCTCGGCGAGGTCGTTGGAGCTGACCCTGTCGAACCTGGGCGTGTACGACGGGTGTAATGGTATGCCGAGGGATTGGGAGATGGCTAGGGATTCGGCGGCCGTAGGAGTGAGTGTGGGTGATTTGGAAAGCTCTGTTGCCCTGACAATCGAGACCCCGGCGATGGAGAGCATGTCGACGGCCCCCGGTATCCCTGCCAGGGCCTTTGCAAGGTCCTGAGCCCACCACTCAGGGACGTACGGGGATGGCGGGAGTGGCTTATTGTTCTCGAGGAAATCACCGTAGCTGATCAGAACATCCCCAAGGTCGATTATCTTCTGCAAGGCGTCGTGGACCTCTTCGGCCTGTGCCACGCTCGACACGTGGATTACGCTTCCGTCCTTGGTGAGTATCGTGGGGCCCTCGATGGAGTCGACGAACGCGATGGTGGCGGCCTTCCCCGGCATATCTACCTTGACCTGGGTCCCTGTGACCACAGGGAAGTCGAGGAGCGTAGCGACGGCCGGATGGATGCCGATGGTCGACAGGCCGGTGTTCATCGACCTGCCGTACCTGAGCCTGAAGCCCCCTTTGCTGTGAGGCATGGACAGGACGGCCCTCCCTGAGATGACCTCTTCAAAGTGGGCGCCCGCCTTCTCTGTCTCGTTAGTGGTCTGCTGGGTTCCCCCCTTCAGTTCGGAGAGGAACTCCCACCCCGTGATATTCAGACTCGCGAGTTTCTTCGACAACTTGTTGGCGCGGCCGATGACGCCGTCGTTGAGGACCCTGAGAGCCCCGCCTCTCAGCTTGTCGGTCGAGACCCGCTTCAGGTTCCGGTGTACTACCACCTCGATGGGGTCCGTCTCGATTCCATCCACCTCGACGGGCATGTTGGATATGGCGCGGCGGATGTCGTCGTCGGTTACCTTGTACTGGAAGTTGGCGACATCGCGCTCGTAGATCCTGAGCTCCTCGGCGAAGCGGTCGATCTCCTCCTGCCTGGCCCTGTATTTGCTCAGCCCCAGCTTCTTCGCTGTGAGGTCTGCTATGACCAATGAGAAGCCGGCTTCGGTCCCTCCGGCCGAGCGCATCGGGCCCGCGTATGAGACGGAAGCGTAGTCCGTGTTGTCGTCGTTCTGCTTTATCGTAACGCCTGCGATGCCCTCCAAAGGCGCGACCGTGACCCCGTCGGTCATGACGGCCAGGCCCGCTCTGACGCCGTAGCCTAGCGCTTCATGCCTGTCGAGGGCTCCGAACTTGCCCAGGGCTATCTCCTGCGAGATGGTCAGGGCCGCCCGTTCCTTCGATGCGGAGTGGAGGAGCTCCCTGAGCCTGTCGACGAGGCCCTCGAACTGGTCGAGGTGCAGCATCTGGTTAACCCTGTCAGCCAGGTCGAAGACCGTCTTGCTCTCTATGAAATCGGTCGGGTCAAACCCCTTCGACCTTGCGATGGTCGCTGTCCTTTGGGCGACCTCGTACTGGTTCAGTATGTCCTGATAGTATCCGTCGAGTTTCTTTGGGAAGGGAGCGAGGGTCTTGGCGCGCTCCCATGCGAGGTCGGCGGAGAAAGACAAGCTCTCGGCGTTGTTTTGAGAGAGGGAATTAAGGACTATCTTCGGATGGAACGTCCAACGACAAGATAGTTCTCGGGCGCGCCGTCAGGATGCGGCTATGGCAGAGCGGTTCCGACGACCTCGTCGCCGAGACAGCAGGTAGTATCCGACGAACAGTGGCACCCAAATCGCCAGCGCCAAGACGCCTATGTAGGTCGTCACAGTTTCAATGAAACCAGCCGCGAGCAGGATCAGGCCCGCCCCTCCGAGGGCGAGCGCAAGTTTCGTCGACCCCCAGTTCCATCTCCGCTTGAAATCGTCAGGCGTGACGGAACGCCATCTAGTGACCCCCAGCATCCCAGCTACTGCAGCGACAGGGTATGCCGACTCTTCCACCCAAGTGTGGGGGAGGATATACAGTGCGAGTAGGAGCCGGAACGGAGAGACGCCTTGGTTGATGGCTATGACCTGAATCACACGGCCGGTGCTATAGCTTGCGATTCCGAATGCGATGGTCCCCAGGAATGGGATGGCTCCACCTAGAGCGACCTGGACGTTGTTAAGGAATATGACCCTGAATTCATCGAAGAAGGTGGAGTTTGTGAGTTGAGAGGTCGTGTTGTTCAGCACGCCCCTGTAGACGACCTCCTCGCCGGAGACGAATGGCAGGGTAGCCGCTGAGATGAGAATGACCTGGCTGATAACGAACAGCAGTATCGCAAGGGTGGTGAAACGGGTCAGGAAAGCTGGGAATCTTGGCCCCCTCCAGGAATACTTCACCCCTGCACTGGTCAGGCTCTGTTGCACCGAAGGTGCGTCATGCTGGTTGAAGGTGATTGAGAGCTTCCGAGCCTGGCCGGTGCTGGAGAACCAGAGGGTCCTCCCGTTCCAGTCGGCCATCCGGATCGAATTCCATGGGACTAGCCACGATGCCCTTTGTTCTGCACCCCACTCGGCTCTTTTCAGGCCCCTCCATCTGAGCTCATCGTAGAGCAGGCCCGATGAGGCGACCCAGAGAGTGATGTAGAAAGCCAATGATCCAAACTGGATGAGGTACCAGATGAGAGCGAGGATGGGCACGGGCAAAACGAACGCGAAAAAGAGGAACGTGGTGGGTTGGATTTGGAAGCCCTGCAGTCCTTCACTTGTCAGCCGGACCAGGGTGTTCCTCCCGAGGCCCCGTGCGCCGGGCACCACCTCAGCGGCTGGGGGTTGGACCGACTGGGCGGGCGCTCCGGCCCTCAGCCCACATCTTGGGCAAAAGTTGTCATTGGATTGGAGTTCCTTCCCGCAACGAGTGCAGAAGGGCAAGGTTGAGGTTCTTCGTGTGTCGCCCTTTATCGGTCTGTCGGAAGATGGACCTAGACGGCCTTCATCTTCCGGCTGGCCCACCAGGTCAGCCCGATGGCAACGGGGATCCCAATTATCACTGCGACCCACGCCAGTATGGTGATCATCGAGCCGACCACATAGTTCACGGAGTAGGCTGAGATGGGGACGTTCCAGTTCCCGTCCACGAAGACCTTGATGGCGAAGGCGATGAAGAGCACCCCCGACGCGCCACCGCTCCCGCCCGCCCTCCGCGAACCCTTCCCCAAGTGATACCCCGTTCTCTCCTCAATCGGGAGGCGCCTCCACCACATCCAGGCTCCGATTCCCGCAATGGCGACCGGGATGCCGACGAGAAGGAGTTCCCAGAGGATGGAGAAAATGATGAAGTTCACGAGGTTACCCATCGTCCATAAGCCGAGCGACGAAGGCACCAGGCCTGTCGACTGGGCGTTCTCCGTGAACCACCAGAAGACATAGACGGCCCAAGCGGCGACCAAGATGGCCGCTATGATGAATGCGGCGAAGGCACCCTTGTGCCTCTTCAGGAAGGTCCAGAAGGATGCAGATTCGCTCATTCCTCTCTGCCTCCGGCCACCAGCCTGGTGATAGATAGCCTCAACCCCGAATCCGTCGAAGGGCTACGATGGCCTGACTCGGACACTTTATGTCGAGACACGGCAGGGTGTCTGGCATGCAGGTTCAGGACGTCCTGCCCTGGCTCAAGGAATACGTCGACCCAGTCAACTCAGCCATCGACCGGCTGAAGATCAGTGGTGGGTCCACCGTCCTTGAGGAGGCAGTGGGTGACGCTCTTTCCTCGGGAGGCAAGCGTGTGAGGGCCACACTGGCACTACTCTGGTGCGAAACATACTCCGGCGACTTCGGCCCAGCTGTCCCCCTTGCGGTCGCCTATGAGCTCGCCCACGCGAGCGCCCTCGTCCAGGACGACGTCCTAGACCATTCCGGGACCAGGCGGGGGAAGGAATCAATCGTCGCCAAGTACGGGTTATCCACCGCGATACTCGCGTCCGACCTCCTCCTCTTCAATGTCCCCAAGATGTTCGCGACGTACTCCAACCTTGGAAGCAAGAAGCTCGCCCGGATCTTCGACCTTCTCGGCGAAGCATGCAGGGCCAGTACCTGGGGGGAATTCATCGACATGGAGCTGACGCGTGGTTTGAATGAAAACGAGCGGGCCTACGAGGAGATGATACGCCTGAAGACTTCAAGCCTGCTGAGCGCCCCGGCCGCAAGTGGGGCCATGATCGGGGGAGCATCAGACCAAGAAGCAGATACGGCCAAGAGGTTCGGTGAAGAGGTAGGACTGGCGTACCAGATTCAGGACGACACCCTTGACCTTGTGGGAGACGAGTCGTCCCTGGGCAAGCCGGTACTGACAGACATGAGGGGTGGGAAGAAGGGACTCGTGTTGATTCATTGCCTGAGCAAGTGCGCCGGGGATGACAGGGAGTTCGTACTGAGCCTCCTAAACAGACAGGGCGCCTACATGGAGGAGGAGATGTCCAGGTTGAGGGGCATCCTCGAGGAGAACGGCTCCCTCGACTACGCCCACGACAAGGTGCTTCGGCACACCGCGGCAGCAAGGGACATCATCGGCACTCTGCCAGAGAACAGCGCCAAGATTCGGCTCTTGGAACTCACAGATTTCCTCGCCGCCAGATACTACTGATTACCTGAGCCTCGGCCGGCCGACCAGTTCGTCCAGCTTGGTTGAATCGGGATTCCGTCGGTCAGAGCAGATATAGTGCGTAATCCATCCGCATGTGGATGTCTTTGGCCCCCTCCAACTCGAGGATTCGTCGCTTGGCCTCTCCGCCGACCTCATCCAGCCGCTTGGCGAGCGCCTTTCCATCCTCGAAATGCTGGTCGGCTACGAACGTCCTTCT
>Ga0187779_10001857_pt1 | contig 13126 bp, 5 predicted proteins | sample 1015_Q2_SP10_10__FD_132435 | JGI IMG/M metagenome (GOLD analysis project Ga0187779, IMG submission 132435) | Tropical peat soil microbial communities from peatlands in Department of Meta, Colombia - 1015_Q2_SP10_10_MG | ecosystem: Environmental > Terrestrial > Soil > Wetlands > Peat | place... | reverse complement strand
TGCGCAAACGCACGAACCTGCGCGGGAAGGCGATCAAGCTCAGCCGCGATTGCGGCCCTCACCGCGGGCGGCACCCCTCGGCGATCCGCCCACTCGGGTCCCGGCGTCGGTGTCAGGCGGGGGGCGCGCGCCAACTGCAGGAGATAGAACGGGTTACCGCCACTTTCCCGATACAGCAGCTCCAGGTCTTCCGCGGTCACCTCGCCCACGAGCTTCGCCGCCTGATCGCGATCGAGCGGCCCCAACTCGAGCTGGTAGACGGTCCGCCTGCGCGCGGCACCGTCGATCGCCGCAGCCAGCAGTTGGGAGACCGGGCCGGTGCGGATTGTCGCCGCGACCATCACGGCGGCATCTGGGGGGCGCCTGAGCAAGTGGCCGATGAACTCCACCGACGCGTCGTCGCTCCACTGAAGATCGTCGAGCGTGAGCAGCAATGGCCGCGGGCCCGCCAGACGCTCGATCAGCTCCCGCGCCGCGAAATGAGCCCGGAAGCGCTCAGCGGCCGTGCCGAGCCCGGATCGGGCCGGCTGCAGCGAGCGCAAGGCCGGAAACACCGAAGCCAACTCGGCCAGCTCCTCGGCTCCTAACCGGTCAAACGAGCGAGCGTCGAGCGAGGCCAAGTAACCGTCGAGCGCGTCGACGAGCAGCCCGAACGGAAAGTCGCGCTCCAGCTCGGTCGCCCTCCCCTCGAGCACCAAACAACCAGCCGCCACGGCTCGACCAGCCAGCTCCGCGACGAGACAACTCTTGCCGATGCCAGGCTCACCGCGCACCGCCACAAACCGCGACGAACCCGCACACGCCTCGCCAAGCAAGCGCTCCAATACGTCTAGCTCGCGGTCCCGACCGACGAGCGCGTCAGGCGTTCCGATCATGTCCCGTCAGACCCCCGGACAAGGATACGAGCTCTCGCGCCGATCAGGGTCGAGCGATCAGGGTGTCCACCCGATGTCCCGATAACGGACGCCCGCGATCCTGGCTAGCGCAACGCAAGAACCGATCCGTCAACAAAGTAGAGGAATTGGCATGTCCAAGCTCACTGACACCGAGCGCCAGGTTCTGACTGCGGCGTGCGACACGATCGTGCCGACAATCCCCTGCACTCCCGACGACGACGGCTTCTTCGCGCGCAAGGCGAGTGATCTCTGGGTGCCGCAGGTGATCGAGTACCTGCTCACGGGCCTTCCTGAGGATCAGCGCGCGAGTCTGATCGCGCTGCTCGGAGCGCTCGCCGGCCGGGATTTCCTGACTGCTTCGACCCGCTCCCGGGAGGGGATCCTGCACGCGCTCTCGCTGAGTGGATCGGACGCGGCGGGGGCGATCGACGCGCTCCGGTCGTTGACCGTGTCTCTGTTCTACGGACTGGCGGACGAGCACGCGCAAAATCCGAACTGGAGCACGCTTGGCTATCCCGGCCCGATCACCTTGCGGCCGGGCGGCGAGAAGCGGCTCGCCCCCTACTCGCCGGACGGCGACACGACGCTCGAGGCCGACGTGTGCATCGTCGGGTCGGGCGCGGGCGGCGGCGTGATCGCCGGCGTGCTGTCCGAGCAAGGGCTGTCGGTCGTAGTGCTCGAGGCCGGCGGCTATTTCGACGAGCCTGACTTCAATCAACTCGAGATCGCCGCCTACCAGAACCTCTACTGGCGCGGCGGTCCCACGCTGACCGCCGATGGGAACGTCTCGCTGCTGGCTGGCTCCTGTCTCGGGGGCGGGACGGTGGTCAACTGGACCAACGCACTTCGTACCCCCGCGCGAGTGCGAGAGCAGTGGGAGCAGGAGTTCGGGCTGAAGGGACTGGCCGGCGCTGACTTCGACCAGCACCTGGACACGATCTGGCAACGACTGAGCGTCACCGACCGCTGCTCGCAGCTCAACCGTCCCCAGCAGCGGATGAAAGCCGGAGCCGAGCAGCTGGACTGGAGCTTCAAACCGGTCCATCGCAACACCGACGAGCGGTCCTACTCCTTCGACACGGCCGGCTACCTGGGCTTCGGCGACCACACCGGCGCCAAGCAATCGACCGTGAAGACCTACCTGCGGGACGCGTACGAGCGCGGCGCGCTGCTGGTCACCTGTTGCCGAGCCGAGCGGATCCTCGTCGAGCGCGACCGCGCCGTGGGCGTCGAGGCCGCGTGGTCTGACCCGCAAAGCGGTCGCCGCGCCCAGGTGAGGGTTCGCGCCGCGCAGGTGGTGGTTGCGTGCGGCGCGCTTGAGTCCCCGGCGCTGCTGTTGCGCTCAGGGATCGGCGGGCCCGCGGTCGGCCGCTACCTGCGTCTGCACCCCACCACCGCCACCGTCGGGTACCACCCCGAGGACCTCCACGCCTGGAAGGGCGCGCCCCAAGCCGGCCTCGTCGACGAACACGAGAGCATCGAGCACGGGCACGGGTTCCTGATCGAGACCCCGCAGTACACGACCGCCCTGGCGGCGTCGGGGCTCCCGTATACCGACGCTCGAACTCACAAGTCGCTGATGTCGAACTTCCGGCGGGCCGCGACATTCATCGCCGTCCTGCGCGACCGGGGCTACGGCCGAGTGACCATTAACCACGACGGCAACGCGGTCGTGCACTACGAGGTGACCGACGAGCTCGACGTGCGTAACGCGCATCGCGCAATCGAGGCCCAGGCACGCCTGCACGCCGCCGCCGGGGCGCAACAGATCCTCGCCGCCGCCGGCTACGACGAACTACCAACCTGGCACTGCGGCGAGGACCTCGAGAAGTTCATCGCGGGGGCGCAACGAATCCCACTGCAACGCGGAGGATGGAAGCTGTTCTCTGCCCACCAGATGGGAACCTGCCGCATGGGCACCGACCCGCGCACCAGCGTCGCCGACCCGTGGGGCCAGCTTCACCACGTCACGGGCCTATGGATCGGCGACGCCAGCGCGTTCCCCACGGCCACCGGCGCCAACCCCATGATCACGATCATGGCGCTGGCCCACCGCACGGCCGAGACAATCGCCGCAGCCACCCCGCGCAACGCCCGGGCGACCGCCGCATGAGCGGGCTTCCCTCCGTGCGGGATACTTCGCGGAGCGATGTCGTCGGAGGACTCGGCCCAGCCCGTCGCCCAGTCTGTGGGCAGGTTGGTGTCGGTCAACATTGGCATGCCGAAGAACGTGCCCTGGCAGGGGAAGAACGTCTATACCGCCGTCTTCAAGGACCCCGTCAGTGGTCACCGTCGAGTCGGTAAGCTGAACATCGAGGGCGACGGTCAAGGCGATCGGGCGGGGCACGGCGGCGAGCAGCGCGCCGTGTTCGTCTACCAGATCGACTCCTATCGGTACTGGGAACGCGAACTCGGCCGAAACGACTTCGCCTGCGGACAGTTCGGCGAGAACTTCACCGTCGAAGGACTTGGTGACGACGAGGTCTGCATCGGCGACCGGTACCAGATCGGCACGGCCATCTTCGAGGTGACGCAACCCCGCGTCACCTGCTACCGCGTCGGGATCCGCATGAACGACCCGCGCATCCCGGCGTTGCTCGTTTCACACCATCGCCCCGGCTTCTACTTTCGGGTGCTCGAAGAGGGCGAGGTACAAGCGGGAGACGAGATCATCAAGCGTGCTTGCGGCCCCGAACAGATGCCGGTCGCCGAGGCGGATGCCCTGCTCTACCTCCCTGGGCACCCGCGCCAGCAACTGCTGCGAGCGCTCCGGATCCCTGCCCTCAGCCCCGGCTGGCAGGCCTCGTTCCAAGCTCTGCTCGAGAAAGAACCCGGTCGCGGCAACGCCGGGCTTGCGGTGACGAGCCCGCCTCCGGCCTGGCCGGGCTTCCGCCGGCTGATTGTCGCCGCAATCACCCGCGAGAGCGAATCGGTGATCTCCATACGTCTCGATGACCCAAACGGCGCACCGCTGCCAGCCGCCCGTCCAGGCCAGTACCTCACGCTGCGGGTCCTGCCCGACAAGCAGCAGAGGTCGGTGCTCCGCAACTACTCCCTCTCCGGGCGGCCGGACGCCGGGTACTACCGGATCACCGTCAAGCGCGAACACGACGGCGCTGCCAGCGGCTATCTGCACACCCGACTCGCCGTCGGCGACCAACTTGACATCGCAGCGCCGCGTGGCACGTTCATCCTCGCCCGGACCCGTGCACCCGTGCTGTTGATCAGCGCCGGGATCGGTGCCACCCCAGTTCTCGCCATGCTGAAGGCGCTGGCGGAGGAGCATTCCGATCGCGAGACCTGGTGGCTGCACGGCGCCCGCAACCGGCGCGAGCACTCATTCGCCGCCGAGGTCCACAGTCTCCTCGCCTCGCTTCCGAACGTACATACCCACGTGTACTACAGCCGTCCCGGTCCGGATGACCTCAAAGGCCGCGACTTCGACAGCGCGGGCCGTCTCACCGGATCGGTGCTCGCCGAACTCGAACCGCCCCGCAATGCCGAGGCATACCTGTGCGGACCTACCCCGTTCATGGACGAGATCAGCGCAGGTCTGGCGGCGCTGGGGATCGACGCCTCACGCATCCATACCGAGCCGTTCGGACCCGCACCGGGAGTGACGCCGGGGATTGCGGCAACGCCTTCCCGGACGCCTCACCCACCCCCTGGCCAGCCTGGAAACGGTGCGAGCATCGAGTTCGCCCGCAGCAACCTCGCCATCCCATGGAGCAGCAGCTACAGCAGCCTGCTCGAACTTGCCGAGGCATGCGACGTACCCGTCCGTTGGTCGTGCCGCACCGGCGTCTGCCACACCTGCGAGACGACGCTGATCGCCGGTGAACTCGGCTACAACCCGGATCCCGTGGAGCCGCCCGCTGACGGGAGCGCGCTCATCTGTTGCTCACAGCCACACGGCGACATAGTGCTCGATCTATGAGCGGCCGATGCATGTACACCAGTGTTGGCGAGGACCCAGGCTCGGGCGGCAGATCCTCGATGACCGTCGACCCGACTCGAAGGCTCGCCACGAACGCATCCGAAAGCTGGTAGGGGGTCGTAGCGGATCTCGTCGCCACGCGGTCAGCAGCCGCGAGATCCGCTGTCTTGGCGGCGCAGGATGAGGCACGCGCAGGAGCTTGGTCGCGAATGCGGCAACTCGTAGCTTCGTGGTCGGCGGAGGCGGAGCTGGGGGCGTTTGGCGCGACCGCGTGCATGTGTCACTGGTCGAGCCTTCCTGCCAGAGTTACTCATTACTCGCGAAACCGTCCAGACCCTGCACATCGAGATTCAGCACGGTGTCCGTATTTTGCCGGCACTGCCGCGCGCGTGGTGGAGCCGGAGGGCGGGATCTAAGGAGGTGCGTCATTGATCAATGAGCCGGTCCGCGGGCTCGCCAATATTTTCCACTCATGTCTGTTGCAAGGTGGTACGGTCTGCCGGGCACGGTCGCGGTATCCACCGACACGGGGCGCTTGAGGGTCGCTCCGGAAAGCCGACGATCTGTCTCAGGAGAGAGTCGGCCGTGTGTCGCGCCGTCACGGCGGCACGTTGCCGATGTTGCCGCATGTAAACGCCGGGCGTACGAACACGCTGGGAGAAATTGCTCATGCCGATACCGCCACCCGCCGGAATCTTGCTGGACCTTGCGCCAGCAACGCCTTCGAAACTCGACGCCACGACACTCTGCCAGCAGCTCGAGAACATCGGGCTCAGCTGCGCTCAGATAACCAACCAGAACCTCCAGCAGTACATCAGCGAAGTCGAAACGCAGTTGGCCGACGGGGCCGTTCAATCCTTCATGATCACGGCTCCCTCCGGCACGGTCGCTCCCGATACGTTGCCGGCCGAGCTCGATGCCGTCGAGGAACCCTCCCTCCTCCTGATGACCGCGCCAGCCCCCGGCGAGCCACCAGTCGGCTCGCTCGCTGCGGCGATGCCACCCAATCAGACGGTAGCGGTTGGGAACTGGACCGAGAACGACGCGGCACAAGGCTGGGCGCCTAATCTGGCAGTGATTCAGTTTCAATCGCATTTTAACTGGCTCATGAGTCAAGCCGGCGCAATCGGGTTCCCAGGTGTCGTCGACGCCCCGCCTGCGTACACGGGTAACTATCCGAACGCGCAAGCGATTCAGACTCTCTTCGTCAACGTCGGAGTGACCGCGTCGTCCACCGTCGTCAAGGGAATCGACAGAGACACGATGACAGCGGTGTTCAGCAACGCCATCCAGCCCTTGGCTGATGCGAACTTGACGAACTACGACGAGCCGGGCAGCCGCGCGATCATGTTGGTGGAGAATTACAATCAAACCACCGGCTACGCCGATGCCATCGGCGTAGTCTCCGTGGACTGGCGTCTGCAGATCACGGACTGGCAGCGCAAGACCAAAGAGGGTGGCGACACCCACCCGACGGTCCTCAATATCAGCGCGCGCTCAGCACTGTACTCCGACGTTACCCTTTTGTGCCAGCACTACTCAGCAGTCCTCAAGCAGTTCGGCATAGACCCCAACCAGGCACCGAAATGCCGGACGGTCTGACGCAGGACACACTTGCGCGCCGCCTCCCCTCGCGAAGAAAGGATTGATTGCTATGCCCATCCCGCCTCCACCCACGACCGGCGTGACGATCTTCCCCACGGACCCAGGCGCGGCCACTCAGACGATCTTCGAGCAGGGGATCCCGGCGACGAGCACGGACGTCGCTATGCTCGCGATCGTTCTCTTCAGCCCGAACCTGCAGCTGATCGCATCGTTGGACAACACGAATTCGGACGCCACAAGCACCTATTCCACGTCGGTGAGCCACGGCTTCACGTTCAGTACGACACAGTCCCTGAGCATCACAGCGGAGGTCGGCGTCAACATCGAGATCGTCACCGCCAAGGTATCGACCACATTCGCACTATCGTTCACCGAATCGTGGACGACGACACAGACCAGGACGATGAGCTTCTCCTGCCCGCCGGGGAAGAAGGCATTCGTCTACCAGGGAACACTGATGTCGAAGCTCATGAAGTTCGATGACGGTACCGGGCAATACTCTTGGGTCACGGGCGCCACGAAGGCGTTGACCGAGGTTCTGGTGACGACCAATACCCCAGTCGGCACCGCTCCCTCGAACCAGGTGACCATTCAGTAGGCAGTATCGGTCACCCGTTCGGTTCGAACGGCACCGCTCGCGCTGAACAACTGTAAGAAGAGGGTTGGTTTGCGATGAGGACCCCGATCGCAATCGTTGGTATGGCGTGCCGCTATCCGGAGGCGGATACCGTCGAGGAGTTGGTCGAGAATGCTCTCGCGCAACGGCGGGCGTTTCGGGAAATGCCTCCGGAACGTCTACCTGCAGAGTACTTCGGCACCTCGCCGTCGGCCGTGGATCGCTCCTATTCGCGCCAAGCGGCCCTCATCAAGGGATTCCGGTTCGATCGCGAGTGGTTCCGGGTTGGGCGACAGAGCTACGAAGTCACGGACCTCACCCATTGGCTGGCGCTGACTGTCGCCAAGGAGGCCATCGATGACGTCAGCTTCCGCGCCGGCGCACGCCACGTCAACAACGAGGCGGTGCGCGTGGTCGTCGCCAACACGCTGAGCGGGGAGTTCTCGCGGGCCGGCCTGATGCGATTGCGATGGCCGTATGTGCGGCGGATCGTGGCTCAGCACCTACGAGACGAGGACCCGGGCATCAGCGATGACGACCTCGGTCGCCGCCTGCGAGAGCTCGAAACTCAGTACAAGCAGCCGTTCCCGGTCCCGAACGAGGATTTCCTCTCAGGAGGTCTCGCGAACACCATCGCCGGACGCATCTGCAACCACTTCGACTTCAAGGGAGGCGGATACACCGTCGACGGGGCGTGCGCTTCGTCACTGCTCGCGGTATCGGATGCATGTTCGGCGCTGGTCGCGGGCGACGCTGACATGGTGCTCGCCGGTGGCGTCGACCTGAGTCTCGACCCGTTCGAGCTGGTCGGTTTTTCGCGGTCTGCAGCCCTGGCCAAGAACGAGATGCGCGTGTACGACGAGCGGTCGGAAGGCTTCTGGCCCGGAGAGGGCTGCGGCTTCGTCGCGTTGATGCGAGCGGACGACGCCGTCGAACAGTGCGAGCGCGTTCATGCCGTGATCCACGGCTGGGGCATCTCGTCCGATGGCCGGGGAGGATTGACCCGACCTGAGTCCGGGGGCCAGCAGTTGGCGCTTCGTCGATGTTACACGCGGGCCGGGTACGGCATCGAGTCGGTCGGCTACTTCGAGGGCCACGGCACGGGAACCGAGGTGGGCGACGCGGCCGAGCTGCGTGCCCTCATCACGGCCCGGCGCGATGCGGGCAAGCCCGCCGTACCAGCCGTGATCAGCTCGATCAAGGCGAACATCGGCCACACCAAGGCGGCGGCAGGCCTGGCCGGCTTGTTGCGAGCCGCGCTGTGCGTCCGAGACCACGTCCTGCCGCCGACCACGGCGTGCAGCAGGCCCCACGAGCTCGTGGCGAATGCGGACGACCTGGTCGCGTCGTACAGACCTCAGGTATGGACGGACGGCGACGTCCCCCGCCGGGCAGGCGTCAGCGCGATGGGGTTTGGCGGCATCAACACTCACGTCACGATCGAAGAGGTCCCGCTGCCGGTGCGCAGGTGCATCGCGATGCCCGACCCCGCCCATCTCAGGCACCTCAGCGCGTATCAGGACGCCGAATTGTTCCTGTTCGCCGCCACGACGCGCAGCGATCTCGATTGGACGATCGATCGCCTCGCGGGCATCGTCGGCCAGTGTTCGCGATCGGAGCTGACCGATCTCGCGGTCGAACTCGCTCGCCGCGCGACTCGCGATATGCTTCCGATCTGGAAGGCTGCCGTCGTCGCCGCGACGCCTGGCGAGTTGCGCGACAGGCTCGAGCGTTTGCGCGAGCAGTTGGCGAGGTCTCCTGACGACGTCATCCACGTAGCCGCTGACGACGGCGTGTTCCTGTCGGGCGGGAATCCTCGCGGGGCGGTGGGGCTGATCTTCCCCGGGCAGGGAGCGCCCGCGCGTCCCAACGGTGGCGTTCATGCACGTCGGTTCGAGGACGTCGACGACATCTACGCCCTCGTCGGTCTCGGTTCCGTCCCCGATCACAGCGGCACGGACTTCGCGCAACCCGCCATCGTGGCCGCCTCGGTCGGGGGACTTCGAATGTTGGAGCGGATCGGCGCCGACGGCGATATCGCCATCGGTCACAGCCTCGGAGAGCTGACAGCGCTGCATTGGGCGGGCTGCTTCGATGCGGAGTCTCTGTTCGACATCGCCCGCGCGCGCGGGCGTGCAATGGTCGATGACGAGACGACCCGCGGTGCAATGGCGGCGATCGCAGCGGATCGCGAACGAACGGTCGCGGCCATCGCCGGTTGCGAGACCATCGTCGTCGCCAATTGCAACGCTCCTCGGCAGACGGTCATATCCGGCCGGCGCGAGGAGGTGGAGGCGCTCGTCAGCGCACTCCGTCGTGAGAGGATCGGAGCGACCGTCCTCGGGATCGACCAAGCCTTCCATTCTCCCGCGATGGCCGGTGTAGCGGCCACGTTCGGTGGGATGCTCAGGGACGTCGCATTCGCCCCCGCTCGCCGGACGGTCATCTCGACTGTCACGGGAGAAGTACTCGAAACCGAGATCGACCTCGTCGATCACCTCTGCCACCAGCTGCTGGCACCGGTGCAATTCTTGTCAGCGGCGCGACGCGCCGCGCGAAATGTGGATCTCTTCGTCGAGGTCGGGCCGGGACATCTGATGGAAGACCTCGTTCGGAGCTTCATCGACAGGCCGGTGATCTCGATCGATGTCGGGGGCGAGTCGCTCGAGCCATTCCTGCGAGCTGCGGGCGCGATCTACGTGCTCGGCCGCGCCCCGGAGATCGCTTGCATGTTCACGGATCGCTTCGCGCGAAGGTTCGACTGGGATTGGAAGCCGAAGTTCTTCCAGAACCCGTGCGAGTTGCTCCCCACTGCACCATTACCCACAGGCGATCTCGACGTCAAACCAGATCTCGGCGGATCGGTCCGCCGACAACCAGACGAACTCGATTCTGAGGCTAGCGTCAGCGACGAGCTTCGACAGATCATCGCCGACCACACCGGATTGCCGGCGTGGTCGTTCGAAGACAGCAGTCGGATGTCGTCGGAGCTGCACCTGAACTCGATCACCGTGTCGGACATCGTCATCCGGTTGGCCGTCGCCCGCGGGCTCTCCACACCGGTGGATCCGTCCGAATACGCCGACGCCAGCATCAGCGAGATCGCCGCGGCGGTGGAAAGCCTTGCGCAGATGGGCACGGCCCCGGGCAGCGACGACGGCGCATCCGCACGCGGCGTTGGAGCGTGGGTGCGGCATTTCGAGGTCGTGCCCGTGTTCGCGCCTCCACGCGAGCCTGCCGATTCCTCAAAGCCAGGGCTGTGGGAAGCCGTGGGCGCGACACCCCCATATGCCAACGAACTCCTGCAGCGGCTCAACACCGGCCGCTGTGGGAGCGGAGTAATCGTCTGGCTGGGCGACGATCCCGGGCCAGACGATCTGGTGGCGTTGCTGTCCGCCGCCCAGCGCTGCATCGGCCGCCCGCACGATGCCCGGATTTCAGGGCGGTTGGTTGTCCTGCAACGCGGTTGGGGAGCCGGAGGCTTCGCCCGCTCATTCTTCCTTGAACAGCGGTCGGTAGACGTGCTGGTGATCAATCTTCCCGCGCAGGACGACCACCGTACGGTTGGGTGGATCCTGTCCGAGATCGGTGGGGCACATGCGGGATTCCGCGAGGTCTCCATTGATTCCACCGGATGTCGCCATGAGCCTCGCGTCCGATTGCTCGAGGAACCGGTCGGCGCTACGCGCGCGTTCCTCGACGACAGCGACGTGGTGCTGGTCACGGGCGGGGCAAAGGGGATCAGCGCCGAGTGCGGATTCCAACTGGCGCTGCGCACCGGTTGCGCCCTGCTGGTGCTCGGAAGATCCTCCCCCGACGACGACGAGGTCGCTCACAACCTCGAGCGCTTCGGCAACGCCGGAGTACGAGTAAAACATGAAGTTGCAGATGTAACGGACCCAGCGGCCGTTGCCGCCGCGGTCAAGGATGGGATCACCGTGCTCGGTGCACCCGTCACCGGGGTCGTGCACGGGGCTGGCTCGAACCGTCCCCGCAGCGTGAGCAACATGATGATCGCCGACCTCGAGTCGACACTGGCGCCAAAGCTCGCCGGGCTCCGCAACGTCCTGGCCGCCGTCGATCCGCGCCGCCTCAAGCTCCTATCCACCTTCAGCTCGATCATCGCCCGAATCGGGTTGCGAGGCGAGGCGGATTACGCGCTGAGCAACGAGTGGCTGAGTCATGAGACCGAAGAGTTCCAGCGACGGTACCCCGCGTGTCGGTGCCGGGCAATCGAGTGGTCCGTGTGGTCTGGCGCCGGTATGGGCCAACGACTCGGCCGTCTCGACATCCTCGAACGCCAAGGTATCTCACCGATCTCGGTCGACGATGGGGTTCGCGAGTTCCTGCGGCTGATCGAGACCCCCGGCCTTCCAACGCGCGTCCTGGTGTCCGGGCGGTTCGGCGAGCCGCGCACGATCGTCCGTGACCGGGTGGCGCGCAGAAGGTTCCGGTTCCTCGATTCGGTTCTCGTCGACTACCCCGGGATCGAGTTGATTTCCGAATGTGAGCTGTCCGCCGAGTCGGATCCGTACCTCGATGACCACGTCCTCGCAGGTGAACGGCTCTTCCCGGCGGTCATGTCATTGGAGGCGATGACGGAGGCCGTCGCAGCGCTCGTCGGGCGGGAGACGGCAACACTTGCCGTGCAGTTCAGAGACGTAGCGTTCCGAGCTCCGATCGTGGTCCCGCCTGGAGACACCGACAAGGTGACCATCCGAGTCGCCGCCCTCGCCGATAGAGCTCCAGCGCAGGCCGAACGTGAGATCTCGTTGGCGATCCGGTGCTCCGCGACGAACTTTCAGATTAATCACGTCGAGGCACGCTGCCGGCTTCGCCAGAGCCCCTCTCTCGGGGAGGCGGCGATCCCCCACCTGCCGGTCGATGACATCGGGTCATTCAATCCGAATGCGTCGCTGTACGACAACGTGCTCTTCCAGAGGGGGCGATTCAGGCGGGTCGAGAGCTACCAGTTGCTCGAAGCCCGGCGATGCAGCGGCAGGCTGTCGGCCGACGGAGCCACGCAATGGTTCGCGCGCGATCTTCCTCAGGGCCTGGTGCTCGGCGACGCCGGCGCCCGCGATGCAGCCCTTCACGCGATACAGGCGTGCATTCCGCACCGAGTCGTCATCCCGTTCGCCGTCGGACAGATCGACACCACGATGCTCGACCCATCGTGCCCGTACCGCATGTACGCAACCGAGATCGCCGATCACGGTGACGAATTGGTCTACGACTTGACGATTCTCGGTTCAGATGGCGTGCCGGTAGAGCGTTGGCGCAGAATCGTCCTGCGTGTCGTCCGGTCGACACTCGACCTGCGAATCGACTCGCCGCAGCTTATGGCGCCCATGTTCGAGCGGCGGGTGGCAGCGAGCATTCCGCAGGCCAAGATGATCGTCTCCGTTGAATCGACGGACGCCGAGCAGCGACTGCTTAAAGGGAGCGGCGGCTCGGACCATCGACCGGATGGCCGGCCCGATTCCTCCAACGGCTCGCGATTCCGATCGGCGTCCTACTCGGGCGCGTGGCGGCTGACGGTCGATGCCGGGGTTCCCGTTGGGTGCGACCTGGAGAGCGTCGCGCACAGGGAAGACGACGGATGGGCGCTGCTGCTCGGTGAAGAGGGTCTCCAGTTGGCGGGAGTCGTCGGCGGTCTCGTTGCCGAGCGGCTCGACGTCTCGGCAACCCGTGTGTGGACTGTGCGGGAGGCAATGAAGAAGGCCGGGCTCCCCGCGACAGCGCCCCTGGTCGCGGACGCGGCATCAACGCGCGACTGGGCGGTGTTTCGCTCTGGCGATGCAACGGTGTTCTCGTCGATGATCGACGCGCCGCGGGACGGAGCGCAGATCTGTATCGCCGCCGCGTTGGTGACCGCGCGACACTGAGCGCGTGTGAGGCCTCTCGGAGCACGCCGCGCGCCACCGCGGACCCAAGATCACCACCGTCGCCGACGCGCAGCGGCAGACCTCGAGCGCGTGTCAGCATCCTGCATCGCCGAGGTGACAATCCAAGCCGGGGATCCGGGAGGTTGAGCACCATGTCATCCTTGTCCAGCTAGACACCCACCCG
>Ga0187779_10001854_pt1 | contig 13135 bp, 10 predicted proteins | sample 1015_Q2_SP10_10__FD_132435 | JGI IMG/M metagenome (GOLD analysis project Ga0187779, IMG submission 132435) | Tropical peat soil microbial communities from peatlands in Department of Meta, Colombia - 1015_Q2_SP10_10_MG | ecosystem: Environmental > Terrestrial > Soil > Wetlands > Peat | place... | reverse complement strand
GCTGGTCGAACGCGTTTCCGAGATGTCGCTGGACACATACTGCGAGAAGAACATTTTTGCTCCCTTGGCGATGGCTCACACGCGATTTCTGCCACCGCGCAGCTGGCTGCCGAGAATCGCCCCCACCCAATACGACGAACACGACACCATGTTGCACGGCGTGGTACACGATCCGACAGCACGACGAATGGGGGGAGTTGCAGGCAACGCAGGATTGTTTTCGACCGCAGATGATCTGGCCAAGTTTGCGGATTTTTTGCTACACGGTGGTTCTGTTCTTTCACCTTTGATGATCGAGAAGATGACAACACCGCAGCAGCCTCCGACGGCGCAAGTTCTGCGGGGTTTTGGTTGGGATATCGATTCTCCGCTCTCCACTAACCGCGGCGAGTTGCTGCCCGTGGGATCATTTGGACACACGGGCTTCACCGGCACTTCGCTGTGGATCGATCCGACCACGAAGACCTACATCGTTTTGCTTACCAATGCGGTTCATCCTCGCGGCGGGAATGCGATTGCATTACGTACTAAGATCGCGACCGCGACGGCCGCAGCCTTGCAGTTGACCGTTCCAGAAAAAGACGCGGTGCGATTGAAAAACGTCACTGGGTACAACGAGACACAAACTGCTTCCCGGCGACTCGCTGGACGCAATGGTGCAGTACAGACCGGAATTGATGTGCTCGAAGCTCACAATTTTGCGGAGCTTCGAGCGACAGCCGCGGTCAAGAAAATCGGTTTGTTGACCAATCAAACCGGTGTCGACGCTCAGGGCCGCCGAACCATCGATGTGCTTGCCCATGCGCCGGGAATTTCTCTCGACGCAATTTTCAGCCCAGAACACGGTGTAACGGGAACACTCGACACAACTAATGTTTCGAATACAAAGGATGCGGCAACCGAAATTCCCGTGTACAGCGTTTATGGCGCCACTGATGCTACGCGGCGGCCTTCTCCGGAAATTTTGAAGAGTCTCGACGCCGTAGTCGTCGATATCCAGGATGCGGGTGCGCGCTTCTACACCTACGAGACCACAGTCGGATATTTTCTGGAAGCAGCATCCAAGGCGGGCATTGAAATTATCATTCTGGATCGCCCCAATCCTGTCACTGGATCTTTTGTGCAAGGGCCCATCTCGGATCCCGCACATGACAGCTTCGTTAACTATTTTCCGGTTCCGGTGCGCCACGGCATGACGATCGGAGAACTCGCCAAGATGTTCGATGCGGAGCGAAGCATAAATGCCCGGCTGCAGGTGGTTCCGATGGAAGGATGGATGCGCGGCGATTGGTACGATTCGACGGGGCTAACCTGGATCAACCCTTCGCCCAACCTGCGCAGTCTGACCGAGGCCACATTGTATTCGGGCGTAGGAATGGTGGAAGGCACCAACATTTCTGTTGGGCGTGGCACCGACACACCTTTCGAACTGCTGGGCGCGCCTTGGATCAACGGGCGAGAAATCGCCGGGTACCTCAATCAGAGGGAAATTCCCGGAGTGCGCTTTGTACCCGTGAGTTTTACCCCAACTAGCAGCAATTATGCGGGGCAGATCTGCCAAGGCGTCAGCCTTGTTTTGCTCGAACGCAATGCACTGGATGGTCCCGAACTGGGGATTGAGCTGGCCTCTGCTCTGCTAAAGCTCTATCCCGAACAGTTTCATATCCAGCGGATGCCCGAGCTGTTAATCAATCAGGCAGCATTCGACGCAATAACAAGTGCAGAAGATCCTCGCCGAGTCGCGCAAGAGTGGCAGGAGGCGCTGCACAAGTTTCAGGAAATGAGGGAGAAATATCTGATCTACAAATGAGAAGATTGATACTACGCTAGAATACTTTCGATCTAACCAGACGAGGAGTGGATGGAATCGTTTTACCGGTGTGCTGGTCCGAATTGTGGACTTTTAAAGCGATCGAGTGATCGCTGGTGGCTTATGTGGACGTCGTTTGGCGAGTTCAATCGGCCTACTCTTTATTTATCCCCATGGAATGAGGATTTGGCCGCGAAAGAAGGCACCCTCCATGTCTGTGGGGAACTGTGCGCCCAGCGCTTGCAATCGCAATTCATGGGAAATGTCCTGGAAAACGAACTCAAACGCTCGCGGGCGTGAGAACACAGCCTTGTTCAATACTCTTGCATCGTACTTGCAGTGATTGACACCGCAGTTTGATCCAGAGGTGGTTTATGCGCGTTGTGGGTTTCATGCTAATCGCGGCTTTGGCTTCAGCTCAAAGTCCTGGGACTGCAACGACCCCTGCCAGCACTCCGTCTAGGCAGGAGCTTGTAATTCCCGCGGGCACTAAAGTTCCCGTTGCACTGAAGCACGCGATTTCGACTCGTGCAACCCGCGAAGGGGATGCTGTCTATGCAGAAACCACCTTTCCCGTCGTCGATAAAGGGCGCGTCCTCATCCCGGCGGGCACTTACGTTCAGGGCCGGATAAGCCATATTAAGCAGGCCGGAAGAATTAAAGGCCGCGCAGAGGTTCTGATGCACTTTACCACCCTGATTTATCCGAGCGGCTACACCGTGCTTTTACCCGGTGCAGTTGACAATGCTCCTGGCGTAGACAAAACCCGAGTGAAAGACAACGAAGGCACGATCCGCGCCGACAGCCAGAAAGGCGAAAAAATCGCGACGGCGGCGAGCACCGCAGCGACAGGCACGGTAATTGGTGCGGCTTCAGCCGGTGGCAAAGGAGCGCTGATCGGCGCCGGGATAGGCGGCGCTGTGGGCACCGCGATCGGCATGCTATCGCGCGGCAACGATGTGAAGCTCGAGGCTGGAACTACGCTTGAGATGGTAATTCAGCGCGATGTTCCGGTGAATCCTGATCAAGTCCCTCTGCTGACCAGCACGCAGGCTGCAAGCCATTAATACGCCAAAATACGCCAAAATACGCCAAGCTATCCCTTGACAGCGGAGTAAGCCAAGGGATGCTGCTTGGTATCGATTTCTCTGCGGAGATCGGTCCAGATCGTCTCAGGCATTTTGAGGAATATATCTACCACTCTTGGGTCGAACTGTCTGCCTGACCAGAGTTTAATCTCCTCTCGCGCCGCGGAAATTGATTGTGCCGCGCGATAAGGCCGGTCGGAAGTGATCGCATCCAGCGTATCTGCCACGGAGAAGATGCGCGCCCCAAGTGGGATTTCGTCGCCTTTGAGACCCCGTGGATACCCGGTGCCGTCATACCGCTCCTGATGGGAGTAAACGATCTCGGCGGCTTCGTTCAGGAATGGAATCTTTTTTACGATCTGGTATCCGTGATAACAGTGCTCCCGCATAACCGCGATCTCTGCGGGGTTTAAAGGCCCGGGTTTACGTAGGATCTCATCGGGAATTGCCATTTTGCCGATGTCGTGCAAAAAGGCGCCCCTGGCGATTACGTTGATCTTGTCTTTGGGCAACTCCATGGCCCTAGCAATCGCGATAGTGTATGCCGTCACGCGCTCGGTATGCCATTGCGTCTCGTTGTCCTTCAAATCGAGCGCACCACCCAAAGCCTGAAGCGTAATGTCATAAGAGCGCTCCAGTTCTGCGAAAGCATTGCGTAGTTGTGCCGTGCGTTGCTCAACCAGAGCCTCGAGTTTGGTTTGATACGCCCGGTTCTCGAGTTTCAGCCGCCGATTCTCCAGAGCCCGCCGGACGGTCGCCAGTAACTGCTCTCGTTCGAAGGGTTTTAGCAGGTAGTCATAAGCGCCCTCCCGCAAGGCCTTTAGAGCGACGGAGATGTCGTGCACGGCCGTGACCATCACGACCGGCATATCGGGATATTTCTCCTTGGTGCGCTCCAACAGCGCAATGCCATCGAGGTCCGCCATCATCAGGTCGGAAAGCATCAACTCGAATTCGTCGCCTGAATCCAGTAACGCTAACGCTTTCTGGCCAGAGGATGCCTGCGCGCATTTGTAATTGGCGGCGACGAGCATAGAGCATACGATTTCACGGATCGGGTCCTCATCGTCTACCACCAGAATGCGCTCGGCGGGCATGGTGCTCACCAGTGTACCTCGAAATTTCCCATTTCCGGGTTCCTAAAGTAATCGCCAAAGCGCGGAACCTGCACCGGTAACCGCCTTTGACATGATATTAAGAACATCGGGTATCTACGCCCTTCTGTCGGAATGAACAGCTCTGGGTTTGATTTAGGGCAGATCTTCGGTGGCGCGGCGATGCCGGGCCTGATGGCGGCTGAATCGGCCACGCTCGTCATTGTGGCAGCCGCCCTGCTGGTTTTTCGAACATTTCGCGAGCGCTATCTGCTGATCTGGATCGTCGGTTGGCTCGCGTACTTTGTCTCCGGCTGGACACTGCATGCATTCCCTAGTCCGCCGCCGGCTTACGCCATAGCGATTGCCCAGTCACAGTTCGTATTGGCAGTCGCCCTGTTCGCCGGGGCCATTTTCGTTTATTCCCACACCCGCAAGCTGCTGGTTGCCCTATTTGGCTTCTCCGCGCTGGTGATTGGCTTTGCCGTGGTTCGGGCCCTGATCTGGCCAGACTCCTTCGTTCTCCGCGTGGTACTTGAAATTGCTTATCGGTTGATCACGGTGGCCGCCGCTCTGCAGTTGATCCGCTTTCGTTGGGCCCGCTGGGAAATTGGATCCTTGCTGCTGAGTCTGAGCTTGTTGTTTGTGCATCTCGATTGGGCGCCTCTGGATGCTCACCTTTCTCCTGGTGTCACCCTGGTGGCGGATCTCATATTCGGCTTCAGCATGCTGATCGTCATCTTTGACGAATCGAAGATGCGCACCCGCCGTTTGGGAGTGATCAACTCCTTGACCAGCAGCATCAGCCGCGCTCAGCAGTACGGCCCGATGCTGGCCGCTGCCATGGAGCAGTTGAAAGATCTCATGCTGGCGAAGGCGGCCTGGTTTCGCTTGCAGGAAGACGGCAAGATGGTCATCGTGCAGCAGATCGGGCTTTCGCAGGATTTTCTGCGCGATCGGGGATCGGTGCCGAGCGATGACAATTTCGAACAGACGCTTAGCGTAGTAGCTCCCATCGTGCTGCGGACGTCGCGCGCTGATGACTCAGCTCGTCCTTACTTAAAGAGAGAACGGTTCAACCATGTGGTGTTAGTGCCCGTGCAGGGGAAGAAAACCCCGATCGGCATTCTGGCTCTGGGGGGTCGTCACCGCCTGTCTTACACGCCGGAGGAATTGGAATTTCTCGCGACCAGTGCAAATCAGCTAGGCTTGGCGGTGGAAAATCTCCGCCTGGTCGAGCAAATCGTGCGCTCGCACCGGCAGTGGGCCAACACCTTTGACTCCATCCAGGACATTGTGCTGGTGCATGACTCGGAATTCCGCGTAATAAAGGCCAATCGCGCGTTACTGGAAAGACTCGGCCAGGCCCCAGCTGACGTCGCCGGACAAACCTGTGAGAAGGTTCTGCCGCGAGTGGGGGATTGGACGGGATGTCCGTACTGCAACAAGGTCGCGGACACGTTCCATGAAGCTGCCGACCCATGTTTTGGCGGATATTCGATGATCTCGACTTCGTCGTACACGGAGCAGGGAAGCCAACAGCGGGGCACGATCCATGTCGTGCGCGACACGTCAGACCGGCGCGATGCCGAAGAGAAGTACCGGTTACTGTTCGAACAGGCGCAGGAAGGGGTGTTCGTCGCCACTCCTGAAGGCAAATTGCTGGAGTGCAATGAGGCCTTTGTTCGGATGGTCGGCTACAGCAGGCGAGACGAATTACTGGCGGCGAATCTCGATAACGAGCTTTATGCGTTCCCGGAGCAACGGGAAACATTACGTCGCGAGCTTGAAACGCACGGTTTTGTCAGAAACTTTGAGGTCACGCTGCGACACAAAAATGGGGCGTTACTCACAGTACTCGAGAGCAGCGTAGCCATTCGCGACGCAACACGGAAAATCGAACGCTATCAGGGTTTTTTGCTGGACATCACAGAAAAGAAGCGTGCAGAGGATGAGATTCGACGGCGTAACCGCGAGTTGAATGCCCTGAACGCAATGGCCGTGATTGCCACCCAGTCCTTCGATCTGGACGAAATTTTGAACCTTACACTGCGACAGGTCATTTCGTTGCTGAACGCGGAGAGGGGTTCGATTTATTTGGCCGATCCCGACCAGACCACTTTCCGTCGCCGTGCCGGGTGGGGGCAGCGCAGCGCCGAGCGCGCCAAGCTCTCGGAAGTCCACCTGCCGGATGGTTTTGGCGACCTGATCACAAAATCTCGTACAGAAGTAATTACACCGGAATTCCTGCCGCATTTGCCGCAAGCGGTTGCCGATTTCATACAGGCGGACGGCCTCAGTTCCTGGATATGGGTCCTTTTGTGGAGCAAAGACCGCCCGATGGGCGCCATGGGCATCAGCAGCCGCAAGCTGCAGGAATACACCAGCAATGAAGAAAATCTGCTGGTGGCAATTGGACGGCAATTAGCCACCACGGTCGAGAAGGTCCATCTGTACGAGGAAAGCTGCCGTGCTTACGACGATTTGCGCAAGACTCAGGAGCAGCTGCTGCAGAGCGCAAAGATGTCCGCGGTTGGACAGTTGATTGCCGGCGTTGCACACGAACTGAACAATCCTTTGACTGCGATCCTGGGCTACGCGCAGCTTCTCGAGAGTGAAGGCTTGTCCGAGCGTGCGTCTGAATTCGTCAAAAAGTTGTTCAAGCAAGCGCAGAGGACCCATCGGGTCGTGCAGAATCTCCTGTCCTTCGCGCGTCAACGCAAGCCGCAGAAGGAAAATGCCAATCTCTGCAAAGTGCTGGAGGAAACGCTCGCACTGCGCGATTACGATCTGCGCGTTAACAACATTCAACTGGAATGTGAATTTGACGCTGATCTTCCAACTGTAACTGCCGATCCCCAGCAGCTCGAGCAGGTCTTCCTGAATATCATCAACAATGCAGTTGACGCTGTGCTCGAGAACGGAAGCGACAAACTTTTGAAAGTTCGTTTGTTCCGGCAGGACAATAACATTCACGCGGAGTTCCAGGATTCCGGACGCGGCATCAAAGAACCGGACCGGATTTTTGAGCCGTTCTACACGACGAAGAGCGTCGGCAAAGGCACTGGCCTCGGTCTGAGCATCTGCTACGGCATTGTTCAAGAGCACGGCGGCACTATTTCCGGACGTAATCATCCGGGCGGCGGAGCCATCATTGAGGTCTCATTGCCTGCCGCCGAAAGCAGCGTGACTCTCGAGAAAACAACGCCTGCTCCTCGCCATGACCTGGTCATCGAAGGCCGGGTTCTGCTGGTGGAAAGCGAGGAAGCCGTCTTGGAGTTTGAGCGGGACGTGCTGAGCGGCGCCGGCGCGAGTGTTGTCACGGCCGCGAATGCGGAGACGATGAAATCGCAATTGAAAGAGCAATCGTTTGATGCCGCGATTTTGGATGGCGCTGTGCCGGGCACTGAAAACGTAACTGAGCTCTACCAATGGATCACGGAAAACCGCCCCGGCCTCGAGAAACATCTGTTAGTTACCTTCTCTAACGCGGCTGATCTGCAAGTCCGCAATTTCCTTCAGGAAAAGAACGTGCCCTTCCTGGTCAAGCCATTCGAGGTCGCAGAGCTGATCACGCAGGTTCGTCAATTGTTGCAGAAGGCCCAGGCGGCAGGAGCAAGTTAGGAGTCAGTAGTTATGAGTTAGCAGTCAGCAGCAATGGGTAGCCAATAGCAGGTTTCCGCCGACTCCCGCCGACTAACTCCTGACTACTTTTTTAGAATCGGATTGTATCCATCACTGATTAATTTCGCGCGCATCGCTTCTGCTTGTTTGATGTCAGCGTAAGGCCCACACTGCACATGCAGGAGCTTGTCCGAAGCCGTGGTAGCCGAGAACGCGGGATACTGCTTGCTTTTGAGGGCATCGACCAAGGCATCGGCATCCTCCTGCTTCGTGACTGCGGCAACCTGCACATAGTAGCCATTCAATACGGGCGGTGCAGTCGGGTCTGGGGCGTCAGCGGTCGGGCTTAGGCTAGGTGGATTGCCGTTGGCAGCAGCATTATCGGACACCGGTTGGGCATCCGCCGGTTGCGCGGAATTGCTGTTTGCCGACACCTTGGTTGGAGTTTTCATCGAGACTGGGCGTAGCGTAGGCGATGGTGTCGCCATGGCCTCAGCGGCAGACGGTTTCAGGGCCGATTCTTTGCCAAGAGAGAAACCCGCCGCGAAGAAAACGGCGCACAGCGCAACCAGCGCAAAAAAAAGCGCCAGCATTTTGCCCGTGCCCAGTGTAATTTCAGTATCTTCAGATGTCGCGGTTGGCATTAGTACCTCTTCTATCGAGATCTTATGGTTGGGCTGTGGTTTGCGCAGCCTCTCTTCCGCTGCTGCCCAAAAGTTTCTGGATTCCGGAGAAAAAGTCCACGGGAACCGGGAACACCACGGTGGTGTTCTTCTCCACACCAATTTCGGTCAACGTCTGTAGATAGCGCAGTTGTATGCTGACGGGCTCGGTTGCCAGCAGTTTGGAGGCATCCACAAGCCGCTGTGCTGCTGAGAATTCGCCTTCGGCGTGGATGATCTTGGAGCGCTTTTCGCGTTCTGCCTCGGCCTGCTTGGCCATGGCGCGCAGCATGGATTCCGGCAGGTCAACCTGCTTGACCTCCACGTTTACGACCTTTACCCCCCAGGGAGCGGTGTGCTGATCGAGGATGCTTTGCAGGCGCAGGTTAATCTTGTCGCGGTGCGCCAGCAGTTCATCGAGTTCTTGTTCACCCAACACCGACCGCAGCGTCGTCTGCGCAAACTGCGAGGTCTGATACACGTAATTTGAAACTTCCACGACCGCCTTCCGTGGCTCGATCACGCGCAGGAAGATCACGGCATTCACCTTCAACGTTACGTTGTCGCGGGTGATGATGTCCTGCGGGGGCACTTCCAACGCCTCCTGCCGGAGCGAGACGCGTACCATTCGGTCTATCGGTGCGAACACCAGAATGATTCCCGGCCCTTTAGCCGCCGGAAGCAGGCGACCCAATCTGAAAATTACGCCGCGCTCATATTCGGCCAGGATTTTGATCGAACTCAACAGATATAGAACAACGATGATGATGACAATCGTAGAAAAGCCAAACCCCAGCTCCATACGAGCCTCCACGCCAGCGAGCAAATGCTTCTGCGGCGGATTGTATCGCACTTTACCCGGTGCAAACGGTGATTCCCCAACTATGCTGTTACCTGAGCGGATGCACAGAAGCAGTCAACAGCTATGACGTGCTCTCGACGCGCGCCGGGATTTGAAACGTCAGCAACAGGCTGCTCTGTGATCCCTCAGTGTTCCTCGGACATCGAGGCGCGCCACGGGACGCTATTTTGCCACCTCTCCGCTGCCGTCGACCGCATCCCATTAACTAGAGGATGGCATGGTGGCACTACGCTTAGTACGGCTTATTCAAGATCATTCTGAGGAGTTAACAGAGGGCCTGATTGCGAAAATCACGACTTCTTCCCGCACAGCGGATTTAAGAAAAGTCCCGACAGAGGAGCTCCGTGGACGAATCCGGGAGATTCTCCAACACCTGAACGAATGGCTGCTCACAAAGACGGGAAGGGACATCGAGCAGCATTACCGCGAGGTTGGGGAACGACGGGCGGCACAGAACGTCGCGTTATCGGATTTCTGCTGGGGCATAATCTTGACCAAAGATCACCTCTGGGAATTCATTCAGAAACAGGCATTTATGAGGAATCCGATTGAGATCTATGGCGAACTGGAACTTCTCCGGCTGATAGATCAGTTCTTCGATCGGGCGCTGTGTTTCGCCAGTGAAGGCTACGAACAGTACATGGAACTGCAACAGACAGGAATCCGCGAAAGCTCTGACGTCCGTCACGCAATGCAGTAGCCGCTATTTCGCTGCGTGGCGAAGCATGAACGACTTGATAACAATGTTGTTGGGCTGAATGCCGACGGGAATCATCGTCAGCAGAGAATACTCTCCAGGCTCAAACTTCTTGTGTGGCGTGCGCTTCTGGATGACGGTCACATCTCCCGACTGCGAATCCAGAACCAGCAGATAATTCTGACTCTGTGAAAGCGCCAGACCATCGGGATGGCTGCCCACCGGGATGATGGCGACGATCTTGCCCTGATCAATGTCGTAGACTGCCACGGTATTCGATCCGAAATTGCTCACATACAGTCGCGAGTTGTCCGCGCTCACCAGCCCGCGCGCGGGATGACTTCCAATCAAATAGCTTCCGCCAACCTCGTCATTGCCGGTCTCGATGATCGAAATATTGTCAGAGTCAAAATTTGTAACAACGAGTTCACCGCCGTCTGGCTTAAGTGCGAGGTGAACCGGGGTTTGCCCCACGTCCAACAAAGCCAGCAGCTTGCCGCCTTTTATATCAATGGACGCGACTTGTGCCGAGCCGGCGCAGGCGACGAAAGCTGTGCTGCTGTCGGGCACAATGGCGATGTCCTCCGGGTGCTCACAAACCCGAATTGTGTTGGTGACCGCAAGACGCCGAGTGTCAATTTCGCTGAGCGTATTGTCGCCTCGATTACTCACTATGACTGTTGAGCCATCCGGTGAAACTCGCGCGAGTCCGGGCGATGCACCGACGCGAATGTTTCCGAGAACTATGCGTTTTTCCAGATCGATGACAGAGACATTCGCCGATCCCGAATTCGCTACGTAGGCGCGGTTTCCATCCGGGGACACATCGATGAAGTAAGGTCTCCCGTGAACACCGATGGTCGCCACCACCACATTCTGCTCCGCGTCAATGACGCTGACGTTATTCGAACCGGTGTTAACGACGTAAACTTCGTTCTTTTTGGTATTAACGGCGATACCGCTGGGCTCGGCACCCACGTGGATAGTTTTTGCGGATTCGAACGTGCGCAGGTCGATCACGCTTACGGTATTGCTCTTGCCATTGGTGATGTAGGCGTACTCACGATAAGAAGGCCCGTAGTCGGTGATCAGCCGCTCGTGGAAGTACCACCAGGCCAAGCCGCCCAGGATGGGTAAAAAGAAAGCGCTGAGAAGGATTTTCCGCAAGGCAACAATTCAGAATTGAGGACAAGAAAGTTTCTGTCTAACTCGCCTGACTCAGGCTCGTGCTCTCTTGCCGATGCTCGTGACAGCCGTAAGCGTCTCCGCTCCAGCCACGGTTTTTCCCACCACTGCCGCGATCTGCCGCACCTGTGCCATCAATTCCTGAAACTGGTCGGGGTAAAGCGATTGCATGCCATCCGACAAGGCTTGATCCGGATTGTTGTGAACCTCGATGATCAAACCGTCGGCTCCAACCGCAACCGCTGCACGGGAAAGCGGAGTCACTTTGTTGCGCTTCCCGGTACCATGGCTCGGATCGACAACGATCGGCAAATGGCTGAGGCGCTGCACGGCAGGAATGATGCTGAGGTCGAGGGTATTTCGCGTGTGATCGGCGAAGGTGCGCACTCCGCGCTCGCAGAGGATCACGTTGTAGTTGCCTTCGCTCATCACGTACTCGGCCGCCATTAACAGTTCTTCCAAAGTTGCGGACATGCCTCTCTTAATCAACACCGGCTTGCGCGCTCGTCCCGCGCGCTTCAATAGGGAAAAATTCTGCATGTTGCGCGCACCGATCTGGATGACGTCCGCGTATTCCTCGACCAAGTCCAACGACTCGTTGTCAACCGCCTCGGTAACAATCCGCATTCCGAATTGCTCGCGGATTTCGGCCATGATGCGCAGGCCCTCTTCTCCCATGCCTTGGAATGAGTAGGGAGAAGTGCGCGGCTTGTAAGCTCCGCCCCGGAAGAACTGAGCGCCTTCGCGCTGTACGCATTCGGCCACGGCAAATGCCTGTTCACGGCTTTCGATCGCACAAGGGCCAGCGATTACCGCGAGCGTACTTCCACCAATCGTTGCGTCAGTGCCGGGGAATCGAACGACCGTGTTGTCCTCTTTTATGTCCCGGCTGACCAGCTTGTACGGTTTGGTTACACGGATGACTTCCTGTACGCCCGGCATTTCATCCAGCGTGCCCGGCTCCACCTCGCCCTTATTGCCTGTGATACCGATAGCTGTGCGTTCCGCACCGGGAATTGCGTGGGCCCGGTATCCCAACATCTCGATTTTCTGGCAGACAGCGCGCACCTGAGCTTCCGTAGCGTGCGCCCGCATGACAACCAGCATGTCCCCACCTCTGAACTTTGAGTGTATCTTTTCGCCCTCGATTGCGGCAAACCAGAGTTGTTGTGGAACCTGCTTGGCTCCACGGCGATAACCGAATCGTGGACGATAGAGACTAATTTCCTACGCCGCACTCTTATCAGAAACTAAATGATTCTACGGAGCATCTCAGTTGGAGAGGTTGCTCTTAGTAGCATCAGGTTTGTTGAGCCACTTGGAGGCGCCATGACCAGATATTTTGTGGTTCTTTCAGCAGTGTTGTTAGTGGCAGCAGCTTGCGCTTACGCCCAGTCGCCAGTTGCCGCAATGAATGAAGATGCGTTTGCCGCATTTGACGGGTTCGGTGCGGGTTCCGTCGATACTCTGCCGCCCAGTCCGGCCGAGAAGCGCGAGGTGCAGCAGAATATCCAGGACATCCATTTTGATTTCGATCGCGCGGATTTACGGCCAGAGGACCGGTCGATTCTGGAGTCCGACGCGCAATGGTTGAAGGCCCATCCCGATGTGGTGGTCACCATTGAAGGCGATGCCGACGCACGCGGGGAAATTGTTTACAACGTTGTGCTCTCTGACAAGCGTGCGGAAACCGCCAAAGATGCCCTGGTTTCGATGGGCGTTCCTGCCAACCAGGTCGTCTTCGCAACTGGCTGGGGGAAGTTGTATCCCGTCTGCACGGAATCGGACGAGACCTGCTGGAGCCAGAATCGCCGCGCGCATTTTGCCGCGTGGTAGTCGAGCTCAGGTTCGCGCACTTTTTGTGAGCGAACCTGGGTTTCTTCCATTTGTAATCTGCGCGCCGACATTGATGCGCCAACGATCCACGGCACAGTCTCGCAATTTCGCGCCGTTATACTTTGTGAATGGCCCGTTCGCTCGCACGTGAACAGGACATTCTGAAGCGGCCGCCTCCCAAGCGGCCACCAGCGCAGACGTCGCGCCGGATCGGCATTCATACCTCATCGGCCGGAGGTGTGCAGAATGCGGCGGAACGCGCATATCGCCTCGGCTG
>Ga0187779_10001852_pt1 | contig 13138 bp, 18 predicted proteins | sample 1015_Q2_SP10_10__FD_132435 | JGI IMG/M metagenome (GOLD analysis project Ga0187779, IMG submission 132435) | Tropical peat soil microbial communities from peatlands in Department of Meta, Colombia - 1015_Q2_SP10_10_MG | ecosystem: Environmental > Terrestrial > Soil > Wetlands > Peat | place... | reverse complement strand
TCTGACGGCACAAGCGGCTGCCATCCGCGAGGGGCGTCAGCGACTGCTCGCCGCGCTCCAGGTGCTGCCCGGGGTGCGGGCGTTTCCCAGCGATGCCAACTTCATCCTGTTCCGCGTGCCTCGCGCCGATACGGTCTTCCCCGGGCTGCGATCACGGGGGGTGCTCGTCAAGAACCTCAACGGTTCGCACGCCGCGCTGGCCGATTGCCTGCGTGTGACCGTGGGTACGCCCGAGGAAAACGACCAGTTCCTAAGCGCCCTGCAGCAGAGTCTGCTGCAAGCCGCCTGACCTTCCTCCTTCCGATCATGCGCCAGGCCCAGGTGACCCGCAACACGCTCGAAACCCAGATCGTCGTTGAGCTCGACCTGGACGGCGCGGGCAAGTCGACCTTGGCCACTGGCATCGGTTTCCTCGATCACATGCTGGACCAGGTGGCACGCCACGCCTTGTTCGATGTGACAATCGCAGCCAAAGGGGACCTCCACATCGACGCTCATCACACCGTGGAGGACGTCGGCATCACACTTGGGCAGGCGTTTGCCCGCGCGTTGGGCGACAAGCGCGGGATACGCCGTTATGGGCACGCCTACGTGCCGCTCGACGAAGCGCTGTCGCGGGTCGTTGTGGACCTGTCGGGCCGCCCCGGTTTGGAGTACAACATATCGTTCGTACGCGCGCGCATCGGAGATTTCGATGTGGATCTGATCCACGAGTTCTTCCAGGGTTTCGTCAATCACGCCCAGGTGACTCTGCACGTGGACAATATGAAGGGCGACAACGCGCACCATCAGGCTGAAACCGCCTTCAAAGCGTTTGGGCGCGCGCTGCGCATGGCCGTGGAGACGGACCCGCGCACGCAGGGCGCCGTGCCGTCGACCAAGGGCAGCCTCTAAACTTTGTTGCCCCGCGAACGATGATCGACATTGCCGTCGTCGACTATGGGATGGGCAATCTGCGCTCGGTGTCCAAGGCTTTGGAGCATGTCGCCGGGGGTCTCAAGGTAGTAGTGACGAGCTCGGCAGACGACGTGCGGGATGCACGCCGTGTCGTGTTTCCGGGGCAGGGTGCGATGCCGGACTGCATGCGCGAGCTCGACGCGAGGGGCCTCAGACCCGCCGTGCTCGAGGCTGCGCGCAGCAAACCATTTCTTGGAATTTGCATCGGGCTACAGATGCTGTTCGACATGAGCGAGGAGGGCGCTGTCCAGGGGCTGGGAGTCCTGCCGGGCCGGGTCGTACGTTTTCCCTCTGGCGGAGCGACGGGGGACAACACGGGCAAGCTCAAGGTCCCACACATGGGGTGGAACGAGGTGCAACAGGCCGTGGCGCATCCCTTGTGGCGCGGAATTCCGCAGGGCAGCCGATTCTATTTCGTGCACAGCTACTACCCGGTCCCGCACGATCGTTCGTTGATCGCCGCCTACGCGTGGTACCCGTCGCCGTTCACGTGTGCGGTGGCGAGAGATAATCTGTTCGCGGTGCAGTTCCATCCGGAAAAGAGCCAGGAGCTCGGGTTGAAGCTGCTGTCCAATTTCATCGCCTGGGACGGCGTTGCTGCCGCTCCCCGGGACGTCATCGCGGAGCCGATGGCCGGTGACTGAACGGCTGGCGGGCGTGTTCCCGGCGCAGGCCCTGTTGTATGATGGGGGAGCCTGACCTTCACTCACGGCCCCGCGCCGCTCCGCTTCCGCCCGCCCGCGCACACCCCCGGTTTTACACCCCGCTGCAATGCTTCTGATTCCGGCTATTGACCTCAAAGACGGGCATTGTGTGCGTCTGCAACAGGGCGCCATGGAAAAGGTCACGGTGTTCTCCGAAGACCCAGGCGCCATGGCCCAGCACTGGACGAAACAGGGCGCGCGGCGGCTGCATTTGGTCGATCTGAACGGCGCGTTCGCTGGCCGGCCGAGAAACGAAGCTGCCATCAAGGCCATCGTGCAGGCTGTGGGCGATACCGTACCCGTCCAGCTCGGTGGTGGCATCCGGGACCTGGACACCATCGAACGGTACCTCGACGACGGTATCAGCTACGTCATCGTCGGCACAGCCGCCGTCAAGACCCCAGGGTTTCTGCACGATGCCTGCTACGCGTTTCCGGGGCATGTAATGGTCGCGCTGGACGCCCGAGACGGAAAAGTTGCCGTGGACGGCTGGTCCAAGATGACCGGCCACGATGTTGTCGACCTGGCGAAGAAGTTCCAGGATTACGGTGTCGAGGCGATCATCCACACCGACATCGGGCGCGACGGCATGCTCACGGGTCTGAACGTGGATGCCAGCGTCGAACTGGCGCGCTGTCTGTCGGTTCCGGTCATCGCCAGCGGCGGCATCGCCAGCATCGAGGAGGTGAAGACGCTGTGTGCGGTCGAGCAGGAAGGGATCGTCGGCGCCATCACCGGGCGGGCGATCTACGAGGGGACGCTCAACTTCGCCCAGGCTCAGGAGCTGGCTGACCAACTCTCCGGCAAGGACGCCAAAGCTCCCTGACCCGGCGGTCGGTTCTGCGACCACTCAAGCACGCGGACTCGCATCGGTATCTTCGCCGCACCGGCGGCACGCACTGCGCAATCAGAAGCATCTCAATCGTGGGCCTCGCCAAGCGCATCATCCCCTGTCTCGATGTGACCAGCGGGCGCGTGGTAAAGGGCGTCAATTTCGTCGGCTTGCGCGATGCCGGCGATCCGGTGGAGATCGCACATCGCTACGACCAACAGGGTGCCGATGAGCTGTGCTTCCTCGATATCACCGCGAGCTCCGACGGGCGCGGCCTGATTTTGAGCGTGATCGAACAGGTTGCCGCCCAGGTTTTCATTCCGCTCACCGTTGGCGGGGGGGTACGCTCGGTAGGCGACGTGAGAGATCTGCTCAACGCCGGAGCCGACAAGGTGAGCATCAATACAGCTGCCGTGCTCGACCCGCATCTGGTCGCACAGGCGAGCGGCAAGGTCGGCTCGCAGTGCATCGTCGTGGCGATCGACGCCAAGCGCGTGACCGGCTCGCGCTCGCGCTGGGAGGTATTCACACACGGGGGCCGCCGCTCGAGCGGCCTGGACGCATTGGACTGGGGCCGCCGCGTGCAAGCCTTGGGGGCGGGGGAGATCCTGCTCACCAGCATGGACCGCGATGGCACGCGTCAAGGGTTTGATCTCGACCTGACGCGCGCTTTTTCCGATACGCTGGAAATCCCCGTCATCGCCAGCGGCGGTGTTGGCGGCCTTCAGCACCTGGTTGAAGGAGTGCTGGAAGGACACGCCGACGCGGTGCTGGCCGCGAGCATCTTCCACTACGGGGAATACACTGTGCGGCAGGCGAAGGAATACATGGCCGCGCGGGGAATCGAAGTGAGAGGAGAACCTGTGCCATGAGCGGAAAGCAGGAAGCGCTGAGCGACTGGTTGGACGAAGTCTGCTGGACGCGCGAGGGAACGGTACCTGTTGTCGCGCAGGACGGCGCGACAGGTCGCGTTCTCATGCTCGCCTGGATGAACCGGGAAGCGCTCGCGCTCACCGTCCAGACCGGGCAGGCCCACTACTGGTCGCGTTCCCGCCAGCGTCTATGGCGCAAGGGCGAGCAGTCCGGCCACGTGCAGCGCGTAACCGAGGTGCGCATGGACTGCGATGGCGACGCGCTCCTGGTCCGCGTGGAGCAGGCGCACGGCATTGCCTGCCACACCGGGCGCGAGCGCTGCTTCTTTCGCCGCTACGACGAGGGGCGCTGGGTGGTGACGGATCCGGTGTTGAAGGAACCCGACGAGATCTACCGGAGCTGAATCCGAGCCGGAGGTACTGCGATGACCGACAGTTCCATCTTGAGCCGCCTGGCGCGAGCGATCGAATCGCGCAAAAACGCGGATACGGCCTCCTCCTACGTTGCTCAGCTGATGGCCAAAGGCAACAACGCCATCCTGAAGAAGGTCGGGGAAGAGGCCGCGGAGACGCTCCTCGCCGCAAAGGACGGTGATAAACTGCATATCGTGCGCGAAACAGCCGACCTTTGGTTTCACACCTTGGTGATGCTGAGCTTCCACGGGCTGGGCCCCGACGACGTGCTCGCCGAACTGCACCGGCGCGAGGGGATCTCAGGCATCGACGAGAAAGCGTCCCGACGCGCCTGACCGCCCGCGCGCGGTCAACCGGTTCGCGCGGTCGGATTCAACGCCAGTTTCGATAAACGCGAGTCGACAGGCATGCAAGACCCCAACTGCATTTTCTGCCGGATCGTGCGAGGGGAAATCCCTTCGCGCAAGGTGCACGAAGACGACGAGGTAGTGGCCTTCCACGATATTCATCCGCAAGCACCAGTGCATTTCTTGATCGTTCCCAAGGAGCACATCGCGTCGATGATGGATCTGGAGGACGAGCAGCGGGAGCTGTTCGGAAAGATAATGGTGCTTGCGCCGAGGCTGGCGCGCGAGCACGGGGCCAAGGACGGCTTCCGGCTGATCGTCAATACCGGGCGCGTGGGGCGGCAGGAAGTCGCGCATGTTCACCTGCACATCATCGGAGGCGGGGAACCCCTGGGCCCCATGCTGCCGCGCTCGAGAAGCTGAGCCGCGGCGGGAATTGATTCGATTCGAGAGGAGAGACAGATGGGATCATTTAGCATCTGGCACTGGCTGATCGTGCTGGTCGTCGTGGTGTTGATCTTCGGGACCAAGAAGCTGCGCAACCTGGGTGCCGACTTGGGTGGTGCAGTTCGGGGCTTCAAGGAGGGCATGAAGACGGAGGAGGACAAAACCCAGCCGCCGGCCGCCGGCAAGCTCGAGCACCCGAGCACAGGACAGACCATCGAAGGCGAAGTGAAAGACAAGACGCACTCGTAGCCCGCCCTTGTCTCCATGCTAGACATCGGTTTCTCCGAGCTGGTCGTAATCGGCGTCGTTGCGCTCATCGTGATCGGCCCCGAGCGCCTGCCGCGAGTCGCGCGCACCGCTGGCCACCTGCTCGGCCGGTTTCAGCGCTACGTCGCCGAAGTGAAGGCCGACATCAATCGCGAGATCGAGCTGAGCGAGCTCAAGAAACTCCGCTCTACGGTCGAGGACGCCGCGCGGTCGATCGAGCACGACGTCAAGACTGGCGTGCAGGAAGCGGAGAAAGAATTCCGTGACGCGCAGACCGTGCTCGAGGGTGCGGGGACGGAGTTGAAGCAAGCCGAGGAGCAGCTGAAGCAATCGATGGCGGAGATAACAAGCCCGCACATGGGCGCCGCCCTGACCGCCCCGGAGAACGGGTCGCAGGCAGAAGCAGGGACCGGAGCCGTGCCGATGGCGCCTCAGGTGATACCTGCGAACTCGAACGCAGAAGGGGGGCCTGCAGAGACGGACCTTTCGCCCCAGCTCGAGCTCGGCCTCGACGGCACTGTCGCGCCCGGCGCGCGCGAGCAGCGTTAGCTTGTTGACGTTCGCGCGCGCGAACCGACGTCTGGCGGCCTCTCCCCTTGCAGTGAATCCGTGAGCGAAAGCGCGCAGGAAGAACAGGGATTCTTATCCCACCTGGTCGAGCTGCGAAATCGCCTGCTCTGGTCGATTATCGCGGTGCTCGTCGTGTTCGTGGCTCTCGTGCCCTGGGCCAAGGATATTTATCATCTCTTGTCGGAGCCGATGCTCGCGCAGCTTCCAAAGGGCGGACACATGATCGCAACCGAGATCACATCCCCGTTCTTCATCCCGTTCAAGGTTACGTTCCTGGCGGCAGTGATTGTCGCGTTGCCTTTCGTGCTGTACCAAGCGTGGGCTTTCGTCGCCCCCGGCCTGTACGTACACGAGAAACGGCTGGTCGTGCCGCTGGTAGTCGCGAGTACCGTGCTGTTCCTGTGCGGGATGGCCTTTGCGTACTTTCTGGTCTTTCCCACCGTGTTTCGCGTGATGCAGGCCTTCACGCCCTCCGGTGTCGAGTGGATGCCGGACATCGGCACCTACCTCGGCTTCGTCATCAATATGTTCCTGGCATTTGGCGTCACTTTCGAGGTGCCGATCGTAGTGGTGCTGCTGGTGCGGATGGGCGTGGTATCGGTGGAAAAACTGAGGCACGTGCGCCCGTACGTGATCGTGTGTGCATTCATCGTGGCCGCCATCGTCACGCCACCCGACGTGACCTCGCAGATTCTGCTCGCCCTGCCGCTGTGCTTGCTGTACGAGGTGGGACTGCTGGTGGCCTCGTTCGTCGCTCGCCGCGCCAGCCCGGAGTCAGAACTGCAGAAGGAATAAGGACGGCCGACGCTATTCCTCGGCTTCGCCGCGCAGCGCGCGCGGCTTCGGGCGCTTGCCCACGGTGAGCTTGACCGTAACCGGGTTGCTGTTGCGAACGACTTTGAGCAAAGCGAGCTTACCCGGCTGCACCTCTGCGACGAGATTGAGCATCGTGGAGGAGTCGGGCACCGGCTTGCCTTCGACTTCCACCAGAATATCGCCTGCCTTCACCCCGGCACGAGCGGCTGGGCCGCCGGGGATGACGTTGGCGATCAGCACTCCTTTGCTGTTGCCGGGGAGTTTGAATGAGTCGGCAAGGTCCGGCGTGATGTCCTGCACCTCGACGCCGATCCATCCTCGTGTTACCGATCCGGTCGCGATAATCTGATCCATGACTTTGCGCGCGAGGCTCACCGGGATCGCAAAGCCGATGCCCATCGAGCCTCCGCTGCGCGAATAGATAGCGGTATTGACGCCGATCAGGTTGCCGCTGACATCGACCAGAGCGCCGCCCGAGTTGCCCGGGTTGATGGCGGCGTCCGTCTGGATGAAGTTCTCGAACGTGTTGAAGCCAAGGTGGCTCCGCCCCAACCCGCTCACGATACCCTGTGTGACGGTCTGACCGACGCCGAACGGGTTGCCGATCGCGAGGACGACATCCCCGACGCTGGCCTGATCCGCGTGGCCGAACGTGATCACCGGAAGGTTCTTCAGTTCCACCTTCAAAACCGCCAAGTCGCTCTCGGGGTCCGTGCCGACCAGCTTCGCTCTTGCTTGGCGGCCGTCGTTCAGGGCGACCTCGATCTCGTCCGCCGCTTCGATCACATGATGGTTGGTGAGAATGTAACCCTCAGGGCCGACGATGACGCCCGAACCCAGGCTGGAGGAGCGTTGGGCTTCTCCGTCGAGTTGGTCGCCGAAAAAGCGTCGGAACACAGGGTCGTCCATGAACGGATGGCGCCGCACCTGCTTGCTGGTGAAGATGTTGACCACGGAGGGCATGGCTTTTCTGGCTGCTGGACTGTAAGAGCCGGCGGTCTTGCCCGGGGCCAGAGTTTCTTCCTTGAGCTGGGGCTGCACACGCGACTCGCTGAGCGTCAGCACCCCCCTCGCCGCGCGTGCGGGCAGCAGGTCGGGCCGCAGCGTCTGCACCACGAGCAGAATGCCCAGCGCGACAGTGGTCGCCTGGGCGAAGGTTAGCCAGATGTGGCGCATGCGAAGCGGCGGCAGCCGCGGAGAACCGGATAAGGAACGGTTGCTGCAGGTCAGGACGACTTGCTGCAAAAGCAAAATTATAGCCTGGAACGGTGCCTGGCCCGATCGACGGACATTCGCACGCCCCATTCGGCGATGCCGGGCAGGGCCAAATCCGCTTGTTTGACAGGTACTAACAGTTGCCGCTAAGATGCGCCCCTTCGTTCGACGGTCGGCTGGGCCGTCGCCTTCGGAATCAACTTGTTCATGAAGACGTTTTCCGCCAAGCCGCACGAGGTGAAGCGCAGCTGGTATCTCATCGACGCAACCGACAAGGTGCTCGGACGGTTGGCTGTGGATATTGCGCGACGCCTGCGTGGAAAGCACAAGGCCGAGTTCACTCCGCACGTCGACACCGGGGACTACATCGTCGTCGTCAATGCCGACAAAGTACGTGTGACCGGGCGCAAAACGGAGAGCAAACTGTATTACCGGCATAGTCAATTTGCCGGCGGGCTCAAGACCACGACGTTCGGCAAGCTCCACGCGGCGTTTCCCACGCGCGTCATCGAAAAAGCCGTGAAGGGCATGCTGCCCAAGGGGCCGCTCGGCAGCGCGATGTACCGCAAACTCAAGGTATATGCTGGGCCGCAGCATCCTCACCAGGCCCAACAGCCCGAGGAGCTGAAGCTGTAAGGCAGGCGTAACCAACTTTTCGATACCAGCATGGCAACTGAGCAGCCTTACTACGGAACCGGCCGCCGCAAGAGTGCGGTGGCGCGCGTGTTCCTGCGGCCTGGCAAGGGCCAGATCGAGGTCAACGGCAAGCCCGTGGATGAGTTCTTTTCGCGGGAGACCGGTCGTATGATCGTGCGCCAGCCTCTCACGCTGGCAAACCATCTCACCACTTTCGATATCTCGGTCAATGTGCAGGGTGGGGGCGAGTCGGGCCAAGCCGGCGCCGTACGCCATGGCATCACGCGTGCACTGATCAACTACGATGCCGCCCTGAAGCCTGTTCTCAAGAAAGCAGGGCTGGTACGGCGCGATGCTCGAGAGGTCGAGCGAAAGAAAGTGGGTTTGCACAAGGCTCGCCGGCGCAAGCAGTTCTCGAAGCGTTGAGTTTCCCGCTCAAGAACCCAAAAAGCCGCCCGCGAGGCGGCTTTTTTATTTGCCCGTGAAAACGGGATTGGCGCTATGATGCGGCCTTAAGCTTGTGATATAAGGAATTGATTAAAAGGAAGATTGGCTCATGGTCAAGGTAGGAATCGTAGGCGGTACAGGGTATACCGGAGTCGAGCTTCTCAGAATCCTCGCCCGCCACGGCGAAGTCGAGCTCATCGCAATCACCTCGCGCACCGAGGCGGGCATGCCGGTGGCTGACCTGTTTTCCAGCCTACGGGGCAGCATAGGGCTGAATTTCTCAGACCCGGCCAAGGCGGATCTTTCGGGCTGCGATGTGGTGTTCTTCGCAACCCCTCGGGGTGTGGCCATGGAGCAGGCTCCGCGCCTCATAGAAATGGGGGTGCGCGTGATCGATCTGGGGCCCGACTTTCGCCTGAAGGACCTCGCTGAATGGCAACGGTGGTACGGTGTGCCGCACGCCTGCCCCAAGCTCGCGGAAGAGGCCGTGTACGGCTTGCCTGAGACCAATCGCGAGCAGCTGCGGCGGGCTCGCGTGGTGGGCGCCCCCGGCTGCTACGCGACAGCGGTTCAACTCGGATTTCTGCCTCTGGTTGAGGCCGGGATCGTAGATCTCGACCACCTGATTGCCGACGCGAAGTCGGGCGTGAGCGGCGCCGGCCGCAAAGCCGAGGTTCATACACTTTTCTCCGAGGCCGCCGATAACTTCAAGGCTTATGGCGTGGCGGGTCATCGCCACCTTCCCGAGATTCAGCAAGGACTCGGACGGGCCGCGAAGCGCCAGGTCGGGGTTACCTTCGTTCCGCACTTGACCCCGATGATCCGCGGTATTCACGCCACCCTTTACGCCAAGATCACAAGAGACGCGGATGTGCAAACGCTGTATGAGCGGCGCTTCGCGCGCGAACCCTTCGTCGACGTGCTGCCGGCCGGCAGCCACCCAGATACGCGGTCGGTGCGCGGCGCCAACCAGTGTCGTATCGCCGTGCATCGCCCGCACGGCAGAGACACGGTAATCGTGCTTGCAGTGATCGACAATCTGGTGAAGGGTGCTTCTGGTCAGGCGGTGCAATGCATGAATATCATGTTCGGTTTGCCGGAGACGAAGGGACTGGAAATGCTCGGGCTGCTGCCGTGACGCGGTTTCGACGCTTCAGGCGACGGTTTGGTATCACAGCCCCTCGCGTCGCTGTACACACGCAGACAGCCTGGTATTGGCGTTGGAGCCTGATTCTGGTCGGCGTGGGGGCTGTGGTGACGGTCGCATGGCTTACCTACGATGCTGGCCGCAATCTGGCTGGTTTTCAGAGCGGCCAGGCCGCGGCCGAGCAGGAACGTCTCAGCGAGGAAGTGGCTCATCTGCGCGATGAGAACACCGAGCTGCGCAGCCAGCTCGCGGGCACTGAGCGCCAGATGCAGATCGAGCGCTCGACCCACGGGAATCTGGCGGGGCAGATCAAGACGCTGACGGACGAGAATGCTCTGCTCAAGGAGGATCTCGCCTTCTTCCAGACGCTCATGACGTCGAGCGGCGAGTCGGCCGCCGGGATTAGCATCAACCGCTTCCGCGTGCGCCCCGATGCGCTGCCGGGCGAGTATCGTTATCAGTTGCTGGTGGTGCAGGCGCGCACGCGCAGCCGCGAGTTCATCGGTAAGCTGCAGCTCGTGGTGGATCTCGAGCAGAGCGGAGATACGCAGGTGCTGGTCTTTCCACGCGACGGCGACAAGGGCGGCGCGTATGGGCTGAGCTTCAAGTTTTACCAGCGGGTGGAGGGCGTGTTCCACGTCCCGCCCGAGGCAACGGTCAAGCGGGTGCAGGTGCGCGTGCTGGAGAACGGCACCGAGGCGCCCAAGTCCTCGCAGACCGTCAATCTTTCTTAGGAGAGTGCGAATGTTTGGTGGCAAGACGAGCAAGCCGCAGACCCGCATCGACAGTCTGATCGGCGAGGGCACCACAGTCGAGGGAAACGTGATCTTCAGCGGCGGCCTGCGCGTGGACGGGCGCGTGAAGGGCAACGTCCAGACCTCAGACGATCAGCCCAGCACTCTGGTGCTCAGCGAGCGCGCTAGGATCGAAGGAGAGATACGAGTCTCCCATGCCGTGGTCAATGGCACTGTCGTCGGCCCGGTCTTCGCTGGAGAGTACGTCGAGCTGCAAGCCAAGTCCAACGTGACCGGCGATGTGCACTATCGGACGCTCGAGATTCAGCTCGGTGCGGTCGTGCAGGGACGACTGGTGCATCAGCAGGAGAGCCCCGCGCCCAAAGGCATGGCGGTAAAGCCTCTGGGCAGCAGTTCGTGAGTCGGCAGGTTGATTGCGGCTCGGTTGACCCCATGTAGCCCAAGGGCTGATAATTTGCCTATCGATTCAGGAGTTCAGGCATGAACGCCGTAACCGAGATGCCGGCGCCGCTGGTGTTCACCGACGCCGCCGCCAACAAGGTCAAGCAGCTGATTGAAGAGGAAGGCAATCCTGCTCTCAAACTGCGGGTCTTCGTGACCGGCGGTGGTTGCTCGGGCTTCCAGTATGGTTTCACCTTCGACGAGAGCGTCAACGACGACGACACTCCCATGGTGAAGAACGGAGTCACGCTGCTGATCGATCCGATGAGCTACCAGTACTTGGTCGGCGCCGAGATCGACTATCAGGAGGGCATCGAGGGCGCGCAGTTCGTGATCAAGAACCCGAACGCGACTTCCACCTGCGGTTGCGGGTCATCCTTTTCCGCCTGAGCTGACACGTCACACCGGGACAAAAAAAGGGGGCCTATCGGCCCCCTTGGTTTTTTGTGCGCGACGCAGCGACCGGTCCAGGGTTCTCTAGTTGACCACCGCCAGATTCATCCCGCGGATAAGATCCAGCTGTTCCATCAACGGACGCGATGCGGTCTCGAACGCAGAACGCAGTTCGGCGGTGATCGGTGGCCCCGGCGGCAGGATGCGTCTCAGCGGGTCCTGGTGCGTGCCGTTCACGCGGAATTCGTAGTGCAGGTGCGGCCCGGTCGCCAAGCCCGTCATTCCAACGTAGCCGATGACGTCGCCTTGACTCACTCGCTGCCCGACGCGCAGGCCCTTCGCGTAGGCCGAGAGATGTCCATACGCCGTGCTGTACTCGTTCTTGTGGTGCAGCACGATCAGATTCCCATAGCCGCCTTGGCGGCCCATAAACTGCACATAGCCGTCGGCTGTGGCCTTTACTCGTGTGCCGCTGGGCGCGGCGTAGTCGACGCCGCGGTGGGCGCGCCAGGTATTCAGGATCGGATGAAAACGGGACAGCGAGAAGCCGGAGCTCACGCGTGAAAACTCGAGCGGCGAGCGCAGAAAGCTCTTCCGCATGTTTTTTCCCTGTGGCGTGTAATATCCGCCGCGCGCCTGCGCATCCTGGTAGTAGATCGCGCGATAAGTGCGCCCGGCGTTGGTGAATTCGGCCGCCACGATGCGTCCGCTGCGCACGAATTCGCCTCTGCTGTAGAACGCTTCGAACACCACGCCGAAATGATCGCCCGGGCGCAGGTCGCGGTGAAAATCGACTTCGCTCGAGAAAATGTCGGCGAGCTGCACGGCGACACTGTCGCTCATGCCCGCCGCATCGGTCGCCGCGAACAGCGACGACTGGATCTCGCCCGAGCTCATCAGTAGCTTCCGCTCGGTGGGCAGCGCCTCCTCGCGTGCGAAGAAATCCTCGCCGCGCTTTTGCACCACGAGCTCGGTCCCGTCGCTGTTCAGATAGCGCAGAGTGACCAGGGCCCCATCCTCAGACGTCACAGCGCGCACGGTGCGCCCGGGAACCAGCTGATAGAGGGAGCGCACGTGATGCGCTCCGCGCAGGTACGCAATCGCGTCGGGGTCGGTGACCTGCAGTCGGGACAGCAAGGACCCGACGGTATCGCCGCGCTGGATCCGCTCCTCGCGCCAGTACTGGGATGGCGCCGTCGGCGCGGCCTCGGCCGGCAGCGATACGGCCATGTCCCGGATCACTCGGTGCAGCACCACGGTCTCGGTCGCTGTGTCCGGAGCGATGCCGAACGCCGCGACCACCCCCAGCAGAGGCAAGATCGCGAGCGCGGGCCACCAGCGCGTAAAAGGCCCGCGCCGCCGGGCAGGGCTGAGGCCGACCGCCTTTTCCGTTAGAATCCCGTTCTCCTTTTTTCTTCTATCAGCCGAGTACAAGCGGCTGAAAGCGTAGCAGAAAAGCCGGTCTCGAGGGGCGAGGCCCGCATACGCTCCCTGCCCATCGACCGGCGTTCAACCGACCGCACGTATGCACGAGGATACGCTCCAGACCATTAAGCGCGGCTGTGACGAGCTGATCGTCGAGCAGGAATTGATCGACAAGCTGCAATCGGGCCGTCCCCTGCGCATCAAGGCCGGGTTTGATCCGACCGCTCCCGACCTGCACCTCGGGCATACCGTCCTCCTGAACAAGATGCGTCAATTTCAGGATCTCGGCCATCACGTCATCTTCTTGATCGGCGATTTCACCGGGATGATCGGCGACCCGGCCGGCAAGAACGCGACGCGCCCCCCTCTGTCGCGCGAGCAGATCGAGGCGAACGCCCGCACCTACAAGGAGCAGGTGTTCAAGATCCTCGATCCGGGCAAGACGGAGGTCGC
>Ga0187779_10001851_pt1 | contig 13140 bp, 10 predicted proteins | sample 1015_Q2_SP10_10__FD_132435 | JGI IMG/M metagenome (GOLD analysis project Ga0187779, IMG submission 132435) | Tropical peat soil microbial communities from peatlands in Department of Meta, Colombia - 1015_Q2_SP10_10_MG | ecosystem: Environmental > Terrestrial > Soil > Wetlands > Peat | place... | reverse complement strand
TCCCGAGCAAGCCTCTTTTGCGCCGCGAGGGATCTGAGCGGGCCGCGCGAAGTTGAGGCGCCTTGCGGGCGTGAACGAAGTGGGAGCCCGCAGCCGAAATCCCGAGCGGAGCGAGGGATCTAACCGCGCGTTTGGCTCACCTCCTATGAAAACTGCACCCTCCAATGTTTCAGTTCCGGGAATTCGCAACGGTCCTCGCACTGCGAACTGCGGTGGCAAGTTCTCCCAAAAGCTGCAGGGTCTCGTCCCACCCGATGCACTCGTCGGTAATACTTTGGCCGTAAACGAGCGATTTCCCTGTATCCAATTTCTGCGCACCCTCGACCAGGTTGCTTTCCATCATCACCCCGACAATTCGCTGTTCTCCCCGTTTGATTTGTTCGATCACGTCGCGGCAAACGAATTTTTGATTCTTATGGTCCTTCCTGCTGTTCGCATGACTGCAATCGATCATCACCTGCGGACGAAGACCAGCCTCCTCCAACAGCTTGCACGCCGCTTCAACGGCAACGGCATCATAGTTGGTCGTATCGCGGCCGCCGCGCAGGATCACATGACAGTCGGGATTTCCCGCGGTGACGAAGATTGCCGACTGCCCATACTTCGTGTGTCCCAAAAAAGTGTGGGAAGTTGCAGCGGACTGGAGTGCTTCCACGGCAATCTGCACGTTTCCAGATGTCCCGTTCTTGAATCCCACAGGACAAGAAAGCCCCGAGACTAACTGCCGATGAAGCTGGCTCTCAGTGGTGCGCGCACCAATGGCTCCCCAGCTTACGAGTCCGGCGACGTATTGGGGGATGATGATGTCGAGGAATTCGGTACCCGCCGGCATTCCCATCTCGCCCAGATCGAGGAGAAGTCTGCGGGCTAACCGAAGGCCGTCATTGATGCGGAACGACTCATCCAGATGGGGATCGTTGATTAACCCTTTCCAGCCTACGGTCGTGCGCGGCTTTTCGAAATAAACACGCATGACAAGGACGAACTCGGAAGCGAATTCGTGGCTTGCCTTGACGAGGCGTTCCGAGTATTCCCGCGCCGCGTCCGGATCATGAATCGAACATGGGCCGACGACAACCAGCAGCCTGCGATCGGTGCCTTGGAGAATTTTGACAATGTCGGTTCGCGCTTTGTGGACCGTGGTGGCGGCCACGTCGGTGGTGCTCATCTCCTCTTCCAGGAAAGCAGGAGGAAGAAGAACTTTGCTCTCTCGGATACGTAAATCTTCTACGCGCTGTGGCATCACCCCATTCTACGTTGTCATCCTGAGTGGCCTTTAGGCCACGGAGAATCTATGCATTTCCCCCCCATGCATAAATCCTTAGCTTCGCTCAGGATGACAATTGAACTGATGAGGTACTAAAGCTTACGAACAACTATGAATTCTTGCGGTTGAAACGGCACTGGAACTGAGTGGGGTGGACTTTGCCGCAGGCAAGGGCCATGGTCTCAAAAACTTTCTCGTAGCGGAAACTCGGCTTCTGATAAGGCTTTTTCCCGGCGCGCTTGGGCTCTTTATCCTCGGCTTTGTCGTTCTTCTCGCTCATTCAGCTGATGGCCGCCCTTGTGTGGGTTCGACAGTCTTCCAAGTCAAGCTGATCCCTTCGTGGTCGGTACACAACTCAGGGCGAGTATACAACACTGCATGCGCTACTTAGCCGTGCGATTGATGGTTCACAGGCTGAGGATGCGTGCAAAAGAAAAACCCGGAGGCCGGTGCCTCCGGGTCCCGTGAGTGCGCTGTCAGGTTGTCAGTTCGTGCAGAGCCCGTTGGCGCCCACGTTGCACGCCGTGAAGCTCTGCCGATAGCTCAAGTTGTCAATGTCGCGGAATGTTGGTGTACCCGGCGGCAGGCCCTGAAACGTTGTGAAGTTGTTGTCAAAGATATAGTTTCGGGTCGGCGGAGAGTACACGATGTTGCAGCACTTGAAGATGCCAGTCGCGTAAGTCGAGTAGAAAAGATTCGCTATCGAGCCCTTGTAGTTGAGGATTTGACCACCCCAGTTCTCGATGTAGCGCAAGAAGTTGTGCACGCCGCCATCGGTACCGAAGTCGTTATTGTAGTTGGCATTAGGATAGGGGAAATTGATGTTCTTACCCGCCGCGACGGCAAGTCGGTAATAGGAAGTTGCGGCCACTCGGTTTCCCTGGTTAATCGGATCCTTCAGAATGCTGTTCCAGTCACTCCAACCGTCGGACAAGAACGTGACGCTGTCAGCGATGACGGCCGAGGCCGCTTCACCGGCAGCGTCAGCACCTCCGGCCCAGGTCGGGTCGGCTGCGTTGCTGTTATAGTCGCCCTGTACGTAGACCGGATTTTCTGAACCGACACTGAAGCCGCCACCACCACCGGGCTTAAGCGGCAGATTTCCTAAAGACGCGTCCGTTACCTTCAGAACGTGACGAGCGCCGCTTACCCAATTTCCTTGCACCGTCTGCCCACAAACGCTAATGCGGTTGGCGGTTGCGGTCATATATGGATCAGGATTTGCTGGCGAGTTGACGACCTCATTGATGTTATTGGCAGCGGTATAAGCCGTCCCTGGGGCTTGCGGCTGCGCCAGATTATAGCCAAGGCCGAGCCCTAGATTCGCTGCACCCCAGTTATCCAGAAATCCATTCAGGTTGGGGTCCTCGGGCGAGAATGGTTTGCCGAAGGCCAGGGCTTCAGAGGCGCCATTCGGTGTCCCTGCGAGGCTGCCGCTGTTGATGACATCTTCCAAACCCGAGTCACCAGTCTTGGTGCCCGCTGTCGCCGCACTCAACCCGGTTCCGTTCGGGTTGGGCAACATTCCTCGACGATCCGAGAAATAAAGAAGGTAGCCATTCTGACTTTGAGATTCCACCAGGCCACCGCTGGCACCAATTCCTCCGGACAACCAGCGCTTCAGATTGCCTACATCCAGCTCGACGGCATTCATTACGCCGTTTGGCGTACAAGTGTTCGGGGGCTGGTTGGCGGGGTTGCCACCGCCGTCGCGAACTTCGCCTTCGCGAATGTCATAGAAATTGATGGGATACCAGTTGTACTGGCTTGGACTTAGTTGGGCCGGGTTGTAATCACCGTACCAGGGACTGTTGGTGTTGATATCGGTCACCACCTCCGGCGGCTGCCCCGGCGTTGATGTTGTCTTGAACGTCCAAGACCACTGGACGCACTTTCCGGCGACGATCTTCGTGCAACCAAGGGCGGTAACGCTGTTGACGGTGACCGATGGGGCTACCCCATTCGCATCCCACCCGCCGTTTCCATCGCGATTCGCCGGCTGTTGCAGACGCAAGATCGCAGTCGGGCTGATCGGATCGCCACCGGCTACGGTCGGAGGCGTAAGGTTGCGCGCGAAACCTAAACCCAGCCACTCCTGGGTCACAGGGTGATAGTTTCCCGCCGCGTCGCGATACTCCACTCGTATATAACCATCGAGCAGATTCCACGCACTCTGGGTAGCTGCGGACGTGGTAATAACAGCAGAACTTTTTGGATTCGGATAAGGCAACGTGAGTGGCGGGTAGCCCGCGCCGCCGGTCACCGTTGCTGCCATAGAATAGTACGGATACGCCCCATTATCCGGGCAGTACACCGGCGTGGCCGGCTGAACGTTGACTGTATTGGTGACGGTCTGGGTCGCATTTCCCGCCGGGTTACATAGCACCAGGAAATCCTGCGGCGGTGCTTTCGTGATGGCCGCCTTGCTTGCCGCTGCGTCCATCAACATATAAGGCGCGACCAGAGCGTTGCCCGTGGTGTTCCCAGGGGCCGTGGTGATGGTATTGGTGCTAAATGCGGTTCCCTTGATGTTCCAGGTTGGGAAAGGGTTCAATGGCCCGAACTCCCAGTCTGTGGATACTTGGGTTGAAGCCGGCGCATTCGAATAGAATGCAGGAGCCGGATTTGCTATCGCGGAGTTCGCGGTAGCGAAGTACATGCTTTGGAAATCGCCGCTGGCCAGCAGTGGCATGGCGGTCTGCTTGATGCCGTTGCTGCTGTTAAACGTATTATCGCCGTCATTGACGTTAGCCAGACGAATGTTTTGAGCATCTGCCGAGCCGCAGTTCACCGCAGGAGCCGCACTGGGATTGCCGCAGGGCAACTCGTCGGGATTGTCAGACAACAGCACGCGAATCTGCGCCAGATTGTATAAACGCGACGCGCTGAGGGTAGCTGAATCGAACCCCGTTGCTCGGCGAATGATTTCGTAATTCTGCGGGCCGCAAGCGATGCCGACCAGGCAGTTATTGTTCACGCCGTTCACAAACGGGAGACTTAATCTTTTTGCGCCAGTGCCACCCGCGGCCCCATTGTTCCCGTCAATGACAAAACCGTTAAAATCGGGTAGGGCTGCAGTTCCGGGCGACGAAAGGGAAACCGTCTGCCAGGAAGGCGGTCCGGTAGTCTGGGCCGAGGTTGGGCCTAACACAACGCTACCCTCGGTAGGATCCATGGCCCCACAGGACGGGTATGCCCCAGGGCAGCCGCCGGACACCATCGGAAGTAAAACTGTGCCAGCATGATTGCCGCCGGCGATGCCGTTGCCGTTAGAGATTACCTGGCGAACGATGTTTCCATAGGCTTCAACCTTACTGGTCAAGGTCAAAGTGGCCCCGTTCCCTTCGGCGAGGTACAAATCGCCATTGGCATGTACGCGGCCAGCAAAAGTGAAGTTGGGCCCGGCAAAGAAACCGCAGTCTCCTTCGCAGAAAATGCCAAACTGGAAAACCGGGATCAAAGCCAATTCCACGGTGCGGTTCATGCTGACTTCGTCGCCCAGAACACCCTGTGCTGTGGCTTGCAGCTGCACGTTCATTAAAGTCGCATTCAGCCCGCTGCTAGTTGTCCCCTGGCTGAAGATGATGTTTCCGGCTGCATCGGTAACCGGCGTTAGTGTGTAGCCGCCATTCGGGAAAGCAGCGCCAGGATTGGGGAAAGTAATGCCGGGAATCGCCGGCGGCCCGGGAACAAACGCCAGGTTCTGGATCTGAGCAGCAGTGGGAGCAAGTGTTTGATTGAGCGCGTTGCCAAGGTCGGAGGTCATTTTCTCAATGCCGCCCTCCGCCGCATGGAAGGTGACGTTATTCTGCACGTCCTGTGTGCCCACCTTCACTTCGGTGTTCACCATCATGAGCATGCCGATGGCTAACCCAGAGAGGAGAAACAACAAGATCAGGGTTGTAATAAGCGTGAAACCCCGCGACTGATTTCTTTGGCCAGACATTGTTAACGTCCTCATCCTCATTGCCAACTCCTCCCGAACTGCATTCCTTCTCAGCTGCGGTATCCCTCGTCAGTAGCGCTGGTTGTAGCTCATGTTTCGCGCGCTGAGTGATGTCTGAAGATCAAAACTCTGAAACCCCTGAGTCGCCATCAGCGACGTCTTCACTCCGTAAAGCTGTCCGTGGACGGTCAAGTGGGTAATGTTGATCTTGCGAATCAGGTTGGGGGATGTGCCCCCGGCTTCACCACCATCACCGGATTGATTCAGCAGGTTCCCACTGGTGTCGTAGGTGTCATAAGTAAACTGCATGTTGGCCACGTTGTCAGCCAGCGGAATCGCCGGTTGGCCATTCACTTGGCGATAGAGCATAGTGGTCGTGTGGCCGGACGCATCGACCCAGTTCTGTAGATAGTACGTAATCACAAAAATGCGGGTGATGGGGACACCGGCGAGCGGTCCACCGCCGGCTGGGCCGAGTTTGGTCAGATCGTTGTTCTGCCCGGACTGATTCAAATTCAAGGTGTCGCCATTTGCAAAGGTTATGACGTACTGAGAGCCACCCGCACAAGGATTGCCTGCGCAAGGGGTGGGCGCGCCGACCGGCCCGGCGACACCCGTAACCTCACCTACAGCCACCAGATTGTTCACTGTCGGGCCGACCATAATGATGTCGCCCGGCAACAAACCGTTCACCGTGTTATTGAGTGCCGGCGGATAAACCAAACCGGGAGACAAAATACAGCTTGCCGGTGGCGGATTCGGAGGCGCCATAAACGTCAGCACGTTGCCCGTCGCGTTGAAGTTAACTGGGTTTACGTTCGTAGCCCCGCTATAGCAGCTCATCGGGAGATTGGTATCGCTGTAAGTGACGGTGATTATGTCGCTCCGCGTCACGCTGCCTGGAGGGATGATCCCGCGCTGGAAGCCGGGCATAATCGGATACAAAGTGGGCACGCACCCGCCGCCGACGCAGGGATAGTTGATAGCTCCAGTGGGAGGACAGACCGGCCCCGCCGAGCAACCGTATGTTGGCGCGGCTGTGTTGGGCAGAGCGATACTGTCGCCGGGCACCCCCGTCAAACCAGCACCTGCAAGGCTTATGTCTTTCAGCAACATGGATTCAGAGCCGCGCAGGTCCTGCTGCAACTCAGCTCTCTGCTGAATCACCCAGGTCGCATCCACACCTGTGCTGTAAAGCTTCACGGCCGCACCGGTGATCACCAGCCCAAGTGCCAATGCCATTAACAACTCAATCAAGCTGAAGCCGCGACTCGCATGTGATAGTCGGCGCATAGTCCCTCTTAGCGGTACTGCGAAATTACAGTGTTGAGAACGTAGTTTTGGGGGACGTGCAACTGGGGAGTGATATAAGTCACGGTGATCGTGATTGAGTTCAGTGTGGGATCCGTGCCGCCTCCGGCGAGTGTGAACGGCGTAATCGCAATCGTTCGCGTGTAGTTGGTGAGGCTGTAGCAATTGTCCGGAGGACAGGTCCCAGCATAAACGCCATTGGGACCAGGCTGCTCCAGAACCTGAGGTCCCGCGGCGGCGTCATCGGACGTGCCAATGATGCCGTCAGCTCCAGGCAAATTGATGGGCAGCGGACCGGCAACAAAGATTCCGCAGTTTTGCCCGACGGCGCAATTTCCGTTCGCGATCTGCACCCACTGAATCTGGGCGGTTTCTCGCGCTGTCAAGATGCCTTCGAGCGCTTCGTTCGCCAGTCGCTTAGCAATGGCAGTCTGCTCCGAGGTTTGCGTGGATGCCATGGCAATGCCCATTACCGCCAGCAAACTCACCAGCCCGACGGTCATGATCACCATCGAGAACATGACTTCCAGCAGACTGAAACCGCGCTGGTGCTTAGCAGAGGGGCGAGATGAATTGAAGTTGGCAGTCATCAGTTTTGACTCCAGTAGGGATTGCCGCCGGTTACGTAAAGCCGCCATCCTCGAATACGGCCGGTCGCTCCCCAAAACGTAATGGCGTGTGAACTGTAGAGGTCGCCGGCACGCGCGATATAAAGCACGCCATTGTTGATGTTTCCATTCACATCCGAGCCAGTGCCGTCGGGGTTGAAATAGATCACCGTTTTACTGCCGCCGGCGACGTTCTGGTCGAAATCGATCGCCGTGGCTCCAGCACCAAAACCATCAGGCACTTTGTTCGCAGCCGTCGGGATGCCGTTCACGGCGACGAAGGTCACGTCCGTGGGCAACGGATAGGTAGTCACCACGGTGCCATTCCCCACCCGTGTGAGTGTGATGGTGTTCGGGTTCACGGCATTATTGAAAGTCACCGAAAATTGCTGGCGCTGGCCAACCGCGTAGTCACGGCCCTGGCGAATGGCCGCTAACGTCTGGTTGTATGCGTTGTTCACACGCTCAGCTTTTAGCGCAGGTTGGATCGCTGTGACAGCGATTCCACTGACAATCAGGATGATGGTCACAACGATCATCATCTCGATCAGCGAAAAGCCGCGCATACGGCTGTAAGTCATCTCACGGTGTTTGCTCAGCACTTCGGAACTCATGCCTTGTCTCTTCTTTCGTCGCAGGCAATAGCCTGCGTCAAAGGCCAATTTGTCATGGGCTGTATGGGAGTGGGGGCCTCCGCCAGCACGGCCTTGGCCTGTTCCGGCTAAGTCTCATCGTATGAAGAATCCAGAAGTCGGCAAAGTACCGAAGGGCCGACTGCGGCGTGAGACTTACGTAAGGTAATATGGCGAGAAAACTCCGGTCACTTTGGCATCAAGCTGGAGAAAATTGGCTTGCTGAGCGGCGTCCGAGGGACCCGGCGAATGGGGAAGCAACCGGAATTCGGTCGCTCGTTTGCTTCCCGCGCCGCAAACTTCAGTAACTTGTCGTAACTTGCCGCGGGCACCTACGATGCAGGTGAGTATGGCGCTCACTTCGCTTATCGTGTGTGCGGACGCGGAAGCCGTGCAGGTGCTCACTCATATTTTTCATGACTTGGGCATTGAGGCGGCGAATTGCGCGGACCCTTCTGTGGCCAAGGAACGGCTGCCGGAAAACCGCTTCGATATTGTTGTGGTCGACTGCCGGAATGAGACTTCCTCCACAGCTTTGATATCCAGCATCAGGAACTCTCCGCTGCAGCGGAACAGCGTGATTGTGGCTCTGGTCAAAGCGGGCAGCCGAGCGTCCGAAACCTTTGAGACGGGGGCCAACCTTCTGCTGTATAAACCACTGTCTCGGGAGCGCGCGTTCCATAGCTTGCAAACCGCGAAGGGACTGGTTCGGCGGGAGCGTCGTGGAAAACTGCGAATTCCTGTTCAAGTGCCGGCTTCGATCGCTTACGCCGGTAAAGAGGATGCTGCGGCGACCGTGGTCGAAATAAGTGAAACCGGTATTGGCATTCAGACGTTGGACAACCTGCCGCGAAATGCAAAGGTCTATTTCCATTTCGCCTTACCCGGGCAAGACGCGGCAATTCAACTCGCGGGCGAGGTGATGTGGCGGGCCGCCAGCGGCCGCGTGGGCGTGCGATTCGTGAATGTGCCTCAGACCTCCAAGCGAGTTTTGCAGCAGTGGGTGGAAGAGCAGGCAACTGCAGACTCGGGTTCCCGTTCGAATCCGGAATCCAATTCCAGAATAACCGTGCGGTTCTCAACAGGATTGGGGCTGCTTTCGGCTTCTGCGCCCGACCGTCGCAATCTCTTGCGGCGCACCTGCTGCATTGGAGCCGAGATTTACCGGGCGGATGGCAGCGTGCCGCATCGTTGCACGCTCAGCGATCTCAGCACTGGCGGATGTTACGTTGAAACCACCGAACCCTTTCCGGAGGGCACCGTTCTGACCATTGTGGTGAGAACGCTTGACCTGAAGGTTTGTGTGGCCGGAAAAGTCCAAAGCATGAATCGCGGCTACGGCATGGGTGTGCACTTCAATCTGAGCACAGAGCACGAACGACAGCAGGTCGAGCAACTGCTTGCTTGCGCAGAACAGAATTCGAGAATCAACCGATAATCTTCAAAGCGGCGGACTTGAGTTCGCTATCGCCACGGGAACGCTAAAGTCTCTACCTTTTTGCTCCGAGCCAAGCGCGAGAACGGCCATAAGGAGCGCGATGTTAGTAATTTCGAAGCTGGCCAGTGCCCAGCTATAGCCGAGTTTTCCCCGCAAAGCGTATTCGATGGTATTGGTTCCCGCTGCAAAGAGAATTCCCAGCTGATAGGCAAATCCAGGCATCAACCCACGCACGTTGTCAGGTGAGAGCTCGTTGAGGTGAGCCGGAATCACGCCCCAAGCCCCTTGCACACCAACCTGCATCAGGAAAGCTCCGAGAGCGAGCGCCAGCAGCGACGCACCAAACGACCAGGCCGGAATCACTGCAAGCGAGAGAATCAATGCCAGAATCATGCTTCTGCGGCGTCCCCATGCTTGCGACAGCTGCCCGAAAACGATCGCCCCGAGCACTGCACCCACGTTGTAGAGGATTGCGATGTAAGAAACCCATGCTGAGGAAAAGCCGTGTGCGGACTTGAGAAAATCGGGATAGAGGTCCTGGGTGCCATGGGAAAGAAACATCATCAAAGTCATGAGCAATACCAGATAAGAAAAGAGTTTCCAATGTCCTCCGGCAGTGCGCACAATAGAAGATATGGAGGGAGCGTGATGTTGCTTCCAGGCTTCGGATTCGCGAACTCGGAATCGTATGTAGAACGCCAGCAGGGCGGGAGCGCCGCCCACCCAAAACATGGCACGCCAACCCCAAGCGGGCAACACAAATCGCGCCGCAACCGCGGCCAGTAAATAGCCGATCGAGTATCCACATTGAACGACTCCCGAGAGAATACCCCTCCATCTATGGGGTGCGCTTTCCATCGCTAGGGAAGCCCCGACTCCCCACTCGCCACCCATGCCAATTCCGTAAATCGTCCGCAGTGCAAGAAACACTGAGTAGTTCGGAGCAAATCCGCAGAGCAATTCCACAATTGAGAAGAAAACAACATTGGCCATGAGCGGTTTACGACGACCGTATCGATCGGCGAGCAGACCAAAGAGCAGTGCTCCCAAAGGCCGCATTGCCAAAGTTGCGGTCAGAGTCCAGACAATCGCACTCTTCGGCACATGGAACTGCAGCGCAAGCGTATCGACCAGAAATACCAGTACAAAAAAGTCGAAGGCATCCAGAGTCCAGCCGAGAAAGCTGGCCGTCACAGCATGTGCCTGATCGGAGCGGGAAAACGCGCCGGCGGTGGACTGTGATAACGATGCCATATTCCTCAAGGCTGCAACTTCCTCACCAGCAGCGCAGCCGGATCCTCTTTTATAGCTCCAAAGGCAGAATGTAACCAGGATTGCTCTTGATCGCGCCCCCGAGCACTTGCTGATCCAACTGGCGCATGTCCCACGTAATAACCGAGTTCGGAGTGATTTGAATCGTCACGTCATCCCATGCTGCAAACACCGGGCCGATCCGCGGGTCGGCTAGCGCCGCCGCACTTAAGTACTTTTTATGAATTTCGCTATTCAGTTTGCTCGAAGACTGGCTCTCGATGATTTGCGCAGTTCCAGCTACGGTGACTCCGCACGATGCTGCAGGGTCGCGAGAGTCGATCATCAGGGAAACTTTGGCATTGGCCTGCAGGTTTCGAGCTTTACGGCTACGCGACGAGGTGGCCACGAAAATATTGGTTCCATCGGACCAGTACCAGACGGCAACCATGTGAATCGATCCATTTGAATTCTGGGTAGCCAAGGCAGCGATATATCGGCCTTCCAACAACTGCCTGACGAGAGCATCCGATAATGAAGCCATAAGAATCTCCCCGAGGCCTCAACTGATCGGCCGCGGCTTCCATGAACTATATCAACGGTTGCGCTGCAAGCCCACAATCGTCGGCTATTCATCGTAGGCCGACCATGCCGCGCACCGAATCAATCAGCTTGGCGGGATCATAGCCGATGCCATCTTTGAATACCGTCTCAACTTTTTCGATATTGGCGATGCTGGCGGAGGGGTCTCCAGCGATGATGATTAAATCGGCTTGCTTGCCGGGCGCGATGGTTCCGATATGATCCCCGTGATCGAGAAAGTCAGCGTTGGTCTGGGTTGCAATGTGAATGGCTTCGAGCGGGGTGAATCCGGCTTCGACCAGCAACTCCAGTTCCCGCTGCATGCCATAACCGGCAAGATCCCCTCCAAGAATCGCGCCGACTCCGGTCGGATCGCTTCCCGCGAGCAACTTTCCTCCTGCTTTGTAGAAAGCACGCTCCCATTGCATTTCTTTCTGCAAGCGCATCAGCCAACGAGGATCTCCGCCAGCATGGCTCCGCGCAGCCATATAACTGGCGAGCGACTCAGGCAGCATGGCGTCGGTCACTTCCTTGCGAAGCCGCAGGTGACTGGGAACATCCAGTTCGTACACGGATAGCGTTGACGTCACGGCGACATGATGCTGAATCACGTCTCTTGTGATCTGTTGTACAGCCGCACCATTCACGTCAATGTTTGCTTGAGCGTTCAGCATGTCCATAAATGGCGGACATTTATCTGGAACTTTATTTGGCACGAACTCGGTGTCAACGGCAATCGGTCCGTGTTCGAGATTGTCGATGCCAAGCGCGGCGGCTTCGCGCGAAGTCACCGAGCAGAGATGGCCGGTAACTTTTAGTCCGCGCCGGTGCGCTTCATCGATCACGGCTTTGAGTTCAGCGCGGGTGATGTTCATATAAGCTTTGAACGAGGTGACACCTTCGTCGGCCCAGTAGGCTGCGGTTTTCTGCGCGTCTGCCGGGCTGGTGAACTCGTGCATCTGCGGGAACATGGTTCCTTCGCCTTCCATGTAGGGGCTCGTGACGTCCATCTTGGGGCCGGGAACCATGCCCCGATCGATCCACTTCTTGAGATTCAGATCAGTGTACGGCTCAATTGATCCCGTAGTTCGAACTGAGGTGACGCCTGCCGCGAGATAGAGGCGTGGATACGTATAGAACATTTCATTCAGCGTGATCCCGCCCATCGCGAGGCTGCCATCGGGGTGATAGACGTTTCCTGCCGTGTAGAACATGTGCCCGTGCATGTCGACCAAGCCCGGCATCACTGAACGTCCGGATCCTTCAATAACCTTTGCGTCCGAAGGAACGTTCGCAATACCGACCGATTCGATTTTGCCGTTACGTATGACGATTGTCTGATCATTTCGCGCAGCGGCGCCGGTGCCATCGATGACGCGTGCATGAGTGATGGCGATGACCGGTGAATCGAATTTTACGTATTCGCGAACATCCGGAGACAACTGGGTAATGGAGTTGAGCGAGGTGAGAAACACAAATGCAAGAGCAGTGCCTAAGGCCCGCATGGTTCTGATTCCTGCGTGAAGATTGCCCCGCAACAGAGGGAGTGGAAGGGAATCTACATTGCGGAGGTGTTGGTGTCAATTCGCACACTCACACGTGCGCGTCGTGTGCGAATAATCCTCGGCAATTCTCGAAGTCTGGAGCGCTATCCCTTAGGTTGGCTTGCAAAGATGTTCGCCAATCTGGGGCACCCGGCATTACCATGAAGCGAAAATGTCGCTGCACCTTCGCTGGTTTCAAAATCCTCGAGTCTTGCTCTGCATTGTCGCTGCTTTGCTGGCAATGGTAGTGCAGTCGGGCGAACTGGGTTCCAGCGACACCATGCACCGGCTGCAGGCGACGCATTCGTTCTGGACGTCAGAGCCTCCGGTTTTTCCTAACGAATATCCCGAATTCGGCGTGCATGGTCGCGGCGGACGGTTGTATGGATGGTATGGAATCGGGCAGTCGCTGCTCATGTTGCCGGCGGACATTGTGGGCACATGGATTGAGCACCTACCTATTTTCAGCGATTACAACGGCAATGATCCCAGCGTGCGAAATATCTTCGTCACTTATACAACGCAGATTCTCATCAATGTCTTAACTGCGCTGGTTTCTCT
>Ga0187779_10001850_pt1 | contig 13143 bp, 9 predicted proteins | sample 1015_Q2_SP10_10__FD_132435 | JGI IMG/M metagenome (GOLD analysis project Ga0187779, IMG submission 132435) | Tropical peat soil microbial communities from peatlands in Department of Meta, Colombia - 1015_Q2_SP10_10_MG | ecosystem: Environmental > Terrestrial > Soil > Wetlands > Peat | place... | reverse complement strand
GAGGTAGTCGAACGCGTCACGCCCTTCGGGCGTCGGGAACCTCGGCAGCAGGATCCGACCGAGCTCGATCTCGACGTTGCAGCGCTCGGCGACCTCGAGCGAGCGGCGCAGCGCGTCTTCGTGCTCGGGGAAGTCGAGCGCCATCTCCCCGGGCGTCTTGAAGTAGTACTCGTTCGTGTCGAAGCGCCAGTGCTTCGGGTTCTTGAGCGAGTCGCCCGACTGGATGCACAGCAGCGCCTCGTGGCTCGCCGCGTCGGTCGCGTCCAGGTAGTGCACGTCGCCGGTCGCGACGAGCGGAAGCCTTCGCCTCCCGGCGAGCTCGACGAGCTGCGGCACGATCTGCTCCTGGATCGGCAGGCCGGCGTTCTGGAGCTCGACGTAGACCTGGTCCGGGCCGAACAGCTGCACGAGCCGGTCGAGCTCCGCTTCCGCCTCGGCGGCGCGGCTCTCGGCGAGTGCTCGGCTCACACGGCCGGAGAGGCAGCCCGAGAGCGCGATCAGCCCCGGCGCGTAGCGCTCGAGCAGCTCCCAGTCGACCCGGGGCCGGTAGTAGTAGCCCTCGAGGTAGCCGAGCGAGGAGAGCTTGATCAGGTTCCCGTAGCCCTCGTTCGTCTCGGCGAGGAGCGTCAGATGTGCATTGCCCTTGTGCTGCTTGCGCCGGTCGTCCACGACGTACACCTCACAGCCGATCACCGGCTTGACGCCCTGGTCGCGCGCCGCCCTGTAGAGGTCGATCGCGCCGGCCAGCGAGCCGTGGTCGGTGAGCGAGACTGCGGGCATCTCGAGCTTCGCCGCCTTCGCCGCCAGCGCCGGGATCCTGCACGCCCCGTCGAGGATCGAATACTCGGAATGGACGTGGAGGTGGACGAACGAGGCTGGCACGGGAGCGCCATCGTACACCCCCTTTTCGGACGGATCCGACGGCCGTTGTCGCAGCCGCCAACAGACGGAACGGTCTCTCGACGCTGGCGCCCGCAGCGGCGCGGCGGGGTGTCGGCGAGACGTGGTGCCGGGTGTCCGGCCTCGCCCGCAGCCGCTCGATCCAGGCCCGACACGTCGTCGACTCGGTCCGGGAACGGCTCCCCGAGCGGCTCGCAGAGCACGGCCGCGACCGCGTGGACCGGACGAACGGTGGGACGACCCTGCCCCGGCGGCTCTCGCTCATCGCCCGAGGAAGCCGTGTGAGCCCGCGCACGTCCGTGCCGACTTCGCGCCGGCTCCCGGCGTACGATCGGACGGGTGGCTCGGGCCACGCTCGAAGGCAACGGCAGATGAAGCGACTCATCCTCCTGCGGCACGCGAAGTCGAGCTGGGAAGACGACCGGCTCGCGGACAACGAGCGGCCTCTCGCGCCGCGCGGTCGGAAGGCGGGCAAGCAGCTCGCCCGCTGGCTCGCCGGGCACGAGGTGCGTCCAGACCTCGTCGTCTGCTCGAGCGCGCTCCGGGCACAGCAGACGCTCGCTTTGATCGTCGGCGCGCTCGGCGGCCCTCCCGTCTCGATCGAGGACGGCCTCTACGCGGCGTCGCTGGAGACGCTGCTCGCGCGGATGCGGCGGCTGCCGGGAGACGCTGCGTGCGTGCTCTTCGTCGGGCACAATCCCGGCCTCACGGAGCTCTGCCTGTTGCTCGCGAGGGGAGGCGAGCAGCGCGACCGGGTGGCCGAGAACCTCCCCACGGGAGGCCTCGCGGTCCTCGAGTTCGAGATCGACGCGTGGCCGGCGGTCGAGGTCGGCGAGGCTCGGCTCGTCGAGCTCGTCCTGCCGCGGGAGCTCTAGCGGCGCGGCGTCTCGCAAACGTTCATCCGGAACGCGAGGCTCGTAACGCCGAACGAGCGGCCGCTTCGCGTCCGGGGGTCCCGCACCGTTCCCTCGAGAGCCCTCGACCCGACGCCGCCCCATCCCCGGCACTGCCAGCCGCGTACCGCGCGCCCCAACAGGCAACGCAACACGACGGCCCGAGCTGCCGCACGCGCGGCCTCCGGGTCCCGGTGTTCCTGGTCGAACGCTACGAATGGCCGCGCGAGCCGACCCGGTAAGCCATCAGGATCGCGTCGACCTCCTCGCCGTCGCGCTGGTAGTGCCCGTTGCGGTAGCCCTCGCGGACGAACCCGAACGACTCGTAGAGCGCGATCGCCGGCACGTTCCACGGGAACACGTGCAGCTCGAGCTTGCGGACGCCTGCGCCACGTGCCCACTCGACCGCCTGCTCGAGCAGCGCCCGCCCGATTCCCCGGCGGCGGTGGTCCGCAGCGACCATCAGGCCGAGATCGGCGACGTGGTGGCTCGCAGGGTGCGGATCGCGCGCGACGCTGAGCCGCCCGACGATCCGGCCGCCGTCCTCGACGACGTAGACCGCGGCGTCCGGATGCCGCCTCACCGAGCGGATGTAGCGGCGCTCGTCCGAGACGCTCCGCCACATCTCGGTCGTGAGCAGCCACGCTCCCGGCTCGCTGCCGACGGCCGCCGCCAGCTCGCAGAGCTCGACGGCGTCACCCGGTTCGGCTCGCCGGATCCTGGTCACGAGGCCTCCTCGACCACGACACCATGGCCTCCTCGCCTCGGATCGCCCGCAGCGTCCAGCGAGCCGTCCTCGCGCCGCTCGACGGCCGAGACGCCGCCGAAGAACAGGTTGCGACCCGCCCAGCGCACGATCTCGTGCCCGTCCAGCCCCTCGAGCTGGGCGACCGCGTCGTCGGGCCAGCCTCCCTCGACGTGGACGGTGGAGCCGTCGACGTGGACCCGGGGCGCGGCGATCGCCGCCGGCACCGGCTCACGACCGGCGATCACGCGGTACGCAACCTGCGCGATCGCGCCGGCGATGCGCACCGAGCCGGCGCTGCCGAGAACGAGCCGCGGCACCTCGCCGTCGAGGACGAGTGTCGGCGTCATCATGCTCGGCAACCGCTCGCCCGCACGGCGCTCGCGCTCGCCGATCACGTCGAGCTCGCCGAGCATGTTGTTCAGCTGCGAGCCTTCGCGAAAGACTCCCGAGCCCGAGCCGAGCGTCATCGACAGGCCGACCGCCCGGCCGGAGGCATCGACGACGGAGACGTGCGTCGTGCCGGTGAGGAGCCCTTTCGCCGAGGCGCCGTACGCGGCAGCGATCGCCTCGGCCTGCTTCGCCAGCGTCCACTCCGGGTCGCGATCGAGTCGCTCGAGGATCTCGACGACGACCCGACCGCCGCGCGACGGCGCGGGCGTCGCGAGGACAGTCGTCCCGAAGACGTCGGAAGCGAGCGGCTCCACCTCGCGGACGGCGTAGGCGTCCAGGTCGGCGGCGAACTCGGGAAGGAGCGCTGCCACCGCACCGTCCGGGTCGTGCTGGATGCGCTCGAGCGTCGGCACGAGCTCCGCGGTGACGACCCGGTCGGGGTTCCCGTACACGCGCCGCCCACCCTCGCTGCGCAGGAGGATCGCGCCGATGATCTCGTGCAGGAACGCCCGGGCCTGATCGCGCTCGAAGCCGTCGTGCGCAAGGGCGATCGCAGGCTCGACGAGATCCGGCCAGGGCAGCGAGCCGAAGCGGCGATGTCCCTCCTCGAGGCCGCGGACGATCCCGGGCACGGCGACACTGCCCTCGCCGACGTGGAACGTCTGCGTCCCGGCGTCGGCGAAGCCGACCACGACCTCTTCCATGACCCCGAGCAGCGTCATCGGCACGGCGAAGAAGCAGTCGAGGACGACGGCCGGCCGGCCGGGCTCGTGGACGAGCAGGAACCCGCCGCCGGTCGGCCCCGCGAGCGGCCCTTCGGCGACGAAGGCGACGAAGGCGGCCGCGACGCACGCGTCGACCGCGTTCCCGCCCGCCCTGAGCGCCTCCGCGCCTGCCTGCGCGGTGAGGGGATGTCCGGCGGCGATCGCGCCCCGCATGGAGCGGAGCGTACTCGGGAGCACGCGGAAGAGCCGGTATCGGTGGGAGTGACGATCCGGTCACCGGGCGGTGTCGAGCCGGCGCGTCGCTCGGGAATGCGTCCGGCGGCGCCGAAGCCCCGGACGACGCGTGTCGGCCCGCCTCCTCGCAGCCGTCCACCACGATCTCGCGCAGTTGCGAGAGGCCGATCTCACCCTCTTCGCGCTGGCCACAGCCGGGTTCGCCTTCGCGCTCGCATTCTGCGGGCTGGCCTGGCGTGCCGCGCTCCGCGGCTCCGGCCGCGGCGGGCTCGGCCGGCGTGACGCGATCTCGCGCTACGGCGTCGGCTCGCTCGTGAACGCCTTGGCGCCGGCCGGGATCGGAGGCGGCGTCCGGCTCGCGCTCTTCGGCCGGGCGGCCGGCGGGACGGGAACGGCATGCGCCATGGCTGCGACCGCCGCCGCCCGCATCGCGTGCCTCGCACCGGTCGCCGTGGTCGGCCTGGGGCCAGGGGTTCTCCCGCTTCGATCTGCCCCGAGCGCCGCCGTCGCCCTCGCAGCGGTCGGCGCAGCGGCAGTCTTCCGACGCAGGCTGGGCTCGCTTCGCGTCGCCGGCTGGATCGCACTCGGGACGTGTGCGAGGCTGGCCGCTGCCGCAGCGGTCGTCGCTGCGGTCGGCATTCCGCACCCGCTAGCCCTCGCGCCGGCCGCGCTCGCCGCGATCGAGCTCGCCGGAACCGTGCCGCTCACTCCCGGGAATGTCGGCGTCGGCGCGGGCGCGGTCTCACTCGCGCTCTCGCTCTACGGCGTTCGGTCCGGAACCGGCATCGCCGCCGGCATGCTCTTCCAGCTCGCCGACACGGCGGCGTCGATCGCCGTGGGCGGGGCCGGGCTCGGCTTCCTCGCGCGCGGCTACGTCCGGAGGAAGCTCGGCAGCTCGCTGTCGGCGCCGGACGAGAAGCGGCCGCCCGCAGCGCTCTCGCTCGAGAAGCTCGGCACGATCGTCCGCCGGCGGCCACCGCCGCCGAGCCCCGTCGCGACGACCGTCACCCAGACCTGACCGTTCAGCCGCTCGTCGACGGTCGCGCCGAAGATGATGTTCGTGTCGTCCGTCGCCGCCTGGCGGACGACCTCGGCCGCCTCGTGCACCTCGAGCAGCGTCAGGTCGTCGCCGCCTGCGATCGAGAGGAGGATGCCCTTCGCTCCGACGATCTCCGTGTCGATCAGCGGCGAGCGAAGGGCGCGCTCCGCCGCCTCGCGCGCCCGGTTGTCGCTCTCCGAGTAGCCGATCCCCATCAGGGCCGAGCCGGCGTCGGCCATGATCGTCCGCACGTCCGCGAAGTCGAGGTTGATCAGGCCCGGCATCGTGATCAGGTCGCAGATGCCCTGCACCCCCTGCCGGAGCACGTCGTCGGCGATGCGGAAGGCGTCGAGCATCGACGTCGAGCGGTCGAGCACCTCGAGCAGCCGGTCGTTCGGGATCACGATCAGGGTGTCGCAGGCATCGCGGAGGGCCTCGACGCCCGCGTCGGCCGACTGGCGGCGGCGCGTGCCCTCGAACTTGAACGGCGTCGTGACGATGCCGACGGTCAGCGCACCGAGCTCTCGCGCGACGCGCGCGACGACGGGTGCGGCGCCGGTCCCGGTTCCGCCGCCTTCGCCGGCCGTGACGAACACCATGTCCGCACCGCGCAGGGCGTTCTTGATCTCGTCGTGGCTCGTCTCGGCCGACTCGCGACCCGTCTCCGGATCGGCGCCCGAGCCGAGGCCCTGCGTGATCTCCTGGCCGATGTGGATCTTCACCGGTGCGTCGCAGAGCGCGAGCTGCTGCGCGTCCGTGTTCACCGCGACGAAGTCGACCTGGGCGATTCCGGCGTCCATCATCCGGTTGACAGCGTTGAGGCCGGCGCCGCCGACCCCGACGACGCGGATCACGGCGAGGTACGACGTCACGTCCGCGCGCCCGGAGACCTCGAGCCGCGGCGCCGAGCCGGGCATCGGCTGCAGGAAGCGGCTCGCCGGGGGCTGGTAGGGCCGCTCGCGCGGCGCCGGCGGACGGGAAGGCTCGGGAACGAGCGCTGGCTGGGGCTCGGGCTCCGGCTCGGGGGCTGCTCGTGCGATCGGCTCGGGTGCGTCGGACGTTTCCTCGGGCTCCGGCGCGGCCTCGGGCACAGGCTCGGCGACGACGGTCGCGTCGTCCCCGAAGTCGTAGACGTGCTCGACCGTCGCCTCCAGCGCCGCCTCCTCCCGTCGTTCCGGCGGGATGAGCTGCGTCTGCTCTCCGGCGGCGTCGCCCGGCGACTCGCCCCGCTTCGCGGCCTCGGTCGCGCGGAAGAGGTCGGCGAGCGGCCCCTCACGCATGCTCGCGCGCTTACGTGCCACCGCTCGCCCCTTGCGCTGCCTCGGCTTCGCGCTTCACGCGGATCTCCTTCGCGAGCTCGCGATAGGCCTCGGCCGCCGCGCCGGTCGGGTCGTACTTGAGAATCGAGCTGCCCTTCACCGGAGCCTCGGCGTAGCGAACCGTCTTCCGGATCCGCGTCCGGAACACGAGGTCGCCGAAGTTCTCCTCCAGGATCTCGATCGCCTCCCGCGAGTGCAGCGTACGCCCGTCGAACATGGTCGCGACGATGCCTTCGACGCCGACGCGTGCGTTGAGGTTCTCGCGCACCATCGCGAGGGTGTTCTCGAGCTGGACGAGGCCGCGCAGCGAGAGGTACTCGCATTGGACCGGCACGATCACCCCTGTGGCCGCGACGAACGCGTTGATCGTGAGCAGACCGAGAGAGGGCGGCGTGTCGATGAGGATGTAGTCGTACCGGTCGCGCACCTCGACGAGCGCCTTCTCGAGCGAGCGCTCCCGGCCGATCATCGATGCGAGCGCGAGCTCGGCGCCGGCGAGATCGATCGAGGAGACGGCGATGTCGACCTCGCGTCGCTCGACGACGTCCGAGATGGGCACCTTGTGGACGAGCACGTCGAACATCGACCGCTCGATCGAGTCGGGGTTCATCCCCTGGCTCATCGTCAGGTTGCCCTGCGGATCGAGATCGACGATCAGGACGCGGTACCCCAGCTCGCTGAACGCGACACCGAGGTTGAGCGTCGTCGTCGTCTTCGCGACCCCGCCCTTCTGGTTCGCGAGCGCGATCACCTCGAGGTTGGACGCCCCGTCCGCCGCCGCTGCCGCGGGCGCAGGCACGATCGGCTGGGCGATGTCGCCGCCCGCACCCCGCGCGTCGTCTGTCCCGGCGTCGTCGACGGGGATCACGGCAGCGTCGCCCGCGTCCTCAGCCACGTCGCCGGAGGAGCCCACGGCGTGCCGGGAACGGTCGTGCGGTCGCGGCAGCAAGCGCATCAAGCCCATGGTGCCTGACGTTCAAGACGGTCCCGTCCATTCCTGCACGCCGATCACACGGCGATCATGCCAGCCGACCGCTCGGCGCCGAGCGCAGATCGCAGTCGCGTCGTCGCTCGCTTCGCAGCATCACCTCCTTCCGCCGTCGTCCACCGCTCGGCCTCGGCGACGAGGGCCCGCAACTCGTCGAGCAAGGTCGCCACAGGAGCGCCCTCACGGTCGAGAGCCTCGATCCGGGTGAGGCGGTCGAGCACCGCCGCTGCCTCGCACGCGACGTCGCTCTCGGCGAGCAGACCGTTCTCGTCCACGATCCGAGCCTAGCCTGGCAACACACGCGACTCCGTGCCGACTCCGTGCCGACTCCCGCGCCGCGCGCCGCCGCGCGGCACCGACAGCCGGGCGACCTAGGAGGCGCGCAGGAGCGCGCCCGGACGAGCGCCCAGCCCCAACAGCTCGCGGTCGAGCTCGCGGACGAGCTCGTCGCGGAGACCGTGGCGCAGCGCCTCGACGAGGCAGCGCCGTGCAGCGTCGGCGGCGGCTCCCGTGACGCTCTCGCCCGCCGCGAGCGACGCGAGATCGGCGTGCAGGGCCTCGCGGTTGGACGAAGCCTGTCCCGCCAGGAGCGAAGCGCGGAGCGGCCAGGTCTCGCCGAGGAGCGCTGCGAGCGCGGCCCTCAGCTGCTCACTGCGGAACGGCTCGTTCTGGAAGAGCGAGAGCTCCCAGCGGTCGAGCGCCTCCGCGAGAGCAGCGTCCACATCGGCCCGACCGAGCCGGAGCAACAGCTCGCCGGCGAGTGCGCCGCGGAAGGCATCGAGTCGATCCGGCTCGCCGGGCGGCTGCGTTGCGGCGATCGGGAGCACGGGCCGGATCCCGAACGGGCGCCCGTCGAGCGTCTCGAAGATGACGGGTCCGGCGGCGAGCGGTGCCGCGGTCGCGAGACGAATCGCGCTCACGGCGTCGGCGATCTCCGCCGCGGCATCGGGCGCATCCTCACCGGCGGCGATGCCGGCACGCAGCTCGAGCACCCAGTACCGGTCGGGCTCGCGGCCGAACTCCCGCGGAAGCAGCCCGCGCGCCTCCGGCCAGTGCCGGGAGAGCTCCCCCTCCGCGAACGCGCGGACGCGCAGGCCGGGCACGAGCTCGAGCTGCTTGCCCGCCGACAGGCCGACGAGCGGTGCGACCGCGCGGTACGTCCGGCGCTCTCCGAACAGCGAGCGCTCGAGCTCGGCGTACACGTGCTCGAAGGCTGCATCGTCCCAGTCGAAGCCGCCGCACGCCTCGGCGGTCGAGATCAGGAGGCCGAGGAGGACCGTCCGGAACAGCGCCTCGTCCTCCGAGGGCTTCGGCCCGGCGTGCGCTCTCGCGAAGATCGCGGCGGCGGGCTCGCGGCGCAGCTCGTCGAGCGCGAGGAGGGCGTCGTCGCGCTCGCGCAGCCGTCCTGCGCGCGCCTCGACGAAGCCCCGCACGAGCGGTCGGTACTCGTAGAAGGCGGGGCCGCTCCTCTGCTCGTGCTCGTCGAAGGCGAACGGCAGCCCCTCGCCGGCCTCCTCGAGCTCGCGGAGGAGGAATGCGAACGCGCCGAGCGTGAACGCGCGAAGCGCAAGCTGAAGCTGAGGAGCGCGCACTGCCACACGTCCAGGTACGCCCTTGGCGGCGGGTTTCCTCGGTCGGAGCGAGCGTCTCGTCAGAATGGGCGCGGCCCGCGCTGGCAGCGGCCGCACCAGTATGCGGTGCGGTTGTCGTCGCCCAGGCCGCGGGAGACGATCCGCGCGCCGCAGCGTGGGCAGGGACGGCCCGCACGGCGGTAGACGGAGCGCATCGACCGCGTCCCGGCGACCGACGCTCGCATCATCCTCTGCACCCACGAGAGAGCCGCCGTGAGCTCCTCGTCGCCGGCTTCGCCGACCGGCAGCCATGGCGACACGCGGGCCTGCCAGAGCGACTCCGCCATCCACATGTTCCCGATCCCGGCAATCGTCCGCTGGTCGAGCAGCGCCTCGCCGAGCAGCCTGCGTCCGTCGCTCTGACGGAGACGCGCGACGAGGGAACTCGGTTGGACGCCGCGGCCGAGGACATCGGGGCCGAGCCGGCCCACAGGACCGGCATCGAGCGCCAGCACGGGACCGTTCCACTGCACCGCCTCCCACTCGCGCCCGCGGAGCACGAGCCACGGCTGACCGACGCGCTCTGCGCCTCTCGGCTGGACGCGCCAGCGGCCGCTCATCCGCAGGTGGCTGCGCAGCGTCACGCCACCCTCGAAGCGGAGGAGGAGGTGCTTGCCCACCGCGTCCGCCCCTTCCAGCACCTTGCCGTCGATCGCACTCGCCACGCCGGTCGCCGCGGCCCTCGGGTGCGGAGCCTCGGCCTCGAGGCGCTCCCCCACGAGCACCTGCAGCGAAGCCGCAATCCGGTGGAGGACGTCGCCCTCGGGCATGTCGGCCTCGGATCCTAGGGCCGGAGGACCGCACGGCGCGGCCCAGCGAGAAACCCGGCCTCGACGAGCAGGGGCAGCGCGACGCTCTCCGTCACCGGAACGCCGTCGAACCGCTCGACTGCCAGGCGCTTCGCCCGGCCGGCACGGACGTGGCCGACGAGCGCGGCGAACACCTCGCGAAGCCAGTCCTCCTCGGGCTCGCGCAGCGGGACGAGCGTCCGGCCGCCGCGCTCGACGTAGAGGGCGGCCTCGCCCGCGAGCAGCACGACGTGGGCGCCCGCGACCCGCGCCGCCCGGGAACCCGACCGCTTCGGCCAGGGCAGGGCGGCGCCGTAGGGCTGCGCGGGATCGGCCGCGGCGAGGACGAGCGCGTCGCTCGCCTCGGCCGAGCGGAGCTCGCGAAGCCGCTCGACGGCGCCGGAAAGCGCGAACTGCGCGCCGCCGAGCCCCTCGACGAAGTAGCCGCGGCGGCAGACACCGAGCGTCTCGAGAGCACGCAGCTCCCCGTAGACGGCGCCGTACCCGCCCGCGATTCCCTCGCCGCGGACGCCGTCGCGCGTCACGATCCCCTGGCGCTCGAGCAGGAGCTCCGCGAGCGCCCGGCGGTCGGGAGTCCCCGCGAAGAGGCGTCCTGCAAGCGACCAGCGGCCCTGAGTCGCGGTCGCCTGCGCGCCGCGCGTGCGAGAGAAGCGGCGCGGACGCCGCTCCTGCGACGGAGTGCCGTAGCGCCGCTCGGCACGCAGCGGCGACCACGAGTCGTTCGTCACCTCGCCGGCCCAGACGAGCTCCCAGAGCGCCGGCAGCGCGTCCTCCGCCTCGAGGCCGCTCGAGACGAGGAGGTCGAGCCAGAACTCGGCGCTCGCGCCGAGCGCGCGCCTGATCGCGTCGTGCGCCTCTCCCTCCGGGGGCGGCCCGGGCGCCGGCGCCCCGAGCAGCGGGGCGTCCTCGCGGAAATAGACGGCGACCCGGTCGAGCCCCGCGCCGACCCACACGACCTCGCCGGTCGCGCAGAGCGCGTCGAGCTGGGCCGCCTGGTAGCCGGGCACGCGGCGCGGCAGCACCTCGCTCTCCCACAGCGCGACCGGAAGCGCGAGCCCCTGCAGAGGCACGAGCGCCTCGCGCAGCGTCGCCCGCCTGCCGATCCCGTGCCACGCCGGCAGGAAGCGGCCGAGCGCCGCCTGCTCGGTCGGCTCCACCTCGCGCCGGAGCGCCGCGAGGGATGCGCGTCGAACGCGTCGCAGCACGTCCGGGTCGCACCACTCCCGCTCGACGCCGCCCGGGCGGAGCTCGCCGCGGACGAGCCTCTCGTCGCGCCCGAGCGCGCCCAGGAGCCGCTCGACCTCGGCCGGCTCCAGCCCGTACCGGGCCGCGACCTCGCCGGTCGTGAAGGGGCCGCGCGAGCGCGCGTAGCGGAGCAGCACCGACTCCAGCGCGTCCGGAACCGCCTCCAGGAACGCGACGGGCAGCCCGCCCGGCGGCATCACGCCGAACGCGTCGCGGTAGCGGCCGGCGTCCTCGGCGGCGATCAGCCGCTCGAGCCCGCCGAAGCGCACGCGCAGCGCGCGGCGCTCGCGCAGCAGCGTCTCCGCATAGCCGGCGTCCGTCTCGTCCGGGAGCAGGTCGCCGACGCGCCGCAGCAGGTCGTGCAGCTCGTCCGCGTTCCGCGGCTTCGGGCGGAGCGACGCCTCGACCTCCTCGATCGCGGCGGGGTCGAGCAGGTCGCGGAGCTCGTCCTGGCCTAGCAGCTCGCGGAGGAGTTCGCGATCGAGCGAGAGCGCCTGTGCGCGACGCTCGGCCGCGGGCGTGTCGTCCTCGTACATGTACGTCGCGACATAGTCGAAGAGGAGCGAGGCTGCGAAGGGCGAGGCCGAGGGAGTCTCCACCTCGACGAGGTCGAGCTCGCGCATCTGCAGCCCGCGGAGCACCTTCTTCAGCGCGGGCAGATCGAAGACGTCCTGGAGACACTCGCGGTAGGTCTCGAGCACGATCGGGAACGAGCCGTAGCGGCGCGCGACCTGGAGCAGCGACTGGGCCTTCAGCCGCTGCTGCCAGAGCGGCGTGCGCTGGCCCGGCCGACGGCGCGGGATCAGGAGCGCGCGGGCCGCGTTCTCGCGGAACCGGGCGCCGAACAGCGCCGTCTGGCCGACCTCCTGGACGACGAGCTCCTCGATCTCGTCGGGCGTGAGGAACAGGTCGGCGAGCGGTGGCGGCGCGTCGGCCTCGGGCAGATGGAGCGCGATCCCGTCGTCCGACCAGATCGACTGCGCCTCCAACCCCAGCGAGTCGCGCAGCCGCGCGGCGAGCGCCATCGCCCACGGCGCGTGGACCCGCGCGCCGAACGGCGTCAGCAGGCAGACGCGCCAGTCGCCGATCTCGTCGCGGAAGCGCTCGACCACGATCGAGCGGTCGGAAGGCACCACTCGCGTGGCCGCCTCCTGCTCGCGAAGGAACGTGAGGAGGTTCGTCGCTGCGCGTTCGTCGAGGTGGTACTCGTCGCGCAGCCGTTCGGCAGCGCGCTCGTCCGACAGCGCCGTGAGCTCGCGCGAGGCGCGGCCGATCTTCCCCCCGAGCTCGAACGGCCGCCCGACGCCTTCGCCCTTCCAGAACGGCACCGCGCCCGGCACGCCCGGCGCCGGCGAGACGAGCACGCGGTCGCGCGTGATCTCCTCGATCCGCCACGTCGAGGCGCCGAGCAGGAACGTCTGCCCTTCGCGCGCCTCGTAGACCATCTCCTCGTCGAGCTCGCCGACGCGACCGCCGCCCTCGACCTGGAAGACGCCGAAGAGCCCGCGGTCGGGGATCGTGCCGCCGTTCGTCACGGCGAGCCGCCGGACGCCCTCTCGCCCCCGGATCACGCCGGCGGTCCTATCCCAGACGATCCGCGGCCGGAGCTCGGCGAACTCGTCCGACGGATACCGCCCGGCGAGCATGTCGAGGACGTTCTCGAGCTGCTGGCGCGAGAGGTCGGCAAAGGGATACGCGCGCGTCACGAGGCCGTGCAGCTCGTCGATCGCGATCTCGCGCTCGGCGCAGATCGCGACGACCTGTTGCGCGAGCACGTCGAGCGGGTTGCGGGGGATGTGGGTCTCCTCGATGGCGCCCTCGCGCATCGCCTTGGCGACGACTGCGGCCTCGAGCAGGTCGGCGCGGAACTTCGGAAAGACGCGACCCTTCGAGACCGAGCCGAGCTCGTGGCCGGCCCGGCCGATCCGCTGCAGCCCGCGCGCCACCGACTTCGGGCTCTCGACCTGGATCACGAGGTCGACCGCGCCCATGTCGATCCCGAGCTCGAGCGACGACGTCGCGACGAGGCAGGGGATCTCGCCCCGTTTCAGCAGCTCCTCGATTTCGACGCGCTGCTCCCGCGCCAGCGAGCCGTGATGCGCCCTGGCGACGTCCTCGCCGGCGAGCTCGTTGATCCGCAGCGCGACCCGCTCCGCGAGCCGGCGGTTGTTGACGAAGACGATCGTCGAGCGGTGCTGGCGGACGAGCTCGAGCAGCGCCGG
>Ga0187779_10001849_pt1 | contig 13157 bp, 13 predicted proteins | sample 1015_Q2_SP10_10__FD_132435 | JGI IMG/M metagenome (GOLD analysis project Ga0187779, IMG submission 132435) | Tropical peat soil microbial communities from peatlands in Department of Meta, Colombia - 1015_Q2_SP10_10_MG | ecosystem: Environmental > Terrestrial > Soil > Wetlands > Peat | place... | reverse complement strand
TTCTCGGCCGTGGCGACCGTGCTCGGCGACTGCGGCGATCGCGCGAAGATGAGTCAGGTCTTCGAGCGCTACAAGCCGACCGTCGTGTTCCACGCGGCCGCGTACAAGCACGTCGCGCTGCTCGAGGCGAACCCGCTCGAGGCGGTGCGCAACAACGCGCTCGCGACGAAGGTGCTCGCGGACGTCGCTGTCGAGTACGGCGCCGCGCGATTCGTCCTCGTCTCCACGGACAAGGCCGCGAACCCGAAGAACCTGCTCGGTCAGTCGAAGGCGGTCTGCGAGTGGATCGTCGAGGCGTACGGGCACCGGAAGGACGTGCCGACCCGCTTCGTCGCAGTCCGGTTCGGCAACGTGCTCAACTCGTCGGGGAGCGTGATCCCGATCTTCAGGCGCCAGATCGAGAAGGGCGGCCCGGTCACGGTCACGCACCCGGAGATGACGCGCTACTTCATGACCATCCCGGAGGCTGTCTCCCTGATCGTGGAGGCGGGCGCGATCGGCGGCCGCGGCCGCGTCTACGTGCTCGACATGGGCGAGCCGGTGAAGATCCTCGACCTCGCACGCAACATGATCCGTCTGTCCGGAAAGGAGCCGGACACGGACATCGCGATCGAGTTCGTCGGCGTGCGTCCCGGCGAGAAGCTGCACGAGGAGCTGTGGAACGAGGGCGAGCACGTAGGTCCGACCAAGCACCCGAAGATCTTCCGAGCCGCCCGGCAGCCGATCGACACGGAGTGGCTCGACGACGAGCTGGCCGAGCTCGAGCGCATGGTCGAGCGAGGAGACACGCTCGACGTGATCTCCCGGCTCGCGGCGATGATCAAGGAACCGCGGCGCCGCGAGGTCGACCGCGCCGTGCTCGAAGACACGCTCCACTAGTCGTCGTCCGAGAGCTTCGCGTCGTCCGAGAGCTTCGCTCTCGTGCGAGGAAAGGCACGCCGCTTCGCGGAAGCAACGCGCACGCGCGCTCCCACGACGCGAGCGCTAGGTGAGATCGGCGCCGCCCGGCCAGATGTCGGCCTCGGCGATCTCCAGCACGTTGCCCGCAGGATCCTCGAAGTAGCACGAGCGGATCTCGCTGCCCCACGTCAGCTCGTCCGTGAGTGCGACGCCGGCGTCGCCCAGCCGCGCAAGCCACGCGTCATACTCGCCGGGTGCCGCGAGGAAGCAGGTGTGCACCGGTCCGCTCGCACCGTGCGCCGGCGGTGTGTCCTGCGCGATCGACCACTCACGGTCGAAGAGCAGGACGACGCCGGGCCCGAGCCTGAACGCGAGGCTGTGGCGGCCGAGCCCGAGCGACTCGAGCCTCAGCACATCCGTGTAGAAGCGTTCCATCGCCTCCTGCTGATCGGAGGCGTAGTAGAGGACGGTCTCGAGCACGCTCTGCAGCTTCATGCGTCGACGCTAGTCCTTCGTGTCGTCGTCGAGCGCCGAGAGGAGCAGCTCGAGCATCTGCGCGGGGTCGCGCCTCATGCGCTCGCCGGTCGTGCCGCCGCGCCGCCGCAGCTCGAGCGCACGCGGATCGGTCAACGGCTTCAGGCGCCCCTGGCGGATCAGGTCCTCGTCGACCCCGCCGAGCCGGCCTCCGTACGTGGTGTAGACCGGGATGCCGAGCGCGGTCGCCTCGCGGTTCATCGTCCCGCCCGCCGAGACCACGAGATCGGCGAGCGCGATCAGGCTCTGCGCATCGACCGCGCGCTCCGGGATGAGCAGCGACGGAAGGTCGAGGCCTCGCACGAAGTCACGCTGCTCGTCGGTGCGCGGGAGGACGACGGCCTGCACGTCCTCGTGGCTGCCGAGGAAGTCGACGGTCTGCGGGAAGAGCGGGTTCGAGTGCCGGTGGTAGAGCGACACGTCCGGCGGCGGCCGGAGCACGACGAGCACGCGGTTGCGATCGATCGCCAGCGACTCGAGCACCGACGGGTCGGGTGTGAAGTCGGAGAGGTAGTACTCCTCCTTCAGCCCGGGGTACTGGAGCAGCTTCGGCGGGCGCGCACCGTACACCGCGAGCCGCTCGGGCGGGATCGACTCGGGTACGACCACCTTCGTCGCGGCGCGGCACCCGAGCTGGTGCTGCAGCCAGGCGAACTCGTAGTCGAAGGTCGTGGAGCTCGGGATCCCGAGTCGACGCGCGGTCATGGTCAGCTCGTGCGATCCGTGTGCGAGCGCGACGTCGAACGATCGCCCTTTCGCCCACCTACGGAGTGCGCGCAGCCGCCGCTGCATCGCGCCGAGCTTCCCTGCGCGCGAACGGCCGCCGTGACGGCCGATCACCTCGGCGTCGATTCCGTGCAGCTCGAGGAGCTGCAGCGTCTGCGCGTACTCGCGCGCGGTCACCTCGACCTCGTCGCCCCGTTCGTTCAGCAACCCGATCAACGGCCGGAACACGAGCACGTGCGCGCTCGCCGTCATGTCGATCCACACGCGCATCAGAGAACCTCGGCGACCTGGAACCGGATCGCGACGATCCGCGTGTCCGGCGCGATCGGACGCCCGAAGAACTCCTCGTGCGCGACCCGCCAGTCGTCGACGGTCTCGAACCCCTCGCCCTCCTCGCGTGCGAAGGCCTCGTCGATCTCCGACGCCGGGACGACGCGCGCCTCGGTCACCTCGACGACTACGATCGGCTCGTCGTCGTACCCTTCGAGGAGGAACCGGTCGCCCGTCGACGGCACCGCTTCGCCTTCCTGCTCGTACTCCTCGAAGAGCCCGGACGTCGACGTCTTCGCACCGGCGAGCACGGCTTCGACCAGCCGCCTGCGCAGCTCCGTCCGCGGATACGCGAGGTTGAACGGCGGGTACGAGCTCACGCGACGAGGCTCTCCATGCGCGCGTTCACGAGCGGGACGGGCGTGCGCTCGACGTGGCGCTCGTACCAGAGGGTGAACGCCAACAGCCCCCACAGCTGCCGGCTGAGGTCCTCACGACCCGAGACGTGCTCGTCGATCACCCGCGTGACCGCGTCCGGCCGGAAGTAGCCCTGCCGCCGCAGCCGCTCGGAAGACAGCGTCTCGCGCGCGAACGGCTCCAGCTCGCCGCGAAGCCAGGCCGACGCGGGAATCGAGAAGCCGCGCTTCTTGCCACGGGCGATCCTTCGCGGAAGCAGCGGCTCCCCCGCCTTGCGGAGCAGCACTTTCTTTCCCAGGCCGCGCACCTTGTGCTTCGTCGGCAGGGCGAGCGCGAGGTTCGCGACGACCGTGTCGAGATAGGGAACGCGCGCCTCGAGCGAGTGCGCCATCGAGGCGCGGTCGGTCTTCACGAGCAGGTCGTCGACGAGGTAGCCGCCGAGGTCGACGTCCTGAAGCCGCGCGAGCTCGGGTGCCCCCTCGGTCTCGGCGTACCGTGCGCGTAGCAGGCTGACGGGATCGAAGCCGCCGCGGCGGCCGGTCAGCTCCGCTCGTGCGTCCGCGGAGAAGATCTCCTTCCAGCCGGCGTGGCGCTCGAGCGGCGGGAGATGCGCGGCGCGCACGAACCGCTTCGCCTTGTAGTCGAAGCTCGCGCGCGCGTTCGTGCTCGGGAGTCGTTCGACGAGCGGACGCGCGAGCCGTGCCGCGCCGCCTGCACGCTCGGCGAGCAGGTCGGCCGCGTACGTGTAGTAGCCGCCGAACAGCTCGTCGCCGCCCTCGCCGGAAAGCGCGACCTTCACGTCCTCGGCGGCGAGTCGTGCGACGAGGTAGGTCGGGAGCGCCGACGAGTCCGCGAACGGCTCGTCGAACGCGTCTGCGAGCACCGGCAGGAGCAGTGCGGCGTCGGGGCGCAGGACGAGCTCGCGGTGCCTCGTCCCGTAGCGCTCCGCGACCAGCCGCGCATCGGCGAGCTCGTCGAAGCTCCGTTCCTCGAAACCGATCGAGAACGTGCGCACCGGCACGCCGCTCTCCTGCGCCGCGAGTGCGGCGAGCAGCGACGAGTCGATACCACCCGAGAGCAGGACGCCGACCGGGACGTCGCTGACGAGGTGCGCGCGGACGGAGTCGCGCATTCGCGCGCGCAGTTCCTCGATGAGCTCTGCCTCGTCGTCGTCGCGTACCTCCGACGCGGACGCCGGTCGAGGCCGCGCAAAACGCTCGAGTCGTGCGATGTCGTCTTCCCAAACGAGCAGGTGGCCGGCCTGCAGCTTGCGCACGTCGGCGAAGATCGTCAGCGGCCCGGGGACGGAGTTGAACGCGAGGAATGCCTCGAGCGCGTCGAGGTCGATCGGCCCGCGCGGCAGCGCGCGCAGCTCCGAGGCGAACGTGAGCTCGCCCCCCGAGTCGCGGTAGTAGAGCGGCTTGATCCCGAAGCAGTCGCGTGCGAGCACAAGCCGCCGCCGCGTCGAATCCCAGAGCGCGATTGCGAACATCCCGCGCAGGCGCTCCGCGAACCCGTCGCCGTGCTGCTCGTAGAGGTGGACGATCACCTCCGTGTCGCCGTGCGTCCGGAACGTGTGGCCTGCGCGCTCGAGCTCGTCGCGCAGCTCGCGGTAGTTGTAGATCTCACCGTTCTGGACGACGTGGACCGTGCCGTCCTCGTTCGCGATCGGCTGGTCGCCCGTCTCCAGGTCGATGATCGAGAGGCGGCGCGCCGCGAGCGCGACCGGGCCGTCGGCATACTCGCCGCTGCTGTCGGGACCGCGGTGCACGAGCGCCTCGCTCATCGACGCGAGGCGGTCGAGGTCCGCGCTGCCGCGACTCGTGACGATCCCGCAGATGCCGCACATGCGCAGGAGTGTAAGAGCCGCGTAGGCTCGACCCGTGGACTTCACGACCCACGACCAGCTGCTGCTCCTCGCGCTGCTCGTCGCGATGGTCGTGCTGCTCGTGGCGGCGCCGATCGTCCGGATCCCCTACCCGATCTTCCTCGTCCTCGGCGGGCTCGCGCTCGGCTTCGTGCCGGGCATCCCGTCGATCGAGCTGCCGCCGGACGTCGTGCTCGTCGCCGTGCTGCCGCCGCTCGTGTACTCCGCCGCCTACTACACGTCCCTGCGCGACTTACGCGCGAACGCGCGGCCGCTCGCGCTGCTCTCGATCGGCCTCGTGATCTTCACGACCCTGACCGTCGCCGTCGCGGCGCACGAGCTCGTCGGCGGCTTCTCGTGGAGCGCCGCGTTCGTCCTCGGTGCGGTCGTCTCTCCGACCGATCCGCTGGCGGCGACGCAGATCGCGCACAGGCTTGGCGTCCCACGCCGCGTGATCGCGATCATCGAGGGAGAAGGCTTGATCAACGACGGGACGGCGCTCGTGCTCTACAAGGTCGCCGTCGCGGCCGTCGTCGCGGGCACGTTCTCGCTCGTTCACGCGAGCCTGCTCTTCGTCTGGAGCGTCGTCGGCGGGATCGGGATCGGGCTCGCAGTCGGCTATCTCATCGCCGCCGTGCGCCGGCCGCTCAACAACCCGCCGGTCGAGGTGACGATCTCCCTGATGTCCGGTTACTTCGCCTTCATCCCCGCCGCTGCGGCGCACGCCTCCGGCGTGCTCGCCGTGGTCGCCGCCGGGGTGTACCTCGGCTGGCACACGCCGGAACTGACCAACGTGCAGTCGCGTCTTCAGGGCGAAGCGCTGTGGGAGATCCTCACCTTCGTGATCAACGCGCTGCTGTTCGCGGTCGTCGGGCTCCAGCTGCCTCACATCCTCGACGATCTGAAGGGCACGTCGACGACGTCGCTCGCGGACGACGCGCTGATCGTCTGCGGCGCGGTCATCCTCACGCGGATCGTCTGGGTGCCCGTGTTCACGTACCTCCCACGCTGGCTGTTCCCGCGAATCCGCGCGCGCGATCCGTACCCACCGCTGTCCTATCCGATCGTGATCTCGTGGGCGGGCCTGCGCGGCGCGGTCTCGCTCGCCGCGGCGCTCGCGCTGCCGCTGACGACGCGCGACGGCAGTGACTTCGCCGAGCGGAACCTGATCGTCTTTCTCACCTTCTGCGTCATCTTCGCGACGCTGGTGGTGCAGGGGCTGACCCTGCCCGGCCTGATCCGCCTCCTCGGCCTCGAGGACGACGGTGTCGCCGAGCGCGAGGACGCAAAGGCGCGGATCAAGGCAGCGGAGGCCGCGCTCGCACGGCTCGACCAGCTCCTCGACGAGGAGTGGGTGAACGAGGACACGGCGAGAAGGCTTCGCGGTACCTACGAGTTCCGCCGGACCCGGTTCACGTCGCGCTTCGACGACGGTGACGACGGTGCGATCGAGGAGCGCTCGCTCAACTTCCAGCGCCTGCGGCGGGAGCTGCTCGAGGCCGAGCGCGCGGCGATCGTCGACCTGCGCCGACAGGGCGTGATCAACGACGACGTCATGCATCGGCTCGAGCGTGACCTCGATCTCGAGGACGCGCGGCTCGACGTCTAGCTGCGGCCCGTGAGGCCGCGGAGGAACTGCTTGAGCACGCGCCAGGCCGTCGTCCAGAGGGTGCGGAGGTAGAGCCGAACGGAGCGGTCGGCGATCCATTCGAGGTCGTGGGCGAGCTTCTCGGCCATCGACGTCTCGAAGCCGCGGCGCACCTGCGCGAAGCCGGTGAGGCCCGGCCGGACGACGAGGCGCTGCCAGTACGCCGGCAGCTCGGCCGCCAGCTCCTCGAAGAAGCGCGGGCGGATCGGGCGCGGGCCGACGAGGCTCATGTCCCCGCGCAGGACGTTGAGCAGCTGCGGGATCTCGTCGAGCTGGGTCGCGCGGAGCCAGCCCCCGAGCGTCGTCGTCTCCGCCTCCGTGCGGCAGACGAGCTCCTCGCCGAGGTACGGGCCGAGGCGCTCCTCCGCACCGACGCGGAGCGTGCGGAACTTCAGCATCTGGAAGACGCGGCCGCCGCGGCCGACGCGGTCGCCGCGGTAGAGCAGCGGCAGTCCGCTTGTCGCGAGTAGGGCGAGCGCGATCAGCAGGACCAGCGGCAGGGCCGCGACGAGGAAGAACGTCGAGAAGAGGAGATCGAGCGCGCGTAGCGGCCCGTCCCGTCCCCGCCGAGCCGACGCCTGGCTGAGGTCCGAGAACCGCTCGATGAGGGTGTCGCTCGGTGCTGCCACAGGGGAGCCCACACGATGCTAGACGGTCTCGATCCGCATAATGCACGCTTATGGAGACGAGACAGCTGGCTGCATTCTGTGCAGTCGTCGAGCGCAAGAGCTTCTCGCTGGCGGCCGAGCGCCTGGGCGTGACCCAGCCGGCGATCAGCCTCCAGATCCGGTCGCTCGAGCAGCGCCTCGGGACGCAGCTCCTCGACCGGTCCGGCCGCCGGGTCGAGCCGACCGAGGCCGGGACCAGGCTCTACGCGACCGCACAGAGGCTGCTGGCGCTCGAGCAGCAGCTCTATGACGAGCTCGCCGGCACCGACGGCCAGCTCACCGGCACGCTCGAGCTCGGCGCCTCGACAGGCCCCGGAGGAACGGTCGTCCCGGTGCTGCTCTGCGAGTTCCGCGAGCAGCATCCGGAGGTGCGCGTGCGCCTGTCGGTCTCGGACACGCAGAGCGTCGTCGATCGCGTCGCCGACCGCGAGCTCGAGCTGGGGATCGTCGGTGCTGCGCGGCGGCACCGTGGTGTCACGTTCGAGCCGTTTTTCCGCGACGAGGTCGTGCTTGCGTGTCCCGCAGGTCATCGATTCGCGGGTAGGACGGTGTCGGTCGAGGAGCTGCGCTCGGAGCCGTTGCTCGTGATGCAGGAAGGCGCAGGCGTTCGCCAGGTGATCGAGGACGAGCTTCGGACGGTCGGCCTACGGCTCCGCGATCTCGACGTGCGCGTCGAGCTCGGCCTGCAGGAGTCGGTGCGCAGCGCGGTGGCCGGCGGGCACGGCTGTACGTTCATCTCGAGCTCGGCGATCGAGGCGGACGTCGCGGCAGGGACGATCGCAACCGCGCGCGTGCGTGGGCTCGACCCCGTGCGAGAGAACTTCCTCGTGCGCTCGAACGGCCGCGCGGAGACGCGTGCGATGCACGACTTCGTAGAGTTCGCGCGCGGCCGGCTGTCCGCGTGATCGTCCGCTGGGGCCTCGACACACTCCCGGACGTGCTCGATGAGCTCCGGATCGGGCGGCCGCTGCTCGTGGCGAGCGAGCGGTGGTCGGCGCAGCCGCTGCCCGTCGATCCCGCGGCGCGCTGGACCGAGGTGCCCACCGATCGCGTTGCGGACGCGGCCGAGCTCGCGGGCGACGGCGTCGTCCCGCTGGGCGGTGGAAGCGCGATCGACCTCGCGAAGGCGATCTCGGCGGCGACGAAGGCGCCGGTCGTCTCGCTTCCGACGACCTACTCCGGCGCGGAGTGGACGACGTACTTCGGCGTCCGCGACCGAGACCGCCGGATGCGGGCAGGAGGCTCGGGCGCCGTGCTCGGCGGCGTCGTCTACGAGCCGGAGCTCACCCTCCGTCTGCCGCGTGCGGAGACGGTCGGCACTGCGATGAACGCTCTCGCGCACTGCGCCGAGGCGCTCTACGTCCAGGGTCACAACGATGCGGCCGACCAGCATGCCCTCGTCGGCGCACGTCTGATCGCGGAGCACCTGCCGCTCGTGGCTGGCTCGCCGGACGACCTCGAGCAGCGGACCTGGTTGCTCGAGGGCGCAATGCACGCGGGCGAGGCGCTTGCCGGCTCCATGCTGGCGCTCGGGCACGCGATGGCGCAGGCGCTCGGCGGGCGCTACGGCTTGCCACACGGCGCGATGAACGCGATCTGCCTCCCGGCCGCGCTGCGATTCAACCGCGAGGTCGCTCCGGAGGCGCTCGACCGGCTGGGCGAGGCGCTCGGCGGCGACCCGGTCGAGCGGACGGAGGAGCTCGGGCTTCTCGGCGGCTTCGGGCGGCTGCGCGACGTCGGCGTGCCCGAGTCCGATCTGGCCGAGCTCGCCGAGGCTGCGGCCGGGCGGGCCGGTGCGAAGGCGAACCCGCGTCCGGCGTCGCCGGAGCAGATCGAGGAGCTACTCCGCTCGGTGTGGTAGATCACCGCTGCTAATGCCACGGATTAGAGATCGCGTGGTACGCTCCGTCGGCGATGGCTGAGCCCGTGTCCTTCGACGTGCTCGTGGTCGGCAGCGGCGCGTCGGGTCTCGCGGCCGCCGTCTCCGCGTCCCGAGCCGGCGCCCGTGTCGGGCTCGCGGCCAAGGGCTCGCTCCAGTCGTGCAACTCCGCAAAGGCGCAAGGAGGGATCCAGGCCGCGTTCGGGGAGGACGACTCGCCCGAGCAGCACGCCGAGGACGTCTGGACGTCGTCGCACGAGACCGCCGATCGCCGGCTCGTCGAGATCCTCACCGGCGAGGCGCCGTCGGCGATCCACTGGCTCGAGGAGCTCGGCGTCGAGTTCACGCGCGAGAACGGTGGCTATCGTCTCGCCCGCTGCGGCGGAGCGTCGCGCAAGCGGCTGCTGCAGGTCGGCGACCGGACGGGGCACGCGATCACGTCCGCCTTGCGCGACGCGGTCGAGTCCTCGTCCGTGCGGACGTTTCCGAAGTCGCCGCTGCGCGAGCTCGAGGCGACGGCGAGCGGCTGGCGCGCACGCTGCGGCGACCACACGATCGACGCGTCGAGCGTCGTGCTCGCGGCGGGCGGTCGCTGCTGGCGCGTCGCGCAGGAGCGCGGCGAGCTGTGCACGAACCATCCTGGCGCGACGGGCGAGGTGACGGAGATCGCGGTCGGCGTCGGCGCGACCACGCGCGACTTCGACGCGTTGCAGTACCACCCGAACGGCGGCGCGTGGCCGGAGAAGCTGCAGGGCTACTCGATTCCCGAGACGACGCGCGCCTACGGCGCGGTGCTGCTCAACGCCGACGAGGAGGAGTTCACGGACTCGCTCGGCCCGCGCGACGTCGTCAGCCAGGCGATCGTCGACGAGGTGTCGAAGGGCAAGGGCGTCGAGACGCCAGACGGCCGCCCTGCGGTGTACCTCGACACGACCCGGATACCGGAACGAGACGCGAACGTCTCCCTCCCGTACATGTTGCGCCGTTACCGTGCGGCGGGAGTCGACCCGTTGGCGGAGCCGATCTTCACGTATCCGGTGCTCCACTACCAGAACGGCGGGCTCGTGATCGACGGCGATGCGCAGACGACGGTCGAGGGGCTGTTCGCGTGCGGCGAGATCGCCGGCGGCACCCACGGACGAAACCGGATGATGGGCAACTCCCTGCTCGAGTGCTGCGTGTTCGGCCGGCGCGCAGGTCGCGCCGCAGCGGAGAGGGCCGCGTGACGGTCACGACCGATCTCGAAGGCGTCGTCGAGGACGCTGCGGCGCACCTCTACGTCTGGGCGCTGAAGGACATCCCGCAGGACCTGCGCGACGCGCTCGCCGACGCCGCGAAGAAGGAGACGTCGGTGCCGGGGCAGCGCGTGCTGTCGACGATCCTGCGCAACGTCGAAGTTGCAGACGAGCAGAACAACCTCGTCTGCCAGGACACCGGCATCGCCGTCTACACGTGTCGCGTGGGAGAGCATTTTCCCCTGCATCCGGCACGAATTTACGCAGCCTTGAAGACCGGGACCGAGCGCGCGACGGTCGAGCATCCGCTGCGCTCGAACGCGGTCCACACGATCACGCGGCAGAACACCGGACCGAACACCGGTCATCGTCTCCCGATCGTGCACTGGGAGTTCGTCCCCGACTGGGACGGGCTCGACGTCAAGTGCGTGCCGAAGGGTTCGGGGAGCGAGAACATGAGCTTCCTCAAGATGTGCGTCCCCGCCGACGGCGTGAAGGGGATCAAACGATTCGTGCTCGAGTCGATCGTCGACGCGGGCGGCAAGCCGTGTCCGCCGGGAATCGTCGGCGTCGGGATCGGCGGCTCCGCCGACTATGCGATGTACCTGGCGAAGGAGGCGATCGCGCGGCCGGTCGGCACGAAGAACCCGGACCCGCACGTGGCGGAGCTCGAGGAGGATCTCTTCCGGCTGCTGAACGAGACCGGCATCGGCCCGATGGGGCTCGGCGGCGACGTGACGGTTCTGCAGGTGCACGTCGAGCACGCCGACACGCACATGACGCTCAACCCGGTGGCTGTCAACTACCAGTGCTGGGCTGCGCGCCGCGCGACCGCGCACGTGAGCGCGGACGGAACCGTCGACTACGACCGGGAGGCGTGAGGAGCGCATGGCCGTCCACGAGGTGACCTTCCCGGTCTCGGACCCGCAGGAGATCACGAAGCTCCGCGCGGGCGACGAGGTCGTCGTGCAAGGACACATCATCGGCATCCGTGACCGGACGCAGATCCGCATCTTCGACGAGGGACAAGAGCCGCCCATCGACCTGCGCGGCGCGTTCCTGCTCCACACCGCGCCGAACGTGCGCAAGCGTCCCGACGGCGGCTACGACCCGCTCTGCATCGGGACGACGACGTCCGCGCGGATGGTGCGGTTCACCGAGGGCCTCGGCGAGCGCTACGGCGTGCGCGCCATCTGCGGGAAAGGTGGCTTCCCGGACGAGGCGATCGAGCCGATGCGCACGCACGGGATGGTCTACTTCGCGATCGTCGGCGGCGCCGCCGCGCTCGAGACGACGCAGATCGAGGAGATCGAGCAGGTCGAGTGGGAGGACCTGATGCCCGAGTGCCTGTGGAAGTTCCGCGTCCGTGATTTCGGCCCGCTGACGGTCGGGATCGACTCGCACGGGCACTCCCTCTACCGCGACGTTCAAAACGCAGCCAAACAGAAGCTGGAGGAGCTCTATGCCAAGCTTTGACGGATTCCTCGACCTTCCGCCGCGCGCGGGCAAGCCGCGGACGGAAGGCCTGACGCACGTCATCGACAAGGGTCTGAACCTGCGGGAGATCGAGGGCCTCTTCGACACCGCCGGCATGTACGTCGACATCGTCAAGCTCGGCTGGGGGACGTCGTACGTCACGAACAACCTCGAGAAGAAGATCTCGCTCTACCGGTCGCTGGACACGCCCGTCGTCTGCGGCGGGACGCTGTTCGAGGCGGTCTACGCGCGCGGGAAGCTCGATGAGTTCAAACGATGGCTTCGCGACCAGCGCTTCTCGCACGTGGAGATCTCCGACGGCACGCTCGAGATCCCGCGTGATCGCAAGCTCGAGCTGATCGCGGAGTTCGCCGAGGAGTTCACGGTGCTCTCCGAGGTCGGCTCGAAGGACGCCGACGTCGTCTACGCGCCGTACCAGTGGGTCGAGTGGATCAAGGAAGAGCTCGCGGCCGGCGCCTGGAAGGTGATCACCGAGGGCAGGGAGGGTGGCACCGCCGGCATCTACCGTCCGACCGGCGAGATGCGCACCGGCCTCGTCGACGAGATCGTCCACGAGGTGCCCGTCGGCGAGCTGATCTTCGAGGCGCCGACGAAGGCGTCGCAGGCCTGGTTCGTCAAGCAGTTCGGGCCCGACATCAACCTCGGCAACATCCCGCCCGAGGAAGTGATCCCGCTCGAGACGCTCCGGCTCGGACTCCGGGGCGACACGATGAAGGAGGTCCTGCTCGCGGACGGCGCGCTGTCGGGGGCGGCGCCCGTGACGGCGGGACACGACCGGTGACGATCGCGGCTCTCGACGTCCCTCGCGACGTCGAGGACGCGTCCGCCGAGGAACTGCTGCGGTGGGCGCACGATCAGTTCCGTGGGCGCATCTGCCTGACGTGCTCGTGGCAGCGCCAGTCGTCGGTGCTCGTCCATCTCCTCGGCGAGCTCGGGCTGGACGTGCCGGTGGTCGAGCTCGACACACAGCTCTTCTTCAAGGAGACGTACGAGACGCGCGACCGGCTCGTGGAGCGCTACGGCCTCCGACTCGAGCGTCCGCACGTGATCTCCGTCGCCGAGCAGGCGTTGCGCGAGGGACCGAACCTCTGGGAGCACGACCCGGACCGCTGCTGCGCCATCCGCAAGGTCGAGCCGCTCGAGCGCGCGCTCGCACCGTACGACGCGTGGATCACGGGCACCCGGCGCGAGCAGAGCCCGACCCGCGCCAACGCTGCGAAGGTCGAGTGGTCGGAGCGCTACGGCGTCTGGAAGATCCAGCCGCTCGCAGACTGGGACGCGAAGCGCGTCCAGGCGTACATCGCCGTCAACGAGATTCCGTACAACCCGCTGCACGACGCGGGCTTTCCGTCCATCGGCTGCATCCCGTGCACGCGACCCGTCCGCGAGGGCGAGGAGGAGCGTGCTGGGCGCTGGGCCGGGAGCGACAAACTCGAGTGCGGCATCCACGGCAACACACGACTGGTCAAGGAGAGCAGTGACTGACACCAACGAGCAGCACATCCATCCGCACGAG
>Ga0187779_10001848_pt1 | contig 13158 bp, 11 predicted proteins | sample 1015_Q2_SP10_10__FD_132435 | JGI IMG/M metagenome (GOLD analysis project Ga0187779, IMG submission 132435) | Tropical peat soil microbial communities from peatlands in Department of Meta, Colombia - 1015_Q2_SP10_10_MG | ecosystem: Environmental > Terrestrial > Soil > Wetlands > Peat | place... | reverse complement strand
TGCTTCATTATACCGCACTTTCGGCTGCCGTATGTGGCATGTCATCATTCTCACCACGGCGGGAACCTCTTCACCCCTTCCCCTCTATCGAGGACATGCCGCCGGCCTATCTTCCGAAAAATGGCTTATAATAAAAAGATGAAGGTGAAGGCGATAAAGACCGAGGAATATACCATAACAGAGGAACCATACTACCGTCCTGTCGGCAAGGAGACGGCGCTCTTCACATCGGCATACAAGAATCAGGTGCCGGTTCTCCTGAAGGGTCCCACGGGATGCGGGAAGACGAGGTTCATGCAGTACATGTCATGGAAATTCCGGAGACCCCTCATAACGGTCTCCTGTCATGACGACCTTACCGCTGCCGACCTCGTGGGGCGATACCTCGTTCAGGGCGGCGAAACGGTCTGGGTTGACGGTCCCCTCACAAGAGCGGTGAAAGCAGGCGGTTTCTGTTACCTCGATGAGATTGTCGAGGCGAGGAAGGATACCACCGTCGTCATCCATCCGCTCGCGGACGACAGAAGGATCCTCCCCGTAGAAAAGAGGGGTGAAGTCCTGAAGGCGCAGCCCGAGTTTCTTCTCGCCGTCTCTTATAACCCCGGCTATCAGTCCGTCCTCAAGGACCTCAAGCAGAGCACGCGGCAGAGGTTCCTCGCGCTCGAGTTCACCTATCCGCGAAGGGAAGACGAGGCGGAAATCATCAGCCATGAATCCGGAATCGACGGCGAGACCGCGACGAAGCTCGTCAGTCTTGCTGAGAAGACGAGGAATCTCAAAGACCGGGGACTTGCCGAGGGAGCGAGTACCCGTCTTCTCATCCATGCGGGTAAACTTATCCGGTCTGGTATAGAGCCGAAGGATGCCTGTGAGGCTGCCATTGCGGAACCGCTTACCGACGACCGGGAGATGTTGAGGGCGCTTTCTGAACTGATCATTTCGATTCTCTGATGTCCGCCATCACGAAGAGACAGATCGATAACCTGCGGGAGGACCTCTCGCGGAACCTGACCCTCGATTTCTTTGAAGACGGGGAGATTAACGAAGTCCTCCGCGATGTCGGTTCTCTCGAAAAGGGGATCGGGGAGAAGACCCTTGCCCTCTGTTGTGCCCTTTCTCATGCGAGTTCCTCTCTCGTGCCGAATACCCTGAAGCGGATAAAGAAGGCCAGCCAGCATCTGCCTCATCGGGATGCCGAGAGATGGATAACCCATGCCTTCGATCTCCTTGATGCGGGAGGGATCGACGCCTTCCTCTCCTTTGTTTCGATGACCGACGAAGATTCCCTCGCGAAATTTCAGAACCCTGAGGGCCTCAATCTCCATGCGGTCTCTTCGATCCTCGAGACCTATCTCAAGGGGATTTCGGGCAGGGAACTGAAGATCGCACCCGACAGGGAGTCTTTCACGGATGGCGTTACCATCTACCTGCCACCGTTCCTGAAGAGATTCGGCGATCCGGAGATGAATTTTCTCCTCTATGAGTTTATGGCGGCTCACAAGTGGGCTCAGATTGCCGGAGGCACTCTGAATCCGCCCGAGGAAACGCTGAAGGCCTTTCTCTATGACCCCACAATCTCCTATCCCGATATAGAGACCTTCTTCAGACTTTTTCAGGAAAGAGAACTCGCCACTGATATTTACAACCTCCTTGAAGCGATACGGCTCGATGCTTTTCTTCGTCAGGAATTGCCGGGACTTATGAAGAGAATGGAAGGGATCAAAAGCAAGATCTTTGAAGAACGGTCTCTCACCGACGGTCTGTCAGAGAAGACAACGTTTGTTGAAGGACTCTACCACTACTACCTGTCGGGCAAGACGAATGGTCACACCCCGGAGCTTTTCAAAAGCTATCTTCAGGAGATCGAGTTGCTGAAAGGCGCTGCCGGTTCTCATGAAAGCATGAATCTCCTATTGCGGATCTATGGGAGGGCGGTTGAGCTGGAAGGAGACTATGAGTCCCGAGGCTTGCGATCCTTTATCGGCAGTATCAGGCCGGAAAGGGTTTCTCACCGGATCAGGGCGGAGCGGCGTGCGAGGAAGAAGCGAATAGAGGGGATAATAGCGAGGCTGATGACTCTCCCTGAACTCGAAGTCCGAGAGAGGCCCTTAACAGGAGAGGTGCAGCGCGAGAGTTCTGTGGATCCCGGGAAAGAGTATCTCCTTATGAAGGGAAGGCTCATAGAACTCGACAGCGAACTGAGAGACGTAATAGAAGAGCGGGGCGGAATTCCGGGCGGAATACTCGTCAAGGGTTCCGATTTCGGGGCGGGAACAAGTGTGACCCTTTCAGAAATTTATGAAGATCAGGAGGTTCCATCTTCAGCAGGCGGGATAAAGTATGACGAATGGGACTTCAGGAGAGGGGGCTACAAAAGAAAGTGGTGCAGTCTCTATGAGCACGAGGGTTATTCGGGGCATGAGCCTTTTGTAGAGATTACCCTCAGACGCTACGGAGGGTATGTGACGATGCTGAGGAAGAAATTCGAACTCCTCAGGAGAGAGACGAAAATACTGAGGCGACAGAGGGATGGAGAGGACATAGACATTGATGCTGTTGTCGAAGCCTATTCCGATATGCGCGCCGGGGTTTCTCCAGGAGAGAACCTTCTTACCAGGCTTGACAGGGATGAGAGGAGTATCGCGGTCCTCTTTCTCCTCGATATGAGCGGCTCGACAAAGGGCTGGGTGAATCAGGCAGAAAAGGAGGCCCTCGTTCTCATGTCCGAAGCCCTCGATGCCCTGGGAGACCGTTATGCCATATACGGGTTCTCGGGTATGACGAGGACGAGATGCGACTATTACCGGATAAAGAGCTTTGAAGAGGCCTATTCGGAGAAGGTGAAGGATCGCATCTCCGGCATAAGCCCGAAGGACTACACAAGGATGGGGCCACCCATTAGACATTCTGTCCGGATCCTCCGCTCGGTCGAGGCTAAGACGAAACTCCTCGTCACCCTGAGTGACGGAAAGCCCGAGGACTGGGACGCCTACAAGGGAGACTATGGCATCGAGGACACACGGAAGGCCCTCATCGAGACGAGGGAGAGCGGCATCCATCCGTTCTGTATTACGATAGACAGAGAGGCGGGTTCCTATCTTCCCCATATGTACGGCGAGGCGAACTATATCGTCATCGATGATGTGCAGAAGCTCCCGAACAGAATAACGGAGATCTACCGGAGACTCACTACATGATCTCCTTGAGAAACAGAAGGAGTCGTGAAGTGCCGGTGAAAGGAGGGTCATCATGCCGCATGCCGGGTTAATGGACGAGCGTGCCTTTGGGCCGGAGGGCTCCTTGCAGAGGGCCAGGCTTCACATTCGCGGGGGGAAGAGAAGGCTAAGGCAGGGGAAATTATCGGCGGGGATCGTAACGCTCTATGATGCGGTCTCGGCCGCGATGGAATGGTATGTTTCTTCACCCGAGAGGCGGAAGGAGCTTGATATCAGAGAGGGTGATGACCTCAATGACGAGAAAATCCTTTATGACATACTCTTACGCTCAGGCGTTCTCGACGGCAGCTTTGACTATCGGGCATTTGACGGTCTGATCCAGAAGGTACTCTATGAGGATGAAGTCGGTCTTGACTATGAGAAGAGTCTGGAAGAGATCGAATCGTTCATGACAAGGCTTGGCGTCATGCCCTTTGATGAGAGCGAACTTCCCCCTGAAGACCCTTCAACGTTCTGAACGATTTCGTGATTTTTGTTCTGGGGCTGAATGTCAGAGGAGCACGAGGAGACTCATCATCGCGATCGACCAGATGATGTCGAGCGGCAGTTGGAGTTCGCAGGTCGAATCGAAGAGAAGGTCTGTCCTCGGGGGAAACTCTTCATCCCCCTTCCAGAGGATTAGAACGACCGGAATCCTCGGGAGGGGGAGAAGTCTCATGGAGGCGTCGCCATAATCTGTTCGATCTCCGCTCAAGTCTTCACAGCGTTTGAGAAATCCGGTCACGTCATTTCCATATCTTCCCGCCACTGCATCTAGGGGAAGCAGATGGGTCCCCCTGAAAAAGAGCTCTCCTCCTTTCAGGTTAGCCGGTTTTATGAGGCGTCCGGTGAGGGAGATGTCCTTTGCGTTGACGAGATACCAGAGCGCCGAAAGCTTGAAAAAGTACCCTAGTCTCTGCAGCAGCGTATCAGCGCCCGGAGCATCACTGAATATCTTCCTTTCGCGGGGCGAGAAGTGAATCTCTTTACCAAGGGACAGCAGCGTATAGAATCCGGTGGTTTTATCAAAGGAGACAGAGCCTCTTTTACACACGTCGACGGGGTCAAGACTTCTGATGACTTCCCATGCTTTTTCCTCTCCGGGAGACATTGCTTATTATAGTACAGTGACCCCGAGAGGTGGAATACGTGGATAACCAGGCGGTGATTCAGCCTCACGCACTGTCAAGCCGAGTTTTTCGTTCTGCAGTCCGCATTGTTGCATAAGCCCAGTGCGTCAACTGCGGTCACAAGTGGCAAGCCTAATAGCGCTAGAAGTAGCTCCCTCGTGTACCACTTACCACTATGTCCTGATATAATGGTGCTAACGAGAAGCAGAAGTCTTTGATTTGAGGAATACCACCTGCAAACAATGTGTATTACGTGGAGACAGTGGGAAGATTAAGGATGGAGCCATCGTCTACGCGGTATATCGAATTTCAAGGCAAAACAATCGAGGTCGATGAAGAAGGATTTCTGAAGTCTGACAAAGATTGGTCCGAGGAATTAGCGAATTGCTTGAGCAAAGAAGATGGGATTGAACTTTCAAAGAACCACTGGGAGATTATCAATTTCGTACGGTGGTATTACAGGACCTACCAGAACAGCCCTCATCCGAGATTTATTATCAAGAAACTCAACAAGCGGTATGAGACCGCGAAATACACCGTCAAATACCTATTTCAATTGTTCCGGCAGTATCCCGTAAAGAGAGCATGTAAATATGGCGGCATTCCTTTCACCGAAGGCACCTGATACGAGTCAGAATTAGACTGGATGTCTGATCATGACAATTCAAAATAAGAGAAAGAAGTGACGGGGGTTATCTAATAGGCTGATAAATTGAATGGTGGTGCGTTGTCTTGTTATTTTCTTCATTGCGTTTACGGGAATGAGGGCTTCGATTTCAAAAATACGCGCCAGTTGCGATTGCGAGCGACTCACACTTTGTCGGTGGATCCGGGAGGGAGAAGTATTTCCTGAACCTGGACATTCTCAAAAAACTTGACATTAATATCTTGTCATGGTAAAAGCTCATAAAGAGAGGAAACATATCTAAAAGGAGGGGCTAAACCTAGGCGCTTCAAGGCCGTGAGGAAAAACCAACAAAAAGGAGATGAAATATGGAAAAGAGCGCGGATAAAGGCTTCCTCAAGACACTGGGCTTAATAGTGGCTGCACCGTTTATCGGTATAGCATCTGTCGTTGCTTTGCCTTTTTCGTTTCTGGTCGCCATGGGGATGTCGGCACTTCATAATATCCTTGGTCTAGCGCAGAAAGGCATGTCTTTTGGTTGGCGGCCTCTGGAGGCCTATTTGGGCGGCGGGAAAAAAAGCAAGGGAGAGAAGAATGAGGAAGAACAATGACGTATGTGCTTCTGAAATGTCACTTCTTGTGCCGGAAAAAGAAATTGCTTGCAACAAGTGTAATTTTTTGAACTCCTCACATGCAATAACGCAGCTCGGCTAAAGATAGTCGGTGAAGTCCGTGTATCTATTTCTTAGTCAAGACTCGTGATGACACTGATGTATGATCCCGCCAATGTTCTTCCAAAGTTTGTGGAAAGTGTCTTCAGACCCGCATGACTCTTTCAAAATAAGGTAGCTGCCACAGGGTAGGGGATTTTGATGCCTATCTGAAACAAAAAGGGGATACCTCGCTTTTTTGCCTATCCACAGTGCCCCAACGATCATGGTTGTGTCGAACGTCTCAACAGAACCCTTAAGGAAGAGTTTATCAACTATAACCTCAACCTCATCGATGACCTGACCGTATGAGATGACCACCGTCAAGAACGGGATGCCTCTTCAGATGTATTCCTTTCTTGCTTATTCCCCTGAAGAGAATACATTGAGAATTCGTGCGGGAAATAAACTTTGTAAAACCCCAAGGGAGAAGGAAGAGAAAAAAGAAATAATAAGGTTGTAAGGAATCAGCAGCTGGGCATTGGGCTTTTCAAAACGACCTTTTATAGTACTTAAAGTAGAAGTTTAAGATGTAATGAGTTACTACCTGGCTTATAATAATAAAAAAGGTGGTGTCTCTTTCCCTTACCCGTGTTTTCTTTGAGACTAATCGTCTCACGACTTCACTTTTTACGGCCTTAACTCCTCGACAACGTTACAGCCAGTGACTCCGGGTAGAGAGAGCGGGACACCACCTGTACAACCGCTCTTTTCAACTCAACCATACCCCTTTTCGGGGGCCTTGTCAACTAGTATTTCAAAAAAAAGGTCAGACAAGAGTCTGACCTTTTCGCGGAGTTTGATGTGAGGAGAATAGGGCGAAGTTGCTTACCAGGTCGCCTCGCCTTTGAGAACTTTATGAATGTCCGCGGCGGCCCTTTTTCCGGCTCCCATTGCGCTGATTACGGTTGCCGCGCCGGTGACTACATCACCGCCGGCCCAGACACGGGTTTTCTTCGTCCTGCCTGTCTCAAGGTCGGCAAGAGCGGTGCCGTGCTTTGTCCTTTCGAGACCCTCTGCCTCAACGAAGACGAGAGGATTCGGGCTGGTGCCAAGCGCCATGATTACGGTATCCACCTCCATCTCGAATTCGGACCCTTCGATCGGAACAGGTTGTCTCCTTCCGGACTGGTCCGGCTCGCCGAGTTTCATGCGGATGCAGCGCATCGCCCTGACGGAACCGTCTTTGTCGCCGAGTATCTCGAGGGGGTTTGTCAGGAAATCAAAGATTACTCCCTCCTCGCCAGCGTGATGGAATTCTTCCTCCCTTGCAGGAACTTCATCGCGAGAACGGCGATACACCATATGGACCTCGCCCGAACCATTCCCGGTCTTCTCAGCCTGAAGGGCCTGCAGACGAAGACTGCACCGGACAGAGTCCATCGCCACGTTCCCCGCACCGATCACCGCCACCTTCTTTCCCACCTTGACAGGGGTGTCGAATTCCGGGAAGCGGTACGCCTTCATGAGATTGACGCGGGTCAGGAATTCATTGGCGGACATGACTCCGTTATAGTTGATGCCGGGGATACGCATGAAAGAAGGCAGACCCGCGCCGGTCCCGAGGAACACAGCGTCATAATCGCTCAGGAGTTCGTCGAGGGTAAAAGAGCGACCGATCACGTGGTCCGTCTTGATATCTATTCCGAGACAATCGGCTGCGTAGTTTATCTCTCCGTGCACAACACTCTTCGGCAGACGGAATTCAGGTATCCCGTAAACGAGCACCCCGCCCGGACCGTGCAGAGACTCGAAGATCGTCACATCGTGACCTTCTCTTGCCACATCCACGGCGCATGTCAGACCGGCAGGTCCTGAGCCGACGATCGCCACGCGCTTGCCTGTTTTCGGCGCCTTCACGAGAGGACAGGTGCGGTTTGCCAATTCAAAATCCCCGACGAACCGTTCGAGTCTGCCGATAGCGACGGGTTCCCCCTTCTTCCCTACGATGCAATTCCCTTCGCACTGTCTCTCCTGGGGACATACCCTTCCACAGATCGCCGGAAGGTTGTTCTTCACCTTCATCCATTCCACTGCCTTGACCATGTCCCCTTCCCTGAGGGCCTTAACAAACTGCGGGATGAGAACACCTACAGGACATCCTTCCACGCACTTCGGTTTCTTGCACTGGAGGCATCGTTCTGCTTCCTCGCGTGCCATCGCTTCCGTATAGCCCAGCGCCACCTCATTGTAATTACTTCTCCGTTCAATTTGGTCCTGGTTCGGCATCTCGTGCCGCTTTATCTTGAAACGCTCTTGCTGAGTCAGTTCGGCCATTTACCGTTTACCTCCTTCCGCGAGTGCACCCTCGAGTCTGCATTTATGTTCCCAGTGTTCCACGGCCAGTTGCTCCTCTTTGCGGTAGAACTGTAGACGGGACAAGAGGTTGTTCCAGTCTACCTTGTGACCGTCGAATTCCGGGCCGTCGACGCAGACGAATTGTGCGCCATCGTCAAGCAGCACCCTGCAGCCGCCGCACATGCCGGTGCCGTCAATCATGACCGTGTTCAGGCTGACGACGGTCGGGACATTATAGGGCTTCGTAGTCTGGGCGATGAATTTCATCATAATCGCCGGGCCGATAGCCCAGACGTGGGATATCTTTCTTCCCGGGTTCTCGAGCAGTTCCTTGAGAGGTTCGGTGACGAGGGACTTGCGTCCGTACGATCCGTCATCGGTGCAGATGATCAATTCATCCGAGACGGCCCTCATCTTCTCTTCCCAGAAGAGCAAGTCCTTATTGCGGGCGCCGATGATCGAAAGCACGGTATTTCCCGCCTCTTTGAGCGACCTGGCTATAGGGTAGATAGGGGCTATGCCGACTCCGCCTCCCACGCAGACAATCGTTCCGAAGTTCTTGATATCCGTTGGATGTCCCAGGGGGCCGACAAAGGTGGCCAATTCTTCTCCCGGTTCCATCCTCCCGAGCTGCTTTGTCGACTTCCCGACTTCCTGAAAGATTATCGTGATCGTACCGGAATCCCGGCTGTAATCGGCGATCGTCAGAGGGATCCTCTCTCCTTCCTCATCGATGCGCACGATGATGAACTGGCCGGCCTTTGCCTTTCGGGCGACATGGGGCGCCTGCACATCCATCAGTTTCGTGACGTCACTCAGGACCTCTTTTTTCAGAATCTTATACACGTCCTACCACCTCCTAAAAGTTTGGTTCCATCCAATACGGTTATTAACGGCGAATTGCGGTATTGATTTGCGGTATGGATCGAATCCCCTGGCTCCCCTGATCTCTCCGCAAGGGAGCACGAATTTTTTCACAATACATTTCCACGATTTTCCCCTTATATTACCATAAATTTCAAAAGGGCGTCTCGAATCTATTATAATAATAAATGCGGTGTAAAAGTGAAGCGACGAGAAGGGTCTCCTTTGCGGATGCGGACGGAGTGAGCCACTCGTGTTGACAGAAAAAATATATGTTGATAAGATTAAGCTTATGAGGCTCATCGTTAGCGCATTTGTGATGATGCTCCTGAGCACTGCGGCTTCTGAGGCGGATATATACAAGTCGATCGACGAAAACGGCGTTGTATGCTATACGGACGCGCCCATGAACAGGGGTACCGAAAGGGTAATGAAGAACCGGACGGCGGAGCCCGTTCAAAAAGAGCCCGTGAGAACGGAGTCGACGAAGAGAGAATTTCAGAGTATCGTGCATGAGAAGGCCGCAAAGTACGAGATGGACCCTTCCCTCATCCACGCTGTCATTAAGGCCGAATCGAATGGAAATCCCTTTGCTGTTTCGAGGAAGGGCGCGAAGGGCCTCATGCAGCTGATGCCGACGACTGCGAACGACCTCCAGGTGAGAGACCCTTTTGACCCCGAAGAGAATATAGACGGCGGGACGCGGTATCTGAAATACCTCATCGAGAAGTTTAACGGTGACCTTACCCTCGCGCTCGCGGCATATAACGCCGGACCAAAGACTGTAGAGAAATCAGGAGCTGTTCCCCAGATATCCGAGACGAGAGAGTATGTGAGAAGGGTCCTTTCCCTCTATAACGGCAAGCTGTCATATCCGGTCTCCTCCTCTTCATCTGCAAACGGAAGGCCTGAGGCGATTTACAAGGTGGTGACTGAAGAAGGTATCATTCTGTTCACCAATTCTCCCCTGAGCAAGCGATCTCCAAGGTTTTGATGCCCGGCAGGACAGCCCTCCCCGAAGAAATTCTGAGGTTGCGGGATGAACGGCGTGCCATAATCCTCTCCCATAATTATCAGAGAGACGAGGTGCAGGAGATCGCGGATTTCGTCGGAGACTCCCTTGAGCTATCGAGAAAAGCTGCCACTATAGATTGTGACGTTATTGTCTTCTGCGGTGTCAACTTTATGGCCGAAAGCGCTTCAATCCTCTCTCCGGATAAGACGGTGCTCCTCCCTGAAAGTGATGCCAATTGTCCGATGGCCGAGATGATTCAGGTCAGTTCACCGAGGCGGGTGTCGAAGACTTTCCCCGGGTACGATGTTCAGCCGACCTTCATATTCCCCCATGAGTTCACACTGAGGGACATGAAGGCCAAGTATCCGGGAGTGCCCGTAGTTGCCTATGTCAATACTACCGCCGATGTCAAGGCAGAGAGCGATATATGCTGCACATCCGCGAATGTCGTGAAAGTGGTGGAGTCCCTTCCCGGTGACAGGGTTATCTGCATCCCTGACAGGAATCTCTCCCAGTGGGCACAGAGGAATACGGGGAAGCAGGTAATCGCATGGGACGGTTTCTGTCACGTCCATGACAGGGTAACGAGAGAGGACGTTTTGAAGGCGCGGAGAGAATACCCCAACGCCCTCTTCATGGCGCATCCCGAGTGCAGGCCGGAGGTCCTTGAGGTGGCAGATCATGTGACATCCACATCGGGGATGCTCAGGTTTGCTCGGGCGTCAGAGGCAAGGGAATTTATTGTCGGTACGGAGGTCGGGCTTATGCACCGCCTCAGGAAGGAGAATCCCGACAAGATTTTCCATCCCCTGAGGAGGGATATGGTATGCCCTAACATGAAGAAGACGACATTAGAGAGCGTGTATCGCGCGCTTAAGGAGATGCGGGCCGTCATAAAAGTGCCCGAAGAGATAAGGGTACCTGCTAAGAGGACGCTCGAGAGGATGCTCGAAATAAAGTAGGACGCCGCAGCATAATCTTCTTCCGCATCACCCTACAGTGCTTTCGTTTCGGCGTTCTGTTACGGATACTCGCTCATCGTAAGGATTCATGAACCCTCTTAAAGAGAAAATCATCGAGAAAATAAGGTCTGAAGGCCCGATCAGTTTTGAGGCCTTCATGGAGATGACCCTCTATTATCCGGGACTCGGTTATTACATGAAGGATTCAACAGAGATCGGCAGAATGGGAGATTTCTATACGAGCCCTCATCTCCATCGGATTTTCGGGGCGATGCTCGGAAGGCAGATGGAAGAGATGTGGGGTTTCATGGGATGCCCTGAACTCTTTCAGGTTATCGAGATGGGGGCCGGGATGGGGCATCTTGCGAAGGATATGCTCGATTACCTGAGCGGAGTGGAGGGCGAGGGAAAAGAGAAGGATATTTTCGGGCATCTTGAATATACGATTATAGAACGGAACCCGTCGGTCAGGGCGCGTCAGAAGGAATTGCTCGGGGACCTTCCGGGCAAGGTTGCGTGGTATTCCGATGTAGGGCAATTACCGCCCGCTGTCGGATGTTATCTTTCAAATGAACTTCTCGATGCCTTTCCGATACGGTTGATCGAAATGGACGATGAGGTGAAGGAGATCTATGTCGCTACCACTTCACTCTCGGCATTAGAGGAGGAGGAATCTTCCGACGCGGATGCCCTCATGGAGTTGAAGAGGCCCTGCAGCAGCGAAACCAGAGACTACCTCAGGGAATTCTCAATCGATCTCTCCCGGGGCTACAAGACCGAGGTGAATCTCAGAATCAGAGACTGGCTCAGGGAGATCAATGATAAACTCTCTGAGGGCTTTATTATGACGATTGATTACGGCTATCCTTCCTGGGATTATTACAGCGAGGAAAGAAGCAGGGGAACACTCCTCTGTTATCATAAACACCAGATAGATGAAGATCCCTTCCAGAATATCGGCGAACAGGATATGACGGCACACGTAAATTTCTCGTCTCTGAAAAAGTGGGGAGAAGATGGCGGCTTAAAGACCGTAGGGTTCTGTCCCCAGGGGGTTTATCTCGTTTCCCTCGGACTCGACGAGGTGATAACGGAGTTTTACGGTGATTCACTTGATCCCTTCGACATCGCGAAGATTAAGGGTCTCATTCTCCCTCAGGGCATGGGCGAGTCTCATAAGGTGATGATACAGTATAAAGGGAAGGGCGAGCCTAAGCTGAAAGGCTTTACGTTAAGGAATCAGGTCGGCAAGTTGTGACAAACGACATGACTTCCAGTCTGTAAAGTTCAGTGAAATCTGCGGCTCCTTTTCGAAACACACATCTTTTCAGGCAGGCAGACCAGCTGCGGATTCGTTGGGTTGACTGTCCAGTATGCCTGCAGAAAAAAGCAAAGACTTCTTCGCCTGTTCAGTGCTTGCCGGTGTGAGATCACGATAACCGCCTGTGTCGGCAGAAGAGTTTGTTACACCGACCACTCCCCGCGCTATTTTTTACACCGTTACGGTTGCCGATAACACCACTCATGTTTAAATCTTGCAGGTAACACAGGTCACGAGGCCTATTGTAGTAACTGCCATACTGTGTAACATGCCATCCGTGGTGAAGTATTTATTATTGATTAATTATTGCTATTGCAGATTGACACGTTAGTAGATTTATGGGATTCTAAAACAAAAGTTAATTTCAAATCCATCATATGTTGAATTCATTTTTCTGGGGCTTATTGGCAACGTCCTCCTTGATCGTAGGGGGGGGTATCGCCACACGCTTTGCATTAAGCAAACGAACCCTCGGGATCATCATGGCTTTTGGCGCCGGGACATTGATTTCAGCCATCTCCTATGAGTTAATTTTTGAAGCTGTAAAATTGGCAAAGGGAACCGGTTTTCCTGCCTTCGGTTTTTTTGCTGGGGCTTTCACCTTTTATTTCGCCGACAAGCTGATTGAAAAATTGGGAGCCGGCAATCATATGGCTATTGAGGCATCTCAAAGTTCCAAATTGATAATCCCGATGGTACTGGCCATTATCCTTGACGGGATACCCGAATCTATTGTCATAGGATTAGGGATATTCGAAGGAGGTACTGTAAGCCTCGCCATGTTGGTAGCGGTCTTTATCTCCAATCTTCCGGAAGCCATTGCCGGAACTACGGGAATGAAAGCAAGTGGCTGGAGCGGGGGGAAAATAATTTTTCTCTGGCTATTCATTGTTTTGGTTTGCTCTGGTTCAACCGTTGCAGGTTATAGCCTTTTCAGCAATGTATCCGAGCACTGGATGGCATTTATTCAGGCTTTTGCTGGGGGAGCTATCCTGATGATGTTAGCCAATTCAATGAT
>Ga0187779_10001847_pt1 | contig 13159 bp, 15 predicted proteins | sample 1015_Q2_SP10_10__FD_132435 | JGI IMG/M metagenome (GOLD analysis project Ga0187779, IMG submission 132435) | Tropical peat soil microbial communities from peatlands in Department of Meta, Colombia - 1015_Q2_SP10_10_MG | ecosystem: Environmental > Terrestrial > Soil > Wetlands > Peat | place... | reverse complement strand
TTCTGCTCCGACAGTCGCCGCAGCCGCTGCGGCGCCCTCGCCTGCCGCCGCGGTGGCGCCGCCCGCGAGCGCGACTCCGCTCGACTTGGCCGGCGCGACCGCGCTGATGCAAAAAGACGGGTGCGCGGCATGCCACGCGGTCGACAAGAAGATTGTCGGACCCGCGTATCAGGACGTGGCCGCCAAGTATCGCGGCGACAAGGACGCGCTTGCCAAGCTCGTCCAGAAGGTCAAGGCAGGAGGTGCGGGCGTTTGGGGCACGATCCCGATGCCTCCGAACGCGCAGGCGCCCGATGCGGACGTACGGGCGTTGGTGAGCTGGATCCTTACGCTCAAGAAGTAGCGAGCGGGTTCGCGCCCGGTCGCGCGTTTTCCTCCCGCGCGACGAATCGGCCCGCCAGCAAGGTCCGCCGTCCCTTGGCCTGCCAATGAGCCACTACGTCGTCGGAGACATTCAGGGCTGCTACGACGAGTTCAGGCAGCTGCTGGACATGATGGCGTTCGATCCGGCCCGAGATCGTCTGTGGCTGGTGGGCGATCTCGTCAACCGGGGGCCCGATTCGCTATCGGTCCTGCGCACCGTAATGTCATTCGGTGCTGCGGCGACCACGGTGCTGGGCAATCACGATCTGCATCTGCTGATCGTCGCCGCGGGTCATCAAGCTCCGCACAGAGCCGACACACTGGCGCCCATCCTCTCCGCGCCCGACCGTCCCGCGCTGCTCGACTGGCTGCGCCGGCGCCCGCTAGTCGTGCGCGAAGGCAGCATGCTGCTCGTGCACGCCGGCCTCCTGCCGTCCTGGACGCCGGAGAAGGCTGAGAGCCTGTCGCACGAAGTCGAGGAGACGCTCGCCTCGCAGCAATGCGACGAGTTCCTGCGCACGCTCTACGGCGACGAGCCATTGCGCTGGAGCGATGGGCTCAGAGGCTACGACCGGTTGCGTGTGATCGTGAATGCCTGCACACGGCTGCGCTTCTGCAGCGGCGATGACAAGATGACGTTAGCGGAAAAGCGCGGCCCCGCGCACGCCCCGGCTGGCTACGCGCCGTGGTTCGCCCACACGCAGCGTATGTCCGCCGGCATCACGGTTTTCTGCGGCCACTGGTCGGCGCTCGGCCTGCTCCTCGCGCCGAACCTTCTGATGCTCGACTCCGGCTGCCTGTGGGGCGGCACCCTGACGGCGGTGAGGCTCGACGACCGCCGGGTGTTCCAGGTCCCCGGTCGCGCCGCCGTCGCGCCTGTCGCGGCGGACTAGAAGAGCGGCTCGCCGAAGACCGCGGCGTACCTCGCGGCGAGCGCTGCGCGCTCGAGGCTGTGGTTCTGACCCCCGCGCGAGGCGATCTTGATCGAGCCCAGCAGAGAGGCGAGGCGCCCCGTGCGCTCCCAGCTCCAGCTGCGCGCGATACCAAAGAGCAGTCCGGCGCGGTAAGCGTCGCCACACCCGGTCGGATCGACCAGGCCCGCGGGCTCGACGGCGGGTATGTCGATCACGGCGCCGGCAGCGTAAATGCGCGAGCCGTCACCACCCTTCGTTACGATGAGCGCCTGCACGCGCTCCGCGATGGCCTCGAGCGCGAGGCCCGTTCGTTCGCAGAGCATCTGCCCTTCGTAATCGTTGACCGCTACGTACTCCGCGCGATCGATCATCTCGACGAGCTCCGGTCCGGAGAAAAGCGGCAGCCCCTGTCCCGGATCGAAGATGAACGGAATCCCGGCGCCGTCGAGGTCGCGCACGTGCTCGTACATGCCCTGCCTTCCATCTGGCGCGACGATCCCCAAGGCGATATCGCCGACATCCGCCACGCGGTTGCGGTGCGATTCGTTCATCGCCCCGGGATGAAAGGCGGTGATCTGGTTGTCGTCGAGGTCGGTGATGATGAATGCTTGTCCCGTATAGGTGCCGGGAACGATGCGCACGCCTTCCGTGCCGATCCCGAGCGTCCGCATACGCTCGACGTAAGTTTGTCCGTCATCGCCCAGTGTCGCCATCACCACCGGGTCGCCGCCCAGGGCCTTGAGGTTGTAGGCGATGTTGCCGGCGGTTCCTCCCCACTCGCGGCGCATCTCGCCGATCTGGAAGGAAACCGAGAGGACATGCGCTTGCTCCGGCAGGATGTGCCGCGCGAAACGGTCGGGAAAGACCATGATCGTGTCGAGCGCGAGCGACCCGCAGATCAAGGTGCGCGCGCTGGCGCTTCCGGCGCGCCGCACGACCTCAGCCGCCATGCTCGCGCCCGATCTCGCGCACGATGAATTGCTGGCGCCGAGACACGGGGAGCGCCTCGCTCACGCCCCGCAGGAGCACCTCCCAGTGCGCGTCGCCGTCCTCGCTCACCTGGCGCTCGAAGCCGCGGATTGCGTCGCGCGCGACGAGGCAGTTGCGATGAACGCGGACGAAGCGCTCTCCAAACTCTTCCTCGAGCTTGGTGAGCGACTCCTCAAGCAGGAATTCGCGCTCCGCGGTGCGGATGGTGATGTACTTGAGCTCGGCTTTCAGGTAGATGACCTCCTCGATCGGGACCAGCACAACCCGCGAGCGCTCGGTCACTGACAGGAACCGACGCGCCGCCGCCGGCAAGCGGTCGAGCTTGGTCTCGGACAGAGGCTTGAGCCGCGGCACCTTCTGCAATGCGGCAAGCAATCTCTGCACGCGCACGGGCTTGACGAGATAGTCGATGGCGTGGACCTCGAAAGCTGCGATCGCGTGCTCGTGGTAGGCGGTAGTAAAGATCAGCACCGGGGGCAGCGGAAGCTTGAGCAGATGCCGGGCGAGCTCGATGCCGTCCATGTCGGGCATATGGATGTCGCTCAGCACCAGATCGGTCGGAGTGGTGCCGAGCAGCGCCAGCGCCTCGCGCCCGCTCGCCGCTTCACCGATGACGACCAGCGGCAGGGCCGCGGCGCAATCATCGAGCAGCTCGCGTAACCGCCTGCGCGCGGGCGCCTCGTCGTCGACGATGAGCACTCGCAGCGGCGCCTCAGCCATGCTCGCTCTGCGGCGGTGCGGCGGGCCGATATGGCATGCGTATGTGCACCTCGTAGCTCTCCCGGTTCAAACGACTCTCCAGGCTCGCCTCGGCGTCGAAATGCAGCGCCAGTCGCTCGCGGATGTTGTCCATCGCCATCTTGTTGCCCGCGTGATGACCGCCGACGGACTGATAGGGATTGCGCAAAATGGCGTGCACTTCGCCGCGACGCAGGAAGATGTTAATCGCGATCACCCCCGGCGCGCTAGACGGCTCGATGCCGTGGTAGACCGCGTTCTCGAGCAGCGGCTGCAGCACGAGTGGCGGCACCAGGGCATCGCGTGGCATGTTCTCCGTGTGCCACTCGACAAGCAGCCGCTCTCCCAGGCGGAGCTTCTCCAGATCGAGGTACTGCCTGCAGAGCTCGATCTCATCGCCCAGCGGCGCCAGCTGGCGGTTATCGCGCATCAGCACACGGAACAGATCGGCGAGGTCCTGCAGCGCGGCCTCGGCGCGCCGCGGCTCTCGCCGCATGAGCGACAGAACGGCGTTGATGCTGTTGAACAGGAAGTGCGGGCGAATGCGGGCCTGCAGTGCCTGCAGCCGCGCTTCCGAGATTGCCGGCGACAGGGCTTTCGCGCGCAGGTGAAAGTAGAAGAGCATCCCCGCCGCGGAGAACAGCGCGAAAGCGACGTGATGCGAAGGCGCGATCGCGAAAGGGTCGACGCCCAGCGCTGCGAAGGCTGAGCTCAGACCCAACGTCACGACCGCAACCAACGCCAGTATGCACAGCACGCCGATTCTGTACGGCAGCCGCTCCAGCCAGGGCGCGAGGATGTACAGCAGCAGCAGGTTGACGAGCAGATGGGGCTCGAGGAGCGCGGCCGTCTCGAACCATGCCGACGCAACCCCGCTCCAGTGTGGCTCCCGGGCCAGCACGGCGAGCAGAGCGAAGCCGTTGACGGAAAGCAGGATACGCAGGATGGTGCCGAGATTGCGCAGTTCCGGCAGACGGAGCGGGACGGCCTTTTGATTTATAATCGCGCGCATCGTTGGCTGTCGATCCGGAATCGAGAGGCCTCGCGCTCCGGGCGCGGCAGTACCAATTCGTTGCCGCCGGTTATTGTGGGCAAGAGCCCCCGGTGAGGCAAGCCATGGCGACCCGCAAGCCCGATCGCGACGCACCGCCTGCTCGCAGCCGCTCCGGCCGTTTTGACGAGCCGATGTCGGAGCGCATGCAGCGCTTCAACGCGTCGGTCGACTTCGATCGACGCCTCGCCAGTGCGGATATCGAGGCCTCCCTGGCGCATGCCAGGATGCTGTCAGCGGCCGGCATCATCGGGGCCGCGGACCTCGCGGCCATCGAGAACGGCTTGGCGCAGATCCGCCGCGAGATCGAGAGCGGCGAGTTCGTCTGGCGGCGCGATCTCGAGGATGTTCACTCGAACATCGAACAGCGACTCATCGCGCTGGCTGGCGACGCCGGCAAGAGGCTGCACACCGCGCGCTCGCGCAATGACCAGGTCGCCACCGATCTCCGGCTGTGGCTGCGGGGTGCCATCGACATGCTCGTGGGCCGGCTGCGCGAGCTGCGCATCGCGCTGCTCGACCTCGCGGAAAAGCACGCCGAGACGATCATGCCCGGGTTCACTCATCTGCAGGTCGGGCAACCCGTGACCTTCGGACACCATCTGCTCGCTTACGAGGCGATGCTCGCGCGCGACAGCGAACGACTGGCAGAGTGTCGCCGGCGCGTCAACCGACTTCCGCTCGGAAGCGCAGCGCTCGCCGGCACCGGCTTTCCGATAGACCGCCGCCGCGTAGCGACGGCGCTTGGCTTCGAGGCGCTGTGTGAAAACTCGATCGACGCGGTGTCCGACCGCGACTTCGCGGTCGAATTCGCTGCGGCCGCCGCGCTCGCCATGGTTCACCTCTCCCGCCTCGCCGAGGAGCTCGTGCTGTGGTCGAGCCCGCGATTCGGCTTCGTGCGGATTGCCGACCGCTTCTGCAGCGGAAGCTCCATCATGCCGCAGAAGAGGAACCCTGACGTTGCGGAGCTTATCCGCGGCAAGAGCGCGCGCGTCATCGGGCACGCGACGGCGCTGCTCGTGCTCATGAAGGCGCAGCCGCTGGCGTACAACAAGGACAACCAGGAGGACAAGGAGCCCCTCTTCGACAGCGTGGATTCGCTCAGCGACTGCCTTGCGATTGCGACCGAGCTCGTGGCCACCGGAATCGAGGTGGTGCCCGAGCGGATGCGCGCCGCCGCGAGCGAGGGTTTCGCGACCGCCACCGACCTGGCCGACTATCTCGTGCGCAAGGGCCTGTCGTTCAGGGACGCGCACGAAGCCGTCGCGCGAGCCGTGCGGCGAGTCGAGGAGAAGAGCTGCGATCTGCAGGATCTCCCGCTCGAGGAGCTGCAGCGATTCGCGCCGCAGATCGAAGCCGACGTCTTCGGCGTCCTCACGCTCGAGGGGTCGGTGGCGAGTCGTCGCAGCCCGGGCGGGACGGCTCCGGTGCGCGTGCGCGCGGCGATCCGCGCGGCCCGCGCGGCGCTTGGCAAGCGATGAGCCCGGGGGAGCGCCGCCGCCGGCGCGGATCGACCATAGCAACTTGAGGAGCGAGCATGGAGGTGAAGAAGACGGCCTTTGTGGGCCTGGGCGTGATGGGCTTCCCGATGGCGGGACATCTGGCGCGAGCCGGCCATGCGGTAACCGTCTACAACCGCTCGGGCGCGAAGGCGACGCAGTGGACCGAGAAGATCGGCGCCGCGCATGGCGGCAAGAGCGCGCCCACGCCAGCAGCGGCAGCCGCCGGCATGGATCTCGTCATGGTCTGCGTCGGCAACGACGACGACGTGCGCGCGGTAACGCTCGGTCCTGACGGTGTGCTCGCGGCGATGAAGCCGGGTGCCGTGCTCGTCGATCACACCACCGCCTCGGCAACGCTTGCGCGCGAGTTGTACGCCGCCGCCAAGAACCGAGGCGTGCGCTTTCTCGATGCGCCCGTCTCCGGCGGGCAGGCAGGTGCCGAGAACGGCAAGCTCACCATCATGGTGGGCGGTGACGCGGATGCGTTCGGGCTCGCCGAGCCCGTGCTCTCCTGCTATGCGCGAGCAGTCACGCTCATGGGCGGACCGGGCTCCGGGCAACTCACGAAGATGGTGAACCAGATCTGCATCGCAGGCCTTGTGCAGGGTCTGTCCGAGGGGATCAACTTCGGCATGCGCGCAGGGCTCGACATCGAGCGAGTGCTCGACGTGATCGGCAAAGGCGCGGCGCAGTCCTGGCAGATGGACAACCGGGGCAAGACGATGGCCGCCGACAAGTTCGACTTTGGTTTCGCCGTCGACTGGATGCGCAAGGATCTCGGAATATGCTTCGCGCAGGCGCGCGCCGACGGCGCGGCGCTGCCGGTCACTGCGCTTATCGACCAGTTCTACGCGCGGATTCAGGCGCGCGGCGGCGGCCGCTGGGATACCTCGAGTCTCATCCGCCTGCTGCGGGACAAACCCTGAAGCCGCCTCGATGGCTCACGACGCCGGTTGCGACTCGAACTCGATCTCGAAGGTGATCTCGGCAGTTTTGGCGAGCATCAGCGTCGCAGAGCAGTATTTCTCCTTCGACAAGCGCACGGCGCGCTCGACCTGAGCGCGGTTGAGCCCCGCGCCGCTGACGCGATATCTAAGGTGAATGCGCGTGAACACCTTCGGGTCTTCGGGCGCACGCTCGGCTTCCGCTTCGACGACGCAGTCGCCGATGGGCTGACGCGCTTTGCGCAGAATCCAGACGACGTCGAAGGCGGTGCACGCCGCCGTTCCGGCAAGCACGAGTTCCATCGGGCGCGGCGCGAGGTTGCGGCCTCCCGCCTCTGGCGCTCCGTCAACCAGAAGCGCATGCCCGCTGCCGGTCTCGCAGACGAAGCTGACGCCCTCGATCCATTTGACCTTGGTCTTCATCGCACTCCCGGCTTTATTGAATCAAAGTTACTTGCCCGGCCCCGCGGAACACGGCCCAGGTTGCGTTGTGCGCTGCAATATGCGAGCATGAAAACAGCTTGGCGGCGGCCGCCTCTGGCGGCTCGACGCGGGCCATTCCTCCATCCTCCTCCTATGGCGGAATGTTTGCGCGGCCTTCGGGCCGCGTTTTTTTGCATTGCCACGAAGAGGAGGCAGCCGTCAGGCAGGAAGGCCCACCGGGCCCGAGGGCGAAGTTTGACAGCACAGCAGGCCCATATTATCATTTAAAGCTTTGAAAAATCGAAGCGAACTGGCACTTTGACCATGAAAACCTACGTCGCCAAACCCCAGGACATCCGGCGCGACTGGTACGTCGTCGACGCCAGCGACAAGGTGCTCGGGCGGCTGGCCAGCGCCATTGCGAAGCGCCTGCGCGGCAAGCACAAGACCATCTATACGCCTCATGTGGACACCGGCGACTTCATCGTCGTCACCAACGTCGAGAAGATCAAGGTTACCGGCACCAAGGCGGACGACAAGCTCTACCATCGGCACAGCGGCTATCCCGGAGGGGTACGCACGGTCAGCTTCGCGAAGCTGCAGGAGCGCTTTCCCGAGCGCGCTCTGGAGCATGCGGTCAGAGGCATGCTGCCCAAGGGGCCGCTTGGCTACGCGATGCTGAAAAAGCTCAAGTGCTACGCGGGCCCTGCACACCCGCATGCCGCCCAACAGCCCAAGCAACTCGAACTGTAAGGCCTCATCATGATCGGCAATTACTACTACGGCACCGGCCGCCGCAAAAGTGCGGTAGCGCGTGTCTTCCTCAAGCAGGGCTCCGGCAAGTTCGTGGTGAACGACGCCCCGGTAGACGAGTTCTTCACGCGCGAGACCGGACGCATGATCGTTCGCCAGCCGCTCAAGCTCGTCAATCACGAGACTACTTTCGACATTCTGGTCAACGTGCACGGCGGCGGCGAATCCGGGCAGGCGGGCGCGGTGCGCCACGGCATCACCCGCGCGCTGATCGACTACGACGCGCAACTCAAGTCGACGCTTTCCAACGCGGGGCTCGTGACGCGCGATGCGCGGGAGGTCGAGCGCAAGAAGGTCGGGCTGCACAAGGCGCGACGCCGCAAGCAGTTCTCGAAGCGCTGATCGGTCGGGGAGTTTGATACGCAAAAGGGCCGCGCAGCGCGGCCCTTGGTTTTTCACGCCGCATCGACCCGCGCGATCCCGACGTGAAGGGCAAGCCCCTATTCCAATGTCATAAATACGACTGCGCGGTGCTAGAATCGAAACCGCGTGCGCGAGAGCGAGATGATCGAGGTTGGCATTGTCGGCGGTACCGGCTATACCGGCGTTGAGCTGCTGCGTCTGCTCGCCGCGCACCCGCAGGCGAAGGTACGCACGATCACCTCGCGCAAGGAGGCGGGCTTGCCGGTCGCGCAGATGTTTCCCAGCCTGCGCGGGCATTACGACGAGCTTAGCTACTCCGACCCCGCGACGGCCCGCCTCGATCAGTGTCGGGTTGTCTTCTTTGCCACGCCGCACGGTGTGGCGATGGCGCAGGCCCGGGAGCTGGTCGCAGCAGGCGTGAAGATCATCGATCTTGCTGCCGATTTCCGCCTCAAGGACGTCGCGGAGTTCGAGCGCTGGTACAAGATGCCGCATGCTTGTCCTGAACTCCTCGCCGAATCGGTCTACGGGCTGCCGGAGATGCATCGCAAGGCGATCCGCGGCGCGCGTATCGTCGGCAACCCAGGCTGTTATCCGACCGCGATTCAGCTCGGCTTCCTGCCTCTCGTCGAGGCGGGCATCGTCGACTGCGCTCACCTCATCGCGGATGCGAAATCGGGCGTCTCGGGCGCCGGTAGGAAGGCGGAGCTCGATCTCACGTTCAGCGAAGCATCCGACAATTTCAAGGCTTACAACGTAGGCGCTCATCGGCACCATCCAGAGATCGTTCAGGGACTCGGCGCGGTCAGCAAGGAGCCCCTGAGGCTCGTTTTTACGCCGCATCTGACACCCATGATTCGCGGCATATTCGCCACACTCTATGCGCGGATCACCAAACCGGAGGTCGACCTGCAGGGTCTCTACGAGAAGCGCTACGCGGGGGAGCCGTTCGTGGACGTGATGCCGGCGGGCAGCCATCCCGAGACGCGCTCGGTGCGCGCTGCGAACGTCTGTCGCATCGCCGTGCACCGGCCGCAGGGCGGCGATATCGCCGTCGTTCTCGCCGTCGAGGACAACCTCGTCAAAGGCGCTGCCGGGCAAGCGGTCCAGAACATGAACCTGCTGTTCGGCCTGCCCGAGACGACGGGCTTGATGGAGCCTCCGGTCCTTCCCTGATGCCGCCGACGATTCGCACGCTCGGTCGCCGCCTGCGACAGACCTTCGGCATCAGCGCGCCGCGTATGGCGGTGCGGACGCACCTGTCGTGGCGCTGGAAGATCCCGGCGCTGCTTGCCGTTCTTGTCGTCATTGCCGGCATGTGGTGGTGGGGATTCGACTTCGGGCAACTGCTGAGCGGCTTAAATCGCAGCGCGGTAGCCGAGAAGCAAGCCAAGCTCGAAGCAGACCTCGCCGTCGCGGTGACCGAGAATACCCGGCTGCGCGCCAAGGCGGCGGAACTCGAGAGCGACCTGAACATGACTCGCGGAGCGCAGGCTACCCTGTCGAAGCAGGCGCTCGATCTGCAGAACGAAAACACGCAGATGAAAGAGGAGCTCGTCTTCCTGCGCACCTTGTTCAGCGAAACCGGCAAGCCCGGGTCGATGAGCATCCAGCGCCTTGCGATCGACCGGGATGGTGACGGTGCGTACCACTTCAGCATCCTCATCGTTCGGGGCGGAAAGCCGACCGACGACTTCACGGGTCAGATGACGCTCCTCGCCGCGGTTTCCGAAGGCGCCCATACATCGACGCTGAACCTGCCCGACGATCAGCCGGAGACCGCAGGCGTGCTCAGGCTCCACTTCAAGTATTATCAGCGCATTGAAGGCACGTTCCGCGTGCCGCCCGGCGCCCTGGTTAAAAGCGTCCAGGCACGCGTGCTCGAGCCGGGGCAGTCGTCGCCGCGGGCGACTCGCAGCTTGAATCTCTCGTAGGAGGGCCCAATGTTCAAAAAAAGCAAATCCCCGCCGCAGAAGCGCATCGACAGCTTGATCGGCGCCGGAACAACCGTGCATGGAGACGTGAGCTTTTCCGGTGGGCTGCGCATCGACGGGGCGGTATACGGTAAGGTCGAGACCATGGATAACCAGCCCGGCACGCTCGTCGTGAGCGAGCACGCGCGCATCGAGGGCGAAGCCCGGGTGTCCCACATGGTCATCAACGGGAGCGTTTCGGGCCCCGTGACCGCGAATGACTACCTGGAACTGCAAGCGAAGGCGCGGGTCAACGGTGATGTGGTGTACCGCACACTCGAGATGCACGTCGGCGCGGTTGTCCAGGGCAAATTGATCCACAACCAGCCCGAGTCGGCCGACGTGGTCGAGTTGAAGCGGGCGGGTTCGGAGTAGGCGCCCGCCCGCGGTTGACCGCGGGCGCCGCCATCTGCTACCTTGACTCGAAGCAACCTGGGAGCTGGCAATGAACGCAATGACTGAAATGCCTGCGCCGCTGGTCTTTACCGACGCGGCTGCAGCCAAGGTGAGGACGTTGATCGACGAGGAAGGCAACCCTGACCTGAAGCTCAGGGTTTTCGTCACGGGCGGCGGCTGCTCTGGGTTCCAGTACGGGTTCACCTTCGATGAGGAGATCGCCGAGGACGACACCCAGATGGAGAAGAACGGCGTCACGCTGCTCATCGATCCGATGAGCTACCAGTACCTTGTCGGAGCGGAGATCGACTATCAGGAGGGCCTCGAAGGCGCGCAGTTCGTGATCAAGAACCCGAACGCGACCTCCACCTGCGGCTGCGGTTCCTCGTTCTCCGCCTGACGGAGCCAGTTTCGTTCGAGACGGGGGCCGCGGGCCCCCGTTCTTTTTTGTTCGTCCGCTAGGCGCGATAGATCGCCCCGAGCACCCTCGGGCCGCTGGCGCCTGTCGCTGCGGGAAGGTTGCCCGCGCGGCCGGCGAGCGTCTCTCGCGCGAGCCACGCGAAGGCGAGCGCCTCAACCTCGGTGACGGGCACGCCGTAGGCAGCGGTCGACGCTACGCGCCGCGGCGCCAGGGACGACTCGAGCTCGCGCATCAGCATCGCGTTGTTGGCACCGCCGCCGCAAACGAGAAATTCGGTGGCGCCTGAACAATGGGCTCGCGCCGCGGCCGCAATGGTGCGCGCGGTCAGCGCAACCAACGTTCGCTGGACGTCTTCCGCCGAGTAAGCGGACTGTAGATGTCGCTCGACCCATTGAAGGTTGAAGTAGTCGCGCCCGGTGCTCTTGGGCGGCGCTAGAGCGAAATAGCGATCGGACTCGAGCTCGGCGAGCAGCCGCGGAAGGAGTTTCCCACCGGCGGCCCAGGCGCCGTCGCGATCAAAGGGCTGCCCGAGGTGACGCTCGCACCACGCGTCGAGCAGGGCGTTGCCGGGGCCGGTATCGAAGCCGCGCACGGTCCCGTCGGGCGAAAGGTCGGTGAGATTGGCGATGCCGCCAATGTTCACGACGACGCGATGCGCGCGCGAGCCACCGAACATGACGCCATGAAATGCGGGCACGAGCGGGGCGCCTTGCCCGCCGGCCGCAATGTCGCGGCTGCGGAAATCTGCGACGACGGTGATCCCCGTTCGCTCCGCCAGCCGGGCCGGATTGGCGAGCTGCACGCTGTACGCGAGCTCCGGGCGATGGCGAACGGTCTGGCCATGAAGGCCGATCGCCGCGACCGTCTTCGACGCGAGTTGCGCCCGCGTCAGCACGGTGGCGACTGCCTCCGCGCAGCGGTCCATGAGTGCGTTGGCCGCCAGCGCAGCGCGGTGGATCTCGTCCTCGCCCGCGCGTTGGAGTCCGATGAGCTCATCGCGTAGTCCGGTCGGAAACGGCAAGTACGCCGCGGCAACGCGGCGCAGCGGCGCAGCACTGAAATCGGCGACGACCGCGTCGACACCGTCGACGCTTGTTCCGGACATCAGCCCGATGTAGATCTCGGACACACGCTCGGTCACTCGCCGCCGGCGAACGACATGCCGCGCGCCAGGACAAGCTCCGCTGCGAGCGGCGCGACCACTGCTGCGTACGCCTCGCGCTGGTCCGCGGGCACCGGCTGCGCGTTGGGCAATGCAATCGTCAGCGGGTTGCGCTGCACGTTGCCTATCCGAAATTCGTAGTGCAGATGCGGCCCGGTGGCCCAGCCCGTCTGGCCCACGTAGCCGATCAACTCGCCTTGGCGCACGGTGGTGCCGGCCTTCAGGCTGCCGACGAAGCGCGAAAGGTGCGCGTACAGCGTCGAGTACGCGCCTCGATGCTGAATCACGATCACGTTGCCGTAGCCTGTCTGACGTCCGACGAGGACGACCCTTCCGTCACCGGTTGCGCGCACCGGGGTGCCCTCCGGAGCGGCGAAGTCCACTCCTTTGTGCGCGCGCCAGGTGTGCAGGAAAGGATGCAGCCGGGCGAGCGAGAAGCCGGAGGTAACGCGCGTGAATGCGACCGGAGAACGCAGGAACGCCTTCCGGAGGCTCCTGCCGTCCTCGGCGTAATAGCCGTCGCCGCCATCCGGTCCATGCCAAAGAAAGGCACGATAAGAGACTCCTTTGTTGACGAACTCGGCGCCCAGAATGCGGCCGGCGTCGACGGGCTCGCCCTCGATGTAGCGCATTTCGTAGACAACGGCGAAGCGATCGCCGACGCGAAGGTCGTGAAGAAAATCGATGTCCCCCGAGAAGATATCGGCGAGCTGCATCGTCACCGCGTCCGGCAAGCCGACGTCGTCTGCGCCGGCAAAGAGCGACGAGCGGATAGTTGCGGAGCGCAGCTCGAGTCGAACGGCAACCCGGGGGCTGCGCTTCTCGGCAACGAATCCTTCGCCCACCCGGTCCACTGCAAGCTGCTCGCCATCCGGGAGCAGGTAGCGCAGCGCCATGATGCGTCCATCGGTATCGGTCTGGACGCGCACCGGCTTGCCCGGACGAAGCTGATAGAGCCCTCGCGCGCCCACATCGGTATGAAAGTAACGCATGGCCGTGGAATCGCCTGCGCCCAGCCGCGCGAGCACCGCTCCCAGCGTGTCGCCACGCCTGATCCGCTCCTCGCGCCAGTAGCCATCGTCGGTCGCTGCCGGCTCGAGCGCCGG
>Ga0187779_10001846_pt1 | contig 13160 bp, 10 predicted proteins | sample 1015_Q2_SP10_10__FD_132435 | JGI IMG/M metagenome (GOLD analysis project Ga0187779, IMG submission 132435) | Tropical peat soil microbial communities from peatlands in Department of Meta, Colombia - 1015_Q2_SP10_10_MG | ecosystem: Environmental > Terrestrial > Soil > Wetlands > Peat | place... | reverse complement strand
AGTGACCAGATCAGCTCCTGGTATTCGGAAAAGCAACATGGACTCTTCACGTACTTTTTCCTGAAAACGATTAAAACGGCAGCAGAAAATGGCGCTCACTTGACAGCCGAAGACATGGAAAAAGCGCTCCAGGAGCCTAATAGCATCAATGATTATGCGCAGAAATTGTACAACCGTGAACAGGTGCCCCAGATCACGGGCAATAAAAAGATAACCCTGATTCCGTAGTGGCCTTCCGGGGGAGCTTGGACGAGAATGTAATGAAAAGGGGATGATCATGATGAAAAAAGTCATTGCCCTGCCATCTTGCTAGCATCCAGCCCCCGAGTTCTACCTAGGCGTTGTCTTTGCTCATGAATGCACGTATGAGAAACAGCCGAGAAGCTCACGGCGCGGCGCTCGCCCTCCTGAGCGCTGCGCTGTGGGGCGTATTCCCGGTGATGGTGAACCGGGGTTCGCATCATATTCCGCCCCTGCTCTTCGCAGCTATCTCCACATTGCTTGCAGCCGCCGGCTCACTGGGCTATGCAGCATTCAAGGGGCAACTTTACGAGCTCAGGAACCGGGAATCATACGCCTCCCTGTTCATGATTACCCTGTGCATCGTGATCATCCCTTACACGCTCTTCTTTATCGGTGCCGGAAAAACATCAGGCATGAACACCTCGCTGCTCCTGCTATCCGAAATAATTTTTACACTTCTATTCACTCCGTTTATAGGCGAAAAAACCACAATCGAAAAGCTGATTGGCGCTTTCGGCGTCTTTTGCGGAGCAGCATTGATTTTATTTCATGGCTCATTCAAGCTGAATACCGGCGACGTCCTTGTTATCCTGAGTACTGCTTCGTATCCCGTTGGCAATTTTTACGCCAAAAAGGCCCTGACCCGGGTATCGCCGTCCGTCATTCTGCTGGTGCGTTTCTTTCTGGGAAGCCTGTTCTTATTCCTGTTGTCAATGTTCGTGGAGTCGTCTTCGACCGTGAGCGCCGTAATCGCGACGAATTGGCCTCTGTTATCGCTCACAGGTTTTGTTCTCCTTGGTGCGGGAAAAATTGTGTGGTACGAAGCGCTTAACCGTGTGGATATATCCAAGGCCATATCCCTCAGCATGACCTTCCCGCTCTTCAGCCTGATCATCCTGACGGGTTTTTATAACGAACCTATTTCGCATCAACAGGCAATGGGGATAGCCGTCATGCTAGTAGGCGTGTTTTTCTCCGCGAAACGGTCTTCTGTGGATCCGGCAACGACCAAATACGGCCAATGATTTTTTTTGTGCCGGACGCGTTCTCTCCGCTGCGCTTATATGAGCACTGGGTAATTACCGTTTAGGGTGGCCCAGGGATTGGTCATGAACAAACGATAATATTAATGAACTCATCGTCACTTGCTTACTGAAAGACGTGCTCCAAAAGCAATGTGCCGCGTGAACATAGTACGGTCAAGCAAAGCAGGTCGTGACTCACCCTCGGGCAGGAACAGCCGCAGGACTGCCGTATTCACGTGTACAATCCAACGAAAATTCAGCGTTTCTTATAACACGTCTCCATTCCAGGCTTGTAGGCGCAGTCCGGAGAACTCGCATCAAAAAGAACATGAATTATTCCGTTTGGAGTTTCTATCCACTCGCCTTCCTGTACTAGGTAACGGGTCCCCCTCTTGAAAACAATTCAGTTCATCTCTCGGTAATGCTTTGCAGGTACTTTAGTGCGATGTGCCGTCGTCCTCTCGATTAATCTATATCCACACGGTGATATAATTTTATTAAAAAGTATTTGATAAATGAGTAAAAAAGGAGACACCTTTATGGCAACTTCAAGAAAGAATAGAGATGCATTGATCATCACGCGCATATTTGACGCGCCGCGCGGGATGATATGGAAGGCATGGAGCGACCCTGAACTCTTAAAACGCTGGTGGGGCCCCAAGAACTTCACCACGCCATTCAGCAAGATAGATTTCCATGTGGAGGGCAAGTATCTCTCGTGCATGCGCGGTCCTGACGGCAGGGACTACTGGTCCACCGGCATCTATCGCGAGATCGTTCCAATGGAGCGGATCGTCTACACAGACAGCTTCGCTGATAAGAATGGCAACGTCGTCCCGGCCTCAGAGTACGACATGTCCGGTGACTGGCCTCTTGAATTGCTCGTCACCCTGACGATGGAAGAGCAGGGTCAAAGGACGAAAATGACGTTAACGCATGAAGGCATACCCGCAGGCATGATGCGCGAGATGGCGGAGGTAGGATGGAGCGAGTCCTTCGACAAACTAGGGGACAGCATAGTGCCAGGTGATCGTACCCGGATCATTGCAGAACGGGGTAAACAGGAGGTCGTTATTACGCGGACTTTTAATGCACCCCGAGATCTCGTGTTCAAGGCATACGCGGACCCGAATCTTATGCCACACTGGTGGGGACCGAGGCGGTTCACGACCGTGATTGACAAGATGGATGCGAAGCAAGGCGGCTTGTGGCGATATGTCCAGCGTGATGCCTCGGGAACATACGCGTTCCATGGTGTCTATCACGAGTTTTCGCCGGAGCGGATCGTCAAAACGTTCGAGTTCGAGGGCATGCCGGGCCATATATCACTGGAAACCTCCACGTTGAATGAACAGGGCGGCAAAACAGAGGTGACGACAAAATCTGTTTTCCAATCCGTCATGGATCGTGATGCTATGCTCAAGTCCGGAATGGAGGAAGGGGTGTTTGAGGCCATGGACCGTCTAGCCGAGCTTCTGGGCAGGCTTAAAATTGCAAAAAAAGCGGCATAAGCATGGTGAGGGAGCACTCCAGCAGAAGCTGGAAGCTCACGTGACGTAACGTGACATACCGCAGCAAGAGGCATTTCTCTGCGCTTTCGGCGTAAGGCTCTCAGATTTTGCGCTGAAGCCCGGTCCAAGGATGGGATGTGATGTGGGGAAGGGCTTATTCGTTGTGATTTGCTTTATCAAAACGCTGGGGAAAGATTACACCCTCGATCACACACGTGCTCCAGATTCAGCAACGATAAAATGGAACATATTTGGTAACAATTCCTGGTAATTTCCCAATAGGGATTTAATGGTAGGGATTTAATGACTGTCGTACTTCTATTGCATGTGCTTATGATAAGATAGTAGAAAAGGTTTCCGAGTCGTTTCTTGAAATTGGGACGAAGCAATCGAGATGGCAGAAATGAAAATAAACGCTTGCGGTCAAATGAATTGTTTATGACACGAAGTGTTTAGGGAGTACAATCTCAGGCCGGACGAACAATGTTCTCCACCAGAAAACTATGCGGCTTACTCGGCAGATTAGAATAATATAAAGGAGTCGAACAATGGAAAACACATTAACAACGGTACTCGATAAAGTTCAGGACGGTCTTGGACAGGGCGGTGTTTTAGATCAGATCGATAAAATATTTCGTAAGCAGCAAAGAATCAATTTGTTTGAAAAGCTCGAAAAGATCGATAGCAAAGAGGCAGATAATGTTCCAGTCGTTCTCTATAAGAGCTTAATGCCAAATGGGAAAAAACAGCCTGCCTTACTGCGCTTTTACCTTCCGTCTTGGAAAGATAACGACGAAATCTTTTGGCAGTCGCTCGGTGATTATATTATTCTCGCGCTGCACCGGGTGACTGATGTTGACTTCGATAGCTCCAGAGGCCGTATAAAGGTCAAGTATTTCCCCAAGATAAGAGGCCGGATAAAACGTCCGGAAGACATCAGGGTGATCATCCAAAAAATTGCCTATCTTGTGGACTCGGAAGGTTTGCCGACCGACTTCACCCGCTTCCGACGCATGACAGAACGACGCGATAGCTTGGGCGAGATGAGCAAAGAACAGGCTGCGCTTGTCGGCGTGGCATTAAAGCTTATCCAATTCCCGTAGCAGCAGGGTACCAGCTGAAAATCACATTCTCCGCTTTTATGATACATGCGGCATTTTTAGCAAGCGTCATTCTATCAACGATGGAGGATAGGGAGGCCGGTATCGGCGATTTATGAATGGGAGATGCCGTCCCTTTGCTGTAACGCTCGAGTAGTCAATGGTTTTCTCTCTGCTACCCATACCACAGGCACGCTAAGATGCTTGATCGTTGTGATAACCCTTGACAGTCATACCTTGCAACGAGGGAACGCTATAGCCCCATTCTGGAAGGGAGCGGTGCTGTAAGACAGGTAGCCATAGCCAACGGATCAATGAAGTGCCAAAGAGATACAGAACGCCTATTGAGAAAGCGGTTACGTATCTAAGGGGAAAACGCAACATCCTCCGCATCTCTGCCGAGGACATGAGGTGAATACGACTTCATGCAAACGTAGGGAGATAAATAGCGATGGTTGTGCCTTCGCCGACCTGTGAATCAATCGTAATGAGACCGCCATGCCGTCTGACAACGGAGTAGCAGACAGCCAAGCCCAGCCCCAGGCCTTTCTGGCTGTAGGTATCTTTTGTCGAAAAATAAGGATTGAATATCTTCGGAATATTTGCAGGCTCAATGCCGATACCCGTATCCCGCAAGGTCAATTTAATGTAGTCCCCGTCCGGCATAGGTAAACGATCAGCCGCGGTAAGGTGTATATTCTCGCCCGTGACGCTCAGCATGCCACCGTCGGGCATCGCTTCTTTCGCATTCTCCACGAGGTTGAAAAAGACCTGACTCATCTGCTCCGCGTCAATCGGGACAGGGTGAAGATTCTTGTGAATATCCAGTTTTGCTCTGAGCGGGGTATCCTTCAGGACCTCTTTTACGCTCTCCTCAATGATGCCGGCGATCGGCCTCATTTCTCTTGCATGCGCCCCACCTGTGGCAAAGGTCAGGAGGCGCTGGCTCAATTCCTTTGCATGGAGACAATTTTTCATCGCAGCGGTCATGGTCTCGTGCACCAATTCCCCGGGCTGAGATTCGCTTTTTGCGATCTGGATGAATCCGATAATGGCGGCTATGAGGTTGTTAAAATCATGGGTCATCCCGCCAGCAAGGATCTCGAGTGATTCAAGATGACGCAGTTTCAAATGCTCCTCTTCGGCTTTTTTGTGCTCCAGACGGTATCGAATCATGGCAACGATTACCGCGATGCTGATTCCGCACAGAGCAAGATAGAACGTCATAAAAATGGCAGTATCCCGACGCCAGGGGGCCAGGACAGCGTCCCGGCTGCGGCTTACCGATATGACGAGCGGGTGCTCGACCTGGACAGTGGGGGGTGCGCACGTGATGAATACGGCAATGCGTTCTTCGCCAAGCATAGAGGATGGTCCTCGTTGAATTGAGGTATGCTTTCCACTCTCCAAATGCTTCTGAAAGAGGGATCTGGCCGAGGTCAGATTTTTTCCGGCAAACCCGGGCTGAGCATCCGGAAGAGATAGGAAAACTTCCCCGCCGGAATGCACGAGGCTCACCCGATTATCGGGTGTGTACAGCACCGACCCGAGGAGGGTGCCGAAATAATCTTTTTCCAGGCTTGCCGAGACGATTCCGAGGAAATCTCCACTCTTTCCCGTCATTTTCCTTGTTACGTTAACGACAGAAGTCCCGAGGACTGTTTGAAAGGGCGGTGTAATGATCAATCGGGCTGGATCTGAGACCGTGAGCGCTGTTTTAAAATAATCTCGACCGCTCCCGTCAAATCCGATAATCGATTTCCTGTCAGAGCGAATAATGCGGCCATGGGCATTGGTGATGAATATTGTGCGGATTCCGGGGATCAGGTCATCCTGATGACGCAAGTATGCATTCATCTCAGCGGCGCTTGGAGCGGTTGCTCCGCTCTGCATTCTGATCACATCGGACAGGAAGACGTTAATAAATGTCAGGTTGGCACCCAGATTCTCATCAACGACCCGAGCCTGCGCCATCAGCCGATCCTCAGTACGCGCTAAGGTGCGGTTGTAATCTATATACCGCTGTCCGGCCAGGAGCAATCCCAAGAGCAGAAGAAAAGCTGAAATGCTCACCCATATTAATCTATGAGCTTGAGCACCTTTTGTCAGTGCCGGTGCTGTGTTTTTGATAGCCATAGGAATTAATGAGCATTGTACTGCAAATTATGATATTTGCAACTATTTAGGATTATTTTCCCTATCGTAAAAAAAGGACCCTTTATCATAACTTCGTCATGAAGGGCATGAAGAGTATGGTACTAGGAGCATTTAAGCATTCCTGCCGAACTATGCCGTGAAGGTCAGAGTGCTAAAAGCATTTCAGGAAGGAATCCCGCGGGCGTTTTGGTCGTAACGACCATCGTGTTAAAAGCAGTTACGGGCAGGACATTAAAAAATATGGGAGGACAACGGTTATCTTAACCGGCCTGTTGATCTGCACCGTTTCATTCGGGACTATCACGATGTGAACAAGCCCATTGGCGTACACAGGGTGAAAAAGTTGCTCTTTACAGGCTACTGTATCAACGTTGAGGTGGTGCTCAGAATCGATCTGGTAAGCCGGATCGTCCCGGCCGATTGCCTCGAGGAAGAGGCAACAGGCATGCAGTCAGGATCGCAGGCAACAGCCTGAGTTCGCCCCGTTCCATTGAAATGCTCGTCAATAATGGCCTGAACGAAGGCTGAGAGGTCGGTTTGCAGGAAGAGCTTACCGCATTCATCGAGGGATTTAACCCGGATGCTAAGCAGTCGGAACTATGCTAACCCTCAGCTTGGATTTTGAAAAATAAAATATTCACCCGGTATTTATGGCAATTCTAAAACGGCATTTTATTTTAGCACTGTTACCACCGAAAAGGAACCTTAAGTGATTATAACTTGACATTACCTTCCCGGCTTGTTAAAGTCATGTGCATATGCACAGAATATCAGGAAACGTCCATGTCCCCGCGAAGTAGGAAGCCGCGAACCTGCAGATGCAAGTTTAGAGGTAAAGCTTTCAAGCCTACCTGTGTTCCCCTGTCTGCGATCGAGCACATACCTCTCTTGCGGGAAGAGCTTGAGGCACTAAAGCTCTGCGATCTTGATGACCTTACGCAAGCAGAGGCTGGCGTCAGAATGGGCATTTCACGGGGAACCGTTCAAAGAATACTTGCTGCTGCACGGGAAAAGGTTGCGAAAGCACTAAGCAAAGGCCAGGCTATCGTATTTCAATAAACGTCGTACACAGAATATTGAGGAGGAACATTTCGTGAAGATCTGTTTTCCGGTCCAGGATAATAATGGCATCGAGAGCGTCGTGTACAACCACTTTGGCTCAGCACCGCTATTTGTTGTTTTTGATACGGACACAAAAAGCGTTGCGTCAATCAATAATCGGGACAAGCACCATTCGCATGGCGCATGTAACCCTATGAAGGCGCTCGATGATCAAAAAGTCGATGCAATGGTAGTCGGCGGCATCGGAGCGGGCGCTCTCACGAAGCTTAATCAGATGGGAATTACGGTGCACCGTTCACAGGGGGCTACCATACGCGAAAATCTTGCAATGTTTCAGGCAAAAAGCCTTCCCGTGCTGACGGTCCAAGCCTGCTGCGGGGGCCACAGCGAAGATCGAGGCTGCGCTCATTAAAGCATCCCCCGTCGCGTTCACAAGGAAAGAGATATGGAAAACAAGGAATTCGTCTCCGTCCTCGTTCATTCTTATAGCTCTGTCGAACATATAGCCGCATTGCTCCAACTTGCCACAAACTTGGCGGCATTCGGTGCCAAGATAGATTTTTCCTAATCATTGAAGGAGTACATCAGACGCATAGGGGATTTGCGAGTAGGTCACGTGGCAGAAGGGGTTTTCACGTGTTGTCGAACTCAGGAAAAGCCCGGTAGAGGATTTCAACTGTAAATTCTGTGTCTGCGTATCCTGTGTGAAGCCGTTTGGCCTTGAAGGAGTCGAGTGAATAAAGAATGCGGAAGTCAAAACAGGTTCCTATCTTGGTGAGCTTGGTATGGAAAGTCAGAAGGTAACGTTTTGATGAAGCACAGTACCGCTGGTTCTCACATCCATGAGGTAGATCGTATGCCCGAACAGAGGAAGAGAACCCGAGTATTTCCACAAATATATATAATGAGGAGATGGAGAATGTCAAGAAATTCAGCAGTCTTTATCGTGGGCATCTTGCTCATGACAGCGGTTGCGCAGGCTCAGGCTGGTAGTCCGGCAGCCCCGCTCAGTACACCGGCGATCAAGCAGAGCATCAGCTCCGGACAAATAACCATCATTTTTTTCCTGAATCCCAACGGTGGTCCCTGTAAGGCTCAAAATGCGATACTCACCCGACTCCAGAAGGACAGAAAGAACAACTTCAATATTGCCTATGTCAGTGCAGAACAGGAGGAGAACAAGCAGGCTTTTTACGACTATGGCGTACGCGGTCTGCCTACCGTGGTGCTGGTGGACAGCAGTGGCAAGATCGGCCGGATGTTCCCTCCGGGCATCCAATCCTATGATGCTCTGGCAGTGGCACTGGATAGCATAAAATAATGGATATTAATTTTGCCAATATGCTACTCGCCGTGGCTGCTGGTCTGGCGAGCGTATTATCGCCTTGCGTATTGCCCGTCGTGCCGGTCATCTTGGCAGGAGCTGATAGAAAAGACAGGCTTCGACCCTTACTGGTCGTTCTCGGTCTTTCGCTGGCATTCATGGCCATGGGGGCGATTTCATCACTGTTTGGTGCCTCCTTGATCGGCCGTACTCGATACATCGAGATCGCTGGCGCCATGATCATTATTCTGATGGGAATGATGGTACTGTTCAATATAAGTTTTTTTAAACGTTTTTACCGACTTTCGAATATCAGGGTGAATGCAACCGGACGTTTCAGCGGCTTGGTGCTCGGTATGGCGCTGGGCGTGGTTTGGGTGCCTTGCATCGGGCCATTCCTGTCCAGCATCCTTACCATGGTAGGGACTGTCGGTAGGCTTGCGCAGGGCATCCTTATGCTTGGGTTTTATTCGCTCGGCCTTGCGATACCGATGCTGTTCATAGCTTATTCATCACATATGCTCCAAGGCAGTGTTCGGGCACTTGCAAAGCATGAGACAGTCCTTCGCTATATATCGGGCAGCATTCTGATCTGCTTTGGTGTTTATGCTATCGCTGTCGGAAACATCGCCTTTTAGTAGTTATGCATCGTGAGATTTGAAGCGCTTCTCATGGAGATCGCACAATTTGGGGACAAGACGTCACGGTACGGCGGTTGATCTCGCAATCAAAAAGTTCGTCAAAGAGCGTATAGCCCATTCCCCGTACGAACATGACTCCCTTCAAATGTGGATTGCGTGAGCAACCCCAGGATACACTTAGGCTCAGCAGCGTCACTTCCGGCGATGCGACCGTGTCGCCAGGGTTTTTCTCATAAAAAAAGCAGGCACAGCGACAAGCGCCACTGCCTGCTTGCAATTTTCCCAACAGCGGGGAGGAATTATCTCCCGGGCAAAGGGTCTGTTGCGTTCCTTTGGAAATCACCACACCTTCTCCACGGGGAAAGGAATAGTTCGTGGAGGTTACAGATACCGGACTCGGCCCACACCGACCCATAGGCGGAACTAAGGGAGTTCAGCCCAGGGAAAACACTCTCGATCATCGCCGAGCGGTTGTCAAAATGTGTGCAACATATGCACGTGTCTTCCATGGAGTTTCTCCTGTGTTCCTGTTACCCGGATGCCCACGCTCGATCGTTCGGCTGCAATCCTACTTGCCCAGCTTCATCCAATAATCTCCGAATACGTAGACGGAAAGGATAAAGCCAAGCACCACATTTACTAAGACCCCGGCAGTGAATGCGCCGAACGGCTTCCACCCGGTGGACTTGAGATCTTTGAAGCGCGTGGTAAGCCCTATGCTCAGGAAGCAGAAGATAAATGCCCATGTGCGAAGTCCGGCGATGGGGCCGAAGACCCCCGGTTTAAAGATTTTGCTGAAGTCCTCCGGTGAATAGCTGGTTGCTATGAAGGTCATGAGTATCGATGCTAAAAAAAATCCCAGGACAAATTTCGGGAACCTCCACCAGATCTCCATGGCGCTTGGCCTCACGCCGCATTCCTCTTTCTCCCATTTCAGGCAGGCGATCAGGGCAAAGACAAACGACCAGATCCCTATCCAGATATCCCTGCCGATGACCTTCATTAACGTAAAGCCCTGAATTGCCGCGTCCTCATTGCCGGCCATTTTTCCATAGGTGCTGGCAGCGGCGAAACCTGCCGCATCAGCAAACTCGGATGTTCCTACCCATGCTCCTGCCACCCCCGGATGCAGATTAATCGCATTTGACACAAAGGGGATAAAAAAGACCATGACTAAGGCCCATACAACGACGAGCGTAACCGAGGTGTAGAGGTACTCTTTCTTGGCGCCGACCGCGCTCGCGATGGCCATCGAGCCGGACACGCCGCATACTGCGCCTCCCGTACCGATTACCGCCCCAAGCCGCTTATCAAGTCCGAAGACCTTGGTTGCCACAAAGTAGATGGTCAGGCAGGTAGTGAGAGAGATGACCGTTGCCTGAAAGAGGGCAACTGGTCCGGCTGATATGATAAGGTTAATGGGAAATGTTGCGCCGAGGAGGACAATACCCGTCTTGATGTAGTACTCCACTCTAAAACCGGAATCCATCCATTTGGGGAATGGCTTCACGTTCGCGATGATAAGCCCTATCAGCAATGCCGCAATCGGCGGCTCTAGCATCCACCTGCCGGAATCTTTCCATCCGGCAATCACAAAAGCCAATATGGACAGTAGATAGAGGATGACGAACGCGGGCAAAAATTCCGACGTCTTGATCCCCATGATTCGCGTCGTAATGCCGAATATGATCGCCCAGAAGATAAATTGAATCCCGTATAAACCTATGTTATTTGAGAAGTGATCAGCAATCTTGCCGAGAGAATCAGAGTCCCATTTCAAGCCGCCAGGATTGATAGCAAGAGATTTTGCAAATGTGGAACCGTTCATAAAAGCCAAAAGGCAAAGCAGCGCAATGCCAAAGCCGACATAGATGGCCCACCAGTCCTCTTTTAGATACAACTCCTTCCAGCCCATAGGTTTAGTTTTTGGTGCTAACTCTTCTTCTGCCATAGTCCGGTTTCCTCCCTTTTCTTAAAGTAATTTCAGTTGAACGGGTACCTCGCTGAAGGCTGCCTTTCATTAGACGCATCAAGACAAGGACAAAAACGTATAGCCTATTAAAAAAACTTACGCAAGAGATATGCGGGTTTTCTGATCATAGGAGCGCATTCAGTCAACAATGGCAGAAACAGTATAACATGCTCAGTGGAACATAGAGGTTCCTTGTGAGACACAGTCAAACTGGATTCCCGAGAATATCGCAAGACAAGCGTTTCGTCATTATAAGGTACAATTCCGAGTCTGAAGCTCAAAGAGCAATATCATGTTGACGTGAACGAAACATTTATTGAGATGCCGTATTAAAACCACTCTTGCGTTCAAATCCTGACATCGTCCTGTACTGCCTTGGTTAAGCTGAAACGGTCTCATGCGCAGGGTGTCGGTAATTCTTTGAATGCTCGCACTGATTATACGAGATTGCGTTTCCTTGTCAAGAATTGCGATAAACTTTTTTTAGTATATGCCTATAAAATACAGTATGCAACCTAAAAAGTTTCACAGAAATGCGTCTTTGCCAGCATCAACAAGGAGTGTTAATTCCTACATTTCGCCAGCTGAATCGCGTGCAAGAAGCATCATGCAAGTCGAATTCTAGCACAGAGGCTGATATTTCCGCAGTGAGAACTATCCTTCCGGCAGTGTAAAAAACCTGTTAAGCGATCCGGTAAAACTTTAGCCATTCGTTTCCCGGTGCTTTACGACCCTGATTATTTCTACAGCTGCGACTCCTGCAACGGGAAGCAGTACCCCGAATTCTGAACTTCCTTCACAAGGCAAATGTTCCTCTGTTTGGCGCAGTCCGGACGGAGCATGCTCTTCGGATAAAGTATGTATGCATTCCATCCTCATGCTATTACGAATGCAATGAGGGAGGATGGAGGTCTTCATCATCTTGGAATCGGATCATAAGGAGGGCTCCGAATAAACACTTTTTTTCCAGCCGGACTCATGGCCTTCAAGTCCGCAGCAGTTTACGCTTCGATAGCATCGGTTCAATCCTTACCCAAGATTGGCTGCCGTTCCGAGTTGTAAAAATTATCCTTCACTTTTCTTGCATGACGAGTGTATAATTGACAGCATTTTTTTTCAGACATGCCCCGGGAGCGATAGAACATTAGTATTAGTGTAGATTCGTTACTTCCTGGCGCTATCAGTGTATGCCAGTCCAAGGCTTGCTCGACAGGCCAAGTTCCGCCACAGCTGTCAAACGTGTGATCCTGTCCCGTAGGATCGGTAAAAGGGGAGCTCCCATGATTTCAAGAAGGACATTCCTTCAAATGTGTTTGCTTCTCACACTTTCCGGTTACGCGGGCGAGCTGCAGGCATATAATGCGAAGGATCGTGTTCTCAAGCTTTTCAATATCCACACGGGGGAGAGGCTTCACGTTAAATACTGCTCAGGCGGTCTGTACGACAGTGACGCACTTGAAGGAATAAACCGTTTATTGCGATGTCATTATTCGAATGAGATCAAGCCGATAAGGATCGAAATTCTCGATCTTCTCTGTGATATTAAGGACCGGCTGGAAAAGGATGCGGAAATCCAGATCATTTCAGGATACCGCTCTCCGGCTTACAACGCATACCTATGGAGCCACGGAAGAGGCGCTGTAAAGAACAGCCTCCATCTGGAAGGTCGTGCAATAGATTTTTATCTGCCCCGGGTCCACAATGCACGGATCTTTGAGGTTGCACGGGCCTTCTATGCCGGCGGCGTCGGATACTATCCTGAATTTGTTCACATCGACAACGGGCGCGTGCGATCCTGGTAAAGAGGTGACCACGGCAAATATGCCCGTACTCGCAGACCCTTCCGTTCCATGAAACTTCACATCGGAGAAAGCATTCATGGGGTCAGCCAATGGTTCGGCTGACTCAATTCCCGGCACCTACCCACCTATTCGAACGGACTTCCCGAATTGTGTTATAGTATGTATAGAAATGTTAAGCGGGCGGGGCATACCTAGTGCCTGGGTATGAACCTGCCCGTTCACGCACCGAAGATTGATTATGATTCGCATAGGTATCTTTCTAGGTCTCATTCTGATTCCTCTTGCGGCCGTCGCGGGCGTCATCAATGGCGGTTCTGCCCATT
>Ga0187779_10001841_pt1 | contig 13183 bp, 8 predicted proteins | sample 1015_Q2_SP10_10__FD_132435 | JGI IMG/M metagenome (GOLD analysis project Ga0187779, IMG submission 132435) | Tropical peat soil microbial communities from peatlands in Department of Meta, Colombia - 1015_Q2_SP10_10_MG | ecosystem: Environmental > Terrestrial > Soil > Wetlands > Peat | place... | reverse complement strand
GGCTCGGCTGCGTCCCAGTCGTGCGTCTCGTGCGGCGTGAACTGGAAATACCATGTCATCTTGCCTGTGTCCGCGTCGAACGCCAGCATGGAGCAGGTGAACAGGTTGTCGCCCAGTCGCCCTTCGCCGTTCCAGTCCGGCGCCGGATTGCCCGTGCCCCAGTAGATCAAATTCAGCTCGGGATCGTACGAGCCGGTGTTCCAAGTCGTGCCGCCACCATTCGACCAACTGTCGTTGGCCCAGGTATCAGCGCCCGGGTCCGTCGAACTGCGCGGGACGGTGTACGTTTGCCAAAGCAGCTTTCCGTCCTTGGCATCGAAGCAGCTGAGGAATCCGTGCGCGCCCGCTTCTCCGCCGCCAACGCCGACCACAATTTTTCCGTTGATGGCCAAAGGGGCCTGGGTAATGGCGTAACCTTCGGACTTGTCCGCGATCAAGGAATTCCAGCGGACCACACCGCTTTTGGCGTCTAGCGCGATCAAATGATCGTCAATCGTGGCGACAAACACTTTGTCGTCAAGCACCGCCACCCCGCGATTGGTGGGGAACAGTCCGACGGGGACGAAATCCCTTGGCACTTGTGGCACGTAATGCCAGAGCGGTTTTCCCGTACGCGCATCGATGGCCGTGACGTTGCTTGGCGGTTCGGTCACGTACAAGATGCCGTTTACGATGACCGGCGACGATTCCATCACACCGCCCCCCCGCAATTGATACGCCCAGGCTACCCGCAGGTTTGCAACGTTCTCCGGCGTGATCTGCTTGAGCCCTGAAAAACGCTGCGATCCATAGTTGCCGCCATACATCAGCCAGTTCTCCGGCTCCGAGCCGGAATTCTTCAGTCGCTCGTAGGGCACCTGGGCGAAACTGGGAACCGCGAAACAGGCTAACAACAGTAGGACGATGTATCGAAAGGCCGTTCTCATGGGGTCCCTTTCAGGCTTGAAAGATAGGCGATTAGATTCTCCAGGTCGCCCGCGGAAAGATTGCTGTAGCTCGGCATCACGCTTTTTCCTGGCTCGGGCTCCATCGTTTTCAGTTTGACCTTGTCATACGTGTAGAAATGGCCGGCCACATCGCGCAGCGTAATGGTGAAGGTGTCCTCGTTCACGCGTATGCCGGTCATTTCATGGCCGTCGTTGGTCACTACACGCACGAGCAGATACCCCGTATTCGCCGCCCGCTCCGGCAGAGTCATGTCGGCGGGCGGATTCTTCCCAGGGTCGAGCAGGAAGTCGTGCAGGTATTTCGGCGCGCGCGAACGGCCGATCGTCGTCAACTGCGGACCGACGCTACCGCCTTGTGTGTCGATGGTGTGGCAGGTGGCGCACCCATTTTCCGCATACACCGCCTTTCCTTTTCCTGGGTCACCTGTCGCCGCTTCCATTGAGCCAGATGCGCCGAGCGTTCGAAGATAACCGATCACTTGCCACACCCTTTGATCATTGATCGACACCACTGCCGGCATTCCGCCCATGCCGTTGCGCACGATTCCGAAAACAGCCTGTTCGCCGCGCCTCTCGACGACCCCATGCAAGTTGGGGCCAAGCTGCCCGGTGGCGTCGATGCCGTGGCAGCTGGCGCAATTTGCTGCGTAGAGCTGCTTGCCCATGGCGATGTCGTCCGGCGTAAGTTTGTCCGCCGTCGATCCCTGGGCGGGAGGTGAGGAGCTTGCGCGAGCTGGTTCCTGCTCGTGCGCCCTTACCATGCTCTTCCCAAGCGCAGCGAGCGCCAGAAGCGTGCCTACCGCACACAACGACCGCATCACAATCATAGGATCCCCTCAGCTATTGCTTGACGGCTGTTAGGTAACAACGGCAACAAGACCTGTGTCAAGAGTTGGTTGGCGCCCTGGGAGAAGGCTTCGGCCAGATGGAGTCGAGCCGTGCTAGCATCGGCAGATGCGTGTTGCGATCCCTGTCGGTGCGAAACGCCTCGGCGGAGCAAGACGGAAAACCGTCTTCGTGCGGACCTCGCTTTTCCTTGTCCTGTCTCTGCTCCTACCTCGCAGTCATTTCGTCGCGGCAACCGACCCTGACTTGGATGATCGCGTCCAGACCCTTCTATTGCGGATGAGTTTGGCGGAAAAACTCGAGCTGCTCGGGGGTGTAGACGGTTTCTTCACGCGCGATGTGCCCGCCTTGGGCCTGCCGCGACTGAAGATGGCCGATGGGCCGATGGGCGTCCGCAATTTCGGTCTTGCGACTGCCATGCCTGGCGGCATCAACCTGGCGGCCACCTGGGACCCTTCTCTCGCCGAGCGCGTCGGAGAACAGATCGGGCGCGACGCGAGGGCCAAAGGGGTCCATTTTCTTCTGGGACCCGGTGTCAACATCTATCGTGCACCGATGAATGGACGAAATTTCGAATATTTCGGTGAGGACCCGTACCTGGCCTCGCAGATCGCCGTCGGATATATCCGGGGAGTACAGAGCGAAGGAGTCAGCGCTACGGTGAAGCATTTCATGGGCAACAATTCCGAGTTCGCCCGACACGTGATCAATGACCTCATCGACGAACGCACGATGCGGGAGATCTACCTTCCTGTTTTCGAGGCGGCTGTGAAGGATGGTCACGTGGGGGCCGTGATGGACTCCTATAACCTGATCAACGGAGCTCACGCGACCCAGAACTCCTTCCTGAACGTTCAAGTCTTGAAGCAGGAATGGGGGTTTTCCGGGGTGCTGATGTCGGATTGGTTTTCGACTTACGACGGGATTGCCGCGGCAAATGCCGGGCTGGATTTGGAAATGCCCGCGGGCATCTTCATGAGCCGCGAAAGACTTTTGCCTGCCGTCGAAGACGGGAAGATCTCGGTTGCCACGATCGACGACAAGGTACGCCGCATCCTTCGCCTCGCGATCAAATCCCACTGGCTTGAGCGCGATCAGACCGATCTCGCAATTCCCAGGTATAACCTCGCGGGTCGTCAGATGGCACTGGAAGCCGCCCGTGAGGGAATGGTTTTGCTCAAAAACGACGGCAATCTCCTGCCGCTGGACAAGCCGAGGACCAAGTCAATCGCTGTCATCGGACCCGGGGCGTATCCAGCCGTTCCCGTTGGGGGAGGCAGCGCCGGCGTACAGCCATTTTCCTCCGTGAGCTTTCTCGAAGGCCTGGCAACTGAACTCGGCGCGTCCGGGCGTGCGTATTATGATTCGGGCGTTCCCCCGCTCAGTGTACTGGCTCAGATGACCAACTTCTCCACGGTGGAATCCGGCAACAGCCCCGGCCTGGTTGCGGACTACTTCTCCAACGAAACGTTGGAAGGCGACCCGATGGAACACCGAACCGATCTCCATATCAATTTCGGCGCCGTGGCCAACGCGGAGTTGGGCTACCGCCCAGGTCTATATCCGCTTGGCGCAGGGTCGGCTCGCTGGACGGGGTATTACCGAGTGCCGGCCGAGGGTGTCTACGACTTCTTCGTGCAGAGTACCGGGGAGGCGGGCGGATACTACCGCGTTTTTGTCGATGACAACGTCATCCTCGACAACTGGACCGAGGCGCGGGCGCTCGTCGGCCTGGCTTCGATGCGACTGTCCGCGTCTGCGCACAAAGTTGTCGTGGAGCATCACGGCAGGCCGGGCTTTCTCGAAGCGAAGTTTCGTTTCGGCATTGTGCGTCAAGGCACCTACGTGAATGCGGCAGCCGAAAAACTCGCCACGTCCGCCGATGCCGTCATCGTGGCGGTCGGGTTCAGCCCGGATTCCGAGAGCGAGGGTGCCGATCGCACCTTTGGTTTGCCGCCAGGGCAGGACGAACTGATCGAGAAGATGGCTTCGCTCAACAAACACACAATCGTGGTGGTGACTTCGGGAGGAGGCATCGATATGCGCCGATGGGTCGAGCGCATCCCGGCTCTGCTAGAGACCTGGTATCCGGGCCAGGAAGGGGGTACGGCCCTCGCCGAGATTCTATTCGGTGATGCAAATCCGTCGGGCCGCTTGCCAGTGACGTTTGAGCGCCGGTGGGAAGACAATCCCGCGCACGACAGCTATTACCCCTCTCCCGGCACCGTGCAGGTAACGTACAAAGAAGGAGTGTTCATTGGCTATCGTGGCTACCAGCAGAGCGCCACGAAGCCTTTGTTTCCCTTCGGCTATGGCCTCTCCTATACGACGTTCCGGTACCAGAATCTTTCCGTTCGCCCGGTCTCGAGCGAGAAGGAGAGCGATTCACCGACCAAGCCGCGCCTCGCTTATGAAGTGTCGTTTGACATCACGAACACCGGCCGTCTTGAGGGCGCCGAGATTGCCCAAGTCTACGTCGGTGAAACTCGGCCTCAGATTCCACGCCCCGAACGGGAGTTAAAGGGCTTTGCCCGGGTCAACTTGCGGCCCGGCGCAACCCAGAAGGTCGAGATCCTGCTCGATAGCCGTGCATTCTCCTACTACGACACAGCCAGCCATCAGTGGCACGTGGATCCGGGAACCTTCACGATTTCGGTGGGCCCCTCGGTCGAGCAGATAGAGCTCCACAGCGCTATTTCGCTAACGCCTTCCGAGGCAGCTCGGGGCCTCAGCCACTAGAACGCCTCAAAGTGCAGCGCTGCAAAAGGGAGGCGGCAGAGGCGTTCTGTGCGCCTCTGCCGGCGCGTGGGGAAGGGGAGGCGGAAGAGGCTGTGTTCTTCGCCCTCCCTAGTTTGTGAGGCGACTGGCGGAGAGAGTTGAGAATCTTCCGCCAAAGCAGATTTGAGTGTACGAGCGCGTCAAAAGCGGTGTGTCACAGGGGGGTCCCGAATTTGTAAAAACTTTGTCACGAAGGTCCCTAAGGCCTATGGCGATGCTAGAGTCTTCATGTCGACGGAACAAATTACGGGACATGGAATAGGCACCTAGATAACCAGGGAACCGCGGATCCTGGTGAGCGGCTTGGGCATCTGATCTGGCAGTGGCGACATCCGACAGGGCAGATACGGCTCGGAACTCTGGTCGCCCAGGGTGGAGGATACGTCGATGTCTAGCGCAGCAACGGCCCGGGTGATGGAAAAAATTCTCGTCATCGAAGACGATCGCGCGATTCAGAAGGCGCTGAAGCGCTTATTCGAATCGGAAGACTACGGCGTGCACGTCAGCGAAGACGGGAGTGCCGGTCTCGAAGCTTTCCGCAGCGTTCGGCCGTCGTTGGTTGTGCTGGATCTGAGACTGCCGGGAGTTCCCGGACGCGATGTCTGTCGCGAGATTAAGGAAGAATCACCTCAGCTTCCCGTCATCGTACTGAGCGCAAAAACCGACGTCACCGACAAAGTCTTACTGCTTGAGCTGGGCGCAGACGATTACGTGACGAAACCTTTTAGCCCCCGCGAACTTCTTGCCCGCGTGCGTACGGCGATGCGCCGAAGCGGCGGTTTGCCGGTAGGAACTGCCTTTACGTTTGGCGATGTGACCGTGAATTTCGCAAAGATGGAACTGACCCGATCCGGACAGTTCATAGCCCTCACGCCGCAGGAATTCAAGACTCTGAAATTCTTCGCGCAAAATGCGGGGCGGGTCGTTTCGCGCGACGAGCTTTTGAACGAAGTCTGGGGCTATCAGAATTACCCATCCACGCGGACCGTCGACAACCACATCTTGAGGCTGCGGCAGAAGCTCGAAAAGGACCCTGCCAACCCAACGCATTTCAAGACGGTCCATGGCGCGGGCTACAAGTTTGTCCCCTCAACGAGTCTGTAGCTGTCGCGCGGGCTTGCGATTTCCGCGTGCGTGACAGGAATGGGTGGATGCGCGGCATTCGACTACGCACGAAATTTCTGCTCTCTCTTCTCGCGGTCTCCACGACCTTCATGTGCGCCACGCTGCTCATTGTGCGTCACACCATGCAGCTTGAGGTGCGCAACGAAATCCTCGGTGACCTGCACAACTCCGTCAATACGTTTGAGAACTTTGAACAGCAGCGCAAAACGACTTTGATGCGGTCGGCAGAATTGCTTGCGAATCTTCCAATTCTCAAGGCTGTGATGACCACACATGACGCCCCGACGATTCAGGATTCTTCTGCGGACTTGTGGAGGCTCGCGGGAAGTGACCTGTTTGTGCTGGCCGACCGCTCGGGAAAGATCGTGGCCTTTCATTCCAGCGCCGCGGGCCTTTCGCGAGCCGCCGCGCAGGATTGCCTGGAGCGCTCGACCGATTCCGATCGCTCCCCTTCCTGGTGGTTCGACAACGGCCATCTATACGAGGTTTTCATTCAGCCGGTCTATTTCGGGGCGGCCGCGGAGGATATCCCGCTGGGCGTCGTGGCCTTGGGGCATGAGATCGACCTTCGGGAGGCCAAGGACGTCAGTCGCATCGCGGCGAGCCAGGTGGCCTTTTACTATGGCGATTCGCTCGTTGTCAGCACCCTCACACCGAGCCAGGAAGGCGAGCTTTCGCGGCAGTTGAAGCGTCCCCCGGTTCCGCCCGTATCACAGACCGAGGACATCCAACTCGGAGACGAACGCTATCTGATGACGTCGGTCGATCTCGCTCCGGAACCGAGACCGGGCGTTTCTCTCCTAGTGCTTAAGTCATTTGACCAGGCTACGCTTTTCTTAAACACCCTGGACCGAAGCCTGCTTGTTCTGGGTTTGGTGGCCATTCTCGTAGGCACGATTTTGGTGTTTCTGATTTCTGATACGTTTACACGCCCGCTGGCCAACCTGGTGGGCGGCGTCCGCGCCCTCGGACACGGCGACTTCACCTACCCTTTGGAGGTCCGGGGCGGTGATGAAGTCGCGGAAGTAACCAGCGCGTTTGACACCATGCGAAACACGCTTCGCAAGGCGCAGCAGCAATTGGTCGATTCCGAGCGACTCGCCACGATCGGCCGGATGGCCAGTTCCATCTCCCATGATTTGCGCCATCCTTTGACGGCGATCATGGCAAATGCCGAATTTCTCTCCGAGGATCATTTGGATGCCCACCAGCGCGAGGAGCTTTACCAGGAAGTTCGGATCGCCGTGGATCAAATGACGGATCTCGTCGACTCCCTTTTGGAATTCTCGCGCGCTCACAGCCAGATGCGCCTCACCTACGGCAGCGTCCAAAAGGTCGTCCAGCGCGCCGTCCACACGGTCCGCGCACGGGCTGAATTCAACTGCGTCAACATCGTGGTTTCTCGCGAAGGCCGCGACGAGGCATGGTTTGATACCAAGAAGCTCGAACGCGTTTTCCGCAACCTGCTGTTGAACGCCTGCGAGGCGATCGTGCCAGGTGTCGGCAACGTCGAAATTGGCATTCGCGAGAGGGACCATCATATGGAAATCCGCGTCTCCGACGACGGACCCGGAATTCCAGAAAAGGTGCGCGAGAAGCTCTTTCAGCCGTTCGTGAGCTACGGCAAGGAAAATGGCACGGGGCTTGGCCTCACTATCGTGCAGAAGATCGTTCAAGATCATGGGGGAGACGTCTCCGTCGAGAGCTTTTCAACGGGACGAACTGTGTTTAAAATCGTCCTGCCCATTCAGGGATCGGTGGACGCCGTGAGCGAGAATGAGGCGCCCCATCCCCTGCAGCCTCGTTAGGTCGAAGCCCACCCGACCGAAGTTTTACGCGCGGGGCGTTACGCGCCTTAAAAATCCGCTGGAGCATCAATGCCAAGGAGGACCTACGATGCGGAAGCTATTTCTATTTGGCCAGGCGTCCCGAATTCTTGCCTTGGTCGCCGCACTCGCGGCCAGTGCAGGCAAAGCTCAGGCGCAGTCGGCGGGCGACCACGAGCAACCGGCTCCCCAAAGCTCGGTCGGCGACTCGCTTCGTGACCTCGAAACGCAGGTCGCCGAGTTGAAGTCCATGGTCGTCGAAATGCGCGACGAGGTGGCTCGTTCTCGCGCCGAGACAAGTGAACTGCGCCGCGAACTGGAGGCCGCTCGCGTGCCAACGCCCGCGCCTGGCGTATCTGAGTCCCAGGCCACGGCGCCGACCGAACCACCGGCTGTTGCGCAGCGTCTGGCCAAGCTCGAAGAAGATCAACAACTGCTGAGCGCCAAGGTTGATGATCAGTACCAAACCAAGATGGAAAGTGGGTCCAAGTATCGCGTTCGGTTCTCCGGTATCGTGCTTTTAAACCTCTTCGATAACGTGGGCGCCGTGAACAACGAGGATTTTCCTGCGATCGCAGAGGCGCCCGGGCCACTGGTTCCGGGAGGATCCTTTGGAGGCACCCTGCGTCAATCCCAGTTGGGATTTGAGGTATTTGGACCCGAGGTTGCTGGGGCGCGGACGAGCGCCAACATTCAATTCGATTTTGCTGGCGGCTTTCCGAACGCTCCCAATGGCGTCACGTTTGGACTCGTCCGGCTGACGACCGGGACGATTCACTTCGATTGGGGGCGCACCTCCCTGATTGCGGGACAGGATACTCTGTTTATCTCTCCTCTCGCCGCGACATCGCTCGCTTCTCTGGCAGCGCCCGTCCTTTCCTACTCAGGCGACTTGTGGAGCTGGGCTCCGCAGCTGCGCATCGAACACCGACGGAGCTTTTCCGATACGTCAAACCTCTTGCTGCAGGCTGGCATTCTGGATTCTCTTTCCGGTCAGACCCCAGCTTCCCAATATCAACTTGTTCCCCCGCTGGACGACAACTCGAGACAACCCGCTTACGAATATCAGCTTCTCCCGCAGCTCGGTGACTCCCGGCAACCCGCCTACGCAGCACGCCTAGCCTGGACAGACCAGGCATTTGGCAGATCCTTCACGCTCGGAGGGGGTGGTTACTACGCGCGGCAAAATTGGGGATTCGGTCGCAACGTCGACGCCTGGGCGGGTACAGCCGATTGGACATTCTCCTTGGCGCCCCGGTTTGAGCTGTCCGGTGAGTTTTATCGGGGACGTGCCGTCGGTGGTCTAGGGGGCGGCATCGGAGGGAGTGTGACTTTGAGCGGTCCGATCACCGATCCGACAACCATCGTCCGCGGGCTGGATTCGTTGGGCGGCTGGGCGCAACTGAAATTCCGCGCGACCGACAAACTGGAATTCAACAGCGCGTTCGGACAAGACAATCCCTTTGGAAACGAGGTCCGGAACTCCTCGGGTGGTCAGCACAGCTACTTCAATCCTTGGCTTGCGCGAAATCAGAGTTGGCTGGCTAATTTTATCTACCGGCCACGCTCGGACATGCTCGTCTCGTTCGAATACCGCTATCTGCGAACCTTCACGACCATCAGTGAACCGTATTCGGCCGATCACATCAACGTGAGCCTGGGGATTCTCTTCTAATGTGCCTGCTCCCCGATGCGCGGCAACGCGGTCCGACCCGGTCTCGGACGGTTTGGCAGCTTTTAAGAAGCCTGGCCCTGTGCCTTGGCGTGGCCGCGAGCCTGTTCGCCCAATCCGACAGTACCGTGACCGGTCAGGTGGAAGTTGTAAGCGGAACGGGCGGCCACCCGCTTGCGGATGCGTCTCAGGTTGTGATCTGGCTGAATCCGCTTTTCGCTCCCGTCCCCCCAGCGCCTTTGCAACCACAGAAGGAATTGCGTCTCGTGCAAAGACACAAAAGCTTTGTGCCGCACCTGCTGGTTGTTCAGGCGGGATCGATCGTCGAATTCCCCAACGACGACCCGTTCTTCCACAATGTGTTCTCGCTCTTTCAGGGAAAGCGCTTCGACCTGGGTTTGTACGAAGCCGGCAGCACGCGTGCCGTGCTTTTCGACAAGCTCGGAATCTGCTATTTGTTCTGCAACATACATCCGGAAATGAGTGCAGTGATCGTGGTTGTTAAAACGCCCTACTTTGCCGTTTCCGATCGCGCCGGAAACATTTCCATACCAGGTGTCCCGGCAGGCCGCTACGAGCTGCGTCTTTGGAGTGAGCACGCCTTGACGGACGATCTGAACAGCCTCACTCGTGAAGTGGCCATTTCCCCGAACACGCACTCTCTTGGCACGATTTCCGTGCGGGCGTACCCGAACCAAAACGCAACTCACAAAAACAAATACGGCCGCGAGTACGACAACCCCACTCCTCCGAGCTCCCTCTACCTGCAGCCCTGAGCGAAGGATTTGTGCGCCTTTTAAGGCGACCCGCGTTTTATTACGGAAACCTGCGCGAAATATCGAATCCCACAAACATATCGCTGGGTAAGTCGCTGTTGGGGTTGCGCAGAAAGATGGCGCGTGTGGCAATTCGCTGGGAAACCGTGGTTCCCGGCGCCGTAGTCAGCCCGAACGTGAATGCGTGATGATAGATTTTCTTCTGGATGCCCAAAGAAAATGGCAGACGGTGGATTCCCAATTCCGTGCCGTTCACCGCGGTGGGAATCACTTCGCCGACCAGCGCCACGGTCGGGCGGATGTCGATGGCAGCTCCAACGCCGATGGAAAATGTGTTCGCGCACGGACGCACCCCGAAAGAAGCAGGAACATCATTGGCGAGCGCTTGCTGACACGGTTGGTAGGCCGGCGGCGACGTCAAGGCGGTCTCAGCCGAGAGCACGGGTCGATTGTGCACGGAAAACGTTGGCACGGCGTACAATTGTGCGCGGTGGCCTAGGCTGCGCGATAGCAGAAGCTCGAAGTTCGAAGTAAAGTTCCGTGAAAAGTTGTCTTGACCATCTACGGAGAACCTTATGCCGGCATTGAAAGGCCCGTGCCTTTCGTCCAGGAAATCATACCGAACACCGAGTTCGATCGGCCTCCCAATGACGGATGGGGAGCGGTACGCACTTACGGACAAAGCATTCGTAATGCCGTATTGAATTCCGAAGGACGAAACCGAAAAGTCATCGAAACCCAACAAGGTCGCTCCCCGGGCGGGACCTGTGAACGCAGCTTCGTAGGGAAAGCGATGCGCAAAGTTGATGGTCCAGGAATTTTTTTCGATCGCTCGGCCGGACGGGAGAGTAAAAACAAAGTCATCGCCCGGGTGGTAGTACCTCTGCGCAGGCTTTTTCGCGTCATTCGGCGGAGGGGGAGTGCCGGGAGCGGGACTCGGCTTTCCAGACGGTACGGCTCCCTGATCGGGCGGCTGGTTTTGGGATGGCTCGGATAACTCGCGTATCTGCTGCGTTGCCAGGTCCACCTCGTAGGCCTTCCCGCCGCGTTCGACGATAATTCTTGAAGTCGAATCATGGAGGAACAGGATCCCCAACTCCGCGGCCAGATCGGAGCGGCTCTCTCGCTTTCGCGAAGAGTCGTTCTCATGGGCGGCAAACAGCGGAGTTGTACCCGCTGCGAGTAGGACAGCGAGTAATCCAAGGCTAAAGACGGCGCGACACATGAGGTTCCTCCGTTCTCTGAACCGGGCTTTCGTTATTTGTTCATCGCACTTTTTCCTCAAGCGGTCGGGGAGCCAGGAGAAGCTGCGTTTTAACGGGGCAGGGAATCGATCGCTATCGCCCGGCGCAAGGTCTCCGATTGAGCGATAAGCTCATGGTTCAACCGTAATCTCACCCCGCATCGTGCCTTCGTGCGGAGCGCAGGCATAGCGGTACAGGCCGGGCACCCGAAACGTGTACTGATAGGATCTGCCGGGATTGATGTTTCCTGAATCAAACGACTGCGCTCCATCTGGTATGGACACGTGATTGGGATCCAGGACTTTTTCAGGATTGGTCGTGACCGTGTGGGCAACTCCGCCGTCCTCGGCCTCATTGACCCATTTGACCGTTTGGCCTACGTGAATCGTGACTCGATCCGGGACAAATTTCATGCCATCGGTCATGCGCACGACGATGATGGAGGCACTCTCTTGCGGAAACAGGGAGCGGGAATGGGTGAGCCAGAGCATCGCAGCGACCATCATGGCTAGCCATCCGCACCTACGGAGATTTGCCGACACGCTGCACCTCCCGACGCTTGAACTGCTCTGCCGCTTCCACCAGGCCTTTCGATCGGATACGTAAGGCTTTTTGCGCAATCACGCTACGAGCGTAGCGGGAAGGGCAGAGCCTCTTGTCATCGCCCCGTCAAAAAACGATCTACGTTTTTTTACAGTGCCTTGACCCGTCCGTGACAACTCCCCTGTGGAGTCGATTTAAAAAGCTCAGCGGGAACGCCACGAATTCCAGTGCGCTCTTGTCTGAGACCGGTGAGCAAAAAAGATGCCGACACAGAAAAACAAGAGAGCCGAGCGAGAGGACCTCAGGTGAGCCGCGGGCTGACCGAGTGTTTTCAGCATACCCATCGCCAGAGCCAGGTCATGCGGCGGGCCGGTTCTCCCAACCGATTGCGCATCGCCATTCTGCTTTTTTTTGCGGCAGGCATCCTTCGCGCCCAAGACCCAGCGACGGGAGCCCTGGCGGGACGGGTGTTGGATTCCTCCGGTGCGCTCGTTCCGGCTTCGCGCGTCTTCGTCGTAAATGAGAAGACGGACCAATCCCGGACGGTTGTGGCGAGTGCGGAAGGATTCTTTCGGGCTTCTCTTCTTCCACCGGGAAGTTATTCGTTGAGTGTGGATTCTCCAGGATTCGAGCGTCAGATCGTGCGTGCGATTCGAATTGCTGTGGCCGAAACCACGTTTGTGGAGGTGACTCTTAAGATCGGTAGCCCCACAACGCAGATCGAGGTCGTGGCATCGTCCGAGCTAGCCCAAACCGAAGTCTCTTCGCTCGGGCGCGCCACCGGCGAACAGGAGATCGCTTCGTTGCCACTCGCGAACCGCAACTTTACCCAGATCCTGGCCCTGTCTCCGGGCGTCATTGTCGAAGTCCCCAATGCCGCGAATTTAGGGTCCAATGCGCAGAATGTTTCGGCAAACGGCGCCAAGACCACAGGCAACAATTTCCAATTCAACGGCATTGATGCCAACAACATGGCTGAGAATGCCTTCTCCGGCCAAGCCTTTGCCCCAGAGACCGGAATCGCCATTCCTAACCCGGATACCATTTTTGAATTCAAAGTGCAGACCGGAATGTACGACGCGAGCTACGGACGGAGCACAGGCGCCAGTGTGGATTTGGTCAGCAAGGCCGGGAGCAACGATTTTCACGGAACTATGTGGGAATTTTTCCGAAACGATGCGTTGAATGCCAACGATTTCTTTCTGAAACAAAACAGCCAGCCCCGGCCGGTCTTGCGACAGAATCAGTTCGGTGGTGCACTGGGCGGACCCATTCGCAAGAACCGTGCCTTTTTCTTCGGATCTTACCAAGCGACCATTCAAACAAACGGGCAAGCGGCAGGGTCGTTGGTCAGTACGTTCTTACCTCCTTTGACGAACGACCGCTCAGCGCGAGAGCTGGGCGCGCTGTTCGGAGGCCAGTCGGG
>Ga0187779_10001840_pt1 | contig 13185 bp, 13 predicted proteins | sample 1015_Q2_SP10_10__FD_132435 | JGI IMG/M metagenome (GOLD analysis project Ga0187779, IMG submission 132435) | Tropical peat soil microbial communities from peatlands in Department of Meta, Colombia - 1015_Q2_SP10_10_MG | ecosystem: Environmental > Terrestrial > Soil > Wetlands > Peat | place... | reverse complement strand
GCCGCCGCGGTGGTCGTCGACGCCCGCGAGCGTGAATGCCGTCTCGCCGTCGCGGATCTCGACGGAGCGGTTGCGCAGCGCGACCAGCCCGAGCTGCTCCACCACCTTCACCCACTCGTTCGCCCCCGAGTAGTGGTCGTGGTTGCCGGTGACGAAGAACACGCCGTGCCGCCCGCGCAGCGCGCCGAAGGGCGCCACCTCGTCGGCGAGCAGCCGCGCGCTGCCGTCGACCAGGTCGCCGGTGACGCAGACCAGGTCGGCGCCGAGCGCGTTCACGCGCTCGGTGATGCGCCGCGCGAAACGGCGGTCGAGCAGCGGGCCGATGTGGATGTCGCTGATCTGCGCGATGCGGAACCCGTCGAGAGCGCGCGGCCAGCGCGCGAGCGGGATCTCCAGCCGGACCAGCCGCGGCGGACGCAAACCCGAGAGCAGCGCGGCGGCGGCCGCCAGACCCACCAGAGCGACGGTGAGCGCCGCCTGCACGCGCACCGTGCTCTCGAACGGCGGCAGGTCGTTCCCGGCCGCGTAGGCGACCCCGCCCGCGGTCCAGCGCAGCGCGTCCCCCGCCAGCAGCGCCACCAGACACAGAAATGCGACGCCCATCCAGATCGACGCCGGCCAGGCGAGCCAGCGGTTCCAGCGCTGCGGCACGAGCCGCTCGCCGAGCGGCACCGCGATGAGGCAGGCGAAGCCGAGCCCGATCGCGCCGAGCGCGCAGGCGCGCGCCGCACCGTGCAGCTCGGGGTCGATCACCAGCCGGGCCGCGATGTACGCGTGGCCGCCCACCACCACCGTGAGCGCCACCACCACGAACAACAGTCCCGCCAGCAGCCGCGCCCAGGAGCTCATCGGTTCGGGGAGGCTATCGAACCCGCCGCGCGCCGTCGCGTCGCGACGAGCAGCGCCGCCCAGCCGGCGAGCGAGAGGCCCGAGAGCGCGAGCGCTGCGCGGCGCACGCGCGGGGGCTCGAGCTGCGCGTCGATGTGGGCGTCGCCGGCAGGGACGTCGACCTCCAGCGCACCGCGCGGGCTCGGCGCGGCCTCGACGGCTTTGCCGTCGACCTCGACGCGCCAGCCCGGGAAGGCGAACCGCGCCAGCTGCAGGCGAGCGGGCGCGTCCGCGTGGGTGGCGAGCTCGAGGTGCGACCCGCGGTCGAGCAGCGTCTCCCAACGCACCACGCCGCTGGCCCCGACGACGGGCCCTTCGAGCGGACGGTCGCGGCGCCAGAGCTCGGGCTCGGCTGTGCGCGGCAGGTACTCGTCGCCGACGGTCACGGACGCGCCGGACCTGCGCACCGCTTCGGGCTGGAGAGCCTGCGCGAGCTGCGCGGCTTCTTCGGGCGGCAGCGCCTGGACCTGCAGCAGCCGCGGCAGCGCGTTCAGAAAAAGCAGCCCCGCAGCGCCCGCCTCGACCAGCGCCCGCTGCCCGCGCGGCCTTCCGGCGAGCGCGAGCGCGGCCGCGAGCGCGAGCAGCGCGGTGGTCGCGAGCGCGAGCGGCCCCATCATGCGCCACGGGAACTGGAAGAGCGGGAGACCTGGGAGCGTCGCCCAGACGCCCGCGCTCAGCTCGGTCTGCAGGAACACGAGCCAGAGCGCGAGCGCCAGCAGCAACACCAGCCGCTGTCGCTGCGCGCGAAAGCGGACTGCCCCCGCAACGCCGGCCGCGAGCACGGCGGGAGTGGCCCAGCCGACCGAGAAGAAGCGCGCGTAGCCGAACATCGCCTCGAGCGCCTGGAACTGGCGCCGGTAGTCGAACTTCCCGCGCAGCAGCTCCTCGGTGCGGATCTCGGGCGTGAGTGCGAGCGCCGGCAGCCAGAAGAAGGCGGAGAGCGCGAGCCCGGCCGCGATGCCGCCGAGCACCGTGGCCCAGGCGACGCGCGGCCCGCGCGCGTACAGCAGCGCGGCGAGCCCGAGCGCGAGCGCCACCAACACCAGGGCGGTCAAGTTGTGCGCGAGCACGACCAGCGCGATTCCGCAGGAGAGTAGCGCGAAGCCCGCGCGCGGCTCCCGCCCGGCGCGCGCCACACCGGCCAGCGCGATGGGCGCGAGACAGAGCGCGAGATACTCGGCGTCGGCGTTGCGCACCAGCTTGTCGGTCAACAGATAGGGATTCAACAGCCAGAAGAGCGCGCCCAGCCGTGCGGCACTCGCGTCGCGCAGCTCCGCGCTCGCGAGCAGCTCGTCCAGAAACGCGCGGACGAAGGGAAGCGACGCGAAGGTGATCGCGGCGAGCAGCAGGGCCGATCCGCGCGCGATCGAGCCGCAGAGCGCGCTCGCGAGCGACGCGGCCGCGGAGAACAGCGGCGCGTAAAACAGGAACACCGGCGAGCCGTAGCCGCCGTAGAGGTTCTCGGCCCAATAGGGCGGGAGCTGCCCTGCGTCGAGCGCCGCCCGGTACTCAGCGACGCGCAGGAGCTCGTACGTGAAGTCGTGTCCGCGCGGAAAGCCGGAGAGCAGGAGCGGCGCGGCCGCGACCAGCGCCGCGAGCCAGGGGAGCGCGCGCAGGGCGAGCTCGCTCGGGCCTCGCGCCTCGCTCGCTGGGGGCGGAGTTGCCGTCTGCTTGCGCATCGCGCGCGAGATCTTAGCGGGCAGCCGCGGGCCGGAGGCGAAGTGATACGCTGCGCGCGAGGAGTGCCGCGTGCCGCTGGTCGTCGACACCCGCGCCGGTCCCGTCCGCGGTCGGCTCGACCGCGGCGTGACTGCGTTTCGCGGCATCCCGTACGCGCGTCCGCCGGTCGGGGCGCTGCGCTTCCGCCCCGCGCTGCCGAGCGAGCCATGGCCCGGCGTCCGCGCGTGCATCGAGCCCGGTCCCGCGGCACCGCAGAGCCCCTCGCGCTTCGCGGCGGTGCTAGGCGAGCGAGCGCCGACCCAGAGCGAGGACTGCCTGTCGCTCGACGTCTGGAGCGCGGGCTTCGAGGGCGTGCCGCGCCCGGTGCTGGTGTACGTGCACGGCGGGGACTTCCGCGAGGGATCCGCCGCCGAGCTCACCGTGCGCGGTCGCCGGCTCGCGCGCGGGGGCGACCTCGTGTTCGTGTCGCTGCAGTACCGGCTGGGCGCGCTGGGCTTCTTCGAGCCGAACCTCGGCCTGCGCGACCTGGTGAGCGGGCTCGAGTGGGTGCGCGAGGAAATCGATGCCTTCGGCGGCGACGCTCGGCGCGTGACCGTGTTCGGGCACGGCGCAGGCGGCACCGCAGTGGCCTGCCTCGCGTGCATGCCGAGCGCCGCCGGCCTGTTCCAGCGCGCCATCCTGGCGAGCGGCCGCTTCGAGGTCGATACGCGCGAGCGCGCCGCCGAACGGCGCGCCACCTTCCTGCGCGCGCTCGAGATGGACCCGCGCGACGCCGAGAAGCTCAACGGCGTTCCGGCCCCGGAGCTGTTGCGGGCGCAGGCGAGCGCGGCGTTCCGCCCGGTCGTCGACGGCTCGCTCCTGCCGCGCGCTCCGCTCGAAGCCTTCGCGCGCGGCGAGGCCGCGCGCGTCCCGCTCGTGATCGGCACGGCGCGCGACGAGACGCGTCTGCTCGACCTGGTCGAGCCGTCGCTCCGCGAGCTCGCGCGCCGCGACGTGGTGGCGCGGCTCGAGGACGAGGGGATCTCCCGCGCCGCGGCGGCCGACGCCTTCGAGCTCGCCAGCACGCGCGACCGGCTGGCGAGCGGTCACGCGCTCTTCCACCAGATCGCGTCCGAGATCCGTTACGCGGAGCCCGCGCGCCGCCTGGCCGAGGCCCACGCCGCCAGTGGCGCTGCGGTCTACCGCTGCCGCTTCGAGCTCGCGGGCTTCTCGGCCGCGGGCGACTGCGGCGCGTTCCACGGGCTCGAGCTCCCGCTGGTGTTCGGCACGCGGCGCATCTCGCCACTGGGCCGCTTCTTCGACGACGTGCCCGAGGCGAAGCCGGTCGGGCGGCGCATGCGCGACGCCTTCGCGGCGTTCGCGCGCAGCGGCGACCCGCGCGCGCCCCTGGGCGGGCCGTGGCCGCGCGCAGCGGCGGGCGACGCCGAGCTGTTCCGCTTCAGCGCGCCCGGATGACGCGCGTCCGCGAGAGCGAGTCGTGCCAGCCCACCGGCGACTTGCCGAGGAACGAGAAGGGCTCGAGCGGAAGCTCTGCGGGCGCCGCCACCAGCTGGCTCGCCGGCGGTGCGTACGGCGAGTCGCGCGGGTCGTTCATCCGCTCGCCCCGGGACGCGCCCACCACACCAGCGACGCCCAGCCGGCGATGAGCAGGAGCCCGCCGAGCGGCGTCACGGGACCGAGCACGCGCAGCTCGAACAACACCAGGCCGAAGATCGAGCCCGAGAACAGCGCGATTCCCGCGCTCATCAGGCCGGCGGGCAGGGCAACGCTGCGGCCGGTCGCGGCGCCGTAGAGCGCGAGCGCCAGGATTGCCGCGCTGTGCGCGAGCGCGTAGTGCGCCGCGGTCTGCCAGGCCGAGAGCCGCTCGGGAGACACCGACTCGCGCAGCCCGTGCGCACCGAACGCCCCGGCGACGACCGAGAGCGTGCCGAGGACGCCCGCGACGGCGATCCAGCTCAAAGCGCCCGGTCCGTCACCGCTCCGAACGTCGCGCTCGACACCTGCGCCGCGTACTTCGCGAGCACCCCCTTCGTGTAGCGGGGCGCGGGCGGCTTCCAAGCGGCGCGGCGCCGCGCGATCTCGGCCTCGGGCAGGTTCAGCTCGAGCACGCGCTTCTTGGCATCGATGGTGATCGAGTCGGCCTCGTGCACCAGCGCGATCGGCCCGCCCACCACCGCCTCCGGCGAGACGTGGCCCACGACCAGCCCGTAGGTTCCCCCCGAGAAGCGGCCGTCGGTGAGCAGCCCGACCGAGCCGCCGAGGCCCTTGCCGATCAGCGCGGAGGTGGGCGAGAGCATCTCGCGCATGCCTGGCCCGCCCTTCGGGCCCTCGTAGCGGATGACGAGCACGTCGCCGGGCCGGATCGCGTCGGCCATGATCGCCTTCATGCACGCCTCTTCGGAGTCGAACACGCGCGCGGGGCCGGTGATTTCCTTGACCTGGATGCCGCTGATCTTGGCGACGGCGCCGTCGGGCGCGAGGTTGCCGCGCAGGATCGCGAGGTGGCCCTCTTCATAGACCGGCTTCGACCACGGCCGCAGCACGTCCTGTCCGGCGGGCGGCTCGCTCGGCACGCGCGCGAGGTTCTCCGCGATGGTCTTGCCGGTCACGGTGAGACAGTCGCCGCGAACGAGCCCGCGCTCGAGCAGCATCTTCATCACCAGCGGGATGCCGCCGACGCGGTGCAGGTCGGTCGCTACGTACTTCCCGCTGGGCTTCATGTCGGCGAGCACCGGCACGCGCGCACGGATGCGCTCGAAGTCGTCGAGCTCGAGCGGCACCTCGGCGGAGTGCGCGATCGCGAGCAAGTGCAGCACCGCATTGGTCGAGCCGCCGACGGCCATGACCACCGCGATCGCGTTCTCGAACGCGCGGCGGGTCAGGATCTTGCGCGCGGCGAGGCCCTGCTCGACGAGCGCCACCAGCGCGGCGCCGCTGTCGGCGGCGCTCTGGCGCTTCTCCTCCGAGTCGGCCGCCATGGTGGAGCTGCCCGGCAGCGACATGCCCAGCGCCTCGATCGCGCTCGACATGGTGTTCGCGGTGTACATGCCGCCGCAGGATCCCGCGCTCGGGCAGGCGCGCCGCTCGATCTCGAGGAAGTCGGTGTCGGTGATTTTGCCGGCGCCGTGCGCGCCGACCGCCTCGAAGACCGACACGATCGTGAGGTCGCTGCCCTTGTAGTGACCGGGCCGGATCGTGCCGCCGTAGACGAAGATCGAAGGGACGTCGAGCCGCGCCAGCGCGATCAGCGCCCCCGGCATGTTCTTGTCGCAGCCGCCGACCGCGAGCACGCCGTCGTGGAACTGGCCGCGCGTCACCGTCTCGATCGAGTCGGCGATTACCTCGCGCGACACCAGCGAGCACTTCATGCCCTCGGTGCCCATCGAGATCGCGTCCGAGATCGTGATCGTGCCGTAGGTCTGGGGCATGCCGCCGGCGCGGCGCACGCCCTCGGCGGCGGCCACCGCCAGCGGACCCAGACCCGCGTTGCAGGGCGTGATGTCGCTCGCCGCGTTCGAGATGCCGACGATCGGCTTGCCGAAATCGGCGTCGGCAAAGCCGACCGCGCGCAGCATGGCGCGGTTCGGCGCGCGGTCGTGCCCCTCGGTGGTGATGGCGCTGCGGGGGTTGCGTTTCGACGTCACGGCGGCCTCCTGTGGCCGCGATTGTAACGCGGGCGGGAGCTACACTGGCGCGGTACAGGAGGCGAAATGGAACGCGCGCTCTCCGTGGCGGCCACCCCGAGCTCTCTCGACGACCCCAAGGTGAAGAGCGTGCTCGACCGCCTGCACGACGCAGCGCGCGGCGACCTGTTCCGCATGCTGGGACGCGCGCCGACGTTCCTGCGCAGCGTGCTCGGGCGCAGCCTCGATCCTGCGGAGATGAGCCGGCGCTTCAAGGACGTGTACATCCCGCTGTCGCGGCCGCAGGGCAAGCTGCTCTACCTGGTGGCGCGCTCGCTCGAGGCCAAACGGATCGTCGAGTTCGGCAGCTCGTTCGGGATCTCGACCTTGTACGCCGCCGCGGCCGCGCGCGACAACGGGATGGGGCGCGTGATCGGCTCGGAGCTCGAGCCGGGCAAGCGCGCCAAGGCGGTCCAGCACCTGAACGAGGCGGGGCTGGGCGGCTGCGCCGAGGTGCGGCTGGGCAACGCCCTGCAGACTCTGCGCGACGTGCCGGCCCCGATCGACCTGGTGCTGCTCGACGGCTGGAAGGACCTCTATCTGCCGATGCTCGAGCTCCTCGCGCCCAAGCTGCGCTCGGGCGCGGTGGTGCTGGCCGACAACGTGCGGACCTTCAAGAGGGCGCTCGCGCCGTACCTCGACTACGTGCAGTCGGGTCGCAACGGCTTCCAGTCGGTCACTCTGCCCTTCCCGTCCGGCTTCGAATACTCGGTCCGGACCTAGGCTCGCGACCCGCCAGCTCGTCGGCCGTCGCGAGCAGGCCGGCGGCCACGAGCTCGAAGTGCGCGCCGAGATCGAGCGCGGGGTCGAGCTCGTGCGCGATGAAGAGCCCGTCGGCGGCCGCCATGGTGAGCGTCGCCAGGCTGCGCACGCCGCGCGCGTCGAGCTCGGTGAAGAGCGCGGCGTAGGCCGCAGTCATGCGCTCCATGGTCAGCGCGCGCACCTCGAGGAAGCGCGTGCGCGCGCTCGCCTCCTCGGGCCTGCGCTCGAGCGCGAGCATCAGCCCCAGCCGCAGGAAGTCGGGCGAGTCGAGCAGCGCCTTCGCCGTGGTGCGCAGGCCCAGCCTCAGGTGCTCGAGCCGCGACTCCTCCGCGCGGGGTCGGAGCCAGCCGGCCATCCCGTCGAGCCAGCGCGCGAAGCTGCGCTCGATCACCGCGGCGAGCAGGCGATCCTTGTCCTCGAAATGCCAGTAGATCGAGCTCGCGGGCAATCCCGAGCGCTCGCTCACCCCCGCGATGCTGGTCCCGTCGTAGCCGCGCTCCCCCGCGATGTCCGCAGCCGCGTCGAGGATGCGCTGGCGCGACTCCTCGCCGTGCGCCCGCACCCGGCGGGCCGTCTTTCCGCTTGACCTCGGCACGCGGCATAGTCTACTGTAGTGATCACTACAGAAACAAGGGAGCCGAGACATGGTGGCACGCCTGGTCGATGAAGCGAGGCGGCTCGCACCCGAGCTCGCAGCCGCTGCGCCCGGTGACGATGCGCTGCGGCGCCTGTCGGACGCGACGTGGAAGCACCTCGTGGAGAGCCGCATCCTGCGCGCGCTCCAGCCGGCGCGCTGGGGCGGCGGCGAGGCGCCGTTCCCCGAGTTCGTCGACGCCGCGCTCGAGCTCGGCCGCGCGTCCGCGTCGGCGGGCTGGGTCGCCGGCGTGCTCGGCGTCCACCCCTGGCAGATCGCGCTCTTCCCCGATGAGGCGCAGCAGGAGCTGTGGGGCAGCGATCCCTCCGCCCTGCCCTCGTCCTCGTACAACCCGACCGGCAAGGCCGTGAAGGTCGCCGGCGGCTTTGAGCTGTCGGGACGCTGGTCCTTCTCGTCGGGCTGCGACCACGCCCGCGGCGTCGTGCTGGGCGCGAGCGCGGGAACGCGCGAGCTCCCGAGCGGCGTGAACGCGCCCGAGCTGCGCTCGTTCCTGCTGCTCGCGGGCCAGTACGAGATCGACGACAACTGGCACGTCGCCGGCCTGCGCGGCACGGGCAGCAAGGACATCGTGGTCGCCGGCGCGTTCGTGCCCGAGCACCGCACGCAGTCGCACCTGGACTACGCGGTCGGCGCGCCGCTGCCCGGCCAGCTGAAGAACGACGGACCGCTCTACCGCATGCCCTTCTCCGTCGTGTTCAACACCGCGCTCGCGAGCGCGACGCTCGGCTCGGCGCGCGGCTTCCTCGAGCACTGGGTCGAGCACTCCAAGCCGCGCTTCTCGATGATCTCGGGCCGCGTCGCGGACGACGCGCTCATGCAGCGCCGGCTCGCCGAGGCGACCTGGGACCTCGATGCGGCGGTCACCGTGCTGCGCGCCGACGCGGCCGAGTTGTGGGAGCGCGCGACGGCGAACGAGCCGGCGCCGCCCGAGCTGCGCGCGAAGATGCGCTGGAACATGAACCGCGGCTGCGAGGTCGTGGGGCGCGCGGTGTCGGAGCTCTTCCACTCCGCGAGCGGGCGCGCGATTTTCCTGAAGGAGCCTCTGCAGCGCCGCTTCCAGGACGTGCACGCGGCGCTCGGCCACGCGTTCCTGGCGTCGGATGCCGCCGCGAAGGCAGTCGGCGGCGCGCTGCTCGGAACTTCCAAACCAGAGGTGGTGATGTGATCCAGTCACTCAGTTACATCGGTTTTACTTCCCCGAACGCGAACGACTGGCTCGACTTCGGCCCCCAGATCCTGGGGCTCGAGGCCACCGAGCGCGGCGCCGACGGCGCGGTGCGGCTGCGCGTCGACGACGCCGCGGCCCGCATCACGGTCCACCCCGGCGAGCGCAACGACCTCGCCTACCTGGGCTGGGAGGTCGCGGGCCCCGCGGCGCTCGAGGCCGCGGTCGAGGCGCTCGAGAAGAAGGCGCTCGTCGTGCGCCGCGGCGACGCCGAGCTCGCGCGCGCGCGCTCGGTCTCGGAGCTCGCCTGGTTCGTCGACCCGTTCGGGTTCCGCCACGAGCTCTCCTACGGCCTGCTCACCCGGCCGTCGACCTTCCGGCCCGGCCGCGCGATGTCGGGGTTCGTGACGGGCAGCGCGGGCCTGGGCCACGTCGTGTTGATCGTTCCCGACCTCGCCGCCGCCGAGCGCTTCTACCTGGACGTGCTCGGCTTCCGGCTCTCCGACCGCATCGACAAGGGCCTGTCGATCCGCTTCCTGCACTGCAACACGCGCCACCACACGCTCGCCTTCGCGTCGGTCCCCGGCATGGTGGGCATGCACCACCTGATGCTCGAGGTCGCCTCGCTCGACGACGTCGGCACCGCGCTCGACCTGTGCACCGCGCGCAAGCTGCCGCTGGCGATGACCCTCGGTCGACACACCAACGACTGGATGACCTCGTTCTACGTGCGCTCGCCGTCCGGCTTCGAGATCGAGTACGGCTGGGGCGGCCGCACGGTCGACGACGACGCGACCTGGGAGGTCCTCTCCTATGACGCGCAGAGCATCTGGGGCCACCGCCCGCCGGCGAGCCCGCTGCCGCCGGGCGTGCTGCGACCATTCCAGCGGAGCGCGCAGTGACGGCTGGCCGCATCGACACGCACCACCACATCGTGCCGCCGAGCTACGTCGACTGGCTCGCCCGGCTCGGCATCGACGCAGGCGCCGGCGTGCCGTTCCCGCGCTGGTCGCGCGAGGAGACACTCGAGATGATGGACCGCCGCGGCATCGAGACCGCGATCGTCTCGCTGTCGACGCCGGGCGTGCACTTCGGCGACGCCGCCGAGGCGCGCAAGCGCGCGCGGGAGATCAACGAGCTCTCGGCGGGGCTCGTGCGCAGCGCTCCCGCGCGCTTCGGCTTCTTCGCGTTCCTGCCGCTCCCCGACGTCGACGGCGCGCTCGCGGAGCTCGAGTACGCCTTCGACTCGCTCGGCGCCGACGGCGTGGTCATGCTCGCGAACGCGCGCGGCGTCTACCTCGGCGACCCGGCTCTCGACGCGGTGTTCGACGCGCTCGAGCGTCGGCGCGCCGTCGTGTTCGTCCACCCGTCGATCCCGCCCGGCCTGGCGCCCGTCGAAGGCGTACCGGGCTACGCCGCCGACTTCCTGCTCGACACCACGCGCGCCGCGGTGCGGCTCGCGGGTTCCGGCACGCTCGACCGCTGCCCGAACCTGAAGATCATCCTCTCGCACGCGGGCGGCTTCGTGCCCTACGCGGCGTACCGCATGGGGCTCGCGGCGTCGCCCAGGCGCGACCTCGCCGACGGGGTCGCTCAGCTGCGCAAGTTCTGGTTCGACACCGCGCTGTCCGGCTCGCCGACGGCGCTGCCGAGCCTGCTCGCGTTCGCCCGGCCCGGGCGCGTGCTCTACGGCAGCGACTGGCCGTTCGCGTCCGAGCCGATCATCGCCGGCTTCAACGGGATGTACGAGTCGTTCCCCGTCGACGCCGCGCAGCGGGCCTCGATCGACCGCGGCGCCGCGGAGACGCTGTTCCCGAGGCTCGCTAGGGCTTGAGCTCGATCAGGAACTCGCGGAAGCGCTTGCGGCTGCGGTTGACGGCGGTCTCCTTGCTGCCGGGCTCGACGAAGAACACCTGACCGGGCTTCACCGGGATCGAGATCGACTTCCCGTTGGGGAAGTCCGCGTCGACGGCCTCGCCCTCCACCACGCAGATCAGGTACGGCAGCCGGTGCTCGTGGAAGGCCGACGACTCGCCGGGCGCCAGGTCCATCTGCCAGACCTTCACACGCTCGTTCTCGAACAGCAGCTTCGTCGCGACGTCTCCGAGCGCCCGCTCCGGCTTCATGCTCTCAGTCTACACGGTCACACCCGCCGCGAAGTTGCCGTGGAAGCCGAACGGGATGCGCTGCGGGACGTGCGCCACCGCGAGCGGCTCGGCCTCGACGTCGGTGGCGTCGAGCACCAGCACGTCGCTGCGGTCCTCGGCCCAGCGGTAGACGGGCGCGAGCAGGAAGCCGTCGCCTTCGGGCGAGCCCTCGCTGCGCGGCACGAACACCGCCTCGCTCGCCGAGCTCCCGTCGGGGAGCGCGTGCGCGCGGCGCGCGCCGGTCGCGAGGTCGTAGTGAAGGATCGAGTTGAACGGCAGGGTCGCATCGCCGCGCGGGATGGTGCCGACCGCGTAGCCGTGCCGATAGGCCAGGCCCGCGTGGCGCTCGTCGAGCCGCGGGAACTCGATCTGCACGTCGTCGAGCGGCTCCTCCCGGAACGCGCTGCTCGCCAGGTCGAACGTCCAGCGCGTGAGCAGCCCGGGCGCCCGGGGCGGCTCCTCCTCGCCCGGGCGCGCCGTGGGGAAGAGCGAGACGCGCGGGTACTTCACCGCCTCGACGACGACGCGCGAGCCGACCTCGTGCGCGTTCATGAAGTGGTAGACGAAGCAGGCGTCGAGCTCGAACCAGGTCGCGTCCTCGGCGCCGCCCGCGCGCGGCAGGATGCCCACGCGCGTGCCGAGCTCCGGCTCCCAGCGGAACACGTCGTCGGACTCCAGGTTCTCCGGCCGGATCGTCACCGGGAACTCCGGGAAGATCGCGTGGCTCCGCGTCGCGATGAAGTCGTGCATCATCGTGCCGACCCGGCGCGGCACCTCGAGCGAGCGCGTGAGTCGCCCGCTGCGGTCCGCGACGTGGTAGCGCAGGAAGGGCGGCTCCGCGGAGTAGCCGAAGAACAGCAGCTCGCCGGTCTCGGGATCGATCTTCGGGTGCGCGGTCATCTCGGTCGTGAGCTTCCCGCCGAAGGCGTGGCGGCCCCTCGTCGCGAGCGTGCGCGGGTCGAGCTCCGTGGGCAGGTCGACCTCGAGCAGGGCGAGCAGCCGGCCCGCGTGCCAGATCACGTTGGTGTTGGCCGCGTCGACCGCGAGCTTCACGCGCTCGTAGCGCGACAGGCCCCGCGCCTCGAGGTCGCGCCAGGCGTCGGGGTCGGTCTGGCTCATCGAGCGCAGGCCGCCGAACAGCGCCTTGCCGGCTGCGCGCTCGAGCTCGAAGCGGCGCGTGCGCACCCAGCGGTTGCGGTAGCTCGCGCGTCCGCCGTCGAACGAGATCGCGTGGATCATGCCGTCGCCGTCGAACCAGTGGTAGGCCGAGCCCCCGCGCGGCGGGAACTGCGGGTTCGGGCCGTTGCGGTAGAGCGTCCCGACGAGCTCGCGCGGCAGCTCGCCCGTCACCGCGAGCTCGGGGAACTCCGCCTCGCGCGGCTGTGGCGCAAAGCCGCCCTGCAGGTTGGGGTGCGCGGGCCAGCTGGAGTCGAGAGTCATCGCTTTCTCCTCGTCTTCGGGGGTTTGCGGCTGCCGTCGAGCAACGTCTCCATGAGCGGCTCGAGGATCTCGCCCGCGCTGCGGCCCAGGCCGAGCTTGCCGGCCAGGTGCAGCGACACCAGGCCGTGGAGGCCGGCCCAGAGCTGGTGCGCGACCAGCTCGGGATCGCCGGCGAGCACGCCGGCCTGCGCCGCGAGCTCGACCGCCTGGAGCAGCGCCTGCCAGGAGCGGATCTCCTTCACGCGGTACTGGGCGTTGGCCGCGCGGTCGGGCTCGCGCAGCTCGAACATGATCCGGTAGGCGTGCGGCTCGCGCAGCGCGAAGCGGAAGTAGGCGCGGGCCAGCACGCGCAGCCGCTCCTCGGGGTCAAGGACGCCCGCGGCGGCGCGCTCGAGCGCGTCGGCGAAGCGCTCGAAGCCCAGCGCGCACACGGCCGCGAAGATCTCCTGCTTGTCCGCGAAGTAGCGGTAGGGCAGCGCGTGGCTGCAGCCGAGCTTCTCCGCCAGCGCGCGCAGAGTGACGGCCTCGTAGCCGTCGTCGGCGAACATCTGCATCGCCGTCTCGCACAACCGCGCGCGGAAGCTCTCGATCTCTTCGGGCCGAAGCGCAGGTCGCGCCATGGCCCATCATTTACCATTGAAAACTAAACGATGTCAACTATTGTCGCGCTGGCGGCGCCCGCACCAGGCGCAGAAGCGCCAGAAGGCCCGCGAGGTGGGCCAGCGGCAGCGCGCGCAGCGCTCGGGCAGGTCGGGGTGGCTCCAG
>Ga0187779_10001837_pt1 | contig 13206 bp, 13 predicted proteins | sample 1015_Q2_SP10_10__FD_132435 | JGI IMG/M metagenome (GOLD analysis project Ga0187779, IMG submission 132435) | Tropical peat soil microbial communities from peatlands in Department of Meta, Colombia - 1015_Q2_SP10_10_MG | ecosystem: Environmental > Terrestrial > Soil > Wetlands > Peat | place... | reverse complement strand
GGGCATTTGCCAACAAGATTTGGAATGCCGCGCGGTTCATGTTCATGAACGTGGGACGAATTGAGCCTGGCCTGCGGCCCGGAGGCGGACAAGAATGTCCGCCCCACAGGGGTGTTGCAGGGTTCAGACCGATGGCGCTTGAAGATCGCTGGATTCTGTCGCGGTTCAATCGCGTTACTGAGAGTGTTAACGCAGCATTAGAGACCTATCGGTTTCATGAAGCGGCGAATAGCATTTACGATTTCTTTTGGGGTGAATTCTGCGATTGGTACCTGGAACTGATCAAGCCGCGTCTTGCGGATGCGGCAGATAGTGAAACCAGGTGTATCGCGTGCACAAATCTGGTGAGTATGTTTGAAGCAGCATTGCGTCTACTGCATCCCGTCATGCCGTTTATCACGGAGGAAATCTGGCAGACACTGTACGGCGATCAGCCTCCGGCGAAATCGATTGCACTAGCCGCCTATCCCGGAGCAGATGCAAAACAGATTGATCTAGCCGCAGAAACCGGGATGTCGATCCTGCAGGATCTGATCGTGAGCGTCCGCAATCTACGGGCAGAATTGAAAATTGAACCCAAACAACGTGTTCCGATCCAATTGTACGCACCGGAGCAAGAAATTCGGGCTCTGTTGCAGCAGAATCATGGGGCAATCGAGAGGCTTGCCAATGTGGCAGCAATGGAATTAGTCGACGGGTCACTTGCGAAACTGCCTGGGGCGAGGCATACAGCCCGGTTCGACGTTCATGTCATTTACGAGAGGAAGATCGATGTCCCAGCAGAATGCGACCGTCTGAAGAAGGAACTGGAAAGGATCGAGAAAGGAATCGCGGGCGGGCAACGACAACTCAATAACGATCAGTTTCTAGCAAAAGCCCCAACCCAAGTCGTCGAAAATCTTCGTAAACAGCAACAGGAACTTGCAGTACTCCAGGGAAAGACCCAAAGCAAGCTGAAAGAGTTGGGGTGCAGGTAAGTTAACCTGCCCGCTCCACACCAACGGCGATGGACTGGAATAGCCGACGAGTAACAAACATCATCGAGAATGCGTTGCAGGAAGACCGGGCGACACGGGATGCGACCAGCTATGCCTGTATCGATCCGCATCAGCGCGCAGCGGCAACCATCATCGCAAAAGAGGAGTGTATTCTCTGCGGGATCGGGGCGATCAGCCGGATTCTGGATGTTTACGCGGAGCTCGATGGCGCGGTTACCTCGCACTACGAAGTCACAACTCATCCAGAAATTTTTGATGGGGTTCGACTGCGCAAAGGGCAATCCGTGGCTGTGATCCAGCACAATGCGCGAGTGATTCTTTCCTGCGAACGAGTGATTCTTAATTTCATGCAGAGGCTCAGCGGTATTGCAACACTGACGCGGAAATTTGTTGACGCTGTCTCCGGTACCCACGCCAGAATTCTTGACACACGCAAGACCGTGCCAGGAATGCGGATTCTGGATAAAAGTGCTGTTCGTTGCGGGGGCGGGCAGAACCATCGGCTGGATCTGTCCGATGGCGTGCTGATCAAGGGTAATCATGTTGCTCTTGCAGGAGGAATCGCGCCGGCGCTGGAACGCGCGCATCGAAACCGGCGTGGCGAGCAGGTGATCGAAATTGAAGTGAGGAACCTTCAAGAATTGGAAGAGGCATTGCAGCACGGTGCGGAAGCAGTCTTGCTGGATCATATGACGGTGGAAGATGTGAGGAGAGCCATCGAGCGTTGCTCGAGGGCTGAGCGGCGCATTCCGCTCGAGGTCTCGGGCGGCATCTCGCTGGAGAATGTGCGCGCCTACGCGGAAACGGGCGTGACTTTCATTTCGGTAGGGGCCCTTACACATTCGGCTGTCGCGGTGGATATGAGCATGCGGGCTGTGTCGGCATAAATCGGCCACTATTCGTTGTCCTTTGCGGGTTTATCGCGCATAATTTCCGCATCATCCAAAAGAAACCAATACGGGCGCACAAGAAGGGGAAAGTCAGAGTAGCCGCTATCCGCTCTAGCGATGCTCATCTGGGGCGGATCCTAAAAGTTCTCATCGACCATGCGACCGTGGTCATCAGTGGGACCAACTTGGCCTCGGAGATTGGAAGCAGCCGCTCGGAAGTTTGGCGGCTGGTACAGCACCTCCGCAATCTGGGCGTCGAGATTGCGGGGCATCCCGCGACAGGATACAGCCTGAAATCCATGCCCGATCTACTGCTTCCCGAATTGCTGATGCCCTTAGTCAAGGGGACGATCTTCTGCAAAGACATTCATCACTTTTATAAGACTGTATCGACCAACAATGGTGCGCTGGAAGCTGCCAGCCTGGGTGCGCCCGAAGGGACGGTTTTCCTGGCGGAAGAGCAAACGGCGGGGCGAGGGCGAGGTGATCATTCATGGCATTCCGAGCGATCCACCGGGATTTACTGCTCGGTTGTGCTGCGCCCGAAACTGCCGCCTTCCGACGTTTTGGTTCTCACCTTGGCTGCGGGACTGGCGGTGCACGCAGCTATTCAGGAGATCAGTCCCGAATTGAAGCCTGACCTGAAATGGCCGAACGATCTGCTGCTGGATCGAAAGAAGTTCTGCGGAATTTTGACGGAAATGAATTCGGAAGCAACGCAAGTCAGATACGTCGTGGTCGGAGTAGGAATTAATGTGAATCAGACAACGTTTCCCGGTGAGTTGCAGTCGATTGCTACATCTTTGCGGATGAGTTCGGGTACGGAGTATTCACGCCTGCAGCTCTGTGCGGCTCTGCTAAAATCCCTTGATCGCGAATACAGAAATTTGCTGGAGCAGCCGGGCGCGCATGATTCTATTTTGCAGCGCTTTGCAGAGCGATCTTCCTCGGTGAATGGCGTGCGCGTCGGCGTAGACGAAAATGGCGGATTCGAAGGGACTACAGAAGGTCTGGATTCGCGCGGATTCCTGCAGGTGCGAACAGCGCAAGGCGTGCGAAGGGTTCTGAGCGGGATGATAACTCCAAAGTAAGTTCTGCGAGCTCGCGGCAACCGTTTTTACATACGATCCATGCTTCTCGTTCTCGACGTCGGTAATACGAACACCGTGCTGGGGGTCTTCGCGAGAGTGGCGAAGGTAGAGGCGACAAGGAGCGCTGAAAGCGATTCTTCCGGGAGATATGGGCTGCTGGTAGCAAACTGGCGCGTCGCCACGATCCCAACGCAAACCGTTGACGAATATGGTGTGCTGTTCCGAAATCTCTTCGCCATGGATAACCTACAGGTAAAAGGGATCCACGGCATCGTGATTTCCTCGGTCGTGCCGCCGCTTGATTCGACTTTGCGGCAAGTCTGCGAGCGCTACTTCAACACCAAGCCATTGTTTGTCGGGCCGGGAGTGAAGACCGGCATGCCGGTGCTATACGAAAATCCGGCGGAGGTCGGCGCCGACCGGATCGTCAATTCTGTAGCTGCGTTCGAGAAATATGGCGGGCCAGCGATGTGCGTTGATTTCGGTACCGCAACAACCTTCGATTGCGTAACTGCAAAGGGCGAATATCAAGGAGGGGTAATTTGCCCCGGTATCGGAATCTCCGCTGACGCGTTGTTTGAGCGCACCGCCCGCTTACCACGGGTGGATATCCGCAAGCCTGCGAAGATGATCGGCACAAACACCGTTGGGAGTCTCCAGTCGGGTCTCTACTATGGCTATCTTGCGCTTGTGGACGGGATCATCGAGCTGCTGCTCAAGGAAATGGGCGCCAATACAAATGTGGTTGCGACGGGCGGCTTGGCGTCCTTGATCGGCGGAGGGTCGAGGTTCATCAAGCACATCGATGATTTTCTGACACTTGAAGGTTTGCGGATTATTTGGGAACGGAATGCGAGCCCCGCCCGAGACGCCAGCGCAGGAAGTTCTTCTACCAGTGTGTTATCGACGAAATCTTCCTCAGCAAAGAAATCTCGTTAGTTGTCGTGAAAAACTACTTTAACTACTTCACTGAAATTGAGGACCACTTCCAGAGGCGGTTCGGTGGCGCGCTGCTGCTATCGACGGTGGATTGGGCGTTGATCGAGGTGTGGAAGGATGCAGGGGTACCTCTCGAGGCGGTTTTGCGCGGGATTGATGTCACATTCGAGCACTATGATCGGCGTCCGTCCAAAACCAGGAAAGTGAATAGTCTCGGCTTTTGCGCGCAAGAGGTATTGGCTGCGGCCGAAGAAATGAAGGAAGCCGCCGTTGGCAGCGAAAGGCCAGAACGGTCGACGAATGCCGGATTTCAGAAGAGCGAAATCGCCGTTTATCTTCGCCAAGCGATGCAGCAAGTTAAAATTGCCAAACTTCCCACCGTGGAGGGAATCTCAGTCTCTCGGGTAGCGGCAGCAACGGCAGAGACACTTCGGGGAATGGCAGCTGAGATCGAGAGTGGCAACCAGTTGCCTCGCTTGGAAGACCTGGAGCGACGGCTCACGGTCGCAGAAGAAAAATTGTTTTCCGTTCTAGTTGCTGCTTCTTCCGATGATGATCTTGTCAGCGTGCGGGTTGAGGCTGATCGCGAGCTCAGTTCTTATCGCAGCAAGATGCCCGCATCGCAGATCGAACAACTGCAGAAGCAATACCTTCGCAAGCGCTTGTTTGAAAAGTACGGATTGCCGAGACTCAGCCTGTTCTACATGTAACATTTTTTCAGCTCGACGGTAGAATTCTTTCTTGCTTCTCAACATAGAAAAACTTGTTTACGGCGGGGACGGCCTGGCTCGGCTGCCTGCGAATGAAGTAGGCCATCGCAAAGCCATTTTCGTACCGTTCGTGTTGGATGGGGAAAAGATCGCAGCCTCTGTTGTCGAGGAAAACCGCGGGTACGACCGGGCGAGAGCGGAAAAGATTCTTGAGTCTTCCTCAGACCGCATTGAACCGCAGTGTCCGTATTTTCAGTCTTGTGGCGGATGTCACTATCAACATTCCAGCTACCAGCACCAGCTGGAAATAAAGTCCGCAATTCTTAAAGAAAATCTCCGGCGCATTGCAAAAATTGAACTCGAAACTGAGTTCGTCATTCATGCCTCACCACCATGGAGTTATCGAAACCGCACTCGCTTAAAGGTTTCGTCGCAACCCGAATTCGCGCTGGGCTATTACCGATTCAACTCGCATGAACTGCTTCCGGTGGAAGAGTGCCCTATCAGTTCGCCGCTGATTAATCGAGCTATCGTCGACCTGTGGCACGCAGGACGGAGGAATGAAATGTCTCCCGCGATAGAGGAAATCGAACTAGTTGCCGATGCCGCAGATGCGCAGTTGCTCATTGAGGTCCATTGCGCTCGCGGCACTACGGCAGAAGCAGGGAAACAAATTGGGGAAATTGTAACGAGCGCGGTCTCGCCATCTTCGAGCGCTGTTATGTTTGGTGCGCAAAACCGCGGTGTAGAACTCGAGGTCATCACCAGCGTCGGGACTGGAGTGATCAACTACAAGGCTGCTGGTGATCAATTTCGAGTAAGTGCAGGATCGTTCTTTCAGGTCAACCGATTCATGATTGATGAACTTGTGAAGATGGTAACGGCGGAACATTCGGGCAAGCTGGCTTTCGATTTATACGCCGGTGTTGGCCTTTTTTCTCTGGAGCTATCCAAGAGTTTTGCACAAGTGATGGCTGTTGAATCATCACCGACCGCGTATTCCGACCTTCTCTACAATGCGAAGTCGAATATAAAGGCGATCCACGCTGCAACGGATCGGTTCCTCAACCAGGGAAGCCGCAAATTGCGGCCCGATTTAATCGTGGTGGATCCGCCCAGAGGCGGCCTGGGGGAAGTGGTGGTCCGCGGCCTGGGACGGTTGGGAGCGCGTCAGGTTACATACGTTTCGTGTGATCCGGCAACCCTCTCGCGTGACCTCGCAGGTCTGCTAAATGCTGGATACAGGATTCAGCGAGCCCATGTGGTGGACCTCTTTCCCCAGACCTTTCATATCGAAAGCGTATTTGAATTGGCCAGGACAGGTTAGCTGGGGACCCGCAGGGTGTGTATTCTTGGCCACGTCGACCCAGCGAACTGAAATCGAAGACATGCCAAGACAGGCTCGCTTCTGAGCCCAAGTGTATTGAGCGCGTAGGAATTCATGCAGCCCGTGCCCGTGCCAAGGGCGTCCGGGAGTTGGCAAAAGCGCCACAACAGTCGCAGCCCGCTGCTATGGGCCGCGGCCGTCTATTGCGGCGGGCTCGTGGCCGGCCGTTATCTCTGGCGCCCATTTTCATGGTGGCTGATTGCGGCGGTGGTGTTCGCGGCTTCTGCCGCTTACCTTCGACGTCGGCGGCCTCTCATAGGCTTCGTTGTTAGCTGTTCTGCCTTTTTCCTCGTTGCGAGTCTAAGCAGCCAGATACGTCCTCCGGCTGGAGCGCTTAAAACCGGTGTGGGTGCACTCTCTAACGGTCAACAGTTGGTTGTCACTGGGCATGTGATCCACGAAGGTGACCTGCGGGAGCGCGGTAAGGAGGAGGTTCAGCAGAAACTCGATATCGAAACCGAGCAAATTGAAACCGAAGATCAAGTACTGAGCCTCCGAGCGGGCGTTCGTCTGAGCGTCTATAGCCATCCGCGAGGCAGCGAGGATGCAGCGCATGTTTTTCGATATGGCGAGAGATTACGTTTCCCCACGAAACTTTCACGCCCTCGTAATTTCCACAATCCGGGTAGTTTTGACTACGAAGGTTATTTGGCGCAGTCCCGGATCGTGGCCCTCGGTTCTACGAAAGTAGAAGATGTCGAATTGCTTCCAGGCTTTGTTGGCAGCCGGGCGGAGCTATGGCGCGCCGAAATTTACAGAAACACTCTGGATCGGATTCAGCACTTGTGGACGGGGCAGGATGCCGCACTGATGGAAGCCATGCTCGTCGGCGACAACGCGTTTGTCGGACGCGGCTTGCTCACGGATTTTCAGCGCACGGGTACTTATCACGTTCTGGTCATCTCCGGGCTGAAGGTCAGCATCCTGGCACTCGTCACCTTTTGGTTGTTGCGCAAGCTTCGAGTGCGTGTCCTGGCGTCGTCAGTGGTTACGGCTCTGCTGACGGTCGCATACGCATGGTTGACCGACATAGGCACGCCCGTCTGGCGAGCCGCGTTGATGCTCATCATCTACTTTTGTGCAAAGGCACTGTATCGTGGCAGAGCGGTGCTCAACACGATAGCTGTAGCTGGGATGATTCTATTATTGATCAGCCCCGATGCGTTGTTTGGGGCGAGCTTCCAACTCAGCTTTTTGTGCGTACTCATCATCGCGGCGATTGGCGTGCCTCTTGGCGAACGTACCCTACAGCCGTTCTCGGCCGCAGTCAAGAATCTCAACTTGGTGGCTTATGATTTCGGTTTGCCGCATGAAATCGTGCAATTTCGTCTCGACTTGCGAATGACCGCGGGCCGGTTGCGGAGGTTCGTCGGAGGACACTTCTCCGTTCTGATGCTTGTGACTCCGATACGGGGAACGGTAATGGGTTGCGAGTTTCTGCTGATCTCAATTATTTTGCAGCTCGGGTTCACATTGCCGATGGCCTATTACTTCCATCGGGCAACGTTAGTTTCCCTTCCGGCAAATGTGTTAGCGGTGCCGCTAACCGAGATTGCGCTGGTGACGGCGATGCTCGCAATCGCGGCCAGCTATCTGTGGTTCGGATTGGCTCGGATTCCGGCTTTCATGGCGGCACTCGCGATACATGCGATGGCCGGTTCCGTTCGCTGGTTCGGAGCGTTAAGGATTGCGGATGTTCGAGTTCCGACGCCTCGCATTTCCATCATGATCTTCACCGGGGCGAGTCTGTTGCTGGCGATGCTTTTCGCTCGTCGTGACTGGCGGTTAGCGACCATAGGGGTGGCCGCTCTGACCGCAACCGCCTTTTGGATCTGCTTCGTCCCGCCGCGGCCCGAATTCCGGCCACGCGTCTTCGAACTCACCGCGATCGATGTTGGCCAGGGCGATTCGATTCTGGTGGTTTCACCAGAGGGGCGGACTTTGTTAGTCGATGCAGGAGGTATCCCGCACTGGATGCACTCGGAATTGGATATCGGCGAAGATGTTGTCTCGTCGTATTTGTGGTCGAGAGGCTTCCACCAGTTGGATGCGGTAGCGGTTACGCATCCACATGCTGACCACATCGGCGGCATGCGCGCAATTCTGGCGAACTTCCATCCACGAGAGCTGTGGCTCGGCACGGGCCCCAGTAACTCCGAATTGAAAGCATTGCTTGCAGAAGCAGAGGCCCTTGGCGTCCCCGTGATACGGCGTCACGCCGGCGACCAATTCGACTACGCGGGCTTGCGATTCCATGTGTTCGCTCCTGCTGCTGACGCTTCGGGCGAGTCCGGCAAGATTAATGATGACTCTCTGGTGATGAGTGCCGGCTACCGAGCAACCACAGCGCTGCTGGAAGGAGATGCGGAGAAGGAAATCGAGCGAACCGTTGCCGAGGAACAACCCAGTGCGGATCTGTTAAAAGTTGCGCATCACGGAAGCGCAACCTCGACCATTCCCGAGCTGCTGGCGGCCGTACATCCCCGATTTGCGGTGATCTCGGTGGGGTCTCGCAACGTTTACGGGCATCCGCGTCGGGAGGTACTGGAGAGGCTGGCTGAGGCTCAGGTGAAAACCTACCGCACTGATCTCAACGGTGCAGTGACGTTTTACTTGGACGGTGCGAGTGTCACTCCTGATCTGGTGGCTCTTCGACAACGTTGTACTCAGCGGTCTCGAGTTCGTCTGGCGAGCGCCGATATTCCTCAATGATCCGTCGGGCTTCGGCAGCCTCTTCTTGGCGGACCAGAATAACTGTGCCACCCACGCCGGGCAGAATGTCTTGCGGTGCATCCAGGGCGGTCACATCACAATCGATTCCCGCAGACTCGAGTAAACCTCGCACGACCATAGCTTCCGACTCTTGCTCGGTGTCAAAAACTCGTACGAGTTTCTCGTTGGGATCGGGACGTTTTTTTGGCTGCGCAGAACCGGGATTCGCCATAGAGCTCCTCCGCCTCGATTTAGCTCTGCTGATTCTAACTCGCCGCGGCGCTTCATGCGTGGAGTTTCGTGACTATGCCCCCAGGTTGACGGGTGACCGAAGTCCTACCCCAGAGATGCCATTGCGTTCCATTCGGTTAACAGCCAGAATACGAGGCATTGTGTGGGGCGCAACGTTCGGGTGATGCGGCTCATCTAATTTTGGGTGTCAAAGTGGGGAAACATGGGTGATGCGGAACGGGCCGGGGAAGCGGGGCATTTAAGTGAGACGGAACAAGAGGCCCGACAAATAAGACGGTTACAAGTGATGATTAGCATGGTCATGTCGGTCATCAGCCAAGACCCTAACCTGACCATCGAAGAAGCGTCTGAACTTGTGGCCGGAGCAAAACGGGCCGCCTTAGCCATGTTTCCTGACAAAGAGTTCGCCTACGATATCCTTTATAAGCCCCGGCTGCAGCGGTTGATGAACGAGCGCTTCCGGCTGCAGTAAGCCGCGGTTGACCCTCGCCAGTTCAACAGACTAGACTCGCAACTCAGCGGGGTTCCGATGAAAACAGTCTCGTTTTTGCTGGCGATTTCTCTGTTACTAGCCATTTCTGCCGTTGCTGATGACGAAGGCCATCATCATGAAGAACTAACTGCAGAGCAGTTGGGAACGGTGCATTTCCCTACTACGTGCACGGAAAGCGTGCAGAGGAGTTTTGAACGCGGTGTGGCGCTATTGCACTCCTTTTGGTACGAGGAAGCGCAAAAGCAGTTCCAGCAAGTTGCGCAGAACGATCCCCATTGTGCGATGGCGCATTGGGGCATTGCGATGAGCTTGTGGCATCAGCTCTGGAACCATCCCGATGCCAAGACGGTTAAGAAGGGCGAAGCAGAAGTAAAGAAAGCGGAATCGCAGCACTCGCGCGACGACCGGGAACGCGGCTATGTCGCAGCTGTCAGCGCTTTTTATGGTGGGAAGAAGGGCCGTACTTACCAGGGACGCGCTGATGCTTACTCGAAAGCGATGCAGGCGGCCTACGAGCATCATCCGGAGGATTCAGAAGGGGCGGTTTTTTATGCGTTGTCGCTACTGGCTTCGGCGCCTGACCATGACACAACTTTCGCCAATCAGAAAAAAGCCGCTGCGATTTTGGAAAAATTGTTCGCTTCGGAACCTGATCATCCGGGAGTAGCACATTATTTGATTCACAGCTACGACAGTCCACAAATGGCCCAGCTTGGACTGCCTGCTGCACGCCGGTACGCAAAGATCGCCCCTGCATCACCTCACGCCTTGCACATGCCATCGCACATTTTTGCGCGTCTCGGTTTGTGGGAAGATGACATCAATTCCAACCTCGCCTCGATCGCCGCAACCCGTAAAACGGCAGCCATGCACATGGGCGGCGAAGGGCATCAGTTCCATGCGATGGATTTTCTTGAGTATGCATACCTGCAGAGTGGCCATGAAGCCGATGCGCAGCGGCTGATTGATGAGGTTAAGGCCATGTCGCCGATGAAAGACATGTACGGGATGGGCTTTGATCCGAGGGTTTACGCGTTGGCCGTGTTTCCTGCGAGGTACGATTTGGAACTTCATCGTTGGAACGATGCGGTTGCATTAATGCCACCGGATGGCGCTGATCCTAGTGACAGCTCGGTCAGTTATTGGGCTCAAGCGATTGGTGCTGCTCGGAGCGGGAAGATTGATCAAGCTCGGACAAGTGTGGCCCAGATGGAGTCGATTCACAGGCAATTGTTACGTGAAAAGAAACCCGCTTCCGCGGAAGCGGTCGATCAAGAGCGGCAAGAAGCTGCAGCGTGGGTGGCACACGCAGAAGGAAAGAATGACGAAGCTTTGGCTGCGCTTCGCAAGATCGCAGAAAAAGAAGAAGCCGAGGGCGATGAGCCATTGGCTATTCCAGATCGGGAGATGTTGGCCGACATGTTGCTGGATATGAATCGTCCTCAGGAAGCTCTGGCGGAATATGAGACTGATCTGAAATTCAATCCGAATCGCTTCGATGGTCTCTATGGTGCGGCTCATGCGGCGGAACTTGCCGGAAAGATTGATGAAGCGAATGCGTATTACACCGAATTGGTGCACGTCTGTGCGGGGTCGAATTCCGACCGGCCTGAGCTCAGTCATGCGAAACAATTGGTCGCAAAAAAATAGCTCATCTGATCAAAGGGGAAGAACATATATGATCAAGGCAAAACTAGCGGTCTGCATATTTTGCTTCGGGTTACTCGGATTAGCGCAGGATGCCCCCAAGAAAATGTCGAAAGGCGGCACGCCTGACAAAGCGCTTATGCAAACGATCTGGGACGGCTGGTCAACACTGGATCCCGCGAATACTGCACAGTTTTATGCCGCGGGCCCACATGTGTTCTTCGACATCGCTCCGCTCAAGTACAACAGCTGGGATGAATACGAAGCAGGAGTAAAGAAAGAGCTGACAGGATACAAATCAGCGAAGTTCACCGTCAACGATGATGCGCAAATCCATTCTGCTGGTCAGACTGTCTGGGGAACCGCCACGGTGAAGTTCGACATGATGGAAACATCCGGAAAAGACGACCGTGGTGACATGCGCTGGACGGTGCTATGGCAGAAGCAAGGTGGCAAGTGGTTGATAGTGCACGAGCACGTGTCGGTACCGATGCAATAACTCCGTAATAAATTCATTGAGCGCTAAAACTGTGTGGCAGAGCAAGAGCCCTACCTCGAGGGCTCGATCTTTTCTACCTGGATGGTATTGCTTGGGCGATCCAGGCTACCCATGATCTTTACATTTTTTCTGTTATAAACGCTTACCGCATCGACGTCATCCAGCTTGTATTCCAAGTCGCCAGCCTTCAAGACGCAGCCGCTATTCTCATGTAATACCCGTCCCATAAAAGGCCTGACTTTTGGCTTAGCTGAGTTGGTCGATGCCAAGATTGCGCTGTGCGGCTGAGTTGGTGACGGCGTCTGTGCAAGCGCACAAAATCCAATCGTTGCCAGCACGAGGCCTATGGTGCTGAGAAATCTCATGGGTTGCTTTTAGTTTGGACGAACCTTGGCTCACACGCCGTAGGTACCGGTCGATGGCTCTTTTTCGCGAGAGAAACGATCGCGAACCCTATCGGCGAGGTTTTCACGAGTCTCTTCGCCGCTGGCAGGGGCGAGGAGCATGCCTACCCCCACCCCAATCCCGACGCCAATCAAAATTGCGGCAGCAGTGCTGAGACCCCTGTGCTCTCTGCCGCGGATCACATCGCTGGCGCGACTCGCACGCTCTTGTGCCGTGTCGATGAAATCGTGAGCGCGGCTGCGCGCCTGGTCAGAGATGTCACTGACGCTATCAGCAATGCGATCACGTAGGCTGTCGAGAAGGTACACACCGGTTCCAAGGAGAACGTTCGCTAGAATGCTTTCTTTTCTTAATCTCATAATCCCTCACATGTGCTCGTATGGAGATGCGGAAAACGGAGCGCGCGTTGGTGCAGTTTTTGCACGACAGAACAAAAGCCAGAAACATTCGAAAATAACCCAACTTCGCTGCGTGATAAGTATTTTAGAGCGGATTTTGATGCTTGCAATACTGGTAAATGCTGATTCGTGGCGAGCGTTTGCGGCAAACTGGGAATCTGCGCCACTTCAGTGGCGCGCGGGACAGTTGTTGGGCGCCGGCCGTCGTGCGAATCGATCCTGAATCCAGGCAATCTGCGCACGGACGGAATCTCCAATTAAGGTGCCCGGATCTGCGACTTCGTACCTCTCGAACTGAACCTGATCACCTTGCCTGCACATGCGTGCGACCACTTGGGAGGTTGGGCCATTCGCGTCAGACTCGCTGGTTATGGCCAGTATAGGTTCGTATGCCGCCTTTTCGCCCAGCCGGTTTCGAGCGAAATACTTCTGGACGAACTGGTTGCTTTGCCAATCAGGATTGATCAGGTCGTCGAGCTTGGATGGACTGTGTGATGCGCCGCATGTCGCCTCAAGCTGGACCAACAGGGCCTGACCCTTGTCGGTCAAGATATCGCTCAGCTTAAAGCCGGGGAAAACTGTCTTGACCCCATACGCGAGGAACATTAATGAATCCTGATCCGGATGCTCATAGCGTTTCTGCAGATCAGCCAGATCTCCGATGGCGATAGCACCCAAATAGTCAGGATCTCGCATCTGGGATTCCAGTTCGGAGACTGCTATCACGGCTCGGCTACCATCGCCCGCCCCTATAGCGACCCAGTGAGAACCAAGCTGTGGTACAG
>Ga0187779_10001836_pt1 | contig 13212 bp, 13 predicted proteins | sample 1015_Q2_SP10_10__FD_132435 | JGI IMG/M metagenome (GOLD analysis project Ga0187779, IMG submission 132435) | Tropical peat soil microbial communities from peatlands in Department of Meta, Colombia - 1015_Q2_SP10_10_MG | ecosystem: Environmental > Terrestrial > Soil > Wetlands > Peat | place... | reverse complement strand
GGGTCAGGCTTAGCCGACGCTGAAGTGATATGTGCATTTGAGCAGGGCAGACGATTTTTCGCGCGGAGCCGGTGCTCGGCCGTTTGATTGACGGCTGACATTGTTACCGGCTTCGAGCAATCGCTCCGGACCGGGTTTCTCTCAGGTCGCCCCTACGCACCTCTCCCGCCCAGATGACTCCCTCATGCTGGCATATCTCGAGCGTATTTCTTACCAAATGGTGAACGCAGCCCGCTTGGAGATGCCGCTTCCGCTTTAATTCCACGCCACTCACGGAATGGATAAATGGAATACCCAGATTGGCTCGTCGCTTCCCTGAGGGATCCGAAAACGAAAGAACCGCTTGCTCGTGCAGGTTATGGATTCGCCGCTGGAGATGGGAGGGTCTATCCTCTTAGAGATGGAATTCTCTCAATCGTCTATCCCGACTCCCTGGAGGGTTCGGATGAGAAGATGAACCGGCTCTACAGGTGGTTGGCCCCCTTTTATGATCTGAGCGAGAGAGTTCTGGGCCGCTTGCTCTCAGGCCAGGATATGCGCTCGGGTCGACAGGAGATTGTCAAGCTCCTTCCTCTCTCAAAAGGCATGAAGCTCCTGGAGGTCTCTCCCGGACCGGGAGTGTTCCAGAGTTTCCTCAGGGATTCGATTGGAGGAAGCGGGGGGCTAGTTTCGCTCGATCTTTCACTGCCGATGCTTCGCCAGTGTCAGAGAATCGCCTCGGTCACGCGGGCACACCTCATTCACGCAAACGGAGCCTGTCTTCCCTTTGCAGATGAGACGTTTGACGGCCTGTTCCATTTCGGCGGAATTAATCTCTTCAACAACCCCGAGCAGGCTTTGAGCGAATTTGTCAGGGTCGTGAAGCGCGGTGGGATCGTTGCCTACGGGGATGAGGGATTTTCACCCGACTATAAAGCTGGCTGGAGGAAGAACGTACTCCTACGACTCAACCCCGGATTTTCTCGTAGCAGACCGAGCATCCCAACAGGACTGAGCGAAGTCTCCGAACACGCCGTATACGGAGGGCTTGGGTATTTGGTCGTGGCAGCGCGCCGACGGGACTGGTAAATCACGACTGTCCCGCTAAAGGATTCTCACCAACGCCGCTCCTTGACCACACGCCAGGCCCCGGGTGCGATCTTTGGGGCCAAATCTACCGTGTTGGCTGATCGCCTAGCGCCACCAATCCTCTTGAACGAAAGTTCTCTCTCCGGTCAAAAGAAGGTTGCGGAATTTCACCACGGTGTCGCGCGTCAGGAGGTAATTTATCTCTGGAGCTTCCCAGGCGTAGATTACTTCCGAGACCCTCTTGCCGAGAGGATCTCTCGGATCCCACAAAAAGCGCTCAGACTGAACGAGGATTGACGCGATCTGCTCAAGCTGACAGGGCTTGATGGCTCCTGAGAGAACAGCGTCGCAGATCGCAATCAAGTGTCTTGTCTCGACGACAAAATCCTCCTTCAGATCATCAGTTAGGACACCCGTCCCGTTGTACGGGACCCCCTCCCCCTTCCCATCGGCCCCTTCTGAGAGCGCACTCGCCGGAATCCGCTTTTCGAAGAATGCTTTCAGGGTATCTGCTTTCATGACATATTTTTCCCCTTGCCGTTTGCACGGCGAATCGATCGATGAATCTTTGCAGGCACCGCGGGAAGAGGAGGATTGGAAAGAGGCTGCACTACAACCAGCAGCACTGGCGCAGGAGCAGGGGTGAGGGCGTTCAGGAGGGGATCCGGGATCGAATCAGCTTCCTCTGCACCCACTCCGTGGGACAGCGGAGTGCCGCAGTGTCAGCAAATGGAAAGAACCGGAATGCTACGAGAGAAAAGTATCGTTATATCTCTACAATGTCAAGATTCGAACAGACATCGTGCGCCACGCGAGTCGCACCTGCGAATCTTTCCACGTGCTCAACAGAATTCCACTCTCAGAAATCGCAGGTAACGGCGGGGGCTCCCTTCCCGTGAATAAATACTGACATTTGGGGCCTTCGGCTGAAATCCCCCGCGTGCAATTTCGCTAATACCTCGGCATTTCAGTGTCGATGAGTTCCGCCCACTCGTCGATTCCGCCGACGAGGTTCTTCACTTTCCGAAATCCCATCTGTTTCAGAAACTCGACAGCGCGCCCGCTGCGCACACCTGTATGGCAGAGGACGACAATCTCCTGCGAGGAGTCAAGCTCATTGACCCTCCTGGGCAGATCATTAAGCGGGATGAGGAGGCTCTCGAGGTGAGCGATCTCATATTCCTGCACTTCGCGCACGTCCAGGATGAGGACCGGATCGCCGTGGTCGAGCTTTCTCTTTAGCTCGCCGGTCGATATACTGAACGCCTTCTGATTCTCGGACGCAGCAGGCGCCGGTGTGATCCCGCAGAATGCTTCGTAGTCGACAAGCGTGGTAATCTCCGGGTGATCCCCGCACATCTTGCACTCGGGGTTCCTCTGCAGTTTCAGCTCCCGGGTCCGCATCGAAAGGCCGTCAAAAAGAAGGAGCCTGCCGATAAGGGGCTCGCCAATCCCGAGGATCAGCTTCACGGTCTCCATCGCCTGCATCGTGCCGACGATTCCGGGCAGGACGCCCAGCACGCCTCCTTCTGCACAGCTTGGCACGAGACCGGGAGGCGGCGGCTCGGCATATAGGCAGCGGTAGCAGGGACCGTCCGGCGCGGAGAAGACAGACACCTGTCCCTCAAAGCGGAAGATGCTCCCGTAGACATTCGGCTTATGAAGGAGCACGCACGCGTCATTGACGAGATAGCGCGTCGGAAAATTGTCCGTCCCATCGACAATGACGTCGAACTGCCGGATGATGTCGAGCGCGTTCTCAGAAGTGAGCCGGGCGCTGAAGAGCTCCACAGCGACGTTCGGATTGATCGAGAGAATCCGGTCCTTCGCCGACTGAAGTTTGGGCCTGCCGATGTACGGCGTCGAATGCAAAATCTGCCGCTGAAGGTTCGATTCTTCGACGAGATCAAAATCCACAATGCCGAGCCTGCCGATCCCCGCCGCAGCCAGATAGAGCGCGAGCGGGGAACCGAGGCCACCGGCTCCGACGACCAATACGCTTGCCGCTTTGAGCTTCATCTGCCCTTCGAGCCCCACTTCAGGAAGGATAAGATGTCGCCCGTAGCGCCGAATTTCTTCATTCGAGAGGCGGACCTTCGTGGGATCAAGCCTCGGCGCCGACTCTCTCACTGCGCACTCTCCTTCCCACCCGCGATCGATGGAATGATGCTAACCGTATCCTTTTCGGTCACACGGGTCTCTTCCTGCTGCAAGTAGCGAATGTCCTCGTCGTTCACATACACGTTTACAAAACTCCTGAGCGATCCCTGATCGTCGAATAGATGCCGCCGCAGCGGAGCATAGGTGCTCGTGAGCTGATGGAGAAGATCCCCAACCGTGTTTCCTTCAAGGAGAACGACGTCCTTCTTTTCCGTGTAGGCCCTTAGCGGCGTTGGGATCATGACTTTGGTCGACATGTTCACTCCTCTTCAATCCTGCATGGCATTTAGTGGTGGATGGCTCTCGCGGATCCTTTCCTGATGGGGCGGTACGCTTCCTTCTGGAGAGACTCGAGTGGTTCTTCCTCGAACGCAGTCCGGTCGTCCTTCAAGACCCACGAGCGCACGGCGCACGGGATCCGCTCTTCGACGGAGGCAATCACGTAGGAGCAGGAGGGCCATGCATGGTCGAGATCAAACTGCGACGGCATCGCCGGGTGATCGGGATGCGAATGATAAAATCCGATGACCTCAAGTCCCTCAGCGCTTGCTTCCGCCTCCGCCCTCCGGTAATCTGCAGGGGTGATGAGGAAGCGCCGGGTGCGGTTCTCACCCTTCGCATTATCGATCTTCAGGACATCCAGCACTTCTTTGCCTCCCTTGTTCTCCAACCCGACGAGGATCCCGCAGCACTCCTCAGGATAGGCCTCCATGGAATGCACTTTGATCTTGTGAAGCGCGGTATGCGTCATTGTGAGCATGGCGTCACTCGCTCCAAAATCGTTCGCTCAAGTACCGGCTCCCGTGGTCCGGGAAGACCGTCACCACGACTCCTGATTCCAGTTCCCTCGCGACCCGGATGGATGCAACGAGCGCAGCCGCCGATGAAACTCCGAGGAGCATGCCGTGCTTCCTTGCCATGCGCCGGGCCAGCTCGTAGGTGGATTCCGTCGAGATCTCCAGGTGAGCGTCCGCGACAGTCGCGTCGTAGATGCCGGGGACGATCGCCGTTTGCAGGTACTTGAGCCCCTCGATGCCGTGCAAAGGCGCATCGGGCTGGAGCGAGATGCACCGAATGAGCGGATTGAACTCCTTCAGGCGCCTGGAGACGCCGATGAAAGTCCCCGAAGTTCCGATCCCCCCGACAAAATGAGTAACGCTGCCTTTTGTCTGACGGATGATCTCGACGGCGGTCGTCTTGTAGTGCGCCTGCCAGTTCGCGGGATTATTGTATTGATCAGGGTAGAAGTACTCCTCGGGATGTTCCGAGACGATCTTTTTGACAAATTTCTGTGCGCCGTCGGTTCCCTCCAGAGGGTCGGTGTAGGTGACATGGGCTCCCAAAACCGAGAGCAGTCTCTTTCGCTCGGCAGTGACGTTTGCAGGGACGGCAAGGCGAATCGGGTAGCCGAGCGCGGCACCGATCATCGCGTAGGCGATTCCCGTATTCCCGCTTGTGGCGTCAATGATCGTCTTTCCATGCACAAGGGCGCCGCTTAATTCTCCCTCCCGGATCATGCCCAGAGCGGAACGGTCCTTTACCGAGCCACCCGGATTATGCCATTCGGCCTTCGCCAGGATCTGGACGCGCGGGGACACCCCCACGAACTCGGGCAAGCCGAGAAGCGGGGTGTTGCCGATCTGCTCAAGAAGCGACGGACCTCTTTCAACTTCATATGTCAAGGAACTAAGCATAATATCGACAAAGTACAAGAAAGCGGAGAATCGGTATTTCAGAGCCAGAGCGGCCCTTTCGGCGTCAAATGCGGCAACTACAACAGAGGAATGGAGGTGGGCAGAGTGATCGCATCGCTTCCCCCGAATGTGCACGAATAAGAATATTTGACACCTTCTTGGCCCCCCAGGCTATGCCTGATTCAGCAATGTATCTAACACCGGATGGGAGAAAATCATTCCCCCCTCCGGGATCCGATCCGATAATCCGGAGAGACGGGCAAAAGAGAATGCGCGCGAAGCCCCCCGAAAGCGCGCGCTTTCAGTGATTTGGCATTTAGGTGGTTGCTGAGCGAGGAGGGGAGAGCTTATGCCGATATGCCGGCTGAGGCTACAATTGCGTGTGCTAGACGACCAGAAGATTGTGGCTGATTTCCCAACTGAGTGTAGCCCGCGCCTTGCCATTCAGCAGGACATTGACCGATTTGTCGAACTTCTGGATCTGCTTGATCTCAATCGTGTCGTTCAGTGCAAGCTTCAGATCGTCCAAAAGCGTGAGAAAGACCGGACTGTCATCGGCCACGCCGACTAGCCGGTACCTTCTCCCCGGCGCCTTCTCCGACAGGGGGATCGCCCTGCTTTCGGGGAGCCTGCCCTTCTCATCGGGGATCGGGTCCCCGTGCGGGTCAAACTGGGGATATCCGAGGAGTTTGTCGAGGCGTTCGGTGAGCTTCTCCGAGCGCAGATGCTCGAGCTGCTCGGCCACCTCGTGCACCTCGGCCCAGGTGAACGCCATTTTCTGGACCAGGAAAGTCTCCCAGAGCCTGTGCTTGCGGACCACTTTCAGCGCCAGGTCCCTCCCCATTTCACTCAGTGATGCGCCCTGACGCCGGTTGTAGTCAATGAGCCGCTTCTTGTGAAGCCTCCGGAGCATTTCGGTCACGGTCGCGGGGTTGATGCTCAGGCGTTCGGCGATGGCGCTGTTGGCGATGCGCCCGCGGATCTCGGCCGAGAGGACGTAAATGGCCTTGAGGTAGTTCTCTTCCGTGTTGGTCAGGGAGACCATGTTGACATTGTACTAGAATATCCTTAATTAAGCAATTAGGCTACCCTAATTATTTTATGTCGGGCTATACAAATTTCTTCTTTAGGTTATTCTTTGCCTCCTGGGACTACAGCCAGGAGGCGTGCCACCGTCGCACCTGCTTTCGCCGAGCAGCAATCGCGCCACTCTGGCCCGCTGATATCGCAATCGTCAACAAGCCATGCATCCTCCAAAGAGAGCACAGGTGAAATCTCACACAGGCTCCCCCCCGACGTCGCATGAGCGTGTGCCCGTGCAGCCCGCCGGGCTTTCGCTTGAAGGGATGCACGGCTCGGTGAAGATCCCCCCGGATGAGGCCGGATTCTGGCGTCAATGGAAGGCTTTTGTCGGTCCGGCGCTTCTGGTGAGCGTCGGCTATATGGATCCCGGAAACTGGGGAACCGATCTCGCCGGAGGTGCGCAGTTCAAGTACGGCCTTCTCTGGGTCGTAGGCCTCGCGAGCCTGATGGCCGTCTTCCTGCAGGTCATCGCCGCCCGGCTGGGCGTGGTCACCGGGAAGGACCTCGCCCAGTGCTGCCGCGACTGGTATCCCCGGTGGACCCGGTGGCCAAACTGGATGTTCAGCGAGATTGCGATTGGCGCGTGCGATCTCGCGGAAGTGCTCGGAAGCGCTGTTGCGCTGAATCTGCTGTTCCACATCCCTCTGTTCTGGGCAGTGGTCATCACCGCCTGCGACGTGATTCTTCTGCTCGCCCTGCAGAAATTCGGCATGCGCACCATTGAGGCGGTCGTCCTGCTGCTCGTTGCAACGATAGGGTTGTGTTACTATATTGAGCTGTTCATCCTGCCCCAGACGCAGCCCAATTTGCTGGAAATGGGTCGGGCGCTCATCGGCCCGAGTTTCCGGCAAATGGGGATGGTATACATCGCCATCGGCATTATCGGCGCCACAGTGATGCCGCACAACCTCTTCCTGCATTCGGCGCTCGTTCAGAGTCGCCAGCTGCAGAAGGACGACGCGGCGATCCGGCGCGCGATCCGGTTCAATACGATCGATTCCACCTTCGCGCTGACGATCGCGTTCTTCGTCAACGCAGCGATCCTCGTTCTCGCCGCCCTCGTGTTCTACGGAAAGGAAAGCGTGACCGTCGCGGGAGGCGAGGTGGTCCAGTTCGGCGCCAATGCAGACTGGATCCGCGTGGCGTACCTGACGCTCGCGCCACTGCTTGGGGCAGGCATTGCGAGCACGCTCTTTGCCGTCGCCCTGTTCGCAAGCGGCCAGAGCAGCACGATTACGGGAACGCTGGCCGGACAGGTCGTGATGGAAGGATTCATGCGGTGGCGGGTCTCGCCCGCGCTTCGCCGTGTCATCACGCGCGTTCTGGCAATCCTTCCCGCGGTCATCATGATCGGGCTCAGGGGCGATGCGAGCGTCACGGACCTGCTTATGCTCAGCCAGGTCGTACTGGCGCTCCAGCTGCCATTTGCGATGTTCCCCCTGCTTCAGTTTACGAGTTCAAGGAAACGCATGGGGCCGTGGAAGTTGGGGTGGCCGCTCCTGTTGGCCGGATGGGGAAGCGCTCTTCTAATCACTGCAATGGATCTCTACGGACTCCCGGATTCGCTTGTTCAGGCATGGCACGTGTTGACCGGGAGCCCATAGGGAGTGCGCCTGTCACTTGAGGTGAAGCATGTACGAAAAGATCCTTGTCACTCTTGATGCGACGCCGACAGACCGCGCGATCATTCAGCACGTCAAACCCCTGGCCAAACTCCACGGAAGCCGGCTTGTGCTTCTGCATGTCGCCGATGGCTGGGCCGCCCGGACATTCGGTCAGGACGCGATTAGCCCCGAAATAGAAGAGGATAAGGCATACCTGGAGAAGATTTGCAGCGAGTTCCGCGAGGCCGGCATCCCTACCGAGGCTGAACTTGCCTACGGTGAACCCGCCAAGCAGATCGTCCGGTGGGTCCAGGAGAAGCACTGCGACCTTGTGGCCATGAGTACGCACGGACATCGACTTCTCGGGGATATCCTTTTCGGCGTGACTGCAAGCCGGGTCCAGCATCAGATCGACGTGCCGATGCTCCTGATCAGGGCATCCTGAGCTCGCAGGTAACGAAAGCAGATCTCATCCGACGCATCCCATCAGCATTTCCCCCCTGCCGAAGTCCTACCCAAACGATTCCGAGGGGCAGTTCATGATGAAAAAGGGACACGTATCTCTTCGGCTATTTGATCGATTGAAGGAATGTGGACAAGTGTGGACAGGCGTGTGCGGACCATCTGTACTCAACCGAGATCCGCTCGGGTGGGACGGGGAAGGATTTTTCAAAGCGGAAGGCCCAAGGAGAAACTGAGTCTCCGAGAGATAGCTATTTCAACCCCCGTTTCTTCTTTTCGATAAAAACCTGCTCATCGACGGGAGCGGCGCATATGGGACAGACGTAACGCCGCGTGGTCTCGTTGAAATCCGGCTCGCGCGTCTGCTTGCAGTTTGGACAGCGAACCGTGAGCGGTTTTTCCTCTTTTTGCTTTGGCACGGAATCTTTCTCGAGGTTTGTAAATTAGTTTCTTCTAGCCAGAAGTCTCATCCGCCTTCCTCCCTTGCTGATCCTTCGGGGAGGGCTGCATGTTATTTCACCGACCCCTCTCGGACACTTTTGATATACTGGTCTTCCCTAGCGTTTCTTTGAGAGATCCTCAGCTCACCTACACGGCCGAGTTTGCAGAAGGGAACGCCTTCTTTGGCCTCTGCATTTACTCGCCAGAGCGAAACCCCATCTACATCATCGAGCGCAATCGGCGGACGGCCGTCCTCGCTAAGGGTGGATATCTCGACACCAGTCATTCGGATATTCTTCGCGTGCCGTATGAAGAATCCGTAGACAGGCGGAGTTCCAAACATTCCCGGCTCAGGATAATCTTTCTCCCGCTCGGGGATCTCGCTGAGAGGTTTGGGCCCGGAGCCGCCGCCTCGAAAACACAGTCGAATATTATTTAGCGAGATGTCGTCGATGGGGTGCCCCGGAATCCCGCAGATCGTGCAGCAGTGATCAGGATCGGCGTTGTATACTATTATGTTGCTGATTAGGACCCGGCGGATCGCGCCCACAGGTGTGCCTTCAGGCCCGCGCATGCGCGCGCCGAGCCGGAGGAATATCGGGTCAGATACGATGTCGCGCATCGTGATATTGGTGACCGACACATCCTCCAACAGGCCCCCGTCTACCGATTCCATGGCAATTCCGCAGCAGTAGTCAAAAACGCAGTTGGAGATAGCGACGTTTTTGAATCCGCCGTTGGATTCCGTTCCGAACTTGATCCTCCCTGTCGGGCGAGCATTCTTTTCCGGGTTTTCCGTGCGCTTTAACGTGCCGTCTAGCATCGTCCCTTCCTCGAAGCCGCTCAGCTGGCAGTTCGTGATGGTCACATTCTCCGTTGCCCGGGGACGGTCGAGGGCGAATGAGCTTTTAAGGCATATGCCGTCATCGAACGGGGAGTTCACCTGGCAATTGGACACGCGCACATTGACGCAGCAGTCGATATCGATTCCGTCCCGGTTCGTGTCGATCTTGATGTTGTCAATGAAGAGGTTGTCGACGCCCGTTGCAAGAATGGCAAACCACCCGCCATGGACGATCGTCACATCGCGGATGGTGATGTTTCTTGAGCACAGGATGGCGATCGATTTATTCGCCGTCTGCTTGCCTTCAACCCAATCCTTGTAGAGACCCTTCCCCCAGATCGCCCCGCCACCCATGATCGACACGTCATGGAGGCTGTCGCCCCAGATGAAACTATTGTGCCAGTGACTATGCCCGGAGTCCTGGAAGCGGTTCTGGCTGCCCCCTTCCTCATCATCATATCCGTTCTCTTTACTGACGGGTGCCGCCACAAGCGTCGCTCCCGGACCGATGAAGAGGCTCACGTTGCTCTTGAGGTGGATTGAACCCGAGAGGTACTCTCCGGCCGGGAAGAGCACCGTTCCACCCCCCGAACTGGAGGCTGCCTCTATCGCATCGTTGATCGCCCTGGTATCATTTGCCTTTCCATCTCCCAAGGCTCCGTATGCCTTGACGTTGATGAAGGCGGGATGCTCGGCAGCCGATTGTTGAGCTGCGAGGCACAAGCGAGGAATCAGAAGGAGAAAAATCGGGAAGACCCGTCTGGCCGCATGCATGTCGACACGCAACTTAAATTCGATACAAAAGGATACATATCGCTGAGCCAAAAGCCGGATAACACGTGCCTGCGCCGCTTCAGCGCGCCTCGGCCCCTTCACGCAGCATCAGGCGCATTTCATTTGTGGGTTTGAATCCCATCGTCTCATAGAGTGGCCTGCCGTCTTTGCTGGCATACAGGGTAACTGAGCCGAATCCTTGATCCTTGCACCACTGGACCATGATTTCCATCAACTTCCGGGCAAATCCCCTGCGCCGGTAGGTCGGCTCCGTGTACACATTAACGATGTGCGCCCGCTGGGTGTGAGGATCGCGGGGGCTAGCGACGTGGTCAAATATCATGATCCCGCCGCCCGCCACAACCTCTCCGCCCTGAGTCTCAACGAGCCAGGCCCGATATCTTCCGTCCGCGATTCGCTCCCGGAAGAAGGGCCTCGCGTTCGAGTCGACGACATCGAGCACGAGATCATCGCGGTAGCCGATGTCGACGAACATGTTCCGACGGTGTGTGAGAATAGTATCGAGGTCCTCGAGATTGCCTTCTCGAATTGTAAACCCATTCCATGGGATCTTCGCCATTGCGACCGGCTATGCCTCAGAAGTGATCGTTATTGTCTTTTTGAGCTCCGTGCCTAAAACTCCTCTCGGCAGGCATTATAGAGGCCAACACATGCGGATACAGAACTGTATTGGCCAAATCAGGATCCCTTGATCAGCCGCAGGGACACTTCCCAGAGCCTCTCAGCGTTCGCCGGATCTAGGGCATACGGTGCGACGCCTCTATAATCCTCCGGCATCCGAGTAACGACTTGCGCTTCACAGCAATCTTCGAAATACCGGCCTCCGATGCCTTCGAGAGCTGGAGCTGTCGCCAGCAGCGCGGATGTCGCTGCTCCTTCCTCCGCAGTCTTTCTGCGATCGGGCGGCGCCTTCAGTCCGCCGGTATAGCGCTGGAGGTTTGTCGCAATCGCACCTGGATGCAGTGCGTTTGAAACGATCCCCTCCTCCTTCCACCGCTTCGTGAGACCAACGGCGAAGAGAATATTGGCGGTCTTCGACTGCCCGTAGGCAAGCAAGGGATCGTAGGGCCGAAAGTTGAAATGGATGTCATCAAAAACGACAGGCGAAAGCTTGTGTCCCGCTGAGCTTAAGGAGACAACCCGTGAAGGACGGCCGGCGACGAGCGCGCCGTGGAGAGCAAGCGTGAGCTCAAAATGCCCCATATGGTTTGTCGCAAACTGCAACTCCCAACCTTCGCTCGTGTGCTGTTCGGGGGTCGCCATCACACCGGCGTTGTTGACGAGCACATGGAGCGGTCCGTGCCAGCCGGCAGCAAAGGAGGCAATCGAGCTGCGGTCAGTGAGATCAAGTCTGGCCACGTGAATCAACTGGTTACCAGTCGTTGCCCTGATATCGGAAGCAGTCTTCTCTCCGTCATCAAGATTGCGAACGGCGAGCGTGACTTCAGCACCGGTGCGGGCGAGAGCTCGCGCTGTCTCGACCCCGATGCCTGAAGAGGCCCCCGTGACGATGATGCGTTTGCCGGAAAGATTGATGCCTTCTACGATCTCGGCCGCAGTAGAGTGAAACCCAAACGCTGTCGTTATTCGAGTCATGAGTGGAGGTGCAGTCAGAATCAGGACATCAGAGCTTGTGTAAGAACCGGATAAGCAGATACGCAAGGTGGCGAGTTCTTGCCATGAGGGCCACTCAGAGCGTCATCGCCTTGTCGATCATATTCTGATTCGCCAACCCATTTGCGCCGTCAATTTCCACTGCTTCTCCGCCGAGGATCCAATCGGTAAACAGGGAGATCTCCTCGACATAGAGATTCGGCACAAATATCTCCTCGACGTGCACCGTGTACGGCTTTTCCCCTTTTCCCTGCATGATCGTCAGCCTCCCCAGGCGATCGACCAACTGGAAGTCGCTCACGCTTATGATCCCCTCTGTGCCTATGATCTCAAGCAAGACGCGCGTGAAGGGAGCGGTGTAGGAACAGAACACCGAGGCAACGACGCCTTGCGGAAAACCGAGTGTAAGAAGAGCAGACTCTTCGGTTGAACTGTCACCCGGAGTCGGCGACAGAACTCCTGCGAGTGAAACGGGCTCCCCGCCCAGGAGGTACCTCAGGGTATCAATGCAATGGACTCCGACGTCAAATACTGGACCGCCCCCGGCCACTTTCCGGTCGATCAGCCATGTCCGCGCGCTCTTTCGCGCGTCATAGACGAACTCTGCTCTCACGCAATTCAGATCTCCGATACGGCCCGCAAGGGAGAGCTCTTTCGCTCGCCGAATGAGGGGTGAGAGGCGTATCATATGAGCAACCATCAGCTTCACGCCACCCTCAGCGCATGCGGATATCATGCTCTCGGCCTGGCGGGCATCCATGGCCATCGGCTTCTCGACAATCACATGCTTGTGCGCCTTCGCAGCGGCAAGCGTCTCGCCGCAGTGTGCCGAGTTCGCCGATGCGATAAACAACGCATCAACGTCCGGGTGCTGCGCAAGCTCCTCAGGGGAGTCGAAGGCGAGCGGGATGGCGCATTCATCCGCCTTACGACGGGCGGCTTCCGCCGAGCGCTTCTGTAGGGCAACAACCGTCGAGTTACGCGCACGTCTAATCGCAGGAGCGATCGTCTTCTCAGCAAACTGGCCAAAGCCGACAATGCCGTATCTGATCGTCCTTTGTGTGGCCACCGTTAACTAACTTAAGGATTCCGTGCAAGATACGTTCGACCCTTCACCTAAGCAATATGCTCTTACCCAGGCGCCCGAGGAGTCGAACGCCGCGCTATCGCAGGCGCCAAAGGGCTGGATGAGCATGCCTGAAGCCCTTGCCAAGGCTGAAGACCGGATCACTGTCAGTGTTTCCCCGTAAGCGCATGGAAGAAGAGCTCGGCGGCAAGACGGTTTCCCTCAGGTGAAAAATGCACTCCATCAACCGTAAGTATGCCCTTCTCTACATTGGAGGTGTTCTTCTCCTGAAGAGTCTTCTGAAACTCCTTCCTCAGGTCTACAAGGCTGAGGTGGTACTTTGACGCGAGATCGCGGATCATCTGGGCGTAGTGGTTCAGG
>Ga0187779_10001835_pt1 | contig 13215 bp, 13 predicted proteins | sample 1015_Q2_SP10_10__FD_132435 | JGI IMG/M metagenome (GOLD analysis project Ga0187779, IMG submission 132435) | Tropical peat soil microbial communities from peatlands in Department of Meta, Colombia - 1015_Q2_SP10_10_MG | ecosystem: Environmental > Terrestrial > Soil > Wetlands > Peat | place... | reverse complement strand
TGACGGAGGCTTGAGGCGGGGTCAGAGCGCTGCGGCCCGGGCAGCCTATGACGGGACGGTGGCGTCCTATCGCCAGACCGTACTTACGGGATTTCAAGAGGTAGAAGACAACCTGGCTGCCCTGCGCATCCTCGAAGAAGAAGCCAACGCCCAGGATGAGGCGGTCAAGGCAGCCAAGCAATCGGTGACGGTAGCCCTGAACCAGTATAAAGCGGGAATCATAAATTACCTCGTTGTCATAGTAGTCCAGGCTGCAGCGCTAAACAACGAAACGACCGCACTCGGCATCCTCGCCCGTCGCATGACTGCGGCCACGCTTCTTATTAAGGCACTGGGCGGCGGCTGGGATGCGTCCACTCTACCCTCGGCCAAAGACCTCAGTCACAAAGACTCTAAGCAATCACAGTCAACCGAGAGCAAACCCTTGTCGGCAGACCTAACGAGCGCCGGTACTCCTTAGGAGTCCGTCCTCAGTACTTTTTTTCCTCTAACAAGGAGTGTCACTTTCTTCTCCGGCCGTTTTTCAAAAAAAAAGGGATCAGTTAGAGGAGGGCAATAACTGATCCCCACCAGTACATCAGCAGGGGGTAAAACAAGGAGCTTTTGGTGTACTGGCCTTTCGAAAAATTATAAGACATAAAGATTAGAGTGGGATTAGAACTGGATTAAGATTTTTTAAGACCGGTGGTGAGTTCATCCCATCACCTTTTTCAATTCCCTTACATCCCTCACGGGCGGCAGGCAGGTAAATCCTTTGCAGACGAAAGCCGTTGGAACCTCTGGCACCCCTTTCTCCATGAGAAACGGAAACCAGTTCCCTTTTATAGGTTCCTGAGGATCCTTCAGGCTCAGGATTTTGTTAGGAAGATAAGCAAAGGAGATCTCCTTGAGCATGTTTTTCGTCCTCGGATCATCTCTTGAGCCGATGATTCCGATCTCCTGCGGATTCAAAAAGAATGAGAGGGCCGACAGCATCTGCGTAAATCCGGAAGGATGCTGCTCGAGAAAGTTATGGAAGAGATGAAGGATCTGTTCGGCCTTCGATTTGAAAGATTCTTCGCCGGTAAGATAGCTGAGTTTGGTCAAATTAAACAGGGCGACGGAGTTCGCCGAAGGGATGGCATTGTCATAAGGGTTCTTCGATCGGGCAATCAAAGGTTCGTTCTCCTTCCCTGTGAAGAAGAAACCTCCATTCTTCTCATCCCAGAATTGGTAAATCATTCTCTGGTTGAGATCCTCTGCCTCTTTCAACCATTCCGTCTCAAATGTGGCTTCATACAGATCGATGAGGGCTTGGATAAAAAAGGCATAGTCTTCCGAATACCCCTTTACCCTGGATTTTCCTCCACGGCACACTCTCATCAGGTCGCCATCCTCCCGCATCTCCCGGAGGATGAAACGGGCAGCTTCTTTTGCCCCGTTAAGATATTGCTCTTTTCCCGTGACTTTAAATCCATCCACGAAACCGGAAATCATCAAACCGTTCCAAGACGTCAGAATTTTCTCATCCCGCCCGGGTTTCACTCTTTTTTCCCTTTCGGCATAGAGTTTCCGCCGGGCCTCCGCCAGTATCTTTTCCAACTCCTCCACGGACACTCTGTATAACTGAGAAACCTTTTCTAAAGTCGATGCGATATTAAGAACACTTCTCCCTCCCTCGAAATTTCCCTCGGTGGCCACTCCATAATAAGCGCAAAAAGGAGTCCCTTTTTCTTTGCCCAATACTTCTTTAATCTCATCTCTCGTCCAGACATAGAACTTCCCTTCCTCACCTTCGCTGTCCGCGTCCTGGGTGGAGTAGAATCCCCCTTCCGGACTCTTCATTTCATGGCGGACATAGCGGAGGATTTCTTCGCCTACGTCACGATATCTTTCTTTTCCTGTGGCCTGATAGGCTTCAAAGCAGGTTTTGGAAAGCAGGGCGTTGTCATAGAGCATTTTTTCAAAATGGGGGATGAGCCATCGCTCATCCACAGAATACCGGTGGAATCCTCCTCCTAAATGGTCGTAGATCCCGCCATCGGCCATTTTCCCCAGAGTTTTTTCCACCATTTCCAATGCATTTTTTGAACCCGTACTCTTCCAGTACCGGAGGAGAAAGGAAAGGGTCATGCTGCTCGGGAATTTCGGGGCGTTTCCGAATCCTCCATAAATTGGGTCGAATTGGCTCTCCAGAGCCGTAAAAGCTTTTGTTAGAACCCTATCGTTCAGGGCCTCCTGAGAAAGGACTACTTCCGTTATCTGGCGGAGGGCATTTTTAAGTTGTGCCTCCATCTTCTCCACTTCTCTTCGATGAGAGCGGTAATAATCAGAGACGATCACCAGGACTTTTGAAAACCCTGGCATTCCGCCACGATCTTCAGGGGGGAAATAGGTTCCCGCATGAAAGGGGATGAGATCAGGAGTTAAGAAGACGGTCATCGGCCATCCGCCGGCCCCGGTCATCACCTGAACAGCATTCATATAAAGCTCGTCGAGATCCGGTCGCTCCTCTCGGTCAACCTTGATATTAATGAAGCGGAGGTTCATGATTCCCGCAATCGCTTCATTTTCAAAAGATTCCTTTTCCATCACATGGCACCAATGGCAGGAGGAGTAGCCAATGCTGAGGAGAATGGGTCGATCTTCTTTCTTAGCACGGCTCAGGGCCTCCTCTCCCCACGGATACCAATCCACAGGATTATGGGCATGTTGCATCAGGTACGGACTGGTCTCGTGCACCAGCCGGTTGGTATATTTGTGCTCCATGCGTAGCTCCTCAAGGGTATTTATAACCATCGGGATGGAGAATGACAAGGAAAATCCGCTTGACTTTTATAAAGGACTAAGTAGTATCATTATCCGGGAAGAACGATCCTGAGAATGGGAAAGAACTTCAAATCGTTCGTTTAGGTGTGCGTCCTGATGAAAAGAGAACTTACATTTGAACTAGGCTTGTATGCCTTATGTATCTTGTTGGTAGGATTGCTCTGGCATAAGCCAGTCATTCTAACAATTTGTTATGTGGCAATCAGCGTCGTCGCGCTCACCAAATGGCACACAAAAAGCGATCTGTTTTTCTATTTTGTTACCTTTATCCTCGGCCCCGTAGGAGAATCCGTAGCAGTCTACCTTGGCGCCTGGAAGTATTCAAAACCGCTTTTCTTGATTCCCCTGTGGTTGCCTTTCTTATGGGGTATTTGCGCCTTATTTATGAAAAATATCTCCGAGACACTGTTGAAGAGAAGAGAGAAGTCGTGACCTGGTCACTCGCCCTCCGGCAAAGTAAATATAAAAAAGTTGTTTGTCTTTTCGACTTCCGGACCCGCGCCGCCGGACTATCCATCGCATTGAACCAAAAAGACCGGCTTTGGCGTACCGCGCAGGATTTTTTCAGCTAAGCATCCCTGAAAAAAATGTTTGACCCCTCGATGCCGATGGGTAGACATGGCTATCAAGCCAATTTCTTTCTGGGCCGCATGCTCCAGTATCTCCTCAGCCTCATTTCCGTAGCGGACATGGGCATCTACGTCAAACCCTTTCGCCTTCAGGCGTCCCTCCATATCATGAAGATATTCCTCTGCCTGACGGACAACCTCCACCTGGGCTTCTGTTTGATCCGCACCCGGAAACATATGGGCTAAGGCGACCCGTAAAAGGGATATACCCTCTCCGTTGCGTTCTGCCAGTTCCTCCACTTCCGGGATGATATTTTCCGCGCAGTGCGAGCCGTCCAGCGGTACAAGAATCCTTTCCTTTTTTTCCATAAGGATCCACCTCTCAGTTAAAACTAATAACTCTTATCTTGTCTGTCAAACAAACCTGGGTCTCTTATTCGATTCGAGGATCTTTTTTCTGACACGCACGGAATGCGGGGTTACCTCGACCAGCTCATCTTCCTTGATGAACTCGATTGCCTGCTCGAGGCTGAGGATTCTGGGAGGAACGAGCTGTAAAGCTTCGTCCGAGCCGGCTGCCCTCATGTTGGTCAGTTTCTTCTCCTTCGTCACATTGACATTGAGATCGTTCTCTCTCGAATTCTCACCGATCACCATTCCTTCGTAGACAGGCGTATTCTCCTTCGTAAAGAGTGTCCCACGGGGCTGGAGATGATAAAGGGCATACGTGGTGGTCTTCCCAGACCGGTCTGCAACCAACGTTCCGGTTGACCGCTTGGCGATCGGGCCATGCCACGGTTCATAACCGTCGAAGATGTGGTTGAAAAGGCCTGTTCCCCGTGTATCCGTCAGAAACTGGGAACGGAAACCGATCAGCCCTCTGGACGGGATCCTGAATTCGAGGCGAACCCTACCATGGCCGTTGTTGTTCATCTTCTGCATCCTGCCTTTCCGGATCCCTATCTGCTGTGTCACAACACCTATGAATTCCTCTGGAATATCGATGACGAGATGTTCCATCGGCTCGTGAAGAATACCGTCTAGGTTTTTTGTGATGCTCTCCGGCATGGACACGGAAAGCTCATAGCCCTCCCTCCGGATCATCTCAATAAGGATGGCAAGCTGCAGTTCTCCTCTTCCCATCACCTTGAAAGAATCTGTGGAATCGAAATCCACCCTGATCGACACATTATAAAGGAGCTCTTTTTCAAGCCGTTCCCTCAGGTTCCTCGATGTGACATACCTTCCCTCCTGGCCCGCAAAGGGGGACGTGTTCACGGAAAAAACCATAGAGATGGTGGGCTCATCCACGGCAATTCTCGGAAGGGGCTCCATATCTTCGATATCAGAGATGGTGTCACCGATATTAATCCCCTCCATCCCGGCCAAGGCAACGATGTCCCCGGCCCGGGCTTCTTTGATTTCCACTCTTTCGAGTCCCTGAAACCCGCAAAGAGAAGTCACTTTGGTCTTGATCGGTTCTCCTTTTCCGTCGAGCCTGGACACCCAATCCCCGACCTTCACCGAGCCTGAGAAGATCCTTCCTATGGCGAGCCTGCCCACATAGTCGTTATAGTCGATGTTCGTGACCAGAAGCTTCAGCGGCCCTTTCTCATCCCCTTCCGGCGGCGGAACGGCATGAAGGATTAGCTCGAACAGACACTGAAGGTCTTTCGTATTCTCATCAGGCCGTAGCTTGGCAATCCCGAGCTTCGCATTGGTGTAAACGATAGGAAATTCGAGCTGGCTCTCCGTGGCTTCGAGGTCGATAAAAAGATCGTAGACCTCGTTCAATACTTCTTGGATCCTTGCATCCGTGCGGTCTATTTTGTTGATCACCAGGATGGGAGGAAGATCAAATTCGAGGGCCTTTTTCAGGACGAACCGGGTCTGGGGCAGAGGCCCCTCGGAGGCATCAACGAGGAGCAACACACCGTCCACCATCTTGAGCGTCCTTTCCACTTCCCCGCCGAAGTCGGCATGGCCTGGCGTATCGACAATATTGATCTTGACCCCCTTGTATTCAATCGCTGTATTCTTTGCCATGATCGTAATGCCCCGCTCCCGCTCCAGGTCGATATTGTCCATCACCCTCTCCTGGACCTTTTCGTTCAAACGGAAAATACCCGACTGCTTGAGCAGGCCATCGACGATCGTCGTCTTTCCGTGATCCACATGGGCAATCAGAGCAATGTTTCTCAAATCCTCTCGTTTCATAAGTAAACCTTCGTATTAGTTCGAAGCGACCAGGGGAAATTCTTCGCCCCATTTACGAAGCAGGTTTGTTGAGGGTCCGTGGATTCAAGGGGTCAGGGGGTCGAGGGTCCGAGTCACCGCTTTTTCTTTAAAATGCCTGAACCCTCGAATCTTACGCTCCTGGAACCCTTTCCACTTCGTGTTTCGGAGGTCAGGGACGCTGCCGTGCCATACGGGATCAATACGATTCATCTTAAACAGAGATTTCAAGTCTCCCAGCTCCTGACGTGTCACAAAAGTCATGGCGATTCCAGCCCGCCCCATTCTTCCTGTTCTTCCAGTCCGGTGGGTGTAGGACTCCGGCCGATATGGGTAGTCGTAATTAATGACGTGGCTGACACAGCTGAAGTCAAGCCCACGACCGGCAACGTCGGTCGCGACCAAGAAGGCGATCTCGTTTCGGCGAAAACGCTCGAAGACGGACGTTCGCCTCGATTGTTCCAAGCCGCCGTGGATATACGCTATCGACTCGAACTTCCCTTCCAACTTTTTTATCAGTTGTTCACCGTGATGTCTCGAGTTGCAAAAAATAATGGCCTGGGAAATCTTCTCCCTCCTGAGGTATTCGATCAAGGCATTGAGACGGCCGTCTCGTCCTGTAAGCTGAAAGTGATGAACCAGACTCTGGGGAGCCACCCGTTCCTTGTTCAGTTCCACTCGGACGGGTTTTGTCAGGTAGGCCCGGGCTAGTCGATCGATCTCTTCAGGCATCGTCGCCCCAAAGAACAATGTCTGGTGTTCATGAATCAGACAGGACAGGATGAAGTCTATATCTTCGATAAACCCCATCTTCAACATCTCGTCCGCCTCATCCAGAACCAGCGTGCGAACAGAAGAGAGGTCAATCGACGTGGTATGGTAGAGGAAATCAATCAGGCGACCGGGTGTCGCAACAAGGATGTGGACCCTGTTTTTTAATTTCCCTTCCTGAATCTCCATCGGGAATCCGCCAAAGATGGCAAAAGGAACGACATCCGTCAGCCTCGAAATCTTGCTGATCTCCTCCACATATTGGAGGGCGAGCTCACGGGTGGGAACTAAGATGAGGGCCTGAATGGCATTGAGCGAGGCATCGATCCTCTGGATCAGCGGAATGCCGCAGGCGGCTGTCTTCCCTGAGCCCGTCTCTGCCCGGGCCAAGAGATCCCTTCCACTCAGGATGGGGGAAAAGGTCTTTTCCTGGATAGGTGTCAAGTCCTCGTACCCCATGCTCGTCAGGGCCTCCAAAATCTCCGGCTTCAAATCCAAGTCTGAAAACTTCATCCTCAATCCTCAGAACGCCGAGTCAATCTTGAACAGGGCCTTCTTTTTTCCTTTTTTCCCAAGCCAACAATTTCCACGGTTTCAAACGACGAACGGATAAGCAATGCAGAAATAAGTTGGAGGAATTCGTAGGGTTAACGAAAAACCCGTGAAAAAGCCGCCGAGCATTTCTTACGGGCTCTCTTTTCCGTAACACCAAAGTCTATCCCAATTATACGCTACTTCCTATCCGAAAGCAACAAATTGGTAGGGGAGGAGTTGCTGAGAATCCGGGAGGAGATTTGTAGGATCCGTTGGAAAGAAAATTAGGTCGTCTTTTTGACGAAGGGAATGACGATGGCACCACGCTTGAGATCACCGAGAACTTCTGCCTTCCCACGCAAAAAAAGTTGCCCCACAAGGGCTGCCGTAACCGCATCGAGTTCATCTCCGCTCAATTCTTGAGAGAGCCCTTTGACCCCGAGTTTTTCAAGCCCCTTGTGCAATTTCGACAGCCCATCTTGCTTCCGACCCGTATGCCATATATCCTGCGCAGCACCAGGGTAAACCTCAATCACTGAGTAGCCGCGTGCGGTGAGGGCTCTTTTCAGTCGGATCCCTCGTTTCGTAAGCAATCTCATTGGGCCGAGCGTAATTGGGAAAAAACGAATGCCCCGTCTCAGTAATTCGCGGTCGCAGGGACGGAAATGTTCTCCGTTTCTGTCTTCAAACGACTTCCGTCCGGGTGGTAAGTTGAGAGGCGCATCTATCGCAACCAGGGTCGGATTCTCATTCTCTACGTATTTGATAATCTCCTGGTCTGTATGGAGTGTCGTGCAAAAAGTCATGTGACTCTGGTTCAACGTGCAAATGCCGGTATCGCGCCTCGGACTGCCCGCAAGATCAATACCTACCACGCTGAGATTATGTCGCTTGCGGAAATCCATAATTTAGCTCACCCCTCAAGCAAATGCTTCTCATAGTCTTTCAAAAGGTATTTCTTTCCCTTCCGGATCACCTCATGTCCTTCAGATGCTAATCGTTTCCTCTGATCTTCAATGCCCCCAGGATATTTAGGATTTATCTCACCGTCAGATTTCAGAGTCCTCCAGTAAGGTGTGACTCTCGTCTTACCCTCCTCCATTGCCTCACGGGCGGCATGCGCGGCGATCATCACAAATATGCCTGTTGTGATTGGACAACCCACAGTCGCCCCGTGCTTCTTCGCAAGAATGTTTCGAATCTCATTGACGGTGATGACTTTCCCCTTTCGGACTCGTTTCATAATTCCATCGACTTCCATCGGTGCCGGTATCACAATGGTGCCCTTACCCCATCGGGCAGCCATCCTTTCTGTAATGACTTCCACCCTGGGCAACCCTTTGCTGTCGGCCAACTTCTCTCGCCATGATTTCCTCTTATATCCCATCTCGAACCATCCCATCTCTTATTGGCGGTATCTTAATTAACGGCCCTGTAGAAAAAACCTGGCTAACGAAATTTCGATCTTTTTGAAATTGGCTTTGGTAAACCCATTTTTTCTACCATTTTCTTGCGGTGATGTCTATAAACGTCATCCCCTCCCGCCAGGGGGGATTTTTGGGTAACAGTGCAAGATGCGAACTTCATATTATATTAAGTCGTCCTCCGAATCTTGACAAGGAGTAATAAAATGTTTATCTTTATGAAAATATTTTCATTCCTTTCTTAACCCTTCATGAATATAGCGATTTTTAGAAACCTTTTTAAAGAGAAGAAACTCAGTTTGAGCCATCCGAGGCTCCTGACTTACCAGGAGCTTTCCAATGCCCTCAGCCCACTGAGCCCTCTGGAAATTTATCAAAACCTTCTCAAAGAGAAGAAGATGATCGGGTTGACCTCCATCTACCGATCCCTTGGTCTATTTGAGTCTCTGGGAATCGTTTTTAAAATCACGAATGGGTCAGCGGTGAAATATAAACTTTGCGAGTCGGAGAATCACCACCATCATATTATCTGCAAGGCATGCGGGAACGTGGTCGAACTGAATTTTTGTGGCATTTCGGATTGGTCCAAAAAAGTGGCTGAATCGACGGGTTATCAAGTAGTCGGTCATCAACTGCATTTTTTTGGGTTTTGCAAAGACTGTAAGTAGAATTCAGAAGCCAGGAGACAGAATTCAGAAATCAGAAAGAATCCAGAATACAGAATTTAGAAGTCAGAATTAAGGAATAAATTCTATTTTGGCTTCTAGCTTCTGGTTTCTGCATTCTGGATTCTGACTTCTATATCCTGGATTCTTGTTGACAGGAGAAATCGATGTCCCATATTCATCTTCCAGATGGAGTGTTGCCTGTTTGGCTCTGGGCTTCAGGTTTCATTGTGGTGATCCTCATTTGGGCCATTCTTTTGCGATCCATGAGAAAAGAGGACTTGACCAGGCGTTTTCCTTTGTTGGGAATGATGGCTGCCGTCATGGTGTTAGGTGCTTCCGTCGAAATTGTCCCCATCGCTTATCATGTGAACCTGACGGTCATTTCCGGAATCTTATTGGGACCTTCTCTCATCTTTCTAGCCACCTTTGTAGTCAATACCATCCTCGCCTTATTTGGACATGGAGGAATTACCGTTATCGGACTCAACACACTCATCCTCTCGATCGAAGGGATATTAGGATATTTTCTTTTTCACCTCTCCTGGAAATTGTTAAAAAGGTTCGCGCCCGCTGTCTTCTTGGCCACCTTCATCGCCTTGCTTTGTTCTACCTCTGCCATGATCGGAGTGGTCAGCTTAGGGACTTCTCATTACGATGAGTTGATTCATCAGGAGAAGGGAAGGGGGATTATCGGGTTCGAGTTTGGAAAAGAGAAGGAAGAGCATCATCCAGGCCAGCCGGCTGAAGAAAAAGTAAATTTGGGACGGTTTATCGCCATCATCCTTCCCCTGGGTTTCATTGGATGGGTTTTGGAAGGAGTGATCACCACTTTGATTGGACGATATATCCGGCGCCTGAGGCCAGATTTATTGCATTTAGAGTAGAAACCCTTATGATTCAGCTTTCTTATTTGGACTATATCGCTGTGGAGAAGAGGAGTTTCCTCCATCGTCTCTCGCCAAAGTTAAAAATTATCGGGATGATCGTTGTTTTGTTCGTGATTGTCACGGTGAGGAGCCTTTCTGGACTTTTCCTCCTGTATGGCATTCTCCTCACTCTCTACTTCACGGCAAAGGTTCCAGTGAGGATCTTTTCGCTGACGCTCTATCCCCTCATCTTTGCCGTACTTTTTATCTTTCTATCGGGATTCCAAATCTTCTTTATCCTTCTTATTTTTTTGAAGGTGCTCTGCGGCTCCACCGGGGTTATTTTGCTTTTGGCGTCCACGCCGTATCCTTCGATCTTTTCTGCCCTGGGGAGAGTCCTTCCGTCTTCTTTCGTGATAGCTCTTTTCCTGACTTACCGGTCGATCTTTATCCTCTTGACCGTCCTGGAAGATACGCAACATGCCCTCTATCTTAGGGGAGGGATTCAGTGGAAACATCCCTGGAGGAGTTTGATCAACATTTCAAATGCCTTTGGCCATCTGATCATTCAGGGGATTGACGCGAGCGAAAAGATGTATGAGTCCATGGTCCTGCGGGGATTCAAAGGCAAGATTCATTACAGAGGAGAATAGGCGATGAAGCAACAGGAGATGATCGTAACGGTCGACTGCATTACCCATGTCTACCCGGATATGACGAAGGTGCAGATCTGCGGCCTGGATTTTATTGTGAACCAGGGGGAAAGGGTCGGGATCCTGGGGGCCAATGGCTGCGGAAAAACGACCCTGCTCAAACATCTCATGGGAGTGCTCGTGCCGAAGGATGGAAGCGTGAGGGTTTTCGGAGTGGATCCCGGAAAGGAATATTCCGAGATCAGACAGAGGATAGGGGTGGTCATGCAAGACGTGGATGAGCAGATCCTTGGCCCCACTGTTTATGACGACATCCTCTTTGCTCCGCTGAACTATGGCATGGAGAAGCCAAAGGCCGAAGCACTGGCTAAGGCGGTTATAGAACGGTTGAATATCGAGTCGATCCAGGGAAAGATCGTCCATTACTTGTCCGGCGGTGAGAAGAAGAAGGTGGCCTTAGCCGGCGCATTGGTGCTAAACCCAGACCTGTTGATCCTGGACGAACCCTTTACGGGACTGGATCCCAAGTCAAAAAGAGACCTCATCCACATTTTGAATGATTTGAATAAGGAAAAAGGGATCACTCTGATCATGACACTCCATGAGGTCGAACTGGTGTCTGATGTGACGGACGTCCTTTACCTCATGCACGGGCATGGGGATCTCAGCGAGCGGGGAAGACCGGATGAGATTTTTGGGAAATTCAAAGACCTGGAAAGTTTTAATCTGGAAGAGCCAACTCTGACAAAGCTCTTCAAGGGGCTGAAGGAGGAGGGGCTCGATTTTGGAGACCCACTGCATATTGACGAAGCGATCCGATCGATTAAAAAAAATTGGGATGAGAACAAAGAAGGCAATAGCTGATGGCTAATGGCGGATAGCGGGAAACTTTTACGATGAAGCTTGGACATCTGAGTTTGAGCGGTAACCTTATTCTCGCACCGATGTCGGGGATTACGGATTATCCGCTCCGGCAAATCGCAAAGGAGCACGGTTGCAGTTTGGTCTTTACGGAGATGGTCAGCGCGGAGGGATTACTACGAAAGGGGAAGCCGTTCTTAAAAATCGTGGAGGAGGAGCACCCCGTTTCCGTTCAACTCTTCGGCTCAAATCCCGAGATCTTAGCCGAGGCCGCTCAGACGGCTGAGTCCATGGGAGCGGATGCGATCGATATCAATATGGGATGTCCGGCAAAGCAGGTGGTTGGACCCGGCGCAGGGGTCGATCTCATGCGGTTCCCGGAAAAGGTGGAAGAAATTCTCACAAAGGTGAGGAGGGCGGTGCGGAGCCCACTCACCGTCAAGATTCGTTCCGGGTGGGACGGGGAGCATATCAACGCGGCTGAGATCTCAAGAATTGCAGAGGGCTGTGGTGTCGATGCTCTTTCTATCCATCCCAGGACGAGGGTGCAGCGATTTGGCGGCCGGGCGGACTGGGACCTGATCGGAAAGGTAAAAAGGACCCTCCGCATCCCCGTGATTGGAAACGGGGACGTGACAACGCCCTTCTTGGCCAAGAAGATGTTGGAAGAGACAGGTTGTGATGGGGTGATGATCGGGAGAGGGGCTTTGGGAAATCCGTGGATTTTCCGTCTTGCAGATGCACAAAGTGGAGAAGAAGAACGGACGGTGCCTTTGGAGGAGAGACAGAGCGTGATTCGTCATCATTTCGCGCTGGCGAAAAAGTATTATGGCGAGAGGTGGGCAGCAAGAAAATTTCAGAGGCACGTTTACTGGTATACGAAGGGCTTCCCCGGTTGTGCCTCATTCCATTCAAGATTATCCGGCTTGAAAGAAGAGCATGCTCTCTTGGAAGCCGTCCATTCCTATTTCGATTTTGTTCAAAGGAGGACTTCATGCCGATCGTATCAGTCAACGGAAGACAAATCAGCTACTGGACAGGAAGAAAAGGGATTTTAGAAGGGAGAGAAACGGTCCTCTTCATCCACGGAGCGGGAGGAAGGCAGTATTCATGGGGCTATCAGAAGGGTTATTTTGAGAAGGAATTTAACCCGATCATCATTGAGCTCCCTGGCCATGGAGAATCAGAAGGAGAAGGGGAGCAGGAAATCGTAAAGTATGCCGAGCACGTAGAGGTTTTCCTAAAAACCTTAGGTTTACGCAAAACCTTTCTCGTCGGCCACTCCATGGGGGGGGCGATTGTCCAGACACTGGCTTTGTCTCATCCGGAGATGATCAAAGGGGTCGTGTTAGTGGGAACTGGTGCAAGGCTGAAAGTTCTACCCATGATCCTAAACGGAATCAAGGATGATTTTGAGGAGACTGTCCGAAGGGTAAGTCAGTTTGCGTACTCTCAGAAGGCTCCGCCGACGCTTATCGAACGTGGGATCGCTGAGATGCTCCAATCTCGGGCTGAAGTCCTCTACGGCGACTACCTGGCCTGCGATCAGTTCGACCTGATGAATGAGATAGAGAAAATCGTCCTCCCTACGCTCGTCCTATGTGGAGAGGATGACCAACTCGCTCCTGTAAAGTATTCCCAATTCCTTCACAGTCGAATCAAAGGCTCGAAGATGGAGATCCTTCCCAATGCTGGCCATATGATGATGATGGAAGTCCCTCAGCTCTTCAACGAGAAGATCAAGGAATTTATCTTTGCTAACTCAAAGGGGTTCGAGGGGTCTAGGATTCAAGGGGTCAAGTAACCAAACACTAGAACCCTTGGCT
>Ga0187779_10001834_pt1 | contig 13227 bp, 11 predicted proteins | sample 1015_Q2_SP10_10__FD_132435 | JGI IMG/M metagenome (GOLD analysis project Ga0187779, IMG submission 132435) | Tropical peat soil microbial communities from peatlands in Department of Meta, Colombia - 1015_Q2_SP10_10_MG | ecosystem: Environmental > Terrestrial > Soil > Wetlands > Peat | place... | reverse complement strand
CCCGCCTGGGTCGCCCTGGTGGGACTCGCCTGCCTGGTTCTGTTCGCGCTGACCCTCACCCGGGTGGATGCCGCATTCGCTGGCCGGGCGTATGCGGCGTACGGTGGGGTATACATCGCGGCATCGCTGGTCTGGCTTGCCGTCGTCGAAGGAGTTCGCCCGGACCGGTGGGACATCGCCGGCGCGGCGCTCGCCCTGATGGGAGCGGGACTCATCATCGGCGGACCGAGGCCCTGAAGAATCAGCGGCGGTGGGCCTTTGCGACGAGGGACAGCCCCCACGCCGCCAGCACCACGATGCCCAGGACCACCACTACCCAGATCGCGGTCCTGGTCCAAGTGGGCCAGCGGACCACTGTTGGTGAGGCGGGAGGCGGCAGCGCCCGCATCGCCTCCGGGTTGACGAGCCATTCCTTGAACTGGGCGGCGCCGCCAGGGCGGTCGATCGGATCCCGCGCCAGCGCGCGGAGGGTCAGCTCTTCCAGCCCCTCGGGGATCTCCGGGCGCAGCTCCCGCGGCGGCACCGCGAAGTCGTGCATCTTCCGCTCCATCGCCGCGTACACGTTGCTCTCGGTAAATGGTGGCGCGCCGGTCAGCAGCTCGTAGAGAATGACCCCCATGCTGTAGACATCGACCCGATCGTCGCCCCGCTTTCCCTGGATCTGCTCGGGCGCCATGTAGTCCGGCGTTCCGGTCGTCTGGGAGAGTCCGCCCCAGGTCATGCGACGGGCGGTGCGGTCCAGCGCGATGCCGAAGTCCATGATCTTGATCGCCCCGGATGGAGTCAGCATGATGTTCTCGGGCTTGAGATCCCGGTGGACCACCCCCTGCGCGTGCAGGTACGCGACCGCGTCCGCGAGCTGGCCGGCGAGTTGCACCGCCAGGGGAATGGGGAGCCGGGCCGTGCCGCGGAGTTCACGCTCCCGCTCCAGCCGCTCCCGCAGCGTCTCCCCCTCGACATACTCCAGCGCCAGGTAGACCCGGCTCTTGGTCCGGGGACGGAAAACCTTGATGATCGCCGGATGCTCCAGCCGGAGCCCGATCTCCTCCTCGCGCTGGAAGCGCTGGTGGAAGACCACATCGCTCTCGTACTGGGGATAGGGCACCTTGAGCACCACCGTACGGCCGTTCTCGATGTCGCGGGCCCGGTAGATGCTCGCCATGCCGCTGCGGGCAAGGACGTCTATGACCTGATACTGGTCGAGGACCTGTCCAGGCAGGAGCTCTTGCACCGTTGGTCCGTGTTCACCGGTTGGCAGGGGAGCGTCGGCGGCGCCACTGGCGGGCGCCGCTCGTAACGTATGTGGTCCTGCAGCCGCCGGCCACGAGAGGTCGACGCGAGCCGGCACGACCCCTCAATACTGCCCCATGTAGCGTTCGATTTCCCAAGGGGCCACGCGGCCGATGTAGTCCTCCCACTCCTCACGCTTCGCGTCCACGTACCGCTCGTAGATGTGTTCTCCCAGGGCGTCGCGAATGACCCGATCCCGCTCCAGGTGGTCGAGGGCCTCGTGCAGATCGCGTGGCAGATCGTCGATCCGGTACTTGCGCCGCTCCCGGTAGCTCATCCGGGCGATGTTCTTGTTGATGGGGTCGCCCGGATCGATCTTCTCGTGAATGCCGTTCAGCCCCGCCGCCAGCTGCACGGTAAGCGCGAGGTACGGATTCGCGGCGGGATCGGGGAGTCGGTTCTCGCAGCGGGTCGCCTCCCCCCGGGCCGCGGGCACCCGGATGAGCGGCGAGACGTTCTGGGTGGACCAGGTGACGTTCACCGGCGCCTCGAACCCTCCGACCAGCCGCTTGTACGAATTCACCAGCGGGTTGGTGATGGCGCAGTACCCGCGCGAATGCCGCAGCAGGCCGCCCACATACCAGCGGGCCGTCTCCGAGAGCTCCAGCGGTGCCTTGGGATCGTGGAAGGCGTTCTTGCCGTTCGCGAAGAGAGCCTGGTGGGTATGCAGGCCCGAGCCACTCCAGCCGTAGAGGGGCTTCGGCATGAAGGTGGCCGTGAGCCGGTGGCGCACCGCCACGGTGCGGACCACTACTCGCAGGGTGGCCAGATCGTCGGCGACGGAGAGCGGGTCCGCGGCGGAGAGATCGATCTCATGCTGCCCCGGCGCGACCTCGTGGTGCAGCGACTCGGGACTCAGCGCCATCGTCTCGAGCGCGCCGGCGATGGCCCGGCGCACCCGCTCCGACGGCTCCATCGGACTCAGGTCGAAGTAGCTCCCCCGATCCGCCGCCCGAGTCGGCGGGGTCCCCGGCTCGAACAGGAAGAACTCGACCTCGGCGCTCGCCTGCATGGTGAAGCCAGCCTTCCGCGCCAGCTCGACCTGCCGCTTGAGCGCCGTGCGCGGGCAGCCCTCGAACGGGCGGCCGTCCGGATAACGGATGTCACACACCAGCCGCGCCACCCGCTCCGCCGCGAACTCATCCGCACCCTCCTTGTCCGGTCCCCATGAGAAGACCCGGAAGGTCGCCAGATCGGGCACCAACAGGGCGTCCGCCTCCTCGGTTCGGGCGAACCCCTCGAGGGCCGAGCCATCGAAGATGGTCTGCCCCGCCAGAGCCCTGGCGAAATGGGTGGACGGGACTTCCACCGCCTTGTTGACGCCGAGCAGATCGGTGAACTGGAGCAGCAGGGTGCGCACTTCCTGCCGGCGAAGTTCCTCGATGATCTCATTGGTGGAGCGGCTCTCGGGCATGGGCGGCCACCGGGTGCGAAGGAAGGGGGGATTCAGCGCCACGACGAATTGAACGCCGAATCGTCACAATGACCACCCCAGCAGCGCGGCGATCCGGGACCAGCCAAAACTCTCCCGCCGTTCCGGCGCCTCGATGCAGGAGACCACCAGCGCGACCTGGACACTGGTATCATCGCCGCCGGCGGATTCGAGCCCGCGCTCCATCAGGAGTGTCGCCGCGGTCTCCGGATCGTGACCCCGCAAGATCTCACTGATGTGAGCACCGGCCAGGTTGGCGACCCCATCGCTGCATTGCAGGTAGACGTCGCCGGGGCGGAGCGTGGCAGTGAACAGGTCCACCCGGATGAACGGCTCCTGACCCAGACAGCGGGTGACCATCCGCCGTCCTGGATGCCGCGGCCGATCCTCCGCGGAGAGGAGCCCCAGCGACACCAGTCGCGCCGCGACGTTGTGATCGCTGGTGAGCTGCTGGAGCACGCCTCCCCTGAGGCGGAAGAGCCGGCAATCGCCCACGTGGGCGGTAACCAGCGTCGAGCGGCCGAACAGGGTGGCGGTGAGGGTGGTGGCCATCGGCGCGGCGGTGGGATCGTGCACCGCGAGGTTGGCCTGCTCTACGGCATGGCGCAGCCGACGGTCCGCTCGCCATCCCGCCGGGGCGTCGGCGAGGGTCTTCGCCAGGGTGTCGATCGCCGTGAAGCTCGCCACCTCCCCGCGGTCATAGCCGCCGACGCCATCGGCCACCGCGAATAGGAACTCCTCGGCGTGCGACCAGCACCCGATGGCATCCTCGTTGTTATCGCGGTACAGGCCCGAGCGGGTCCGCTGGGCGAACTCTACGACCAGGCCCGGCGCCTCTGCCCCGCTTGACTGGAGCCGAAGAGCCGCCGGGCCCACGCGCCTCTCCTGCTCCGCGCCATCGCGGGATGCTGAGCCGTTACCGAGAGGGTCCATGGAGACGAAGGGCGAAGGGGCCCCGGACCTCGCGATGGCGTCCGGGGCCCTTCAATCATCAGGAGGCGGGTTTGGCTACGCTGGAGATGCCTGGCGCCTTCTTCCCGCTCAGGACGACGTAGAGGACACTCACCAGTGCCCAGGCGCCGGCAATCCCGAAGCAGATATAGGCCTCCTTCTTGGAGTCGGCGTTGCCGATCACGTAGAGGTAGAGAATCGCGCCGAGCATGAGGAGGTTCGCGAGCAAGCCGAGCCACGGCACGATGCGGTGCTTCACGAAGTGCGAGTCACGGGTCCCACCGTAGGCCATCACCGTCCAGAGGCAGGTAAGGCCGTACAGCATGAACGTGCCGAAGTTCGAGGCGAGAGTGATACCGGTGAGCCCGACTACCGATTGCACGCCGATGGCCGCGATCACGCAGGAGACCGCCATGAGCACCCAGATCGCCCGCGCGGGGGTGGCGTATTGCCCGTGGAGGAGCCCCAGGATCTCGGGCATCTCCTCGTCCTTGGACATCGCGTACGTCACACGTGCCGCGGTGTTGAGGCAGCTCAGGGTGGTACCGATGAGGGCGAGCACCACCGTCACGGCGATGCTGATCATGAGACCGAACCCGAGGCCACCCAGCAACCGGTCGCCCACGAGCACCGCCATGTCGCCGAGCGGGGCGCTGGAGGTGCCAGCCGCGACGAGTCCGGTGACCACCGACTTGTCCGCCGCGGTAGCGGTGAGCTGGTCGCTCACCATGTAGCCGGCGGCGAAATACTCAAGCAGGTAGGCGAACAATCCCTGCACGATCAGGGACAGGATCACCGCCCGCGGGATGTTCTTCTTCGGATCCTTGGTCTCCGCCGCGAGCGCGGTGCAGCTCTCGAACCCGACCAAGATCAGGATCGCGAGCGTGGACTGGATCAGCACGCCCGAGAAGGTGTGCGGCCTGACCACGTCCCACGCTCCCGAAAAGCTCCAGGTGTTGTTGCCCCCCGGGTTGGTGTGGCGGTACACGACGGCGAACGCGCTGAACCCGACCAGAGTGATGAGCTGGATGACGTTGATCACGGTGGCGGTCAGAGTCGAGCCGGTCACCCCGCGGCTCGCGATGTAGCCGGTCAGGATCGCGAACGCGACCGCGATGGCGGTGAGCTCCAGATTCGACAGGCTGTTGCCGGTGACCGCGGTGTAGATGTAGCCAATCAGGGTGGCAGTGAAGGCGACCATGACTCCGGGATAGGCCCAGTAGTAGAGATGCGCCGCCCAACCGGTGATCAGCTTGGCGAAGCGGGCCCAGCGATGATGCGCCGATGTCTCCCGATCGAGAAAGGCCTTCTCCGCGAAGTAGTAGGTGCTCCCGAAACCGGCCTCGGGATAGAGCTTCGCCAGCTCGGCGTAGGAAACCGCGCTCAGAAAGGCGAGGATCAGCGCGAACACGATGCCGGCCCAGATGTCGGCCGCGACCGAGGTTCCATCCGGGGCGGTCGCCGCCGCCTGCAGCTGGAAGGTGGTCCACAGAAATGCGCCCGGCGCGATCAGCGCCATGGCGTTCATCGTTGCGCCGGTGAGCCCCAATGAGCGGCGGACCTCGGCTGGTTCGGTCTGCGTTGCCACAAACAACCTCCTTAGAGAGCCGGGCGGCTGATTCGCGCGGCCGGTGGGACGGGTGACGGCGCTTGGTCCTGCGGCGCCAGCCAGTGATGGACGGACCTGCCGGGAGTCAGTCGCGGTTTCGACAGACCCGAGCCCGGATCGGCTCCAACAGTGGTGGAATCACGGCGCCCGCAGCCGGCATTCGCGCAGTCATGGCGTGTCCTCACCCGAGTCAAGAAGTGGTGGGACAACTATCTCGGATGGTGAGCATGTGGTCAATAGAAACGCTGCAACATTGACACAATCTTTATTGCGAAAGTGCGGAAAATTGGCAGTTATATGCGAATTGTCTTTGTATCCGCGCAAAAACGGCACAAATCGGTGTGCGGATGGCGATAGGAGCCTGGCCGGCCCTGCGCCGGAGCACTGCGCTGATCCATATGGAATCCTGACGGAGGGAGGCCCGATCTTCAGCCGGCGTTGAGACCCTGGGGTCTAAGCTTCAGACCGAGTGGAACTCGTTGGAGAGACGAATGGCCAGGCAGAATCGGTTTTCGGGTGGGAAGGTGGTTCCGATGCCTGCAGTGGCGCCCGAACCCGGCGCACTCGCGGAACGTCTGCGTGCCGCCGGTGCCGGCCACCTCTCGGTCGAGGAGCTGATCGGGTGCAACGCCATGGCCAGTGTGTTTCGGGGGAAGGACCTTCGCAACGGCCAGGCAGTGCTCATCAAGCTGGTGGAGTCCGATGCCGCGTACGATGTGGGGTCGCCCGGCTATGTGCGGAGCATCGGGACCGCGGACGAGCTGCGCCGTCCTTACATCCTCTCGCCCCAAGCCGGGCCGGCGCGCAGCGGAGCGGTCTACTACGTAAGTCCTTTTACCGCCAGCGAGCCTCTGGCGGCGGTTCTGGCGCGTTCACCTCGACTGGGACAGGCGGAGGCGTTCCGGGTGGCGATCGAGGCCGCGCGGGCCCTCGACCGCTGGCACGTCTGTGACCAGGCCCATGGAGAGGTCAGTACGCAGACTTTCCTCAAGCAGGGCGATCAGATTTTGCTCCGCCAGCCGGACATGGTCCGGTACGGTTGGGAAGCGCATCGGAAGGACATGTACGCGCTGGCCTCGCTCTGCCTGGACCTGTTGGCGCGCTCCAGCCTGACCGGAGTAGAGGATGCCGAGTCCCAGGATCTGATGGCGTGGCTCCACGAGGTGGCGGAGGGCAGGGCCGAGCCGTCGGTGGGGGCGGGTCACGTCGCCAATCGGTTGCTCATTGCCGAACCGTCGGGGCGCCGCGCCCGTCCAGAGGCGAACGGCCTGCTCGCTCGCCTGCTCTCGCTCGCCCGGCGCGGCTCTCCGCGTCCCTGAGCTAGCGGGCCAGCCTTCGGTTCAGGTAGTCCGGCTCATCCGTGACATCGCGAACGACATAGTCCCGTAGCCACTCGGGGATGGACACCCTGGTGTCCACCGACGGCAGCTCGAGTTCGGCGAGGGTGAGCTCCCGGTCCAGGAACTGATCCACTTCCCAAGTGAGGTTCCCTTCGGGCACGAGGTAGCGGCGCTTGAGCACCCGGCGCCCAAGGGTGAGCGGCCAGAGCGCCTCGAACAATTCCTTATCCGCCGCTTCCTCAATCTCGATCCGCTGGATCCCCGCACCCGACTTGACCGTCCGGAACCACGCCTCGCCGTCCAGCGAGCGGACATGCCGAAGGCGCTCCACGAGCGCAGTCCCCGGCAGCCAGCCCTGCTCGATCTCCTGGCTGGGGCAATCGAGAGCGTGCGGGGGGAGCGTAGAAAGCAGAAACTTGCGCTCGATCTCGATGCCTGGCTGCATGGGCTGAGCGGCGTGCTCCGCCAGCGCCCGTAGCTCAAGGTTGAGCGACGCCGCCCCTCCCCCGTCAAGCCATTCCTTCTTGAGCCGTCCGAACAACTCCTCCCCCCGCACCCGCAGTCGCTCGGCGAGGGCGGTTACTCCGCCCCGAGCGTGAGACCCTTTCGCATCCAGTACCTTCGCCTCGCCCCAAGGAAGCAGCTCTTCGTAGCTTCGCTCCGCCTGCTCGACGGCGGCATCCCGGAAGGCTGCGTTCAACTCCTCCGCGATACGGTGCGAGTCGTGCAGGTCGCCGAGAATGTCCTGCAGCGCCTTGAGGCGCTCGATGGCCGCCGGCGCACCGGGAAGCTCGTGATGGAACGGTTCGATCAGATAGCGCAGTCTCTTCACCGCGATCCGGGCGGCATGAGCCTCCGCCTCGTTGCCGATGCTCTGGATCGCGCCCAGCTGGCGGGCGAGGGTCCCGGTCTCTTCGACCAGTACCTTCGCTACCAGGTCGCCGGCCGGGAGACTCTCGGCCTGATCGTCGCCCGCGCCGCGGAGCGCCGGCGCCATCGCCTCCCCCAGTCGCTCTACGAGCGGCTCGAAGCGCTTCTGCACTCGTGCCGCGAGCCGCGCGTTCGCCTCCTGCTGGCGCCGCTCGAGACGGGCCATCACCCAGCGCGCCCCGGTCCGTTGCCGGGTAGTGAGGGCGGGCAGCTGCTCAGCCAGCCACAGCAGTTGGACCTCGAGATCCCGGCTCTCACCAGTCGCCCGGGCGAAACGCCGCAGGCGGCGGCGCAGCGCCGGAGGCGCGAGATCATGCACAGCGGAACGAAAGGCGCGGAGCAGACTGCGCAGCCGGCGCAGCGCGACCCGGAAGTCATGCAGCGCCTCCGGATCGGAGCGGTCTTCCAGTCGCGCGCGGGCCCTGGTCCACGCCTCGAGCTGCTTGAGAGCCAGACGCCGCACTGCCTCCCGCGCCGGGAGAGGAAGCAGGGGCTCCTCGACCGGACTAGGGCTTTCGGGGGGCGGGGTGTCAGGGTCGGGGGACAAGGTCGGTGGTGGTGGTAGTAGCGAGTGGCGAGTAGCGAGTATGAAGTATGGAGCAGGGCGTAGCTAGTACCTAGTACCTAGTACTTAGTACCGAGTACCGAGTACCGAACGAGTACGGAACATGGTGCTCGCCACTCGCTACTCGCTTCTCGCTACTCGCCGCTCGCTTCTCGCTAGACCCTCCCCCAATCTGCACCCCCACCCTCCCCCTCACCAGAAGCCGCTGACCTTCCCCGGCAGAACGGTCCAGTGCATCATCCAATCGTGAAGGATCCAACCTACCTGGCGCGGCTCCGGAGCTGATGGAGACTCGACCGCTCGGCAACAGCGGATTGGACGTCCCCGCCGTGGGGCTCGGGACTTGGCGTACGCTTGATGTGCAGGGGGAAGCCGCCGAGCAGAATGCGTATGCGGTTGTAGACCAGGCGCTCCATGAGGACGGTGGGTTCTTCGACACGTCCGCGATGTACGGCGAGGCAGAACGGGTGCTGGCGGAAGCGCTACGGGGCCGGCGTCGCTGGGCAACTGTAGCCACCAAGGTCTGGGCCCCGACCGCGCGGGAGGGGCGAGCCCAGATCTATCGAGCCCTCGGATTGTTCGGCAATTACGTGGATCTCTACCAGGTGCACAACCTGCTGGGCTGGCGGGAGCAGCTTGCCACGCTCGAGGCGCTTCAGGCGCGCGGTCAGGTCCGCGCCATCGGGGCAACCCACTACAACCCCGGCATGTTCCCTGAATTACGGACGGTGATGAACACCGGGCGCATCTCCGTCATTCAGATTCCCTACAATCCCCTGGAGCGCGACGCCGAGCGGGTGATCCTGCCTCTCGCCGCCGAGCTGGGCCTCGGTGTTGTCGTGATGCGTCCCTTCGCCGAGGGGGCGCTCTTCCGGCGGTCACCCCCCGAGGCCGCCCTCGAACCGCTCGCCCACTTCGGCATCCGCACCTGGGCCCAGGCCCTGATCAAGTGGATCCTGAGCGATCCCCGCTGTCATGTCGTCATTCCGGCAACCTCGCACCCTGTGCGCGTTATCGAAAACACCGCGGCGGGAGAGCCGCCGTGGCTGGGGATCTCCGAGCGGGAGTATGTGAGCCAGTTGGCGAGGGGGAAGAGGTAGCCGATAGCCGATAGGCCACCTGGCTATCGGCTATCAGCTATCGACTATCGGTCCTCCACCTCCAGCACCGCGAAGGTCCCTGGAATCAGCGGCGGCCGCGGCCGCGGATGGTCGGCGGTTGGGGCGGGCGCAGGCCCGAAGTCAGCGGTGGCGGTGTAGAGCCGGTGGGTCACCAGGTCCAGCTCCATGGTACGGGCGCCCTGCCTGGTGGGGACGTTCGCTACCACAGTGAACTGATCGGGGGCATCCTCGTGGATCACGGTGATCGTTCCCTCCCCGTTGGAAGCGAACGCGAGCTGAGTTCCAGGATCGAACCGGCAGGCATCGACGCCGCGGCCGATGGGAGTGGTGGTGAGTAACCTGCCTGCCTCGGCGTCGGAGATGGCCATCAGCCCATTGCGGCACCCGCTGAAGAGCCGCCGGTGCGCGACATCGATCGCCAACCCGGTGGGAGATTCACAGGGCCCGATAGACCAGTGTCGGGTTACGCTCAGCGTCGCCGGGTCCACCTCGGCGATCTCCGCCTTGTCTTCCAGATTGATGAACAGTCTCCCGGTACCATCGGAGACCCCGAACTCGGGCTTCCCACCGAGGGGGATGGTCCCCACGTTGCGGGCGGTGGCGGGGTCGATGGCCGTAGCCGACTCGGCATCGCCGTTCATCGTGTAGATCCTCCGCGTCGCCGGATCGTAGAGGATAGCGTCATCATCTTCGGCGGCGTGGATCGTTCCCACCACCGCGAGGCTCTTCAGGTCGAACATATACACGGTGCTGTCCCCGCCGGACGTGGCGAAGCCGTGGCCGCCAGCGTAATCAAAGGCCACACCGTGCGCGCGATTGAGACCGGGCACCTCACCGAGCAGCGTCCCGTTGTCTGGATTGACGACCATGACCCGGTTCTGCCGGGCGATAAACATCCGGTGTCCCACCGTGTCGAGTGCGAGGTAGTCCCACCCGCCATCCCCACCGAGGGTGTAGGTGTGCCCGACGTGATAGTCCTGCGCCGCGAGCGGAGCACCGACCCGAGCCAGGAGCAGTGGAAACGCGAGGAGTGGAACCCGGTGAAAGCACCGCAGCATGGTGAGGCCTCTCTGAGAAGATGGTAGAGTATCCGGTGTTCAGACTCGCCACCGGAGCTGGCCCTTCGAGCGGCCATACTCCGGATGGGTATATTGCCGATTGGAATGCCCCCTGCACCGCGGCCGCTCGACGAAGCCCAGCGCCTCCGTATCCTCCGGGAGTACGACATCATCGACTCCCCGCCGGAGGAAGCGTACGATGAGCTCGTGGCCCTCGCCAGCTATATCTGCGATACGCCAATCGCGCTGGTGACGCTGGTGGACGACGAACGCCAGTGGTTCAAGGCGCGCCGAGGGCTGGCCATGTCCGAGACCTCACGGGACATCGCCTTCTGCGCCTACGCGATCCTCGGCGCCGATACCCTGGTGGTCAACGACGCCCTGGCCGATCCCCGCTTCGCCGGTAACCCGCTCGTCACCAATGGTCCGCAGGTGCGCTTCTACGCCGGCGCTCCGCTCATCACCGCCACCGGCTACGAGCTGGGCACGCTTTGCGTCATGGACCAGCGGCCGAGGACACTCACCTCGGAGCAGGTGCAGGCGCTGGAGATCCTGGCGCGAACGGTCGTGACCAACCTCGAGCTCAGACGCCTCGCCGTGCAGCTGGCCGATGCGCTGGGCCGAGCCGACACCTTGACCGGGCTGCTTCCCATCTGTGCGCACTGCAAGCGCATCCGGGATGACCGGGACTACTGGCACGAAGTCGAGTCCTACACCCGCGCGCTCCCGGCAGCCGAATTCTCCCATAGTATGTGTCCGGATTGCCTTGCCAAGCTGCATCCCGAGATTCATGAATGACGTCCCGGCTTTCCTCCCCGGAGTGACCCATGTCGCCGTCCGATAGGCTGCGCATCCATCCCGAGGAGCGGCTCGCCGCTCCCGTGCAACGTATCGACCTCGCCGCAAGCGCCCGTCAGCTCAGGTCCGAGGCGCACGCACCGGTGTCCGGCCATCGACAGATTGCGGTCTATCGGCACGGCCCCGTCACCCTGCTGCATTTCGTGTTCGACCAGGGTGGGATCATGAAGGAGCATTCGGCGGAGGGCGTCGTCACCATTCATGGGCTCAGCGGCCACCTGGTGGTCGTCGCCGAGGAGGAAGCGTACGATCTCACCCCCGGCCAGGTGATCGCGCTGGCCCCGGCCATTCGCCATACGGTGCGGGCACTGGAACCGAGCGAGATGCTGCTCTCGGTGCACCGGGTGGCGGAATAGCAGCCAACGTCATAGCGCCGCGGTGCGGGCCGGCGACGACGAGCAGCGATGCCGGCCTAGGGAGTCGACCTGCCCCATAGGTAGCTTGACTTCCTATGTATAGGAAGTCATCCTACCCGTTATGCCAGGCCAACGGAAAGTCCGCACCGAGCTCCTCGCGGGAACGATGGACCTGCTCATCCTTCAGACGCTGACGCTCGGCCGCCTGCACGGCTACGCGATCGCCCGGCACATCGAGCGGTCGTCGAACGAGCTCCTCCGAATGGAACAGGGGTCGCTGTATCCCGCCCTCGAACGGCTGCAGCGCAAGGGCTGGGTCACCTCGGCGTGGGCCAAGTCGCCCACCGGGCGCCGCGCGCGTTATTACACGATCACGGCTTCCGGCCGCAAGCGCCTCGGCCAGAGGATCTCCGCGTTCGACGCGCTGTCGCTGGCGATCTCTCGCGTGCTCGGACGCGCCTGAGCGCGAGCCGCCTCCCCCATGTCACTCCTCGACGCCCTCAGGCATCGGCTCCGTCCCCTGTTCCGGCGCCGCGCCTTCGACCGCGAGTTGGATGAGGAGTTCCGCCACCACCTCGAGCTCGGTGCGCAAGAGTTCCCGGACGAGGACGATCCGGCCGCACATGCCCGGTCTCGCTTTGGGAGCCCGGCCTACTATATGGAAGAGACTCGGAGGATGACTCCGCTCGCCTGGCTCGACGCCCTGGGCCAGGACCTGCGGTACGCGACGCGGCAGCTGCTCCGATCGTCGGCGTTCACGACCGTGACCGTGTTGTCGCTCGCCATCGGCATCGGTGCAAATACGGCGATCTTCAGCCTGATCTATGCGATCCTGCTCCAACCGTTACCGGTGACCCACCCCGAGCAGCTCGTCGAGTTGCAGCGTGCCGGCCCCGATGGACCGAGCGACCTCTTTTCCTATAATGAGTACCGGACCCTTCTGCAGAGTCCGGGGCTCACGAATATCACGACGCTGGGTGGCGCTGCCTCCGTCCCGATCGCCGTCGGCGGAATGCGCGCCTCGGTGAGTGTGGACGCGGTGGAGGGGAACTTCTTCTCGACCATCGGGCTCCGGCCGCTCCTCGGGCGATTGATCGCGCTCGAGGATGAGCGCATTCGCTCTCCGGTGGCAGTGATTTCCGATGCGCTGTGGGCGGAGCTCTTTAGCCGGGCGCCCGAGGCCATCGGGAGCGCCATCACCATGGGCGGGGCCTCGTTCACCGTCATTGGCGTGGCGCCGAGGGCGTTTCAGGGGCTCGGGTACCCGGGGTCCTTCGATGCCGCCATCCCATTGAGCACTCTGCCGCTGCTAGGCGGCCCCCCGATCGAGACGGCGGTCGCGGATTCCGCGAACCTGCAGATCGTAGGTCGACTCCCCGATCAGTCCGCCGCACCACGCGTCGCCGCGATGATCGACGCAACCTATCGGTCGTGCTGCGGTACCGACGCGGCCGAGGGCCCGGCTATCGGACTGGTGAGCATCGAGCACGGCATCCCGTCGTTGAAATTCGACGTCCCCGCCATGTTCGGCCGCCTGTTGGTCGAGTTGCTGGGTGCCGCGGCAATCGTCCTCCTTGCGGCCTGCGCGAACATCGCCACCCTCCTCCTCGCGCGAGCCTCGGCGCGGGAACGTGAGTTGGCCATTCGCCTCTCCCTCGGGGCCTCCCGCCGGCGCCTTGCGGCACAGATGCTCGTGGAGAGCAGCCTGCTGGCGGTG
>Ga0187779_10001831_pt1 | contig 13240 bp, 11 predicted proteins | sample 1015_Q2_SP10_10__FD_132435 | JGI IMG/M metagenome (GOLD analysis project Ga0187779, IMG submission 132435) | Tropical peat soil microbial communities from peatlands in Department of Meta, Colombia - 1015_Q2_SP10_10_MG | ecosystem: Environmental > Terrestrial > Soil > Wetlands > Peat | place... | reverse complement strand
TGCGCGTAAGCTGGAGGGCGTTTCCCGACAACATCGGGCATATGTACTACCCCGGCTGTTTCCGGTGCCATGATGGAAAGCATGTCTCGCAGGACGGAAAGGTGCTTTCCCGGGACTGTAACATGTGCCATACCATTCTGGCCCAGCAGTTCGAGCAGGACACGCTCCGCCTCTCTCTGGGAGGACTCGAATACCGCCACCCCGTGGATATCGGCGACGCGTGGAAGGAGTCTTCCTGCAGCGACTGTCACACGAATAACTGAACTCAAGCCCCTGATGAAACCGCCCGGCTCGCCTGTGGAACCCTCCTCGCCCGATCCGTACTCCGGCTTGCCCAAGCCGGCGAGAAGAGATTTCCTCACGCTTGCTCTCGGGGGAGGCGCACTGGCCCTGGCAGGGGCGGTGCTCTATCCGATTGCGGCATATCTCAAGCCCCCGGAGCAGGCGGAGGTCGACGTAACGAGCGTCAAGGTGGGGAAGATCGATCAGATCGCCAAGGACAGCGGGATGATTGTCCGGTTCGGGACGAAGCCGGTGATCCTCATCCGCAGTGCCTCGGGGGACTTCCGCGCGTTCTCCGCCACCTGCACGCACCTCGACTGCACCGTTCAATACCAGAAGTCCCTGGGGGTGATCTGGTGCGCGTGCCATAACGGAAAGTACGATCTCTCGGGCCGGAATATCTCCGGACCGCCCCCGCGCCCGCTCGATGAGTACCGGGTGATCATTCAGGGGGAGGAAGTGTTCATCTCGAAGAAAGCATGAGCGACCGACTCCGCAGGCTTTACCAGTGGCTCGATGAGCGGATCACGATTGGCGATCTGGTACAGTTCATGGGGAAGAAGTACGTTCCCATCCACCGCCATTCGATCTGGTACTATTTCGGCGGCGTCACGCTTTTCTTGTTCATCATACAGGTTTCGACCGGGATTCTCCTCCTGCTCTACTACAAGGGGAGCGAGCAACTGGCGTTCGAGAGCATCCAGTTCATCATGTCGAAGGTCCAGTTCGGGTGGCTGATCCGTTCGGTCCACAGCTGGGCGGCGAACCTGTTCATTCTCTCAGCCGTGATTCACATGTTCAGCGTCTATTTCGAGCGGGCGTACCACAAGCCGCGCGAGGTCACCTGGCTGACAGGCATGTTCATGCTGCTCCTGGGACTTGCGTTCGGATTCAGCGGGTACCTCCTCCCGTGGAATGAACTGGCGTTCTTCGCGACCAAGGTCGGCACGGACATCGCCGGCGTCCTCCCCTTCGTCGGAAAGCCGCTGATGATCTTTCTGCGGGGCGGCGAGGAGGTCACGGGCGCAACGCTTTCCCGGTTCTTCGGCTTTCACGTCGCCGTCTTCCCCGGAATTTTCACGACGCTGCTGGTCATCCATCTGCTCCTGGTCCAGCGGCAAGGGATGAGCGAGCCCCCCCTTTCAGAGGGGATCGGGCGCGAGCGAGCGCGGATGCCGTTCTTCCCCAACTTCATGCTCCGCGATCTTCTGCTCTGGCTGATCGTCCTCAACGTCCTGGCGATCCTCGCCGTCTTCTATCCCTGGGAGCTTGGACGAAAGGCCGACCCTTTTGCCTCCGCTCCCGCGGGCATCAGGCCGGAATGGTATTTTCTCTTCATGTTCCAGAGCCTGAAATACCTTCCTTCGAAGGTCATCTTTGTCGATGGGGAAGTGCTGGGGATCGTGCTGTTCGCCGTTGCCGGAGTCCTCTGGCTTCTGGTGCCGTTCCTGGACGCCGAGAAGGCGGACGGGAGAACGCGCCGTGGAGTTACCTATGTTGGGATCGGCATCATCGTCTATATTATTACCTTCACCGTCCTCGGGTGGGCGTCGTGAAATTCGCGGCTTCTCTAACGGTGTGCGCTGTGGCAATCGTGGCTTTGCTGATCGCCCCTCCTGCGCTTTATGGGCGCGATGCCTGCCTCAGCTGTCATCAGACGTTATCGGACAAGCCCTCGGCGCTCTTCGCGCATGACGTGCACCGGCTGCGCGGAATCAGCTGCGCCGGATGCCACGGGGGGGATCCTGCGAGCGACGAGATGGAGCGCGCGATGAGCAAAGAAGCCGGGTTCATTGGCGTGCCGAAGGGGGATGCCATATCGCTCATGTGTGCGTCGTGCCATTCCGATTCCGCGCGCATGCACGACCTCCACTCCTCCCTGCCCACCGATCAATTTGGAAACCTGCAGCAAAGCGTTCACGGACGTCTCTCGCTCAGCGGAGGAGAACGGATCGTTCAATGCACCACCTGCCATAGGGCGCACGGGATTGCACCGGTCCAAGACCCTTCTTCGCCCGTCGGTCCGCTGCATATCGTTGCGACGTGTAGCGGCTGCCATAGCAACGCCGCATTCATCCGCTCGTACAATCCGCGGTTGCCTGTGGACCAGCTCGATAAGTACCGCACGAGCGTGCACGGGCAGAAGAATGCCGCGGGGGACGCTCATGTCGCCGAGTGCGCCAGTTGTCACGGGAGTCACCTCATTCTCCCGGCGAAGGACGTTCGCTCCCGGGTCTACCCGACGAATCTGCCCGGCACCTGCGCCTCCTGCCACAGCGACCGGGTGCGTATGAAGAGCTACGGGATCCCCACGGACCAATTCGCCAAATACCAGAAGAGCGTGCACGGGGTTGCTCTCCTCGAGAAGGGAGACCTGGGCGCGCCGGCGTGCAACGGCTGTCACGGCAATCACGGTGCCACGCCACCCGGCGTCGCATCGATCTCCAAGGTGTGCGGGACCTGCCACGCGCTCAATGCCGATCTGTTTTCCACGAGCCCGCACAAGCGCGCGTTCGATCAGGCGGGCCTGCCGGAATGCGAGACGTGCCACGGCAACCACGATATTGCACCGCCGAGTTCCCAAATGCTCGGCGTCGGATCTGATGCCGTGTGCGTCCGCTGCCACAGCGCGGGCGAGGACAACGGAGGCTACCGGACCGCACTCATCATGCGTTCGCTCGCAGATAGCCTGATCCGCGCCGAGTCATCGGCCACGGAACGGGCCGACGAGGCGGAGCAAAAGGGGATGGAGATCAGCGAGGCGAAATTCCGGCTGCGCGACGTCCGACAGGCACATATGGAGGCGCGCACCATGGTGCACGCATTCGACGCTGCACGCTACAGCGCAGTGGTGAGCAAGGGGCTCATAACGGCCGGGACGATCTCGCAAGAGGCCACGCGCATGATCCAGGAATACTATTTCCGGAGAATCGGCCTCGGCATCGCCACCCTGATCATCACTCTGCTCGCGGTGTCGTTGTACTTGTACATTCGCAGGCTCGAGCGCGCACAACGCGCCTCGCGCCCAGCGACCGATGAGGCGCACAAAGAGTAGCGCGACAGGCGCGCCCGCGCTCGCCGTGCATCACCCTTGATATCACCCGGAACAATCCGCCCGGGCGCAGAGCCTAGAGACGGCCGGGAGTTTGAGAATTAGGCCACGGAAAGAGAGGAAAAACACGTGATACGTCGAGTGATGAGACTCCTCCTGCTGCTAGCTACAGCGGCAGCACAACTGGCGCACGCCCAGCTCGTGACCGGACGGTTGACCACCTCATTTTACACGTTCGACCGTTTCGACACCGTGGGCAGCTCGAAGACCTACCTGCGCGCTTTCCAGAGCGTTCAGCTCTCCGCAACGCAGGGGGACATCTCCCTGCATACGTACTTGCAGGGAGCAGTCAATGGAACGAATCAGTTCGGCGATATCGGGCGAGTACGCTTTTATAACCTCTACCTCCGCATGGCCAATATCGCGAAAACCGTCGATGTCGATCTCGGCCGCCAGGCAGTTTATGCCGGCGTGGGCAACGGAACCATCGACGGACTCTCTGCGCGGGCCCGGTTGTGGGACAATCAGATCACCCTCTCCGGGTACGGCGGCGCGACCGTCAACGTCGACTATACGGGCGTCCAGAAGGACTGGCACGACAATCTCAATCTCGGCGGCCAGCTGATCACCACGCTGGTCTCGGATATGCGCCTCGGACTCAGTTACATGAACCGGCATGAGGCGCTCGATCCCTACTGGACACTCCGCGCGCGGGACACCACCTACGCCGCCATTCCCTTTTATATCGCCAATTCATCCACGGCGCAGCAGCTCGGGAGCGCCGACGTTTCCTATTCTTACGGCGAGCTGATCTCCGCCTATGGGCGGTATGACTACGATTTCAATCTCAAGCAAACATCGCGAGGACAGGGTGCGCTCCGCTTCAATGTGACGCGCAGCCTCACCGTGACCGGCGACGTCATTTACCGCCAGCCCCAGATCCCCTATAACTCGATCTTCTGGGCCTTCGCCAGCAGCGCGACGACCGAGGCCGAAGGCGGACTCGAGTACGGCTTTACGCCGCTGTTCCGGGCGTTTGCAAAGCTCGGCTTCGTGTCCTATAGCGGCGATCAGAGCACCCGCTGGACGGCGGGAATGAACACCGGCTACGGGAGCTTTAGCTACTCCGGATCGAGCGGCTATGCGGGTGAGCTGCAATCGCTTAGCATTCAGGGCGCCTATCCCGTCCTGGACCGCAAGCTGGTCCCCAGCGTCGGCCTCTCCTACTCGTCGTACAGGCTCAGCGCCGACGAGGCAACGGAGAATGCCCTGGCACTCTTGCTGGGGGCGACGGTTCGTCCGATGACCAGCTTTTCGTTTGACCTCCAGGGGCAATGGATGAAAAACTCCGTCTATAACCGCGACATGCGGCTCCAGCTGCGCCTGATGTACTGGTTCGCCCAGCGGATGTCGCTCTTTTCACAGGAGGTGAAGTGATGAAACGCCGGTATCCTGCAATCGCGATCGTCATGGCCGGCGCCCTGCTCAGCGCCGTCGCCCACCGTTCGACTGCGCCGCTGTCGTGGCCGGAAAACTCCGATGCCCAGTCGCTCAAGTTCTCCCATAGCTTCCATGTGAAGGAAGCAGGCGTGGCATGCACCGACTGCCACAAGGCCGCATCGGCCAGCATGAAGGCGACGGACAATTTGCGGAGCACGCATGACAACTGCTCCGGCTGTCATGAGGACCAGATCAAATCCCAGTGCTCCTATTGCCACCGGGACACGACGAACATTCGCGCCGCGGCGATTCCGGAGCAGACGATCATCTTCGCCCACGCGACTCACGTCGCGCTGAAGGATGTCACGTGCGCCACCTGCCACCCCGGCGTGGACTCGGTGGAATACGCCGGAGCCGCGAACATGCCGACGATGGCGACCTGCAACACCTGCCACGACCAGCGGAAGGCCACCAACGCATGCGAAGCGTGCCACACGAGCTTCACTAATCTCATTCCCCAGGACCATTTGGTGGCCGACTTCAAGAAAGATCACAAGAAGCTCACACGCCTCGGCGCACTGCAGGCGAGCTGCGCAACGTGCCACACGCAGAATTTCTGCGCGGACTGCCACGGCGCCGCTCCCCTTGAACAATTTGGTCGCAGCGCGCTGATGAGCGAACCGTCACCGCGAAGCTCCTCCAGCACCGACGGTCCGAAGCAGATGAACCTGCAGATGGTGCACAGCATGAACTACCGCTTCACCCACGGGATCGATGCAAAGGCGAAGGCCGCGGACTGCTACACCTGCCACAGCGCGCAGGACTTCTGCGCGAAGTGCCACACCGCAGGAGACAATCTGGCGCCCGGGGAGCGGCCCGCATCACATCTCGCGCCGAATTTCACGACGCTCGGCCGCAATTCCGGAGGCGGGGTGCACGCCGACCTCGCCAAACGCGACATTGAAAGCTGCATGAGCTGCCATGACGCTCGCGGCGGCGATCCGGTGTGCATCACCTGCCATATCGATCCCGACGGTATCAAAGGGACCCATCCGCGGACGCACCCCGGATCGTTCATGTCGTCGGAGGGGGATGGCTCGTGGCACAGAGACGCCGGCGCGACGTGCTATAACTGCCACACCGATATGAATGCTCATCCGGGCGGTGTGGCAGGCAGGGGATTCTGCGGGTATTGTCATGGACCGAAGTGAGAGCGAGGCGACTATGAAAGGACCAATTTGCGTTGCGATTCTCGGCGCGCTGCTTTTCGCATCCTGCAGCGAATTGAAGACCAATCTGCCCGCTCCCGTTGCCCCGGGTATTCAGGTACATCCGGCGGTGTGGGGCACGACCCCTGCGGATCCGGGATTCCATGGCAGGGCGCTCTCACAGACGCAGCCGGCCTGGAACGATGCCAACTGCCGCGTGTGCCACGGCGGAAATTATGCGGGCGGAACGAGCGGCATCTCCTGCTTCAAATGCCATCCGGCCTACCCGCATGCGGTCACCTTCGCCGGTCCCGCGGGTCACCAGGGATACCTCATGACGACGCTCTTCCCCCTCCCATCATGCCAGACCTGTCATGGTTCCTCCTTTACCGGCGGCACGATAACGACCGTTTCGTGCGAGTCGTCCGGCTGTCATGCCGATGCCTCCGGAGTGGGGAAGCCGCCCACCACGTGCAACACATGCCATGGGGTCTTCCGCGCTGCGGCGAGCCTCACAGGGAGCGCGCTCCTGCTTTCGGCAGCCCCGCCCCGCGATGTGGCGGGCGATAGTGCAAGCAGTGCACCCGGCGTCGGCGCGCACCAGAAGCATCTCGTCACGGGGACCACGGGTAACAGCGTGAAATGCCAGGAGTGTCACACGGTCCCTAATGCTTATAACGATCCGGGACATATCGGCATTCCGCCTACGCAGGTTGTCGCATTCAACGATACGCTTGCCCGTCTCATCACGGGTGATGGAAGTCTGATACCGGCTCCGTCGTTTAATCCTGCGACCGTGACATGCGCAAATGTCTACTGCCACGGAAACTGGCGGCTCACGAAGGCATCGGCTCCCACGATCGCTCAGGCGGTCTTTGCCGACACCGCTACAATCATGGTCGGAGCAAACGAATCACCGGTCTGGACGGGCGGCGCGGCCCAAGCGCAGTGCTTCAGCTGCCATGGTGTGGCTCCGAACAAGTACACCCCGATCGGCCATCAGGACTTTGATCTCACGGCGTGCTATCTGTGTCACGGCGATGTCGTCGATCAAAACGGGAATATTTCAAACAGGGCGAAGCACATCAATGGTATGATCGATCTGGTCAGCCAATTCGGGGGGCCGCGGCCGATGCAGTAAATGCGACGGAACGCGCAAGTCCAGGCGCCTTCGCACTCCCGCGCGCATATGATCCCAATTTGAGAACGCCTTCATGGTGAGCGAAGAAGAATACTGGGAAGCGCTACAAGCACAGGTCTGCCGAACGTGCCAGGACGCGGACGCGAAAGGGGGCTGCCAAATCTCTGGCGGCCGCGAATGCGCGATCAAGATGTACCTCAAGGAAATCCTGGACGTCGTCAATTCCGTCTACAGCCCGTCGATGGAGCCCTACGAGGAGGCGCTCCGCACAAAAGTGTGCGCAAAGTGCGCATCGCAAACTTCAGATGCCCACTGCGGCCTGAGGCAGGACAGCCGCTGTGCGCTCGATCGGTACTTTCCCCTTATCGTCCAGGTCATCGAAGAAACCCAGCTCAAGAGACGCCTCCATATCTGATTTTCCGCACTTTTTTCTGCTAATTTCGCCAATCCGGCTTTTTCACTCCTGCCAAGCTATTCCTACGGATTGGAAGATCAGCCCCGCCCCCGCTCCCTTAATTCAGCAAAAATGCCCCCTATCGGCGCTATTCGTAAGTCGTGCCCGAGGTTTCGTGGCACGCATGTTGACGCATGGGCATGGGACACCCAAGCGGAGGTTTGATGACTGTTCTTGGAGATTTAGTAGTGCTGGCGGCTCTGCTGACTGCATTTGCCTCCGCGTTCTTTTATGCAGCGTCAAGTTCGCGTTCCTTGCTCTCCTGGCCCAGGCGCCTCCTACGGGCGCACCTTCTGCTCGTTAGTCTTGCATCGGTGCTTCTGCTTTACCTTCTCCTCACTCACGACTATTCGATCGGCTACGTCTACAGCTATAGTGACAACGGGCTCCCCCTGCAATATCTGATTTCGAGCTTTTACGCGGGACAGGAAGGCAGCTTCCTGTTCTGGGCACTCTGCTCGGCAATCATCGCCCTCGCGCTAGCCCGGTCGGCTCGAAAGAAAGGGACCGAAGATCGCCTCATGGCGGTCTTCATGAGCGTGCAGACGTTCCTCCTGCTGCTTGTTGTCGCAAGATCACCCTTCCGCTCTCTTTGGGAAATGTTCCCCGGGGCACCTGCTACCGCCCCCGCCGACGGGCATGGACTGAATCCGCTCCTGCAGAACTTCTGGATGGTGATACACCCGCCGGTGCTCTTCATCGGATTTGCGGCGATGGCAGTCCCTTTCAGTTTTGCCGCCGCCGGGCTCTGGAAAAAAGAGTACGGGATGCTCACTGCTCAAGGACTCCCATGGCTGCTCTTCGCAGTCGGCATTCTCGGTCTCGGGATCATGCTGGGAGCGTACTGGGCATACGGCGTTCTCGGATGGGGAGGATACTGGGGATGGGATCCGGTGGAAAACTCCTCACTCATCCCGTGGCTGACGGGCGTGGCGCTCCTGCACACGCTTCTGGCAGAGCGGCGTACCGGACGATATGCAAAGACGAATTTTGCGCTTGCAATGCTGAGCTTTCTTCTGGTCATCTTCAGCACGTTCCTTACCCGCAGCGGGATCCTTGGGGACGCGAGCGTCCACGCGTTCACCGATCCAGGGGCGGTGGTCTACTGGCTGCTGCTCGGCGGACTTGCGGTGTTCGCTCTTGCAAGCATTGCGCTTCTCTTCTGGCGGTTCGGTGAGCTTCGCGCAGAACCTGCGCAGGGGGGACTGCTGACGCGCGAGAGTGCTCTCTATGCAGGCGCCGTCGCACTCTGCTTGAGCGCGTGCGTGGTCCTCTTCGGTACAAGCCTGCCGATATTCTCGCGGGCGCGGGTGGATTCCGGATTCTATGACTCGACCAACCTCCCCATTGCCATCGTCCTGCTTCTTCTGATCGCCTACAGCCTGTACATGCCTTGGGAGATGGCGGAAGGGGCGCAAACGCTCAAGCGCTCGCTCAGGGCACTGGGGGGGGCAGCCCTGGTAAGTCTTGTCCTTGCTCTGCTCGGCGTGAGCGAGCCCACGGCACTCCTGTTGATCTTCGCCGCCGTTTTTGTCCTGATTGTCAACGCCGAATTCGGCGTCCGGCTCCTGCGGAGCGATCCCCGGGTCCTTGGCGGGAAAATCGCCCATATCGGCTTGGCCCTGTTCCTCATCGGGGTCATCGCGACCGGAAAATTTTCCGTAAAGCAGCAGGCAAGCCTCCCGCTCTATGTTCCTCAGCCGGTTCTCGGACGGATGCTCACCTACGCAGGATATAAGGAGCAGCCGGACGGGAAGGTGGCATTCAACGTGAAAGTCGACGGGAAGGGCGAATCTTTCCAGCTCAGCCCGGTGATGTTCGCAAACGGCGATCAAGGGCTGATGCGCAATCCCGACATCGCGAGTTTCCTCACGCGGGATTTCTATGTGTCGCCGCTCAGCCTCGAGGAGTCGCACCCCGCGGAACGGATGGAGACATACACGATCGAGCGGGGACAGACGATTTCGATCGGGGGCGTCCGCGCGACTTTTGTCAGCTTCGATCCGCGAACAGCCCGGGCGGGAAGCGACAGCCGCGTCGGTTCCGTTCTGGACCTGACCGACGGGAGGGCCCACGAAACGGTGGTCCCGATGTTGGAACGCTCGAGCGGCAGTTCGACCTCTCCACCCTGCGCATCCCATTTGATGAATGCAAACATCTCGCTTCTTGATACGCGAGTGTCCACGGGGAGCTCCCCTTCCTCGGTGACCGTCAAAGTCGTGCGCCCGGACGCCCTCTCTGCACGTCCGGAGTCCCTCCTGATCGAAGCGAGCGTGAAGCCTTGGATTATCCTGATCTGGGGAGGGACCGTTGTCCTGCTGGGAGGATTCTGTCTAGCCATTGTTAAACGATCTAAGGAGACGTGATGGAAACCACCGAGCCGAAAAAGCTCCCGCATAACGTTCCGGGGAAGTATTTTACCACCGAGCGTTGCGATGGGTGTGCCTACTGCGCAGCGGTCGCTCCGGATAACTTCGATTTCGAGAAGTCCAGCAACACCTATTTTGTCGCACGTCAGCCCTCGGGTCAGGATGAGGAGGAGTACCTCCAAGAGGCGATGGACGACTGCCCCGTTGACGCGATCGGCATCAGCGAAGTCGCTGAGCCTGACCAGGTGCAATGAAAGCCACCTTCAAAAACGCGCGCCCTGATCCTCTGGCGCCTGAAGGGGAACAAATGCAAAGCGACACCTTTGACCCGATCACCACGCCCTACAGCGTGCGGGAGAGCGACTTCCCTCAGCGCGGATCGCTCGAAGAACAGTTGGTATTTCTGCTTCGCTACGTGACGCTCGCTCCTTCGACCCACAACACGCAGCCGTGGAAGTTCGCCCTCATCCCGGGCGGCATCGAGCTGTACGCCGACTATACGCGGAGGATGCCGGTGGTCGATCCGGGGCATCGGGAGCTGCTGATGAGCATCGGAGCCGCGGTCTTCACGCTTCGGGTGGCCGCCGACCGATTCGGATTCGACTGTCGCGTCGCATACAACTACAGCGGGGACTCGGAACGGCCTCTTGCCACGGCAATGCTCACCGCCAGGGGCGGCCCGCCGGGCGACGCGGAGAAACTTTTCGCATCGATCGTGCGCCGTCACACCAACCGCAGCCCGTTCCTTCTCTCAAGGCTTCCGGAGTCGATTCTCCTGCGCATCCGCGCCCTCGAGTCCGTTGGAGGGGCATCCCTCTGGGTAAGCACCGACGGCGCGCTAAACAGCCAGGTGGGCGATCTGGTCGCGGCCGCGGAACAACTGCAGCTCGCAGACCCGGCCTACCGGAGAGGGCTTGCCGAATGGATCCGCCCCAACCAGACGCTTGCCGCTGACGGCGTGAGCGGCGCGGCCCTCGGGCTCAACGCCGCGGCCTCGGCGCTGGAGCCATGGTCCAGCAGAGTGCTTGACGCGGGCCGAAAAAAGGCCGCCTCCGACAAGAATCTCTGCGCCGAGGCTCCCGGACTTGTGGTCGTGCAGAGTGAAGACTCTGTTCCACACTGGCTCTCGAGCGGCGAGATCCTGCAGCATCTGCTCCTCAAGGCGACGGGGGAGGGGCTGCATCACAGCTACTTCAACATGCCGGTGCAGGTGCCCGACCTCCGGGTCAGGCTCCGTAAGCTGCTCGGCCTCGCCTCCTGGCCACAGCTTCTGCTGCGCATCGGCTTTTCACTTACGGAAGCGCCGCCTTCGCCGCGACGGCCGCTGGATGAGATGATCTTCAGCACCATGATCCGCTAGCGCCCCCGTTGGGGGGACGAAAGGATGATACGGATGGAAACGAAAGACACCCCGAAAGAAAACGACTATTCGACCGAGGCGCATCTGATCTACGGTCAGATGGACAACCCGCGCTGGGACTACAGCCACCACCTTCTGCCCCCGATCTCCTCCTCGGCGACATTCCGGCTGGACACGGCCCGGCGGGGCGCGCAGGGTTTCGCCGAGTTTGCGCATTCGAGCGAGGAGCTCACTGTCAAATCCAAGGCCCCGATCTATATCTACGACCGGCTCGGCGAGCCCAACAAGGATATGCTGGAGGAGAATCTCGCCTTTGCCGAGCGCGGCGACATCGCCGTCACCTTCGCAAGCGGCATGGCCGCGATCTCCGGCGTCCTGGGCATCCTCACCGGATCCGGGAGCGAGGTGATTGCACACGAGACGCTCTACGGCTGTACCTATTCGCTCCTGACGAACTGGTACCCCCGCCTGAAAATCAACACGAAATTCGTCGATTTCACCGATGTGAACCAGGTCCGCCGCGCGATCACCAAGAGCACGCGGGTCCTCTACATGGAGTCTCCGGTCAACCCGACTCTTCGGCTCACCGATCTGCGCGCCATTGCCACCCTGACCTCCGAGATCAACCGGACCAGGGCCGAATCCGACCGGATCTACACCGTTGTGGATAGTACATTCGCGACCCCCTTCTGCCAGCGACCGATCACGCTCGGCATCGACTTTGTCGTGCACTCGCTCACCAAGGCGATCGGCGGATTCGGAACGGACATCGGTGGCGTCGTGATCGGCCCGAGGTGGAGCCGCGATATGCTCATGCTGTACAGGAAGGACTTCGGCGGCGTGCTTGCCGCCAAAAGCGCTTGGCCGGTGCTGGTGCAGGGCCTTCCCTCGCTTGCCGTACGCATGCGCCAGATGCAGGAAACTGCGATGAAGGTCGCCGAATACCTGACGACGCGCAAAGAGATCGAATGCACGCGCTATCCGGGTCTTTCGATGTTCAATCAGGCCGAGCTCGCCCGGCGGCAGATGGTCGATTACGACGGGAAATTTGCGCCCGGATCGATGATCTATTTTGTCATGCGCGGCCAGAGCGCCTCCGATGCACTCACGAAAGCTGAGCGATACATCAATCATCTTGCGCAGAATGCCTATTGCGTTACGCTTGCAGTGAGCCTGGGCAACATCCGCACGCTGATCGAGCATCCGGGATCGATGACCCACTCGGCGATTCCGGCCGACGAGCAGGTCGCCCGGGGTCTCGACCCGGGGGGGATCCGCCTGGCAATTGGATTGGAGAAGCCGGAAGACATTATTCGCGATCTCGCGTTCTCCCTCGACGCGATGCACTGAACCAGCCGCCTAACGAGGAGAAAAGCATGCACTATAACGCCATCGCCCCTGCGGTCAAACGGAAATACGAGCGCAAGTTCGTCGCACCGTCGGAAGCCGTTTCGGTGATCCAGTCAGGGGACCATGTCTATATTCATCCCGGGTGCGCCGTCCCGCAGGTCCTGGTCGAAGCGATGGTGGAGCGCTATCAGGAGCTGCGCGACGTCGAGGTCTGCCACCTGCTCGGCGTGGGCGAGGCGGCCTATGCGCGGCCGGAGATGAAGGGGCATTTTCGGCACAACGCGTTCTTCATCGGGAAGAATGTCCGCAAGGCCATCTGGGACGGGCGGGCGGATTTCACACCCGTCTTCCTGTCCGAGATACCCTCCCTGCTGTATGAACGGCGTCTGCCGGTCGACGTGGCGCTCATCCAGGTTTCCCCCCCCGACGAACATGGCTACTGCAGTTTCGGGGTGGGAGTCGAATGTACCAAGGCGGCAACCGAGGTTGCCCGGATCGTCATCGCGGAAATCAACACCAACATGCCGCGCACCCTCGGCGACTGCTTCATCCACATGAACAAGATCGATTACTGCACGGAGGTC
>Ga0187779_10001829_pt1 | contig 13250 bp, 11 predicted proteins | sample 1015_Q2_SP10_10__FD_132435 | JGI IMG/M metagenome (GOLD analysis project Ga0187779, IMG submission 132435) | Tropical peat soil microbial communities from peatlands in Department of Meta, Colombia - 1015_Q2_SP10_10_MG | ecosystem: Environmental > Terrestrial > Soil > Wetlands > Peat | place... | reverse complement strand
TGGAAAGGATATCCTCCATATCCGCATAAACCATCGAAGGAACCGATAAGATGAATAAGATAAAGCCAAACCTCCCATAGCGGAAAAGCCGATTTCTCAAGTTCAATTGCTTCATCAGGTTTCAACCTCTTTCTCTTCTTAAAGACCCGTCGCCAGTTCCTATCCACCCACTCCTACGGGACAATAATTGTATCCCCCGATTTCAACGTAATGTTGGAGCCTGAATTGTCACCTTTTGCAAGTTTCTTATAATTAACGGTAATGCGTGTCTCCTTACCGCTTTCTCTTCGGATGATGAAGATTTTCCTTTGGTTAGCCCATTCCGTAAACCCGCCTGCGATAGGAATGATCTGTAGGATCGTCGTCTCACTTCGAAGGCGATAGACACCAGGAGTCTTTACTGCCCCTGAAACATAGACCTTGAAACTGTTGGCCTCCACTACGGTGACAGAGACACTCGGGGTTTCAATGAATTCCTTTAATCGCTGGGTCAATGCCTCCTTCAATTGAAGGGGCGTGAGTCCAGCCGCCTTAATTTCATTAATGATCGGAAGAGAGATATTCCCATCCATCCGGACAGGAACGGTCTTCGATAAGGCATCTTCTCTCCAAACGTGGATGTAAAGAACATCTTCGGCTCCGATCACATAACGGTCGCTGTTGGCGGCAACTTCAGCCTGGACTTCCTTTGTCGGAAGGGTCCCTTTATCCGCTTGAGGGTAGGCCATGTTGGTCATGATCATTAAGAGTATGAATGCCCCGGTGCTCCCAATGCCCAATAATTTTTTCATCTGATCTCTCCCCCATGCATAAGCCGATGAGTGGCTTTCAAGACTTTCTCCTTTTGACCTTTACCTTAGACGAAGATTACCGTACTCGTAATGCCCCTTTAATAAGATCTATCGCGTCCGATCCATTGACAGGAAAACAGACCTGATCGATCATGATTTCAATGCCCTTGCTCTTAAAGTCATAATATTTCAGAGCATCTTCGAAACGGGATTTCACATGGGCCCCTGCCTCCACGTCCGCGTAAGGGAGAAGAACCACCAGTTTATCCGATTCCAAAGAACCGATGATATCGCTTTCGCGTATCTCTTCCGTCAACAGGTGACTCAATGTCCGAGAGCAAACTTGCATACCCTGTCGGTCCCTCTCTTCCAAAAATTGCTTCATTTTGAAAAGCACAAGACAGAGAAAATTCTGATAACGCCGTGAACGTTTCACCTCAATGTCCAAAATAAAAAGGAACAAATCTCGATTTAAGATTCTGCCGATCGCCTCGTCTGCTCCGCCTGGAAGCTTTTCCCCCAAATCTCCCATTCGCGCCCCTCTTTCTCATATCCCCACCCGCAAGTTATTCTCGAAATCATTAAGTGGAGGCCCTCAATTCGCCCCTTCTACAGCCTTTGGGTACCCTCCGATATCATCTAAGTGATATTTTTGTATCTTATACAGCAGTGCCTTGTAACTGACACGAAGTAATTTAGCTGCCTGTTTCCGGTTCCAATGAGTCTCTTGCAAAGTGTTTTGAATAATTTCTCTTTCCGCAACTTCAGCTGCTTTTTTCCCGACCTCTTTTAAGTTGAAGGACTTATTTTCTGCCGGAGCATTGGGGGATCCATTTCCATGAGGCTGTGAATCTCTTCCACCACCCAACCGACCAAGCCGCCTATCGGAAATGCCCTGCAAGACAATATTTTCTTCACCCAGCAGTATTAACCGTTTCACCATATTCTCTAATTCACGGATGTTTCCAGGCCATGCATATTCTCTCAGTGCGCTAATCATCGTCGGTGAGAACGTAGGAGTTTCTCTTCCGTACTTCTTCTTGTAATAGTCCAGATAATATTGGGAGAGAGGAAGGATCTGCTCTTTCCGATCTCGTAAAGGCGGAACCGTGATGCTGATCACGTTGACCCTGAAAAATAGGTCTTCTCGGAAATTCCCTTCCATGATGGTTCTTTCCAAATGATCTTTGGTGGTCGCAACGACACGGGTATTCACCGTGACATCTTTGCTCCCTCCTAAGCGAGAAAACGTGCCATCCTGTAACACTTGCAAAAGTTTTGCCTGGACGGAAATGTCTATTTCCCCGATATCGTTCAGCAAGATCGTGCCGTTGTTGGCCAGTTCGAATTTCCCCGGCTTTTCAAAATGCGCTCCGGTAAAGGCACCTTTTTCAAACCCAAAAAGTTCGCTTTCAAGGAGTCCCTTAGGAATCGCCGCACAATTTACCTTGATAAAGGGTTTGTCTTTCCGGTGTGAATTCAAATGAATCGCTTGAGCCAGCAGTTCTTTTCCTGTCCCGCTCTCACCTTTGATTAAAACCGTAATATCCGTTTTGGCCACCTCATCAATGGTTTCCCTAATTTTATGCATCTTAGGATTATTGGCGAAAAAGATTTGGAATAGGTCTTTCATAGAATGTCCTTATATAAAATTTGCAAAAAGTGAAAAAGCAATCTATATGCCAATAAGAGCGTCTTTCTTACATGCTCACTAATCCCTTGAAAAGGTGGACATTTTACCGACCTCGATCTGGGAATATTGTGTTACGACGCGAAGAACGTTGGGAACAGAGTGGAAGACAATAGGGAAAAAGTGGAAAATCAATTCTACAATAGTCCATTTTCAAAAGGGAGTGGAAATTTCATTCTTTTCTTTTGGTCTCATTTTACTGAGAATGAGACCAGCCATTTTAGAGCAGGTATGTACCCGAACAGCCGGGGATTTACGTCATTGCAACGATGATCCACTTCGATCCTCTGCCGCTTCACTTTCCGCAAAGTTTGAAGAGAAAAATCTACGACGCTTGGGAAACAGATCTCTTGTCGAGGCCAGCTTCTTTAATCTTATAGAGAAGAGCTTTATAGCTAATATTTAATACGTCGGCGGCCTTCTTACGGTTCCAGTTCGTCATCTCCAACGCTCTCAGGATAACCTCGCACTCTGCCCCTTTAATGGCTTCCTGATGAACTTCTTTCAAAGAAGGCCAGACCTCTCTTGGTGAAACCGATTTTCTCCTTTTCTCAGAGGCAGAATCCTCTTGGATCGCAGGAGTCAATTCCTCGAGGATCGCCTTCTCATTTCCCAGGACAACAAACCGCTGGATTACATTTTCCAATTCCCGCACATTTCCTGACCAATCATGCCGGGATAAAGCCTCCATCATCTTATCAGACATGGGGACTGCCTTTTTTTGGTATTTCCTGCTAAATTTGTCCAAAAAGTACTCCACAAAGATTGGGATCTCCTCTCTCCTTTCTCTCAGAGGAGGAATCGTGATATTGACAACGTCCAGCCGATAATAAAGATCCTCACGAAATCGACCGTTCTTGACGCCCTCTTCCATATTTTTGTTGGTCGCCACTAAGACGCGTACATCCACTCGGATGTCCTTCTTCCCCCCTAATCTCGAGAACTCCCTGTCCTGAATGACCTGGAGCAGTTTCCCCTGAAGCGAAAGGCTTATCTCTGAAATTTCATCCAAGAAAATCGTTCCACCATTGGCCAGCTCAAATTTCCCTGGTTTTTGGCGATAAGCTCCTGTAAACGCACCCTTTTCATAGCCAAAAAGCTCACTCTCTAAAAGCTCTTGAGGGAGGGCAGCGCAGTTCACCTTGACAAAGGGTCTCTCTCTGCGAGAGGAATTGAGATGGATGGAACGGGCCACGACCTCCTTGCCCACCCCGCTTTCCCCCTGGATCAGCACCGTGACATCCGTATCGGCTATCTGGTCGATAATCTCTTTGATTCGCTGCATCTTGTCACTGGTGTAAATAAAGATCCCTTCCTCTCGGGTGACTTCACCCACTTCAACAAAAGTGGAAGAGGAGGGAGGAAAGATAGGGACCACTTTTTCCTTGGAAAAAACCTCCCTGGGATCCTTCATCAAGCGGCTGGCTTCGTTGATTTCCAAGAAGAAACGGGCGGAGGTCAGAGCAGCGCCCACCTGATTGGAAATATAGGCTAAAGCCAATTTATCCCCTTCGTTAAAGGCTCCTTTCTTGGAATGACTGAGGTTGAAGACTCCCACAACCTGATCTTTCTCGCGTATGGGAAAACAGATGAGTGAATTGACTTTGTTATTGTTGTGGTTATTATTATTTAACCCCGCAACACTGACAAACCGAGGTTCCCTAATCACATCATCCAGCATCACGGCTTGCCCTTCTTTGAGGACCCAACCCGCAACCCCTTCTCCTGATTTGAATCTTTTGCCGTTGCCAGATCGATTTGCGTAAAACACACTTTTTTCTTCATTCTTCCCACGGGCGGCGCAGATCGCTAAGTCGCCGGAGATCGGATCTTTCAACATCAGCGAGCAGTTTTCCGCATCCATCTCGTCCATCACGGCATCCAAAATCCCTTTACAGGTATCGCCGAAATTAGGAACGTTCCGCATGGCTCCCTGAACCTTTTGAAAAAGTGTAAAAGCTCTGCTTTTCTTGTCGAGCGGATAGAGAACATTGGTCGACATTTCAGCACTCTTCGTTAGGATCCCTGCTTCCATTTTTTCACCCCCAAGAGCTTATTTCCTTTAACTCACCGCGAAACATTTATTGTCAGACACACCCTCCACACCGAAGGCACCCTCTTGACCACTTCTCTTCGTTTTCATTTCGTTCAATCTTTGTTCCAAGCGCCTTTTTTGAAGAAGGATTCTACGCTGTCTCAACCCCTTCTTCAGATGGATTAGAATTTTCTCACCTGAGACCGGCTTTAGAAAAAAATCGTCTATGCCGGAGCTCATGATTCTCTCGTATTCCTTCTCCTCTAGGTTTTCATGAGTTACCATCATCACATAGAGCTCTGGAAAATTCTTTTTTAGTTCTCGAATGATCTCAGGAATGGGTGTGTGGTCGATTCGATACTCGGCGATAAGACCAGACACCTCAAACTCGCGAAAATTTTGTATGGCCCTTTCAATCGTATCCACGGCGAGCACAATATATTTTTCCGTCTCCAAGAGCGTTTTTAATGTCCATTGGGTATGAAATTCTTTGTCCAGTATGAGAATGGTCTCTTTCGACATAGCCAAAAAAGTATCCCGCTTCAGGCTTGCCCTCTCTCGAATCCGAAACTGGATTCAGTAGAGCAATTTGCATACCAATTGAATCTTATTTTATGCTACTTCTAATTATTTGATTTTTAAGGGGTTTTTTTAAGAAGGGATCTAGTAAGGATTTATATTCAAATGTGAAAATGACCCTTTGGCACGAAACGTGTGCCAAAAGGCTCGGCATCCTAAATTATTCTAATAATTTCTGATAGTTTTAAAGATGAGCTAAAAGGGGATTGAATGAGCGGGGGCAGTTCTCAAAGACCTGGCAATGGAAAACCGATCCGGATGGGAGATGGATCAAATTTGCAGTCAAATCTTGGAAGGACGCCATCTGTCACTCTTTTTGGGTTTGATATTGTACTTGCTGATTCGATTGCCAAGCATTTTCCGAGTGATCCCCAGGAGTCTCGCTGCTTTTTCTTGGTTCCAATCGGATTCTTCTAGCTTGGTGACGATCCACTTTTTTTCGAGATCGGAGACCATCTTGGTCAATTGGACCTTTCCTCTTTCTTCCTTCCGTTCCTTTCCCTCCATCAGGAAAAGCTGCGGGGGGAGATCGTCGAGACTAATCGTATTCCTTCTACAGAACACCACCATTTGCTGAATAATATTGGCCAGTTCTCTTACGTTTCCAGGCCAAGAAAAAGTCTTCAATTGCTCCATCACTTCCGGTTCGACCCGGATGGGCGTCTTCCCTTTCTGGAGCTTTCTAAGGAAATGGTTGACCAACAAAGGAATGTCAGATGTCCGGTCTCTTAAGGGTGGAAGGGTAATTGGAACGATACTCAACCGATAATAGAGATCCTCTCTGAAATTCTTTTTGGCAACCTCCTCCTGAAGATTTCGATTCGTCGTGGAGATGATTCGAATGTCCACTTTTGTCGGTTGACTATCTCCCACCCTTTCGAACTCTTTCTCCTCGATCACCCTCAAAAGCGTCTTTTGCAGATTAATTTGAATCTCTGAAATCTCATCCAAAACCACGGTTCCGCCATCCGCCGCCTGAAAGCGACCGATCGTGTCTTTGACCGCACCTGTAAAGGACCCCTTCCTATGACCGAAGAGCTCGCTGGTGAGGAGGCTCTCGGTTAACGCTCCGCAGTTGACGGTGACCAAGGGTCTTTCTCTCCGCAAGCTTCGGTAGTGGATCGTCTTTGCAATGAGATCCTTTCCGGTCCCACTCTCTCCCTGGATCAGAACCGTTGCCTCCGTTTCTGCAACTCGATTAATAATTTCAAAAATCTCCGCCATCTTGGGATGTTCCCCGATAATATTGGGGAAAGAATATTTTTCGGTAATCTCCTTCCGGAGGTAGTCGATCTCCTTCTCCATCTCCTGCGTTTTAAGGGCCTGCCGGATGATGATAAAAAACCTTTCGAGCTTATCAAAGATGGGCTTTTCGAAGAAATAGAACGCACCCCTTCTCAAGGCTTCGACGGCCATCAAGACGGAACCATAAGCCGTGATGAGAATCAATGGAATGTGGGGATGTGTTTTCCTCACCTCCAGAAGGAGCTCCATTCCGCTCAGGTCGGGCATTCTTTCATCGGTGATGATAAGGCTGATGGCATGGGTTCTGAGTTTCTCCAACGCCTCTTTCCCATTGTTGGCTGGAATGGTTTGAAATCCTTCGTCGGATAAAACCTGACAAATTCCGAAAAGGGAATTGGGTTCATCGTCGACGACTAAAATGGATGGGGCAGACGCCATGTATTAATCTCCCGGCCGACGGCCTGCTGGCAACTCCACTTTGACAGTCGTCCCCTTATTTTCCTTACTCTCAATATGAATTTTCCCATGATACCGTTCAACGATAATTCTCCGGCAGACAGCCAACCCCAAACCCGTTCCTCTGACTTTCGTGGTAAAAAAAGGATTAAAGAGCTTGTTCAAATTTTCCTTTTTAACCCCCAGACCATTATCGATAAAGGTAATTTCTATATCTTTTTGAGAATCCGATCTTAAGCGAGCCTTTATGGTGAGTTCGCCTCCGTCGGGCATGGCCTCATAAGCATTTTTCACAATATTTAAAAAGACCTGTTTGAGCTCCTCATAATTGGCATAGACTTTTGGAAGTTGTGGATCGATATCTGTCACCAGTCTGATTTTCTTAGATTCCGACTCAAGCATATGGAGGATGACATTCATCACAACCGAAATAACCTCTTTGATTTCCACTCCGATGAACCGAACGGCATTAGGGGGTCGTACGAAATTTAGACATTCCTGCACAAACTCGTTTAAATGTTGAACCTCTTCATTAATAATTCTTACGGATTGAGCAAGAATCTCGTCCTTGAGGTCCGACCTCCTCTGAATAATAGCGAGCGCTCCAGAGATGGCGTGGAGTGGATTTCGAATCTCGTGTGCCAGAAACGGAAAAAATCTCTCGAGGGAAGGGTATCGGTCAAACTGTCTGTCTTCAATCTGGGCGTCACGGATTTCCAACGCATTCTTCATGGACGACATAAGAACTTCGAAGTCGATGGGCTTTGAGAGGAAATCGATCGCGCCCTTTCTCATCATATCGACGGCTACCTGCTCTCCTCCGTATCCTGTAATAACGATGACGGCGATATCCTTGTCAATCTCCTTGATTCTTGTCAATACTTCTTCCCCGGGGATATCGGGTAACTTCAAATCGAGGAGAGCCAGCTCGGGGATATCCAATAGCGCTTTCTCGATGGCGGTCTTCCCGTCCAGGGCGATAGAGACCCTAAAATTCTTGCTTTCCAAAATTTTTCTAATAAAATCAACAAAATCCTGGTTGTCATCAACCACCATAATTTTTCTTCCAGAGGTTCCCATAAGGATAGATATTAGGATAAAAATTTGTTTTGTTCAACTGAAAAAAACATGCAAATCCCGATTTAGGAAACGGTCTCTTCTTTTTCGATGAGGCCATCTATTCGATAAATCGGAATTTTGGTAATTGGAATCCAGGTTGCGTGAATCGTGTTCTATTGAGCTTCGCAAAAGCAATGAAACCTGTTCATGGGACTGTGGTCATGGGTAGGGGAGGCTTCAGCCTCCCGAACCAGGGCGACTGAAGTCGCCCCTACCCTTGCGGGGAAGGTAGAGTGTTTCATTATTTATACGAAGCTCGATAACTCCGGATGACCTTTACCGAGGATCTCGTGGCCATATTCAAGTCTTGTAGTACCACCGGGTAAGGCATCGATTTAGTCCTCTTGTCCGATCAGCGATCTTGTTATATATATGGAATGGGATAAAAGCTGCAATTGATCTCAGAGGAAAGCCATTTCATGTCCTTAGATTTTTTTTCAGAAGAGGATTTGCAGGCAATCTCGGATAGAGGAATCGACGTCGCCGAGGTCCTAAGGCAACTCGAAATATTCCGCACGGGAGTAAAGCCAATCAAATTGATAAGGCCCGCGCGAATCGGGGATGGTATCGTACGAGTCACCCCGTCTGAGAGAGATGGTTTGGTGACCCTTCACAACCAGGCCGCCACGGACGGACGGGTGCTGAAGTTTGTGCCTGCCTCGGGTGTCGCCAGCCGCCTGTTCAAAGACTGGCAAACTTCTTGCCGGCTGGGCAAGTTCGATTCCGACGAAGGTTCTGCGAATTTTCTCAAAAATATCCGCAAGTTTGCCTTTTATGATGACCTGAAAGACGTCATGGCCCTAAACGGACAGGGCATAGAAAGCTGTATTCGCGATAGGCGGTGCGCCGATATTCTTGAGTATCTTCTTACTCCAAGAGGTCTGAACTATGCGTGGCTTCCAAAGGCCCTGCTCAAGTTTCACATCTATCCCGGACATAGCCGAACCGCCCTGGAGGAGCACCTTGCTGAGGGAGCTCTCTATATCAGAGATGCCCGTAACACCTGTAGAATCCATTTCACTGTGTCCAAAGAGCACGAATCCCAGTTTAAGGACTTGCTCTATCGTGTGAAAGCCCAGTACGAAAATCTCTGCGGAGTACATTATGAAATCTCTGTCACGACACAGCTCCCTTCGACGGATACGATCGCCCTGGGTGCGGATCATAGACCTTTCCGGGATAGGGACGGCGAAATCCTATTCAGACCCGGAGGCCATGGCGCGCTTCTTCACAATCTCAACGCCGTAGAAGGCGATATTGTTTTCCTGAAGAACGTCGACAATGTCGTTCCTGACCGCCTGAAAGATATCACGGCTCTTTATAAGAAGCTGCTCGGGGGGTATTTGGTCCAATTACAAAATGAGATCTTCCAGATTCTCAATCTTCTATCCGGAAAAGGAGTGGAGGAAGCGCGGCTATCGCCCATCATCCGCTTTTGCCAAGAAAGGCTGCTCATGCCTTTTCCTGACGGATTTAGGGACAACCCGGCATCTACGATGAAAGAATATATCTTCGAGAAACTGAACAGGCCTATCCGAATCTGTGGCATGGTTAGAAATGAGGGAGAACCCGGGGGCGGCCCTTTCTGGATCGAGGGAAAGGATGGGATCCAGTCCCTCCAGATCGTAGAAGAAAGCCAAATAGATCCACATTCGAGGGAGCAAAAAGAGATTTGGAGATCTTCCACGCACTTTAATCCGGTCGACCTGGTGTGCGGCGTCAGGAACTATCGCGGTGAGAGGTTTGATTTGTACCGCTATGCGGACAGGGATGCCGTCTTGATTTCCACAAAGCCTTATGAAAATGCGGAAATCAAGGCGCTGGAACTACCGGGATTGTGGAATGGATCCATGGCCTTCTGGAATACAGTCTTTGTGGAAGTCCCTCTCGAAACCTTCAATCCGGTCAAGACGGTTGATGATCTTTTGCGAAAATCACATCTGCCTTTGTAAATTCCGAAGAAGGGGACATTCCTATTCAGCCCTGCCTCTCCCGTCCGGAAAATGAGCCTCCACCTACTTTTTGATCTTCCTCACCAACCTCGAAAGACCAATTAAGAAAAAACCCAGAAAGAGAAGTCCGGCTGATTCCGAACCGCGTGTTCCCCCATCAAACTTCGTTGACACAGCCCCGGCAGGCAACAGTAATATAAACAACAGGACTCCGTTAACAACTAAAAGGAATAACCATATCATCCATTCTCTTTTTTCCCGCATTCTCAACATCTCCCTCACAGAGGAATAACTTCATTGCTGATGACCATAACGTTAGCAAAAATGATCTTTCCACAAAATAGGGCGGATACTGTATTTTCTTAAAAGAAAGATCTTATCCTGACCACACTTATGCCAATTCTTCCTCCCTTCTTCCCCTCGTCTCCCGGTCAATCGGTTTAGTCATCTCAAGCAATTCTCCTCTTGTAAACACCGCTTTCTCTATAATCCATTCCGCATCGCTTCCCGGGTTTAACTCCCTGGGCACAACAAACATCGTTCTCGAATCTCTCACCATAGAGCCAAACGTCAACCTTGCCCATTTCAACCCGGATTCAAGCTCGCTCCTTCCTCGAAGACTTTCTCTCCTCTCTACCAATAGCCCCACGAATTCGCCTCTTTTAAACTCATAATTTTTGCAAAAGACTTTATACACCACCATATTCTCACCGGTTCCAATCCATCACTGTCTTCACTTGAAATATCACCCTGGCTTGAGTGACGACCATCGGCCAAAACCTTATGTTGAGCGCTCAAAATTCCACTCGAACAAAATAGATATCATTGATACCGGAATGCTCACCGATAACCATCATTCCCCAATTCAGGATTGACTCCTGCGTTATTCTTTCTGACTTTTTCCTTCTCTCCGGGAGTATACCAATAAAGTGGACTCGTTCTGCTTCATCGCGCCAGTAGAATTCATAAGCGACCATGTAGGAACCCTTTCGTCAGATTTGACTCACTCGCGGGGCCCAATTCTGGCAGGCCAAAACCCATGGTGAGCACGGTGCTCGATTGCGGCAGGTATACACTTCCCGGGTGTGAAAGTTAGCAAATTTTATGCCAGCGGATCGCCTCTCAGAAGAACGCCGAAACCCTCTAAACTTATCAATAAATTACTGCACGTTGTCGGAAAACCAGTCCAATAAGAATAGGAAAGAATTTTCACAAAAGTCCCGAATTGCTTACCAAAAAAAGTGAAAACGCCTTCCTTTTCTTGCGGGCTTCCGCATGAGGATCTACGGGCAGGCAGATGGACTGGATTGAGGAACATCCTCTTCGATTGAAGAAGTCGAGAACGTTCTCGGCTGTCTCTACACTCATCAGAGGACCGAGCACGATGGAAAAAAGCGGATTGCAAATCGCCTGCAGCGATGCGTGGAGATGGATTCGATCCCGTTCCGGTTACCACGGAATCAGCCGATACAAAAAATGGAGGAACCGGGAATGACAATAGAAATGGTTAGGGCGAGAGGATTTGAACCTCCATCCCATCAAGAGAAATGCAGACCTTTCAAATAGTTATAAGGAGAAGAAAGTTTCAGTTTTGGCGAAGCATCGACAATTGTTTCTCTATACGTGGTCCTTGGGAAGAGGACTTCACCTCACAGGTGTCCATCAGAGCACGGGCCTTGAGGGTGATAACGATGCCTCGAAAACAAGGATAAAGACCGAAGGTAGCGGCTAAGGACCTTACCGTATAACGCCTCGCCCAGATCACCGGCATCCGCCTGAGCGATCTGCTCGGCCTTCAAATTGTTTCACACTATCCACTAAAAATCAGAAGCATCTGCTCCCTCGTTCTTTCATTTACAACTTTAGATAGAACTGCTTTTAATGTTTTTTCTTGAATGACAACAATGGAGAGGGCCGCCATAGATACTAACAGAAAAAGGATGATGAAATTTGAGTTGAGATGAATCCAACCCAAGAGATATAAAATAAATATATGCCACAAATATGTCCACATGGACCTCTTCCCTATCCACGCCAAGAGACGACCCAGAAATATAGAATCAATATTCAACAATTCAACCATTCCAGAAACAGCCAAGGATACTCCAACAGCATACGACAAATAATAAAATGTTGGTGGATATTTGTAACGTTGGGTAGGCACAAAGCCACCCGTAACGATATGGAACCATCCGGCGATGCAAGCAAACATTAAAAGTAAAATCGCTGCATAGATGAACCGCCTTTGAATATTTAACTGGTGCATCGTCATGCCAATAGCCATGACCAATCCGTAAGGCACGGCACAGAATACAAACTCCTTGAAAATCACATCCAGCCATTCCATGTTTGACCAGGGAAAATAATGAACCGCAAATTCGTAGATCATGTAACAGAGACCAACGAAAAGCCAAAAGAGTGTCAGTCGGTTGCTAGACAAGATTGTCTTTGCGAGCGGCGCAATCAAGGCAACGAGAAAGAAGACTCGAATGACCCAAACATACCCGATGCCACCCAAGAGTGCGAAGCTGGACAGTACTTTTTCCGCAGAAAATGGAAACGGACGCTTGGCAGCAAGCGACGCAAGAAGCGTCACTCCGAAAAAAAATGTGAGAAAGACCCAGGTCGGAACAACTAATCGGTTAAAACGCGAAAATAGGTACGGACCATACTTTTCATCTTGTGCCCGCGATAAAGAAAATGAGGCGCCTGACACCAGCACCATCAATGGGACATCGAAGTTGCGGAGTTGGAATATAAATCCTGGTGGACCGACATGCGACAGTATGATGCACAAGAGACCAATACCTCTTAGAATGTCGAGCCTAGGATCACGATGAGGACGATTTGTTTCGTTTGTCATGATTGTCTTTTTGGCCGAACACTATTTTTTATGCTGTTTCAACGTTTTGTTGAGTCCTTACCCAATAAAGAATTTCTTCCGTTCAAAAAAGTCGGGATTTGACGCTCTTTTGTCCTTTTGCTCATTTGCAGTGGTAGTATACACCTTTCTCTAAAATTAGCAAATAGAATGTTTCAGGGAGGAGGGCCAAGAAACCCGTTGATCGCTTCGGCCAATTGTTTACCCTTACGATAGACTCACGAATTATTGAGCTTCGCAAAAGTAATGAAACCTGTTCATGAGACTGTGGTCATGGGTAGGGGAGGCTTCAGCCTCCCGAACCAGGGCGACTGAAGTCGTCCCCACCCTTGCGGGAAAGGAAGAGTGTTCCTTTATCCACCTACGCAGAAGACCACGCGGCTCTGCCCGTGGATGAATGCGTAGAAGGCAGCTAAATGAATCGGGTGCTCATTGCTTGATGCTTCGGTGGATTTCGCCACCGGTGGATAACCCTCCGAAGCCTTGGCGTAGGAGGGTATTT